>OJGU01000596.1_pt1 | contig 19459 bp, 18 predicted proteins | sample 1594741 | NCBI WGS metagenome assembly OJGU01 (sample SAMN05416841, study PRJEB24817) | seawater metagenome | isolation source: Sea water | place: Canada:Atlantic | collected 2013-07
GAGGACTTGAAACGGGCGGTCCGTGGCGGGAACGACGCTCCCTGATTTTTGTGCAGCGCACAAAAATTGTATTGACAGGTCGAGGTCGACTGACTACTCCTCTGCCCATGGAAGCTCAGAACCCGTCCTCCGGCGCATCGACGGCCTCCGCCGCAAATGATGCGGTGCAAGATTTCTTTTCGCGTGCGCAGCAAATGTGGGCCCCGATGACGGAGACCATGCAGGAGCAGCGAACGCTGGTGACGCAAGGTCTCGATGACCTCGCCAAGGCCCAGGAAGCCAACCTTCGCCGGACCCGCGAGGCCGCCGACGAGATGACCGAGGTTGTCAAAGCATCGATGAACTACGGCATCCGTCTCAGCCAAGAGTGGATGAACCTGGGAATGACCGCGTCGCGCCGCACGATGAGCGCGTTCGCCAATACCAACGGCTAACCGCTCAACGAGACCCGTGCCCCCCGTTGAGTTCGCTCGACGGTGGGCACACGCGTTTCGATTCCACGCCGACACAAGGATCAACGATGCAACTGGACCAACTGAAAATCATCGTCACGGGGGCGGGCCGAGGTATGGGCGCCCACTTTGCAACTCAGCTCGCGAATGCCGGGGCCAAGGTCGCCGCTGGCGACGTCGACGTGGAGGGACTCGAGTCGCTTCCCGCAACCGTCGCCAAGCGCAAGCTCGATGTCACCGACGAAACCGATTGCGACGCGTTCGTTCAATGGGCGCAGGATGAGTTGGGCGGCGTCAACGGCCTGATCAACAACGCCGGCATCATCCGCGACGGCTTGCTCGCGAAGCGCAGCCGCAAGACCGGCGAGCTCTCCACGATGAGCACCGAGGCCTGGAACTCGGTCCTCGCGGTGAACCTGACCGGCGCGATGTTCATGACCCGCGCCTTCGCACTCAACGCCTTGCAAACCGAGATCGCAAGCGGCGTGGTGGTCAACATCTCCAGCATCTCTCGGCACGGGAGCCGCGGTCAGAGCAACTACGTGGCGACCAAGGCCGCCCTCGCAGCGAACACGGTGACGTGGTCTCGCGAGTTCGCGCCGATGCGGGTACGTGTGGGCGCGGTCGCCCCGGGGATGATCGAGACCCCCATGACGCAGGGCATGAACCAGAAGGCCCGCGACACCCTCGTGGCTGGCATCCCAGTTGGCCGAATCGGTACGCCGCAAGACATTTGGTGCGCCGTTCGATTTGTCCTCGAGTGCGAGTACTTCAACGGCCGCACCATCGACGTCGATGGTGGCGCCTCGATGGGCTGAGCGCGATGCGTGACAGGAGGCCCGCTCGGCTGGCGAGGGGTCTTCGTCGCGATGCCGCCGTGGTATCCTGACCAAGGTGGGTGTTGGCAGGCTGTGGCGTAGTGGATCGATCGGAGCCCTGCTCGTGGGCTTGTGTGTACCCGGCTGCTACGAGGGCGCGACCTCAGCGGCCGCCAGCGGCACAGACTCCGGCGCGAGCGACTCAGACGGCCCCGGGTCTGCATCCGACAGCGAGGACTCGAGCAGCGAGACCGGCGATCCACCACCGAGCGCCGCATGCGACTCCGATGAGGTGCAAGTCGGCCTCGCCCGCATGCGTCTGCTGACCCGGTACGAGTACGACAACACTGTGCTCGCACTCCTCGGCGACACCTCGTCCCCCGCTCAAAGCTTCCCGCCCGAAAACCAAAGCACGGCGTTCGAGAACAACGCCAGCGACCACCAAGTCACCAAGGACACCGTGCGTCGATACCTCGACGTTGCGGAAGACCTGGCCGCGACGGCACGGACCGCCGGCTTCCAGACGCTCCCCGAGGGGACGGTTCCTTGCGACGTCGCGACGGGCGACGCGGCTTGCGGTTCAGCCTTCATCGCGAGCTTTGGACGTCGGGCGTTTCGCAGGCCGCTCGAGGCCGACGAGCAAGCGCTGTTCGAGACACTCTTCACCACCGAGTTCACCTCGCGAGGGTTCGAGGAGGCGTTGGCGATCACGCTGCAGGCGATCATGCAGTCCCCGCAGTTCCTCTACCGGATCGAGATGATCCCCGAAGGGGCCAGCGTCGGCGAAGTCGTTGCGGTGACCGACTACGAAGCGGCTTCGCGACTGAGCTACTTCCTCGCAGCCACCACGCCCGACGCGGCGCTCCTGGATGCTGCCGCCGCCGGTGAGCTGAACACCGCGGAGCAACTCGAAGCCCAGGCCCGCCGAATTCTCGAGACCCCCGAAGCGCGGCTGGCCGTGCGTCAGTTCCACCGCCAATGGCTCGGCCTCTCGGCGCTCCAGTCCGTCACCAAGGACCCCGCCGCCTTCCCGGGACTCGAACTCGACACCGCAGCTGCAGATTGGTCCCAGAGCGTCCAAGACTTCACCGAGCATGTCGTCTTCGACGGCGGCGGTACGTTTGATGACCTCCTGCAGTCCGACGCGGTGTTCCTCTCACCGGCGCTCGCAGAGTTCTACGGCGCGACTCCCAATGGAGACGGCAGCTACACGATGCCCGGCGAGCGGGCAGGCCTGCTCACCCAGCCGGCGCTGATGGCCCTGTACGCGTATCCCGACCGCAGCTCTCCCATCGCCCGCGGAGTCTGGGTTCGACAGCGGATGCTCTGCCAGACGCTTCCGCCACCCCCGGACGACGTCGACATCGAACCGCCTTCAGTCGATCCGAGTGCAACCACTCGCGAACAGTTCGCCGAGCACACGTCCGAGCCCGCATGCGCCGGCTGCCACGTGCTCATCGACCCCCTCGGTTTTCCCTTCGAGCACTACGACGCCGTCGGCCAATGGCGAACGGACGAGAACGGGCTGGCAATCGATGCCTCGGGCGAGTTCAGCGGCGTGACCGACGAAGACTTGGTGGGTCCGGTCGACGATGCCGTGGACATGGCCGGCAAGCTCGCACAGAGCAGCGACTTCAGGGACTGCGCCACGGAGCAATGGTTCACGTTTGCGCTGGGCCGACTGCCGGACGAAGTTGCGGACGAGTGTTCGCTCCTGCAGGCGTCCGACGTCGTTGCCGAGAGCGGAGACATTCGCGACCTGCTGGTCGCCATCGTGGTCTCGGATGCCTTCCGGTACCGCGTCGTGGATGGAGGTGAAGGATGAGCCGCCGAATCTATCGTCGTCGTTTCCTGCAGGGCGCCGGCGGGCTGAGCCTCGCGCTGCCTCTGCTCAACATGCACTCGCAGCGCGCCGGTGCCGAGCCCGGCTACTCGGACGACGGATTCCCACTTCGGCTGATCCTCTTCCTGCATCCCAACGGCATCTGGCCCGCGACCTGGTGGCCCACCGCCGGCGCAGGCGGACAGACCGACTTCCAGCTGGGCGCCAGCATGGCTCCGATGGAGGCGTACAAGGATCGCCTCACAATCCTCGATGGCCTCAACATGACGGCTGCCGATGCGGGTCCCGGAGAACCGCACCAGTCGGGCATGGGCGCGGTCTGGACCGGTCAACCCCTCCAAGAGGGCGACATGGTTGGTGGCGATGGCTCACTTGCCGGTTGGGGCGGCGGCATCTCGGTCGACCAAGAAATCGCGGCCAGCATTGGTGCGGACTCGCTGTTCTCCAGCCTGGAGTTTGGCGTGCGCGCGAGCGCCTTCGGTGGCGGAGAGGTCCGAAGCCGCATGGTGTACTCCGGGGCGGCCGCGCCCCTATCTCCCGACGATGATCCGGTCTCGGGTTGGAACCGCATCTTCGCGGATCTCACGCTGTCTCCCTCGGAGATGGCAGAGCTTCGTGCCAAGCGTCTGTCCATTCTCGACACGGTCGACGGCCAGTTCTCGACGCTGATGGCCAGGGCGGGAGTCGAAGACCGGCAGAGGCTCGAGCAACACGCCGCACTCGTCCGGGATCTCGAGCTTCGCCTCGCGGAGGAGCCCGTCCTTGGAGAAGCGTGCGTCGTACCTGGCGTTCCCCCATCCGAGCCCTTCGACGATGCGAACACGATGGACCGCATCTCGCAGCGGCAGATCGATCTGTTGGTGATGTCATTGGCGTGCGACGTCACGCGTGTCGGCAGCGTCCAATATTCCAACGGCCGCAACCACACCCAGTTCCCTTGGCTGGGCAGCATGACCGATGGCCACGAGCTCTCCCACGCCGGGGACGATCTGGTCGACAGCTGGAACGAGTGGGCCACCCGGGAGCATTGGTACTGCGAACAATTCGCCTATCTGATGCAGCAACTCGACTCGATCCCGGAGGGCGAGGGCACCATGCTCGACAACACCCTCATCGTCTGGGGCAACGAGCTGGCGAAGGGCAACACGCACAGTCACTACCGCACGCCCTTCGTGATGGCAGGCAGCGCTGGTGGGCAATTCGAGACCGGGCGGTACCTGCAGGGCCTCGACCAGCCGCACAACAACCTGCTCGTCTCGATGCTCAACCTCTTCGGCAACGACGCCCAGACGTTTGGACACCCCGAGCACTGCACGGGCCCGATCTCCGGGCTCGTGTAACCAGACGCCCCGACTCCGCCCCTACGGACTGTCGACGCCGTCCAGCAAGCCGTAGCGCTGGAGCTGTCGGTAGATCGTGCTGCGAGCCACGCCAAGGACACGCGCGGCAGCGGAAACGTTCCCGTTGGCGTCGTGCAAAGCCTGAGCGAGTGCCGCCCGCTTGTGGTCGTGCATCGAGCCTGGCTCGCTCGACGGTCCGACGGCTGTCGGTGGTGACGAGCGTGGCAGTGGAATGTCGTCAGCGTCGATCTCGGGGCGTCCCTGCGCCAGTGCCAACGCGTGGTGAAGCACCATCTTGAGCTCTCGAGTGTTGCCCGGCCAGTCGTGGGATTGGAGGCGTGCCTGCGCCTGCACGCTCAATCGCGGTCGGGGCTCGAGCATCTCGGCCTCGGCGAGTTCACCGAGCAACTCGTCCGCCAACGCGGCAAGATCGTCGCGCGCTCGGAGCGGAGGAAGCCGAAGACACGCCCCCTTGATGCGGAAGTAGAGGTCCCGGCGAAACTCCCCGGACTCGACAAGCGCGTCGAGGTCCCGACATGTGGCGCAGATGAGCCGAACATTGACGTGCCGAAGCTTCGACTCGCCAACGCGTTGGTAGCTGCCGCTCTCCAAGAACCGAAGCAGCAACACCTGGAGGGCTTTGGGCATGTCCGCCAGCTCATCGAGGAACAACGTGCCTCCGGCCGCAGCCGCAACGATGCCCTCACGCCCCTTCGGGTCCGCTCCGGTAAATGCTCCTGGTGCGTACCCAAAGAGCTCACTGGCCATCAGCTCGGGCTGCACCGCGCCGCAGTTGAGGGAAACCATCGGTTCGCCGGCGCGGCCGCTTGCGCCGTGGACGGCCAGGGCCAACAGCTCCTTTCCAGTGCCGGTTTCCGAGCAGATCAGGATCGGCAGCGTCGTCTCGGCGACCACAGCAGCATGCTGCAGGACCGCATGGAGGCCGGGGTCAGACCCGCCGATGCGAGCAAACGAAGCGGGCAACGTGGGCGTCGTCGCGGATGCCGGGCGTACGCGTCGCCTGACGGCTTGTGGTTCGAGGAACACGACTGCCGCCCAGACATCTCCGGAGAGATCGAGGACAGGTTCCACATGCAGCTGCTGGTGGGGAAACGTGTGGGCGAGTCGAGCAGCTGCCTGTAGTGGAAGGTCCCCGACTTGGATCAGGCGCTCGAGATCCAGCCACGTGAGCCCCAGCAGCGCCTCGAGACGAGCAGGACCCGCCCGACCAAGGAGCTTCACCGCCGATGGGTTGGATGCCCGAACGGTGCCCGGTCGCTCCACGACGAAGGCCGGAACCGCACAGCGTTGCAGCGTCTGCTGAAGAACGCGCAACGAGTTTGGACCGCGCTGTGGCCAGAGTTCCAGCCGGAGACGGTCCTCGAGTGCAGTGACCGCGGAACGAATCGCGACGCTGATCGATGCATCGGCGCTGGGCAGCGCGCCCGTTGCATCGAGCACCGCGACCGTCTGTCCCCCCGGGTCGCGGATCGGGCTGGCGTAGCAGACCAACGCTCGGTTGGGCTCAGCGAAGTGCGCTCCCCCGACAACGCTGACCGGCGCGTCTTCGACCAAAGCCGTCCCGATCGCGTTCGTACCTCGCACGGACTCGGCCCAGTGCGCGCCCTCGACCAGCCGGACCCGGTCTGCCGTCGCCTCGAACTCGCCACCACCCATGCGGTGCAGCACGACCCCATCGCAGTCGGCGAGGAGGAGTGCGAAATGGCGATGAGCCAAGTCCTGCGCCAGACCATCAAGGACCGATTGACCGGACCGCACCAAGTGCTGCATCGACGACTGCCGGACCGCGAGCCGGCTCCCCACGTCGATGCTTTCGACGTGTCCAACCCCCGACGCATCCACCCCCATCGCACGCGCGCGACTCCAGGCCCGGTGGACCTGCTCGGATTCGTCGCCTGCGATGTCGAGTGTCAACGCGGCGGATTCGGGATCGGACGCCATGCAACCCAGCCAGCGCTCTGGAGCCCCGTGACCCCGTGAACGCAGCATCAGAATAGTTCGCGACCGTCGCGAAACGCAACAGGTGTCCCTGTCGCGCGCGCGACAGTCCGGCGCGACACATGCGTACTGAAGGTGTTGAGGCCTCTCCCCGGCACGTCTTGGCACCAAGCTTGCTCAATCGCTCCGCGAGAGCGCCCGCGCTGGGTGCTCCAAAACCCACCTCGAACCCAGGAGCACACCGTGGTCTACAAAGTCCCCAATACCGAAGGATCCCTCGTCACTTTCAAGAGTCGCTACGGCAACTATATCGGTGGAGAGTTCGTCGAACCGGCCCAAGGAAACTACTTCGAGAATGTGACCCCAGTGACCGGGAAGGTCTTCTGTGAGGTGGCCCGCTCGACGGCCGAGGACGTGGAGAAGGCCCTCGATGCGGCTCACAAGGCCGCGCCCGCATGGGGGAAGACCAGCGCGGGTGACCGCTCGACGGTATTGATGAAGATCGCTGATCGCCTGGAGCAGAACCTGGAGCGCTTCGCGGTCGCAGAGAGTTGGGACAACGGAAAAGCGGTCCGTGAAACACTGGCCGCGGACCTTCCGCTGGCCATCGATCACTTCCGCTACTTCGCCGGCTGCATTCGTGCCCAAGAGGGCTCGATGGCCGAGCTGGACGCCAATACTGTCGCGTATCACGTGCGAGAGCCGCTCGGCGTCGTCGGTCAGATCATCCCCTGGAACTTCCCCCTGCTCATGGCCGCGTGGAAGCTCGCGCCCGCACTCGCGGCCGGCAACGCAGTGGTCATCAAGCCGGCCGAACAGACGCCCGTCTCGCTGATGCTCTTTGCGGAGCTGTGTGGAGACCTACTCCCACCGGGTGTCCTCAACATCGTCAACGGGTTCGGTGTCGAGGCAGGCAAGCCCCTCGCCCAGAGCAACCGCATCGCCAAGATCGCGTTCACAGGCGAGACCACGACGGGGCGACTGATCATGCAGTACGCCACCGAGAACATCATCCCCGTCACGCTCGAGCTCGGCGGCAAGAGCCCCAACGTGTTCTTCGCCGACGTCATGCAAGAGAACGACGACTTTCTGCAGAAGGCCCTGGAGGGCTTCGGCATGTTCGCGCTCAATCAGGGCGAGGTGTGCACATGCCCCTCACGAGCGTTGGTCGAGAAGTCGATCTACGGCTCGTTCCTGGAGCTCGCGGTCGAGCGAGCCAAGGCGCACGTTCCCGGCAACCCGCTCGACCCAGCGACGACCATCGGTGCGCAAGCGTCGAACGACCAATTCGAGAAGATCCTCAGCTATCTCGACATCGGGAAGCAGGAGGGTGCAGAGGTGTTGATGGGCGGTGCACGGGCGGAGCTGGAAGGTGACCTCGCTGGCGGCTACTACGTCCAGCCCACCATCTTCCGAGGGCACAACAAGATGCGCGTCTTCCAAGAAGAGATCTTCGGGCCGGTGGTCTCCGTCACCAGCTTCGACGACTACGACGACGCGATCAACATCGCCAACGACACGCTGTACGGCCTCGGTGCCGGAGTCTGGACCCGGAGCGGCGCCACAGCATTCCGCGCCGGCCGAGCGATCGAGGCCGGCCGCGTCTGGACCAACTGCTACCACCTCTACCCAGCCCACGCCGCGTTCGGGGGCTACAAGCACTCGGGCATCGGCCGCGAGAACCATAAAATGATGCTGGACCACTACCAGCAGACGAAGAACCTGCTGGTGAGCTACGACCCCAAACCAATGGGATTCTTCTAGTGCCGATCGCCCGGGTCGGTGTCACGAACATCGCGGTGGCGCTGATCAGGCGGCTGCGCGACGAGCATGGTCCGCTGATGTTCCATCAGTCCGGCGGCTGCTGTGATGGCAGCGCACCGATGTGTTATCCCGCGGGGGAGTTCAAGGTCGGACGCAGCGACATCCTCTTGGGTGAAATCGAAGGCTGTCCGGTCTACATCGGCGCTGCGCAGTGGGAGCTGTGGAAACACACCCGCCTGGTGATCGACGCGGTCCCAGGTCGTGGTGCGGGCTTCTCACTCGAATCACCCGAAGGGATGCGGTTTTTGACCCGCTCCACCGTCCTCACCGACCCGGAGCGCGCCGAACTCGACGCCGCCTGCCCGGTGAGACAGATGGACGGGTAGCCACGGCCCGACAAAGGGGAGCACTTGCGCTACACATGTCCTGGGATGGGGCGATGGCACACCGGGGTTCTTCTTTGCGCGGTTTTGGCGACGTTGTCGGCATGCGACGACGCCCCGACCCGCGAACCGACCGGCAACATCGCTAGCGGTTGCGGCGAGGACTGTGATTCTGGGAGCTCCGGTGGCAGCTCCTCTACAGACGGCGCCGGTACCTCCCCGACGACAGCGGCCTCCTCCGCTTCGGGTGGGGAGGGCAGCGGCTCCGACAGCGACGGTCCCGCGACGAGCGGTACTCCAGAGGTCTGCAACAACGACGGTGTCGCGCAGGACGATGAGCTGTGTGATGGCAAGGATCTCGGGGGCCAAACCTGCGAGAGCCAGGGGTACTCCGGCGGCACGCTCGGCTGCTTCTCGACTTGCACGTTCAACACCGGCGGTTGCGATACCTGTGGAGACGCGCAACTGGGGAACAACGAGGCGTGCGACGGAGAGCAGCTCGCAGGACAAGACTGTGTCTCGCAGGGTTTCGATGGCGGTGAGCTGTCCTGCACCGACTGTGAGCTCGATGCTTCGCAGTGCTACGCGTGCGGGGATGGTTCGATCGGCGGGCCCGAGACCTGTGACGGGGTGAACCTGGGCGGAGCGTCGTGCGAATCCCTCGGGTTCGACGGGCCCGGGACGCTCGGCTGCAGCGACACATGCGAACTCGATACGTCGGGGTGTGCCTCCTGTGGAGACGGCGTCCAAAACGGCACGGAAGAGTGCGACGGCGGGGACTACGAGGAGCCAGACTGCAACGCGCAGGGCTGCATCGATTGTATCTGGCAGTGCACAGACACCTGTGGACTCGAGCTGGTGTATTGCTGCGACGACGTGTTTCGCTGCTGAGAGTGAGCCGGCCGGTCGTCGTGCTCCAGCGTCAGGCGGAGAGCAGCCACTGCGACAACCGTTCGGACCGCGAGACGTCGAGTTCGATGCCCGGGCGCGTCACCTCGGGAATCGCTTCGCCGTGAAAATCCGATCCGCCGGTGGCGACCATGTCGAACTTGTCCACGAGCCGTAGCCAGCCGGTCCGCTCCGCTTTCCCGTAGCGTCCGTACAACGCCTCCAGGCCTGTCAATCCGTGTTCGCGGTGGCGACGGCAGATCGACTCGACCAGCGCAAACGCCCCAAAGGTATGTGGATGGGCAAGCGACGCTTTCGCACCCGCACCAAGGCCCAGGTCGAGTCCGTCCCGCAAGGAGACGCGCTCGACCGGGACGTCCGCGGGTCCTCCGTCGCGAAGGAAACGAGAGAAGGACTCCTTCATGCTGGTGCAGATGCCGGCCTGGACGAGCGCTTTGGCAACGGCGGGGCGACCCGGAACACCATGGGTCTGAGCAAGAATCGCCTCGGGGTCCAGCTCGTGACCAAGCTTGGCCAAGCGGCCACAGATCTCGCGCAAGCGCTCGGTTCGAGCCACGAAGATCCGCTCCGTCCTGGTTCGAACCGCGTCGAGCCCCGGGCCTTCCCGAAGATCGTACAGCAACAAATGCACCGTCCGACCGTTGTCCTTGCAACTCAGCTCCATGCCCCGAAGCACGGTTGCCCCCGTTCCCTCGAGGGCCTGCTGGGTGTCCTCAAAGCCGGCGAAGGTGTCGTGGTCGGTGAGGCTGAACAGCTCCACTCCATACTCGCCCGCACGACGAGCAACCTCGGCGGCCGCGAGCGAGCCGTCCGAACATGTGGAATGACAATGGAGGTCGAGCTTCACGGCGAGCGTCTCGGGTGCAGGCGAGGATACGCGATTCGGCTCACCCGGGGGCTACAGCAACGCGTACCTCAGCCCCCGGTCGCGCACGACCAAGGTCTTCGCGCCGCAGTGCTCGAGGGCCACGCGCAAGATACTCAATCCGGCAACGACAACGTCTGCGCGTCCTGGCGGTAGGCACGGGCGCTCCATTCGGGTGCTTAGAGGTTCGGCAGCCAATGCGTCGCGCAACGCCACGACCTCGTCCAGGCTCCACCGGGTTCCGTCGATCCGGTCGCGGTCGTACGTATCGAGACCAAGGAGCAGGGCTGCGGTCGTCGTGACGGTGCCAGCGAGACCGTAGAGGTCGTCGGATGCCGGGAGCGGCTGGGACGCGAATGCTTGACGAGCCGCCGCTTCGATCGCGAGTACCTCACCGGCGAGAACGGGGTCGTGGCCCACGTGTGCCTCGGTGAGCCGAACCGAGCCAATCTTGTGAGACACAACTCCGTCGACGACTTCGCCTCGACCCACCGCGAGCTCAGTGGATGCGCCGCCAATGTCGATCACGCGCATCTCGCCGACTTGCGGATGCTCGCGGGCGACCGAGAGGTACGAGAGGCGGGCCTCTTCTTCACCGGAGATCATTCGCACCGGCACCCCGAGCGCTTCGCGGGCGCGCTCGAGAAACACATTTTTGTCCCGTGCCAACCGCAGTCCTTCGGTCGCAACAGCTTCGATCGGCGCACCCGCCTCGTCAGCCAGCGCCCGATAGTCCGTGAGCACAGCGATGGTCCGCTCGATCGCTTCGGGCAAGAGTGCTCCGCGCTTCGCGACGCCCTCCCCAAGACGCGCAACGCGAGCTTCATCGCGCTCGATCCGGATGGCACCATCCGCACCCCGCGAACCGAGCAGGAGCAGCACCGAGTTCGTACCGATGTCGATGACGGCCTTCACCCCACGGAAGGAAACACCCTTCAGCCGCCCCCCCGATGAGCCACGTCACGAGTTCTCAACATCAAGCCCATCCGGCAAAGAAAAAACCCCGCGGGCTCGAGGCCAGCGGGGCTTTCCAGTTTGAGCGTACGAGCTCTACTTCAGAGCGCGAGGTCCCCAGTCCGGGGTGGTACCCGCACGCATGACCTGGATCTGGTTGTTGCCGTCTTCGTTGGCGATGGTGATACCGCCGCGGGAGGACGAGAACGCGATCAGGCGTCCGTCGGGCGACCAGGTGGGGTCGGTGTTGCGACCGCCGCCTTGGGTCATTCGCTTGACCTTGCCGGACTTGACGTTGACCGCGAACACATCGAAGCGGCTTCCGTCGCGGCCCGCGTATGCGATCCACTGTCCGTACTCACCCTCACCGGGGCTCCAGTCGGGCGTCTGGTTGTAGTTGCCCTTCTTGCTGACCCGGGCCGCACCACCGCCGCCGGAGCTCATGCGGAAGACCTGAGGTCCGCCGGCACGGTTCGAGACGAATGCGATTTGATTGCCACCGGGGCTCCATGTCGGCGAGCCGTCGATGGCCGCGTTCTTGGTGAGCCGCGCCTTGACGCTGCCGCTCGTGCCGATGGTGTAGACCTCGGAGTTGCCGTCCTTGGACAGCGTGAGTGCGATGGCACCACCGGTGGGGCTCATCGCACCGCCGAGGTTGAGACCGGGATACTTGGAGATCCGGGTCGGTCCGCCGCCGCTGCTCATCCACAGGTCGGGGTTGCGCTTGGCATAGCTGGTGAAGATCACCTGGCCACCGGGGCCGAGCGACGGAAGGATGTTGAGCGAGCGGTTGGCGGTGACGCCCGCCACGTTGCCGCCGTCCATCTCCATCGTGAAGATGTTCTTCGAGACCGTCGGGCTACGGCGCGTACGCACGAAGGCGATGCGCGATCCGAACACGCCCAGCGTGCCGGTGTAGTGCTTGATGACCTCGTTCATGAAGCGGTGCGCAGCCTTGCGCTTGTCGCCCGCCGGGTAGCCCTTCGAAAGCACGGGCTTCTTGCCACGCGACAGATCGTAGAGCTGGAATTTGATTTGGCCGTTGACCTCGGCGTTCTTGATGACCGCCTGTGCGCCGGTCTCAACCCAGGCTTTCTTGTTGAAGCCCTGTTCTTTGATGAGGGCTGCTGGGAGTGACCGTCGGTCAACAACATCGAAGCCCGCAGAGAGCTTCGCGTTCTTGCGCACGACGTCGCCCACTTCGTCACCCGCCGGAACGGCGAGCTTGAGCAAGACCACAGTGCCGCCGACGCCCGTTTCCGGCTCGGCGTGTGCCTCGTTGATGAGTGCAGTGTCGTCTTGACCTGCCCAGTAGGCCCCGCCGAGGAGGATGCCGGCGAGAGCGGTGGTACCGATGAGAGTTCGCTTCATAGTCAGGTTGGACCTCGCTCCGAGGGGAGCATAGCCGTCCGGGGGGGACGGGGGAAGCGACCTTTACCGCGTGATAACCGACGTTTGCGGTTTTTTGTATGGGGCACAACGCCTCGTGCCCGCGATCCGGCGAGTTGTCTGCCCTCGACCCCACGTCTTTGCGCCAACCGGCCGCCAGCATGGCGTCCCGCGGAGCGCCGATGTCTCTATCGGAAGCCTTGGACTCGAGCGGTGCCCCAGGGTTTGGCCAGCCGACGGAGCCCCTGGGCCTACTCGATCCCCTCGTTCGACCAGACGAACGTGTACTTGATCTTCGCGCAGCTGCCCTTCATCTTCCTCGCGATCTCGACCGGAGGCTTGGGGAGCTTCAGCGACCGCACGGCATTGGCCACCCGTGCCCGATCGGCAGCCTCGAGAGTGCCGCCCTTCTTCTGCACTTTCTTCACACGGCCGTCTCTGCAGAGGGTGATCTGGAACTTCGCGGTTCCATCTCCCATCTTCGCTCCGAACGCACCCACCGGCAGCCGACTGAGTGCCTTCATCACGGCCGTGGCCCAAGGGTCGCCATCCTTCGCCAGGTCCGACCAACCATCCGCGTCTCCAAAGGGATCACCTTTTTGCACCGTGGTTGTCGGCAGCTCGTCGTACGGATTCGGTTTGCGGGTCGGAAGCTTGGACGGGAGAAGGTTCTGGTCCTCGTCGCGCGCGGGCTTGTCCGGCACTTCGTTGGGCGTCTCAGCAGGCTCCGGCTGTTCCTCCGCGGGACGGGCATCCTCGTCTTGGGTGACCGCGTCCGTGGCCTCGCGAACCTCGGCCTGTGTGTTCGGCAGGACGATCTTGTCAGGAAGCTCCGGGTCATCGAGCTCCACACCGATCTTCACGAGTGCGCCGGGCTCGAACTCGATCTCGAACTCGCTGTCGTCTCCGGTCTCGATCGGGCAGGCCTCGGTCACGGCCAAATTGAAGCCAACGGTGTGGACCTCCTTCTCAGCGTCGAGCCATCGTGTCTTGATCTCGCGTAGGCACGGCCCCTCTTCGAGCGTGTCGCATTCAGCCAGCACCGCGTCGGAGAACGCTTCGTTGTAGAGCTCGTCGTGCTGTTGCTCGAGCCAGGCCTGCTCGAAGGTGGCGAGGCAGTCCCGACTCAGCTGGTACGCCAAGAGCACCATCAGGCCAACGATCACACCGCAGCCGGCAAGCGCACCGGTGAGCGCGAATGGGCTCCGCGACAGCTCGCGCAGGTCACCGCCGTAGACCTTCGGCGCCGGGTCGAGTGCGCTTGCCACAGGCCTACTCGCCCCCTCGAGACGGCATCACGTTCGAACCCACGTGAAACCGACGGTCGCGCACGCCCGTTGCTTCAAACGAAACAAGCCCCCAGACCGCGAGGGCCGGGGGGCTTGAGGCACCTTGAGCGGGGCGCGAAGTGCTACTTCACGCCGCCGTTCGACCACACGAACGTGTATTTGATCTTGGCGCAGCTGCCCTTCATCTTCTTGGCGACCTTGGCCGGTGGCTTGGGAAGGTTGAGCGAGCGGACTGCGTTCGCCACTCGGGCTTGGTCGGCCGCGCTGAGGCTGCCGCCCTTCTTCTGAACCTTCTTCACCTTGCCGTCTTTGCACAGGGTGATCTGGAACTTCGTCGTGCCCTTACCCATCTTCGCCCCGAAGGCGCCAACCGGCATGTTGTTGAGGGCCTTCATCACCTGAGTCGCCCAGGGGTCGCCGTCCTTCTTGAGGTCGGACCAGCCGCCCGGGTCGCCGAACGGGTCACCCTTCTGCACCGTGGTGGTGGGAAGGTCGTCGTAGGGCGTGTTCTTCTTGGTGGGAAGCTTGGACGTCGGAAGCTTCTTGTCTTTCTTCTCGACCGGCTTCTTGGGCTTGTCCTTGGGCTTCTCCTTGGGCTTCTCTTCCTCTTCGGGCTTCTCCTCGGCGGGCTTGGCTTCCTCGTCCTCGGTGACCGCCTCTTCGGGAAGCTCTTCTTCTTCCGCCCGGGTCTCTTGAATGATGATCTTCTCGGGGATGTCCTTCTCGTCGATCTCGACCCCGAGCTTCACGAGCGTGCCGGGCTCGAAGTCGATCTCGAACTCATCGTCGTCCTCGGTCTCGGCCGGGCAAGCCTCGGTCACCGCGAGGTTGAACGTGATGCCATGGACGTCCATGTCGTCCGCGATCCACCGCGTCTTGATCTGGAGCAAACAGGCTTCGTCGTCGAGGGAGTCGCAGTCCGCGAGGACCGCGTCTTGGAACGCCTCGTTATAGAGCTCGTGATCACCGTGCTCCACCCAAGCCTCTTCGAAGGTCGCGATACAGTCCTGGCTCATCTGATAGGCCAGGAACACCATCAAGCTGAGGGTGAGGCCGCAGCCGAGGATCGCGAGAACGAAGGCGACCGGATTCCGGAAAAGCTCACGGAAATCGCCACCATAGACCTTGGGCGCAGCGTCGAGTGAACTAGGCATTTGGCTCTATTCGCTTCCTCGGACTCGCTTCATGTGCGGGTCCGCTATGAACCCGACGGACGAGACCTCTGCTTGCTTCAACGCAACGAGGACGTCAACGATCCTCTCGTAGGGCACATTTCGGTCGCCCTGAATGAAAACCTTGCCGTCTTCCTTGACCTTGACGTTGTTCTTCAGCTCTTCCGCGAGCTTGTCCTTGTCTTGGGACAACGGAAGGGTGCCGAGGAACACCTTCCCGGTCTTGTCGACCGAGATGATCGAATAGAAGAACTCTTCTTCGGTGATCTCTTCGCCGCGGCCCTCGGGCAGGTCGACGTCCATGCCTTCGGGTGACATGAGCGGCGTGGCGACCATGAACATGATGAGCAGGCAGAACATCACGTCGACGAGCGACGTGACGTTGATCGAACCCATCGGTTCGTTCGCGTCACTGGGAGCGTCGTTGATGAACTTGTTTGCCATGATCCTCGTCAGCGCAGAGGCAAGGCCTAGAAGAAGTGGCGCTTGACGATGTTCATGTAGTCGGAGCCGAAGTTACTCATCTCCGAACCGAGAACCTTCAGGCGACGCTGGAAGTAGTTGTAGGCGACCACGGCCGGAACGGCGGATGCCAGCGCCAACGCGGTGGTCACGAGTGCCTCGGCGATCGGCTGCGAGACCTCGGAGAGCTCGGCTTGCCCGGCGGCTGCGATATTGAGGAACGCCTCCATGATGCCGAAGACGGTGCCAAACAGGCCAATGAACGGAGCCGCCGACCCGGTGGTCGCCAGGAACGGAAGCAGGTTCTCGAGCTTGGTGGTCTCGGCGAGCTTGGCCCGGGCCAGGGCGCGCTCGACGTTGTCGGCGTCGCCCAGCTTGTCGTGCATGCTCGCGTTGTCACCTTCGGCCTGCGACTTCTTGACCTTCGACAGCTCGATGTAGCCAGCGCGGAACATGGCGGCGATCGGGCTGCTCTTGGCGCCTTCCGCCACGCGGTAGATGTCGTCGAGACGCTTGCTCTTCCAGAACTTGTCCAGGAACGCGACGGACTGCGACTGCGCCATCGTGACCTGGATGAACTTGAAGATGATCACGAAGATGCACAGCGCGACCAGCAACAGCAGCAGAATCACGACGCCGAGAACGATCCCCTTCGACGACGTGAGCAACTTGATGAGGTCCACCTCTGCGACAAGCGCAGAAGGAGCCGAAGCGGCGAAGAGGGCGATCGAGGGCGCGTTCACTTCGGCGCCAGGCTAACCGGCCCGCGGCGTACGCGTCAAACAGCAAGAAATGGCCTGCAGAGCCTGTTTCGGGGATGATTGCCCCGTTCGCCGGACTGCTCCAGACTGCTTGTCGTGCGAGGCGCTTTGGCGATCGCGGTGGCCAGCCTGCTGGTCGCGGCCCCGGGATGCTCGGTCGACACGGGAGTGGTCGAGTGGGCCTGGGCATTCGTCGACCGAGACGGCGACCCGATCTTCCCTTCGGGGGTCTTCGATCTGGGACGGACCTCCTCGTGTGCCCTGCCCGGCCGCACCGACTCAGGCCAAGTCCGCTACGACCTCGGCGCCGAGCTCGTCATCTGCGACCCGGAGTGTGCAGGCGGCTGCGAAGACCCGGATTGCCAAGTCGTCGCCCCCTTGGGTTTCGACTGTGACCGGTCACGCGGCAGCAACCCATCGGTCCCCTCCTCGGACGCCCCCTACCAGTTCACGATCAGCCCGGTTGTGACCCTCCCCGGCGGAAACGAGTGCCGGGACTTGGACGCTTGTATCGCCGCCCCTGGACCACGCGAGCGTGTCGTACACCCGGGCCTCGTGACCGATCTGCAGGTCTTCCAGCTGGTCGTCGGCATGGACCAAGGAGGACCCGATTCGGGCAGCGGATCATTGGATCTACAAGGATGTGGCTGTGAGTAAGTGGTTTCCGTGGCTCGGCTGTCTGGTCCTGTCCGCCTGTGTACTGCCGGCGGATGAGCCGACCGGGCTCGAGTTTTCGTGGCGCTTCATCGAATCCAACACGGTCGATGGTGAGGAGAGCCAACGCCTGCGCTCGTGTGGGGGGGGCTCGGTCCATGAGGTGGTGTTCTCGATCACCGACACCACCGACGCCTCACGCTCCGAGGTGTTCCGCTACGACTGTGAGACCGGCTATCAGACGATCTCCGAGTTCGCGACAGAGTCCTCCGACGCGTTCGTCGAGCTCCGGCCCAAGAAGTACGAGGTGCTGGTCGATGTCGTGAGCGAGACCCCCGCCGGCGCCGAGAACACGCGGAGGGCTCGAACGATGGAGATCGATGTGCTCGAGCGCACCATCACGCTCCAAGACTTCGATTTCGGCCTCGAACCCGTCGAATTGGAGCTGACCCTCGAGCAAACCGACCTTTGCGAAGAGATCGGGCTGTCGCTGCGCTACGCAGACCTGGACTCCGATCTCGCCGAGCCGCCACTCAATGAGGATGGCACCACCGTCGCGTCGCTGGTGTATCGCGAGGGGCTGGAGACCAACCACGGACTCTCGCTGTCCGGAGATCCCTCGGCTTGTCCCGAACTCCCCGCCGTGCACACCGTGCTGGAGGTCGATCCAGGGCGCTACCTGCTCGACGTCGCGGTGGACGCCACCGTATGCACAATCGATCTCGAGGTTGGCCCGGGTGCCGAGGCGCACGTCATCGACCTTGCCAACCTGCCATGCGAGGGCTAAAACGCCGCTTCGTGCGACTGTCGACCCTTGGAGCCCTGATCGGGCTCGCGCTCGCCGCAAGCGGCTGCCAAGAGCAGCGAAGCTACGCGATCAGGTGGCGGGTTGAGCCACGGACCACCACCGAGCCCACAACGGTGGAGCCGCAGGACGTCGAGATGTCCAGCCCCTCGGTGTGCTCGCGCGCCGGCGTCTCCGACGTCGAAGTGTGGGTCTACGATGAGCTGAACCGGGTCGCGGATCAGTTCGACCGGCCCTGTTTCCCGGAACGCTTTCGACAAGAGGGCGGATCGATTCGCGGCGCCACGCTTTCGCCCGGCGACTACACGCTCATCATCGCTGGAACGCGGGCGAACGGACTGCCGTGGGGAACCTGCCCCGCCGGCTCCGTTGCGCCAGACGATTCGGGTGACACCGACACCGACGGCTTCGTGGGCTCGGACGATGAGGATACGGACGGCGACGACACGGCGCTGTGCACGGGCAACTCCGTGTTCGGGTTCCTCAATGCCGCCGTCGCGGCCGGAACCCCGATGTGCAACGACGGCGAGTGCAACGTCGGGCTCGACAGCTGCGACTGCACCACGTTCACCGTCGAGGCTGAGAAGACCCGCCGCTTGGACGACTTCGTGCTCGCCGCCCCGCCGGATTGTGAAGACGGAATTGACGGCGACGAAGACGGCCTCGTCGACCAGCTCGATCCGGGATGCCAGCTTGGGGTCAGCGAATCGACCCCCGTGCTCAACCCAGAGATCGAGCTGAGCATCTCGGTGCTCTCCGGCAACCCGGTCGCCGATTGCGGCAACATCGGCGTCGGAGCCCTGAGCCTGACGATCGACGGCAACGAGGTCGATCCCATCCTGTGCAACATCGGGACGACCCGCTTCAGCACCCCGCTGGCGGTTGGTTCGCACGAGCTCACCGTCGTCGGTGTTGACGGCACCGGCACGTTCACACCGCTCACGGTCGAGAAGAGTCTCGACTTCAGCGTCAACGACCTCGGCGTCGCTTCCCCGCGCTCCCTCGAGATCGACTTCGCAGACGTCGACCTGCTCGAGCCGCTCGAGGCGCAGATCCAGTTTCAGTACGAGTTCGCTCCTGAAGAGGGCGAAGAGGGTCCTCTGTACTGCGGGGATGTCGGTGCCACCGACGTTCGCTACAGGATCCTCGACCTCGGCGGCCAACCGATCTCCTCTTTCACCGCTCCGCTGGACGGAAGCCTCTCTCCATGCACCCCAGCGAGAGTCGTCTCGCTGGAAGCTCCACGGTGGGGTGGATACACCGTCGAGGTCGAAGCCTTCAATGCCGACGGCGACCTGTGTTGGTCCAATGCCGACGCCCCGGCTTTGCTGACCCCGACCGAAGCTCAGACCGCCATCTTGCCGCCCGCCGAGGGCGCACCGGCCAGCTGCTTCAACGGCTGAAGCCCAGTTGATGGAGCGCGGACCAGATCCACGCTAGCCCGGCCGTAGCCCCGTAGTGCAGCCGATCTCAAGTCCGTGCCGGGTTTCGCACGGAGGGGTCGGAGCAAGAGAGCGAAGCATCCCGAAGGGATGCGCAGCGGAAGAGATAGAAGGTACCGAACGCAGGGCCGCCTAACCGAGGGTTTCGGAGCGACCCCACACCCCGAAGGGGGTCGCGCAGAAACCCGGCACGGACTT
>OJGU01000597.1_pt1 | contig 19454 bp, 15 predicted proteins | sample 1594741 | NCBI WGS metagenome assembly OJGU01 (sample SAMN05416841, study PRJEB24817) | seawater metagenome | isolation source: Sea water | place: Canada:Atlantic | collected 2013-07
GCAAAAGCCCCCATGGACCAACTCGACACCGCCCTCGGTCTCGCGCAGGGCAGCGTGCCGTCCGATGCGGATATCCTCGCAGCCGGCGGTGCCGCTCCCGCAACCCTCGGTCGTTGAAGTGCCCAGGCGGCAGCGACCCGTTGGCTCCCCGAATACGCATTCGTCATTGTCGAGGAGTTCGACCGGCACGGAGCTTTCCCAGAAGCAGTTCGCGAACTGAGGCTCTCCGGCCGGATCACTGAACGACTCGACTGCCACGCACCCAGCCTCGTCGAACTGTGCCGCACACATCTCGGCGAACTCCTCGAAGCTGGGCCCTGGGTCGCCGGAAGAACTTGAGCCGGTTTCGGAAGAGCCAGCGCCCGATGCCCCCTCCGTTCCCGCGCGCTGCCCGTCGCCATCGGCCGGACAGCCGCTGAGTGAGAGCAGCACAAGCAGGAGCACATTCTGCCGGCCAAGCATCGCTCAAGACCCTAGCACCAGTTTGACGGTAGCGCGCTTCCAGCCCGAGCCCTCGGTCACCGAGACAGCGGACGTCGGCGGCGCGTGCTCGTCAGGGGTGACCTTCACGGTGCGCAACGCCTCGGCCACGCGGCCAAGCTGGGAGGCTCGAGTCCGCCGACAACCGCGAGATTCAACCCGTCGTCGCGGACGGCCGACAACCACCAGCGCAGGCCATCCCAGGCCTGTCCGAGGGTCTGCGCGGACTCGAAGTCATCGGGTGGGGGGACGAAGCAGCGCACCACCGCATCGGGCGCTCCCAGCCGCGCTCCCACGACGCTCTCGAGCGCAGAGGCGAAGAATGCAGGGTCCTCCCGCGCGGAGGAACGATGAGAACGGACGCTGTCGCATCAACGGGAGCTGGGCGGGCTGCGCGACTTCGCATAGGCCCGGGCTCCGGTGGCGGCGCGGCGGAATCGGTTCGGCCAGTCCTCGGGATCGGGCAACGCTTCGAGCCGCACCAGGAGTGCCTCGACCTCCTCGCCCATCCCGAACCGGGCACCGTGCTCGCCAAGCAAGTAGATCGCGAGGGATTGGGCTTCGGCTTGGTCGAGATTCTTGATTGTCCGCGTATCGGTCAGCAGGAGTGCCTCAATATCCGCCACGAACTCCACAAGAATCTCGCGAGCCATGTGGGCCTCGTCGGTCGCGTCGGCGTCGATCGTTCGCAGAATCCGGTTCGTCAGGGGGACAAAAACCCTCTCCAAGGGCCGACGTCCGGTCTCGACTGCGGGCCGTGTCCGGGCGGTCGACATCACCCACTGCCGGACATCGGGGTCGGAGAGCCACGTGGGGTTACGTCCCAACACTCTGGCGAACCCCAAGGCCGTGGGCTCGCGCGGTCGTGTCCGAGTCGGCTCCTCGTCTGACGACCCCAGCGAGATCACGGTTGGGGGGAGGTTCCAGCCAGGAGCGTCGCGCGACCTGGGGACGTGCCCGTTGAGGAACTGCTCGAGCGCGGCGTCTCGCGACGCGGCTGTGGTGACTGCGGATGGGCATACCAGGCCACGGTTGCCATAGAGCTCGACGTCGATCCAGTCGACTCCGGAGATGAACGGCTCTTGTTCGCGCCAGAGGTCAACGGGTCCGGCAGCGCGCGGAGACACCGTTCGCTGCCGGTTGTTCAGGTCGAACAGGGCAAGGGTTGCGAAGACCAGGAGGTCCCGGCGTGCCCCCTCATGCCCCGAGACGAAGGGGACCGCCGCCTCGGCTGCAACGATCCGGCGGAGCACTGCTCGGGCGCGTTTCTCATGGCCGAAGCGCTGGCCGTAGAACCCGATCGCCTGGACGTGCAGAAGCAGCGTCTCGAACCGTACCGGGTCGAACCTGCGCTCGTCGAGGCGGGCCCCGGCCTGCGTGATCCAACGATCGAGCACCGCCAAAGCGCTTGGGTCGTCGGCCCGGCCGGGGTGGCCCCACAGCGAGTCCACGAAGAGGCGACCCGCCGTGTTCTGTGCCAGCACCAGGCTCTCGAGATCGCTACGAGGATCGTTCAGCCTTGCGGTCAGGTAGTCGCGCGCGGAAGCGTCGTTCAAGAACAGGTTCGATCGGGTGAGCTCGTAGAGTGCAAGCTGCCTCAGGAACGCTTTCGGCAGCGGGGGTCCGGCCTCGCCGGCGACGCGCTCGTATGCGGAGATCTCCGCGTCGGGCAGCTCGGCGAGACGGAGCAGAAGCGACGCTTTGCGAGGCATGACGTCGGTCGAGTCGCCGACCGCTCCGACCGCGTGGATCCGTGCGAGTTGGAGCCTCGAGTACGGCACCGGCTGACTCGAGAAGACGGCCCGCTCCATCCGGTCGACGAAGGACGACCTGCAGGCTGGCGCGTCGGATCGGTCGCTGTAGTCGTAAAAATGGCGCGGGACTGCCTCCAGCGCGCACGCCCGCTCCAGCGGCGGTCCCCGTTGCGCCCGCTCCCACATCGCACGCGCACTCTTGGTCCGAGGGTCATCGCCGACGAGGCAAGGACGGGATACCTCAAGTTGAGTGCCGCCACAGGCCACAGCGGCCAGTGCCAGGGCCAGGAGCGCCGCGAATGGAACATGGTCACCACGGATGAGGCTTCGAGCGAACATGAGGGGCGGAGCGACCGGGGCGAGCTGGAGCATCGACGCGGACTCGATGGACGCCGCCATGCCGCGTGGATTCATCGCAACGACCACATCGAGGCGGCCCGATGGCCCGGACTCGGGTTGCGAGCGGCGCAATGGGGGGACCACGGTGGTTCCTCGAGACGGGGCTGTCGACGCCACTTTGCGGTGGTGAGGGGCTTGCCGGTTCGTCCGATTTGGGCCGCCCACACCGGACATGCTCTGCATGGACGCGCGGGTGGGCCCAACAAATCTACGGCGCCGACACTGTGCCGGAGCCACACTTCGTTGGTGGGCCGCGCCCGACATCGAGCCTCCCGCTTCGTCCGTGTTCTGAGCGCGTCCGCTTGGCTCGCCGCCGTTGCAGCGGCGACGGCCATCGACCAAGCCCGGCCAAACCCCCGCGGTACAGGGCTCGACGGATGGTTCGGTGTGAAGCGCCGACACACCTGGGACGACGACCTGCTCGGCACCGCGCTCGTCCTCACCCTGATGGCGTTCCTCCTCAGCCTCATCGCGCTCGCGACGCAATCCACGGCGGACAAGCGGCGAGCCAGAACAGGACGCACCGTCCCGTTAATCCTCCTCGCAAGCGTCTCGGCCGTAGTGCTCGCGGTCCTGGGCTCGGTGGTGAGCTAGGACTCAACCAAGCAAGCTTCGGAGACAGCCGACACCGACCAATGCCGCATGACCGACCAGGGCGAGCCCCACCAGGTGCTTGAGCTCGTGGACCGGCTTGCCGAGCACCAAGCGAGCCCCTGCGAGCAGCCCGGGCACTCCCACCGCCGCCGCGGCCGCCAAGGCCCAGAACATGAGCGCTGCCACCTGGGCGGTTCCGCAGCCTTCGGGCTGCGCGGGGGCGAACCCATCGGTGGCGATGAACAAGGTCCCGAACGCAAAGGACGGCAGGATGACGAGCAAGGAGAGGGCGCGAGAGATCATCCACTCTCAGCGTGTGGGGAACTCGCGGGACCGTCCATCATGACTCCACCATGGGTTGGCGGCCCGCATCATCACTCGGTCACCGGCCTCGTAGGGTGGTGACGCCAGGGCTCGCGCATCATCTCGAATGCCGACCGCTGGCCGCCAGCGGTTCACTCCGCCAGGTCGACCCGCAAGGCGGCGTCGGACTTCGCGATGATCCACGCCGTCGGGCCTCCGTTCCATTGCATCTCACCGTCGCTGACAAACCGATCGGGCGCGTCGGCATCCGCGGACTCCCAGCTGTGCAGCACGTGCCAGTTCGCGCCGCGATCCGCGGTGATGCCGAGATGGAGCTTTCCGCCGTCGCCGCCCCACAGGGCCAACACTCGGTGGCCGCCATCCGAGAGCTCCGCGTGCCTCCCATCGCTGAAGCCCGGGGGAATGCCGAGCGGGGAAGCCTTCTTCGTCTCGAGCTCAACGATGTGCCACGGCGCGCCCTCGTGACCCAGGTCGACTTTGCCGTCCTCCGCGATGGCGAACCGGCCGTCCGGCGTCACGTCCACGATGTCTTGTGTCGCCTTCGTGACGTCGACGAGGTGCCGCGCCATCGCGGGAGGCTCGAACAGCATCACCCCGGGAACTCGATATCCGGTCGACCACACCGGACCGAAATCATCCTCGTTCACCCGGCGGGTCGACGGAGGGTTCTCGAATGGCGCCAAGCTGACCGGCTTCCGGGCGCTGTCGTGCCACGGTCGGTGCGGTTTTCCGTCTGGCGTGAACGCGAAGATTCGCCGTCCGTCCCGTGACCAGATCGGGGTGACCATCGGCCCCTCATGCGGGTCGAACTGGACCACCCGCCCCGTGTCGAAATCCAGGACGCTGTCCCAAGCATCGAAGCTGCTCCCGCCGACCGAGCGCGTCTCCCGTTCGCCACAGAGCACGACAGCCTTTTCGTCCGGCCGCCACCCCACGGGGTTGGACCCGCCCAAACAACGCGGTTGCGAGGTGCCGGCCTGCAGGCACACCGGCGCCACCTCGTCGCGGTGCAGACACCACGTGGCCTCGACCAGCCCTTCATCGTCGGGGATAGGCTCGCCCTTGCGATACAGACGCGCGGCCCCCGAAGGCGAGATGGAGACCAACCCGTCCTCTCCGACACCGGGCATGCGCACGACAGCGACCGATGCGTTGCGATACAGCGGAGTCGGGTCGGGTTGCACGGCTTGGGGCTGCGCCGGACCGGTCGCGGCCCCCTTGGGCTCGCCCGAGCATCCGAGCATGCCGGTCACAATGGCCGCCAATCCGAGAACGTTGTGCCCGCCGAGCATGGCCGGGAAGATACAGGGAAGGGCCGGCGCATCGGTGGACGTGCTGGCGTTCTTTTCGCCGCCGCTCGTCCCGTTGCGAACCGCGGGGGCGGCTGCTGACCCGCAAGCGGTCACGAGGAGCACTACCAGCGGGCACGAGCGCAGCACTTTGTGTCTGTGGCATTCCCCGCGTGGACGTGCTCGGCCCGACTTGAACGGCCAGCGCGGCATCCGATGACCTCTCCGTGTCATCGAAGGCCGGGTGGAGGCAATGGGGGGGACATGAACAGCCGACCCCGTCCAGTACTCGCTCTTGTCTCGGCCCCGCTCCGTGTTGCGGCGGCGCTGTGCACTTTCGTTGGGCTCGCCGCCGCCTCGGGGAGTGCATCGGCAGCCACGATGACCCGCCATGTGCTCAATCCGGCTCAGTATCCCGACGCGCGATGCAACGACGGCACACAGGCGGCCTTCTACTACGCCCCTGCGACCACGCCCGCGTTCGAGGACAACTGGGTCATCTACCTCGAAGGTGGAGGCGGCTGCTCGAGCCTCGACGGGTGCGAAGACCGGCTCAACGACTCCCCGCACAAGATGTCCACCGGATGCGTCGCGGAGGGGGACTGCGCCTCCGGCGGTGCGCCGTATGGCGTCGCCCAAACAGCGCTTCCGCCCACTCGCGACTTCGACGGCATCTTCGAGCCACAGAACGGATCCATTGGCCAAGCGAACCGCGTGCTCATCGAGTATTGCTCCTCGGACGGCTGGTCCGGTGAAGGCGGCCGTGCCGATGGCTCGTCGTTTGGGTTCACCAACCTCGATACCACCAGCGACATGGAGTTTCACGGTCACGACATCGTCGCCGCCGTGCTCGACCGTCTCGAGCAGCTTCCCACCACTCCCAATGACCCGGACAGCATCGTCCTGTTTGCGGGAGGCAGCGCCGGATCGATGGGCGCGATGCGCAACCTAGACTATGTTGCCGACCGCCTCCCGAACGCAGAAGTCCGCGGGTTCTTCGACTCCGCCTATCACGGCCCCATCGTCGCCAACCCCGACTACCCCGCCGCGTCGGACTACCCATGCACGTCCAGCTCTGCCCTCAACCCCCCACCCTCCCTTGCGGGCCCGACGATCTCCGCCAAATTCGACCTGTTTGACGCCTACGTCGATGACACCTGTGCGCAAGCCGTGGCTCCCGGCGAAGAGGCCGTGTGCATGAAGATCGAGAAGCTGCTGATCGACGACTTCATCGAGACGCCCTACACCGTCTATCAGTCGTTTCACGACTTCAACGCACGCACCGCTCCATCGGTCGCCGACCTCCTGAGCAGCCAGGGCCTCAGCGCCAGCCGGGCGAATCGCAACAGCTGCATCGAGGGTGCCGTCCTTGCTTTCGACGACGCCCTGCGCCAAGTCAACCCTCCCTCGTATGAGGGCAACTTCCTCCATTGTCAGCAGAAGCACGTCGTCGGCCCGACCACGTATGCGGTGACGAACACGATCGGTGGCGACAACGTCATCGACATGTTGACCCACTGGTTCACCGGGGTCGGCGACCTCTGGTACACGGATTCGAGCTGCCTCTGAGAGCCGTTCGCGGCGGTTCGCAGCACCTCGAGCGCGCGGAGCTTGCCCGCTGCGATCTGCCGACGCCGCAGGACCGAAGGCCTGACGGGCTGGCGGGAGCAAGAGCCCCTACCGCCGGGGTTGAGACGAACGCGGCGTGTCGTGGATGATCAACTGCGATTCGCCGAACAGCGCCGGGTTCGAAGCCGCCGCGCGCCATGCCGGCGTCTCAGATGAAGCCGCAGTCGCCGTTGCAGAAGTCTCGCAGGTCGCTGTCGCCGATGAACCCGCAGCTTCCGTTGCACAGGTCACGCAGGTCGCTGTCGCCGATGAACCCGCAGCTTCCGTTGCAGAAGTCCCGCAGGTCGCCGTCGTCGATGAACCCGCAGTCGTCGTTGCAGAAGTCCCGCAGGTCGGAGTTGTCGATGAACCCACAGTCGTCGCTGCAGAAGTCTCTCAGATCGCCGTCATCGACGAACCCGCAGTCGCCGTCGCACATGTCGTTGCCGTCGGCAGGCGAGCCGTTCATGAAGTACCAGGCCGCCGCCCTGCGCCGTACGGCGTCGAGGTCGTCGCCGCCGGTCGTAGTGGGGCCGACCGAGGTCGACTCGCCCATGCTCGCGGTTCCGGTCTGAGTCATCCCGTCGTCGGCGGTATCGGTCCCGGTGGTGCCATCGTCGAGTGCGCCCGTGCTCGGGCCCGGGCCATCATCGCCTGGGTTCCAACCCGTGCTGGTCCCGGGGCTTGTGGACGTGGTCTCGCCGGCCGCGTCCGTGGTCGCAACGGTCCCGGTCCCGTCATCCCCACCGCCGGTCGATGCCGGGGCCGTGCCCGCGCCCGTCGGCCCGGCCGTGAACATCGGCGAGCCGCCATCGGGTTCGATCGGCGTGCAGGCCAGCACCGCGACGAAGATGGCGAGCGGCAGCGTGCGAGAGGCGTGCACAACCGCAGTATCCCCCAAGTCTTCGGAAAGCTCCCGCGCCGAGTCACGGATCGCAGACGTTGCCGGACACCCACCGGCATGAAGCTGGCTTGGCTGATCGCAATTCTGGGAGCCTTGTGCGCGTGCAACCCGCCCGAGAACGTCGTGATCGACTCTGGACGCGTCTGCGTGGAGCCTGAGGCGGTGGTTGCCCACGAGGCGAACGCCGACCTGGTCCTGACGGTGCGCCTGGAGGAGTGTATCAGCGCTTGCGCACAGGACACGGAGGCGACCTGCGACGCGCGGTTGGAGGGAGATGAGATCGTCGTTCGCAGCGAGGGGCGCTGGTCCGAGTCGAACGAGACCTGCATCGCCGTCTGTGCGTCGCTCGAGGCTGAATGCGTGGTCGAGGATCTGCCGCCGGGCGAGTACACCGTGCGGCACGGCGACGGGTCGTGGCCGTTGCTGTTGCCCGCGGAGCTCGACGCCGAGTGCCTCGGGTGAACGCGTCCTCGAGGGACATATCGCGAAGCGAGACCGGCCCGCGAGAATGCGACAGCGCTGTCGCATTTGCGCGCGATTCCGCCCTCCTGGAAGTGCTCGAGTTCCACGACCGCAATCGCTATCCTCCAGCTCCTCGTGGCAAAGGACTGCCCCTTCTGCCGAATCCCGGAGGCCAGCAACGACTGGCCCTTCGACCGTGTCGTCGCGATCCCTGACCGCCACCCGGTGACCGAGGGCCACACGCTGGTCATCCCGCGCCGCCACGTCGCGACGTACTTCGACGCGACCCCGCAAGAGCAGGCCGAGATCTGGCAAGCCGTCGATGCGGTCAAAGCTCAGCTCGACGAGCGGCTCGCACCCGATGGCTACAACGTGGGGTTCAACGCGGGCGCGGCTGCCGGGCAGACCGTGATGCATCTGCATGTGCACGTGATCCCGCGCCGGGTTGGGGACACGGACGACCCACGCGGTGGTGTGCGGGGCGTGATCCCGGGCAAGCAGGCGTACGGGTCGCTCGCGCCGGGGCTCGTGGTCGGCGGCACAAAGGACCCACTGCTCGCCGACCTTGCGCCCGCGCTCGACGACGCGACGCACGTGGACCTCGCGCTCGCGTTCATCTTCGATCGGGGCGTCGACCTGCTCGAGGATCGGCTCGTCGATATTCTGCGCCGCGGGGGGCAGATCCGGATCGTGACGGGCCGCTACCAAGACGTGACCGAGCCGGTCGCGCTTCGACACCTTCGCTCGCTTCCTCTGGTGGCATCGCGTGAGTCAGACGCGCTCGGGCTTCGCATGTACCGGCCACAGTCGGCACGAGAGTCGTTCCACCCCAAGGCGTGGATGGTCCACGGCAGCGAGAGTTCGGCATGGGTCGGCAGCTCGAACCTCAGCCAGACCGCACTGCAGACCGGCGTGGAGTGGAACTACCGACTGGTCGCGCCGCGGGATGTGCAGAACGTTCGCGGGGCGTTCGAAGCGTTGTGGGAGGACGCGACGGAGATCGACGACGCGTGGATCAGCGCCTACGACGAGCAGCGGCAGGTCCCCACCCGGGGCGGGGCTCTCGTTCCGCTGGCGGTGGCGCAGGATGCACCGAGCGAGCGTCCTCAGCCGCGCGACGGTGTGCAGCAAGAGGCCCTGCAGCAGCTCGCGTTGACGCGTGCGCAGGGGAACACCGCGGGGATGGTGGTGTTGGCGACGGGCTTGGGGAAGACGTTCCTCAGCGCGTTCGACTCCCGCGACTTCGGGCGGGTGCTGTTCATCGCCCACCGCGAAGAGATCCTGACCCAGGCGCTGGAGACGTATCGGAAGGTTCGGCCGGACGACACACCGGGACTGTTCAACGGCACCGACAAGCAACCGGACGCCGACCTGTTGTTCGCGTCGATTCAGACGCTGAGCGCGGGCGACAACCTCGAGCACTTCGCGTCGGACGCGTTCGACTACATCGTGGTCGACGAGTTCCATCACGCCGCGGCGGACACGTATCGCCGGGTGCTGGACCACTTCGCGCCCGAGTTCCTGCTGGGCCTGACCGCGACCCCCGAGCGACTCGACGGCGTGAATCTGCTCGCGCTGTGCGAGGGCAACGAGGTGTATCGGGCCGGCATCCCGCGCGGCATCGAGTCCGAGCAGCTCTCGCCGTTTCGCTACTTTGGCATCGGCGACGAGGTGACGTACGAACCGCTGCCGTGGCGGAGCTACACCGACGAGCGGCTCACCGACATGGTGGCCACGGAGGCTCGGGCCGAGCATTGCCTCAGCGAGCTGCGGGCGCGAACTTCGGGCCGAGTTCGGGCGCTGGGGTTCTGCGTCACGCAGCGGCACGCGGACTTCATGCGGGCGTTCTTCACCGAGCGTGGAGTCGCCTGTGCGTCCGTCCATACCGGCCCAACCGCAGATCCGCGCACTGCGACCCTCGAGCAGCTGGCATCGGGCGAGCTGGAGGTCGTCTTCTGCGTGGACATGTTCAACGAAGGCGTCGACGTGCCCTCCGTCGACACCGTGTTGATGCTGCGCCCCACCCACAGCAGCATCGTCTGGCTGCAGCAGCTTGGGCGAGGTCTTCGCTACTTGCCGGGCAAGACCCTGACGGTGCTGGACTTCATCGGCAACCACGCCGCGTTTCTGCGGCGACCCGAGGTGTTGCTCCAAACGCTGGGCGTGGAGGTCGAAGCCGGTGGCGAGGTATGGGCTGTGGCGGAGTATGCCGCGAAGCTTCCCAAGGGCGTCGCGGTGGACTTCGACCTTCGGGCGCAGGACATTCTCGGCGCCCTGCGAGATGCCTCGAAGCGACAGGGCACGAAGCCCGAGCGGTGGTACCGGGCCTACCGAGAGGCTCATGGGGTCCGGCCGTCGGCGCTGGTTGCAGAGGAGGCGGGATACCGAAAGGGGCTCAGCAAGAAGGGCGATGGGTGGTTCGGGTTCGTGGCGCGGGAGGGAGACCTCTCGGCGGACGAGACCGGGGCGCTGGAGGTTCACGAAGCGCTCTTCTCGGCGCTGGAGAGCGAGTCGTTGGGCAAGAGCTACGAGATGCTCGTGGTGCGGGCGCTGCTTCGGCACCCGGCGTTTCCGGGGCCGGTTCCGAAGACGGATCTGACCGCGTGGATCTCGAGTCGTGCCGCTCGGAGTCCGACGCTGATGCGAGACCTCGGGGATGCGACCGGGGTTGCCGAGGTTCGCCAGCGGCTGGAGGAGGAGGCGTTCCCGAAGGTGGCCACGCTCGGTAGCGCGGTGTTCGAGAACGAAGATGAACACCTCGCCGCGCCGGGGCTGGGCGATGCGCCGTCGATGGACGCGCTGGCCCGGATGCTTCGCGAGCTGATCGATCTCCACCTCGAGCGGTACTTCGCCGAGCAGAACAAGTCCGCGATGAAGCTGCCGCCCATGCGTGATGCCGACGGGGGCGAAGTGAACGCGCGGTTCGATGTGGAAGAGCACGGCGGCGTACCGCACGTGGTGTTTCACAGTCGGGGCGGGAAGCGGGGGAGTGACGGTGAGCGAAACTCGGAGTACCGGACCGGGCTGGCCTTGCTGTTGCGACGGCTTCACCAGCAGGGGGCTGTGATTGCGCGCATCGAGGTCGACTCCGCGAAGGCACGAGCCCTCGCGGTCGAGAAGCGCACGTTGAGCGTTGATGTGTCGGACCTCAGTGCACCGGATCTGCTGTCGCGTGCAATTGGCACCGCCACGAGAGCGGTCGGGCAGAAGCCAGGAGCGAAGGGAGGCAACGACACGAAGCGGCTTCGGATCGTGTTGAGCGAGCCTGCCCCGATCGGGGAACTGTGGCGCAGGCTGTGGAACGGCGGCGGGTAGCCCGTGCCCGACGGACCGACGTGGGCGCGGTCGCCGATGCAGATCAAACCGGCGGCGGTATCAGCCCCATGTTGATCTGCTCGCATGCGTCGAGGTAGCCGGCTTGATCGCCCGGACACGCCTGGCCCGGCTGGAGCGCCTGACACCACCCACGTTTGTCGGCGACACTGAGCTGTACAAGGCAATCTTGGAAGTCCTCGTTGCCGATGTCGGCACTTCCGGCAAACGTCGCGCACCCCTGTCCATTGGGGTCCTGGTGGGTGCGATGGCGGGGAAGCGCCCAGTTGGAGGTTCCGTCGAGGATGTCCGCACCGGTGGCGGGGCGCCAGGTGTCACCATCGAGGATGCAGTCCTCGGGCTGGATCGCGCGCGTCTGGCAACAGACCCGCGAAGCACCACAAACGGCTTCCACGTCGCCGGCCGCCCAGGTGGGATTGCACGGGACGGGACAGTTGGCCGCAGCGGCCTCGGAAAGGCCCGAACCCGCCGGGATGTCGCTGGTGCGCACGCACATCCCCGAGGTTCCCAGGCCATTGTTGCTGCCCGAGAACAGTGGAGTCGAGCCCAACGACACGTTCTGGTACTGCGGCACGTCACCGCCCACCGCCGCCGGATCGTCGGAGCAGCAGGCGTACTCACTTCCGGTTTGATCTTGGCGAGGGTTGCAAGCCGCGGTCGGAAACCCGAGCGGCCCAGGCTCGCCTGGCCCCACAGTGGGGCCACCAGCCGAGAGCTCACCACAGTTCACGTATCCGTTCTCATCCGGCTGCGGGTCGTTCCCGGGATCCGGCTCGGGCTCGGGTGGCGGCTCGCAAGCCTCACTGCTCTCGCCCAGCCCCGCGAGCTTCTGCCCGCACGCGGTCTGGCAGTCGTCGCCCGATGCGCTGTCGAAGCAGCTTCCATTGTTGCCGTAGACCGTGGCCTCCGACTCGAACTCTTCCGGATCGGTCTCGGCGAGACATTCGAGGTACGCGTCGCAGTTGTCGCGCTCCTCGACGGGAACGTTCGAACCACAGGCCACCAGGCCCGAAACCACACCGATGAGGATCCATCCGCCTCGTTCCATCCCAGGGACTATATCTCGACGCGCGGCCGGACGTGCGTGGGCCGATCCGTCATGTCGCCGGGCCGGTCGCGACAAGTCGTCATGACGAATCGTCGATCGTACCGAACGCTTGCGGACCGTGCAGCACAGTGGTTTGTTGGAAGGCGATGCGACAGCAAGGAATGCTCATCGTCGCCGCTGCATTGTTCGGGTGTGGACCAAGCGTCGCCGAAGACCCCATCGAAGTCGTCGAGGTCTGCGGTCGCGAAGGGCCGGTTCGTCTTCTGAATGTCGAGGTCCCCCCATCCAACCCCACAGGTGCGACGTGGGGCTCGGCCGTGATCGGTGAACGCCGTCTCGCGGCTTGGTTCGACAGCAGCGCCAGCGAATACGAAGATGCATTCGGCGCCTACCTGCTCGACGCCTGTGGTGGCAACGAGATCGAGCTCGGCGACCGCGAGCTTCCGCTGGTGGTCGGCGACGCGGCCTTCGTCTGCGACCCCGAGACCGGCGATGTCCGCCCGCTCGACGTGAATACGGGCGAAGCCGGCGAGGTCTTGGGGTCCAGCCTCGACTGCAACCCATGGTTCAGGTTCGGCAACCACCTCACCCTGCGCAACGTCGAGCAGAACACCTGGAGCCTCCTCAACCCCGATGGCCTGATCCACCTGCCATTGGAGGCCGACCCGCTATTCGAAGAGTTCAACACGCTTGCGTACACCGACTACCTCTCCAGGTGGGGCTGGCTCTCGGCGGAGGTCGAGCAACGCCAAGCGAACTACCTCTTGTGGGAGAGCAGTATCGTGAACCTCTCCACAGGCGAGCTCCTGCCAGCACCCAACAACTCGATGTGGGTGTTCGGGGTAGAGGACGGCCTCGACATGTTCATCGTCTACGAGCCGGACACGGGCGGCGTGTCCCAGACCGCGTGGTGGGACGATCTGACGTCCGAGCCGCGACCGGCATTCGCTGTGCGCGGCGCCGAGTCTATCTGGGGCGCCGACCCGCACCTGCCCGCACTTCTCACCGAGGACGAAGTCCTTCTCGTCGAGCGTGGTGAAACGTTTCCCCGGCCAGCACTTCTCGAGACAACGACGGGACTCCAGCGTGTCGACGAGACCCTGTTCGCCCAGCAGTCCGACGATTGGATTCGGGTTTGGGACATCCCGCAGGGCCAACTCCTCGTCGACTTTCCCGTGCCCGGCTATCGATGCAGCTCCGCGAGACCGGAAGGCGACGCCCTTGTGGGCACCTTCGCCGACACGCCCGAATGCAATTCCAAGACTCGCTGGAGCATTCCCTTGGATGGCTCCGATCCGCAGCCGCTCTTCGACTACCCACGCGGCATGGGCATTGGCCACTTCACGCACCTCGACAACCTCGGCTTCACCGCGCCCACCGATGGCCAGGGCGAGCTCGCGTGGATCGACCTGCTGACCGGCCGTCGGCAGACTGTGGTTCCCCGCATCGATGGCCTCGCGTTCCTGTCGCACACCCCGCTTCCCCGTGAGCCGCTGGGCGATGCGACGCAGATGGAGTACTTCGTTCACGAGGGCGAGGATGCGGGCTTGTGGGTTGTCGGCACTCCTGAGCAGCAAGAGTGAGTGCGTCGGCGTTGGCGGGCTGATGCTCGAAGGCACAAAGACTGAACTCGATGAGAGGGACACCTGAGGCGGTGCCGGCACTCGCCCGCTGCCGCCTCCTGTGCGACCCTGCAGACCGTCGTGGCGTAGCGCAGCGGCTGACGGCTGCGGATCTACGACGTTGGCGAGGCTGAGCTAGCGCCTCGACCCAAGCTTCAGTAGACCTTGATCTTCTTGAGCTTCGTAAGCCCGGCGACGGAGCGTTTCGCGCTCTCCGCTGAGGGCCCGCTCAAGAACAGCTGCTCCAAGTTTACAAGACCCGCGAGGCGATCCCCGACGTCGACTTGGCGACACGCCGCGAGGCTGAGATACCGAAGCGATCGCAAGTTCGAAAACGACTCCGGAAGCGTCTCCAAGAACTGCGCGGCCTCCAGGTTGAGCCACTCGAGGTTCTGCAGGTCGCCGAAGTTTTCCGGGAGCGTTTTGCCGCGGTAGTAGTGGAGGTCGAGCTTCTTCAGCGACGCAAGCTCCCCGAAGCTGGCAGGAAGCCCATCATCGTTGCCTTGGATGTGGAGGCTCTCGAGAGCCGCAAGAGCTCCAAGCCCATCCGGTAACCGGGCACCACCCACGTGGAGTTCCTGGAGCTTCGACAGGTTCGTAAGCGAGCTCGGCACATCAACTTCCTCCTGCCAGGCCGAGTTGAAGCGCAAGGAGGTCAGACTGCCCAGGTTGCCGATATCGTCGGGGAGGGGGTAGCTCAGCCGTCCAAGATGCAACGTCTCCAGCGTAGTGCATTGGGTAAGACCTTGGTCGTCGATGCCCCCTGTGACGCCATCTGCGGTCAGGGAACGAAGCTTTCTGAGGTTGGCGATTTCCGCGGGGAGTCGGTCGACCTTCGCGAGCGTCAGCTCCTCCAAGGTGGTGATGCTGGTGACGGCGCTCGGAAAGCCCTCCCCAAGGTAGTTGATGCTGAGGTCCAATGTGCGCAGCGGAAGCTCTCTCACCCACTCGGGCACTTCGGCCAAGTCCATGTTGTTGTAGTGCATGTCGAGGTGTTCCAAGCGTTTCAGGTTTCGAACGACCGGCGGTACGTTCTTGAACTTGTTCTTGCGCAAGTTCAGCGTACGCAACTGGACACAATCGCCGAGGCTGTCCGGGAGGACGGTGAGACCCATGTCGGACAGGTCGAGCACCTCGAGAGTGTGCGCCTCCGCCTCGATCTTTGCGCCAACCGCCGCGGTGGCTTTCTCGAGCGTCACCAAGAGTTCTGTGGCCGCGCCCTTGTGGTGCAGGAGTCGGTCGAGCACGAAGGCCGAGAGCGTGGATTCCTGCAAAGGCTCCATCAATGAGGCGCCGATCCACGCCTCGATCGTCGCGTCGGGATCCCCTTGAACGATGAGCTCACTCATCTCGTCGCCGGGACCGTTGTCGAGGACGGTGACCTGCCCGGCCCACTTGCCCTGATTGATCTGCACCAACGTCGCCCCATCGAACAACATGCCGACCAGGTAAAAGTAAGGGTCGAGGGCTTCATCGTCGATATGGTCAGCGGCGCTGCACGCCGGATGCAGCACCGAGATGTCCGGATAGGACCCGGGGTACGTCGTGGCCGGTTTCCCGAAGTCGTTGAGGGTCCCCACTCCCAGCGCCCCCGATCGAAAGACCTGAAGGTAGTCGTCGCACAGGTGCGGAAGCTCCTCGTGGTGCGCTTGAATCTCGGCCTCCGTGGGAGCCGGGATCTGCGCGACGTGAGCGGCCATCAAGCTCTCGAGCGAGGTCGGGTCGAAGTACTTCGATGCCAGCTTCTTGGCGACCTCTTTGTCGAGATTCGCGGCTGCGGCCTCCGCGGTCTTGAACGTCTTGGTTTTCGAGGTCGCGGGCTTCTTCGCGTCCACTCCGCCCTGGGTGATCGTCCGGTCTGGGCCATCGACTTCGATCCGCCAGAACTTCCGTTTCTTCCCGAGGTGGTGTTCGAGATAGGCGTTCATGGACGCGGATCATACCCGCCGCCTTGGACGGCTCAAAACCAGGTCCCGCAGAGTCCGGTTTCAGGGACCAAGAACGAGAGCATCACCGCCCAACGAGTTGGCGGAAGTCCGCGTCGAGGTGAAAGCCACGCGACTCGAGCAGGACCTCGAGCAACTTGACCTTACCCTTGACTTCGCCTTTCGCCTCGCCCTCCGCGATCAAGCGCCGGAAGGTGGAGCTTTGGTACTCGCACTTGTTCTTCATCTTCAGTGTCATTTCGTACTCCAAGGCTTTGCTCGCTGCGGCATCGAGGTGGTGAAAGACCATGTCAGTGTACAGCGTCGCACGGGCTGGTCGAGGGACTGCGCGGCTCGTAGCCCCGCGCGACCGACTTCAAGCGCGTGTTCGGAGTGGCCATGGGCGATCACGGAGAGCGCGGTCACCCCCGGCGTGCGAACCGCTTCGCTGAGGTCGGTCACCACTGGGACTCGGGATGGCCCAATGACCGTGGGGCGCATGACCGAAGTTCCTCGGCCGTCGAGGTCGATGGGCTGGGCGCACCAACGCGCGACACCACCGTCGGGCGCGAGCACGACGACCATCGCGGGACAGCGGTACTGCGCGCGCAGGACGGCTTGGTATGCGGACCAGGTGCGGCGTTTGTCCGTGTCGCGAGTGAGCTGCACTTCGAAGATCATCATTCGCTTCGGCTTGTGAGCGCCCTGGGAACGAGCTCAAAGAAGAGGTCGGCCCGGTACTCGGGGGCCTGGATCTCGCTGTAGCTGGTCGCGGCTGCGGAGTTGGAGGTCCGCGGGCATCGGCTGGCCGGTCGCCCATTCCGCGATGGTGCGCGTCATGGTTTCGCTCTCGCGGACCATGGCGACGAGCACCTCGTGAAGCTGCGACGGCATCCGGGGCGGAAGGTAGTGCGCGGGTTGAAGGGCGGCTCAGAAAACGCGGGCGGAGGTGCAGGTGTGCTCGGCACACTGGCGGCCGCAGCGTCAGTCGACCTGAGCCACGGTGAGGCGCAACTCCTGCTCCTCCTCGGTCCCCGACGAGAGCCCAACTCGGAACAGCCCCTCGGTCAGCCGGACCCGGTGAGTCTCGCCGGCCGCGAACGGGGTTGCGATTGCCCGCTCGACCTCGTTGAATACATCCCCGCCCAGGCGGACGTCGCTCGGTTCGTCGTCGAGCGAGTCGAGAAGGCAGCCCTCGAGCGTGAAACTGAGACCACCGTCGAGTCGGAACTCGTAGGTTCCTTCCCCCAACTCGATCGTCCGATGAACGGCAGCGCCCACGGTGGAACTGAAGGCTCCTGAGAAGTCGCGGCGCTCGTACTGCGTTGCGTGTTCCGACTCGCACGAGAAGGTCGAGTTAGCCTCCCACACGCCTTCCCGAACTGGGAGGATCTCAGGGTCTGTACATGCAGAGAAGCGTGCGTAAGCGAAGGGAGCATCGCGGTTGTACTGAGCGATTAGCTCTTCGACCGAAATGCCCAGGCTGGCCGACGGGTCGAAGCCACCTTGCAGGAGGCTCCGGTAGCCATCGAGCCCGTACGTGGCGATCAGGTACCGTTGAAAGTGGGTCGTCCGCACGTAGTTTGAGAGGTCCTCGGATCCAAGATCGAGGAGTTCGAGGTCGCGCGAGCCGTCGATCAGGCTCAAGCCGCCTGCCAGCGCATTCGCACTGCCTTCCGCCCAAAAATCGCTGGGGAATGTGTCCACCGGCTTGATCGCATGCGACAGCTCGTGGGCCACGGCGTTCCACGGTGACAGGGTTTGCTCACCGTAACCGTCGTAGCAGCCTTGCGCACCACCGCAAAGCTCCATGACCTCGTCGAGAGGAAGGAGGACGATGGACACAGGGCCATCCCTGGCCTCACCCAATACGTCCTCGAGGAACTCAACCTGCGCATCGATCTGCAGAAGGTCGCCTGCGCAAGGTCGGTCCTGCGGTGCACGGTAGGCGACGCGCGCGTGGTCGGTCTCGAGTGTGAACGCCGGGAGGTCCTCCGACGGTGCACACGCCGTGACGACGACGAGACACGCAAGCCACTGGCCTGCACGAACGGGCTTCCATCCGGCCGCGCCCGGTGGTCTTGCAAGGCCCACCTCAGAGTCCGTGGAACGCCGAGTCAGTCTTCGAACAGATCGTCGAGGGTCTCGAGCGAGGCCGCCCGAACCACGAGCGCGTCGAGTTCGTCTGCGTCGGAGGCCTCTAGACGCTCGCGGATCCGGGCGTCGAGGTGAAACCCGCGCGCTTCAAGCAGCACCTCAAGCGCACGAAGCTTGCCTTCTGCCTTACCTTCTGCCTTGCCGAGCGCTTTGCCCTCGGCGATCAGCCGGCGGAAGGTGATGCTTTGGTACTCGTACTTGTTCTTCAGCTTCAGTGCCATTTCGCGCTCCAGGGCCCGGCGCGCTGCGCCGTCGAGGTGGTGAAAGACGAGGTCAGTGTACAGCTGCGCGTCGGCCTCGTCGAGTGACTGCGCGGCGTGCAAGCCAGCGCGGCCGACCTCGAGCGCGTCACAGCTGCGGCCATGCGCAATGACGGAGAGTGCCGTCACGCCCGGCGTGCGGACCGCTTCTTCCGGATCTGTGACCACCGGAACCAACGAGGGGCCGATGACGGTAGGACGCATCACGGACATGCCGCGGCCATCGAGGTCTATGGGCTCCGCACACCACTGCGCAACCTCGGGAGCGGGCGCAAGGACAACGACCATTGCAGGGCAGCGGTACTGCGCGCGCAGGACGGCCTGGTACGCCGGCCAGGTTCGGCGTTTGTCCGAGTCGCGGGTGAGCTGCACCTCGAAAATGATCATCAAGCTGGGTTGTTCGGCGCCCCTGGGGACGAACTCGACGACGAGGTCGGCGCGGTACTCGGGGGGCTGGATCTCGCTGTAGTTCTGGTCCCGTGTGCGGAGTTGGGTCTCCGCGGGGATGCTCTGGCCGGTGGCCCATTCGGCGAGCGTGCGCGCCATGGTTTCGCTCTCGCGGAGCATGGCGACGAGCACCTCGTGAAGCTGCGACGGCATCCGGGGCGGAACGTAGTGCCGGCGCTGATGCGGGGCGAACGAAACTTGATTGGAGGTACAGGTACACTCGCGGCGAGTATCTCGGCCCGCGTGGTGTGACGGACCGTGCCCTCAGCGCCTCACCGGCAGCAAAGATCAGCCGTGCCGTCGTTGTCGTTGTCCGCCCGGTACACACGCGACCGTGCTGCGCCGCTGTCATCGCGAAGCCAGGACACCGCGAGGCTGTCGGAGCACGAACTCGTCGCGAGCTGTGGTGTGGTCAGCAGGAGGTGGTTGCCCGCGATGACTTGTTCGTCCATGAGCGGCTCGGCGTTGGCGTCGAAGGTGCGGACCCAGCCGGTGAAGAGCTCGTGGATGGTGTACGCGACGGCGACGTTGCCGTCGGCGTTGATGCCCACGCTGACCGGGGGGACGTGGCGCTCGCGGGGGTGGTCGACGTAGACGGGGCCGTGCTGGTTGACCTGGGCGACTCCGAGGAGCTGAGCGTCGGTGTCGTAGACGTGCAGGAAGCCGTCGTCTGAGTCGTTGGAAACCCAGGTGATGGCGAACCGGCCGTCGCTCGCCATGTCGACGTCGCAGGGGCTGGTGGTTGGGTCACCCGGGGCGGAGGCGGGCCATGCGTCTTCGAGGGGGGTGCCGTCCTGGTTCTGTCTCTTATACACATCTGACGCTGCCGACGAGCGATCTAGTGTAGA
>OJGU01000598.1_pt1 | contig 19451 bp, 20 predicted proteins | sample 1594741 | NCBI WGS metagenome assembly OJGU01 (sample SAMN05416841, study PRJEB24817) | seawater metagenome | isolation source: Sea water | place: Canada:Atlantic | collected 2013-07
GGCATACGAGATGTAGAGAGGTCTCGTGGCTCGGAGATGTGTATAAGAGACAGGGTCATGTTGTTGGGGGATTTCGGTGCTGAAACTCTGAGGCGCGCGCGGGCAGCAGCGCGACAGATGACTGTAGTTTTCTATGGGTGCTCGGAGGTCGAGTGCGACCGTGCATTCGTTGCCCCCTCGGGTCGCTCTAAGTGACCCCCCGGGCCACAAGCCCGGTTGCCGCATGTCACGGCAAGGCGACCCGCAGGCGTTCTGCGCGGCTGCGAACCTCGATGGCGGATGACGGCCTATCCGCCCCGATGGCAAGCGAGACGCGGCCTTGTTCGTCTTCCCCGACCTCCGCCCACACCCCGCGGGGAACAAGCGGACAGTCCGGCAGGTCGTCGATGGGATGCCCGAGCACTGCGCTGTGTGCCAGGTGACAATCAACCACGCGTCCCAGGCTCTCGGGAGTCATCCCGACGACGGGTCGATACACGATTGTGACAACAGCCCCTTCGACGCCGCCGTCATGGATGTCGACCGAGACCAGGTCCCGCGGGTGGAGCACCGGGCTGCGCTCTCGGTCGGAGGCTGCAACCGACCGGCAAGCCGTAGCCGCCTGCGCTTCGAGGGTATCCGCCGCCTGACGATGCAGCTGCGCGGCGTGGGCGTGCTGTCGTCGCTCGGTCCGGTGGCGGCCATTGGTGCCGCTACGCGACGACCAGCACAGCCCGGACACCTCGGCGTCCCCAGTGCACCCCGCGAGCGGGTCTGCCCCTGGGTGATATCGACCACCGTGTGCCGAGGCCCGTGCTTGTTCGAGGCTGGCCGCTTTGTTGTGCTCCTGTACGCTCATCGCGTCAGGCTGGGTCCCGGGCGGTCGTCGGTTCGCACAACCGGCCATGAGCATGAACGCGGCTGCGAGTGCCCATCGTTCCCTCCCGGAGAGAACCGAACCGCTCATCGCTGGTCAGCCTTCGGAGCGTCCGCGAAGTCGCGCTCTGTGCCGCACGCGGACATTGCCTCGTCGAGCTGCTCGAGCGCGCATGCGTACGCGGCGGTTCGTAGCGGTACGCTCCGCTCACTGGAGAACTGTGCCACGCGCTCGAATGCGGTGGTCATGATGTCCTGGAGGCGCTCGTGAACTTCTGATTCAGCCCAGCGAACGCCGCCGCGGTTCTGCGCCCACTCGAAGTAGCTCACGGTCACTCCGCCGGCGTTCGCGAGGATATCGGGCAAGACCCGGACGCCTCGACGATTCAGGATCGTGTCGGCCTCCGGGGTTGTTGGCCCGTTGGCGACCTCGACGATGGTGCTCGCTTGGATACGCTCGGCGTTGTGATGCGTAATCTGCCGCTCGAGCGCGGCGGGAATGAGGAGGTCGACGTCCGATTCCAGAAGCTCTGTGTTGGTGATGACTTGATCCGGTCGGGCATCACCGCACCAGCAGGTCTCCGCGCCACAGTCCGGGCAATCGCAGACGGATGCGCCCGCGTATCCGGTGCGAAGAGAGCGGCTGCGTTGTTTTCGTTCGAGCAGCGCAGGAACATCGAGCCCTGTTGCCCGGAAAACGCCGCCCTTTGAATCGCTGATTGCGACGACACGGTATCCGTCGGCGTGCAGCAAGCGGGCGACATGCTGGCCTGCGTTGCCGAAACCCTGGACGGCGACGCGGATCTTGGTGGGTTGCCAGCCGAGCTGGGCCTCCAGCTGCTTGATGCAATAGTAGGCGCCACGCCCAGTGGCGTCATCGCGCCCCAGGCTTCCGCCCAGCGCGATGGGTTTGCCCGTGATGACCCCCGGCTCCCGGCTTTGGTGGCCCTGAGAGTACTCGTCCATCATCCAGCCCATCACCATGGCGTTGGTATAGACGTCGGGGGCCGGGATATCGCGTGTTGGCCCGATGACGCTCGCCATGGCTCGAGCGTAGGCACGGCTGAGCCTCTCGAGTTCGGTGCCGGAGAGCTGCTTCGGATCGACCACCACACCCCCCTTTCCACCGCCGAAGGGAATGCCGACCACGGCACACTTGAACGTCATCCAAAAAGCGAGGGCTTGCACCTCCGCGAGGTCGACCGCGGGGTGAAAGCGAATCCCTCCCTTTGAGGGTCCGCGAGTGTCGTCGTAGCGCACCCGGTACGACGGCAGAAGGGCCAGTGAACCGTCGTCCATGCGCACTGCAAGCGTGGCTTGGGCGATGCTCTTGGGATGTCGCAGTCTGGCCACTGTTTCCGGATCGACTTGGACATGCTTTGCCGCTTCATCCAGGCGGGACAGGGCGGCACGGAAGAGGTCGAGGTCAGCTGGATGATTCATGGTTCTCTTTCGGTCTTCGGGCACGAAGCGGGCTGTCCCGCGTGTCGGAAGGATGTGGCCCGGGGTAAGGGGGAAAGCGACGGCCCCGAACCGTTCGTCGAACATGGACCTCGGTCGACCGCGCGAGCGCGCATTTGTCGACTGGATGGGCAGACGCCGAGTAACCGCCCAGGCCACAGAAAGCATTGGTTCGCGCCGCACCCCGCCGGCGCTCCACGACCGATGGATCGCAACGGTCATCGAGCTGGCGCTGCTGTGGGTGCCGGCGTTGCCGTCGTGACCCGTGGCCGCGAACGAACAGCGTTTGGCCGCTGCTCAGGTGCAGCTGTGACCGCTGAGGTCACGGGAAGGACATGCCCGAGCGCAAGAATAGCAACCTCATGCTGCGCGCAGCGGCATCAGTGTCCCGAATAGACGGAGTACACCGATGACACGGACCACACGAACTCAACCCACTTCCAAGAAATCTGTATCGCAGTCCCCCCCGCCGACACCACCTCGACCGACCACTGTTGAGTGTGCCGCTTGCGACGCCCAAGCAGTGTTTCTCGCAGGGACGTTCAACAGCTGGAGCGAGAACTCGACGCCGATGCGGAGGCAGCCGGACGGGCGTTGGGTCGCGACGCTCAAGGTCGAGCCCGGCCGCCACGAGTACAAGTTCGTCAGGGACGGACGGTGGTGCTGTGACGACTGTGCCGAGGCCGGTCCAAAGGTCGACAACGGTCTCGGCACGATGAACCACGTCCTCATCGTGGAATAGGTCCCCTTCGGAGGTCGTGCTGTACTGTCACGGCCATGCAAGACGACCCGCGCGTGCAGACCCTCAATCGGGGATGCCAGTGCATCACCACGGACGCTGAGGCACTCGCGGCGCAGCTGGACGGCCAGCTCCCGGACGCCGCCGCGCTGCTGCGCGACGGGATGCCCAACGTGTTCTCCAGCGGTCCGGTGTTCATCGGAGCCGAGCAGGTGTCCTCGATCGTCGACACCATCCGGGCTATCGAGAGCGTGGGCTGCAACGAGGCGTATCGGGAGGCGGTTCTCGCCGACGCCCCGCCCTCAGCTCGGGTCTCGACGCCAGCCAAGGGCGTGCTGTTCGGTTACGACTTCCACCTCGCGGCCGAGGGCCCCAAGCTCATCGAGATCAATACGAACGCCGGCGGCGTCCTGCTCAACCTCGCACTCGCACGGGCGCAGGTAGCGTGCTGCCCGGAGGTCCAGCCGCTGATGCGGACCGCGCTCGACGAGGGCGCGGTGGAGGCGTCGATCGTGAACATGTTCCGCGAGGAGGCCAAGGTGGCGGGCCACCCCGAGCTTCGGCGGGTCGCCATCGTCGACGAGGATCCGCCCTCGCAGTTCCTGTACCCGGAGATGCTCCTGTTCGCGGCACTCCTCGAGCGCAACGGAATCGACGCGCGTGTCGTGGGCCCCGAGGAGCTGCAGAGCGATGGGGGCCTGATCACGCATCTCGGCGATCCGGTCGAGCTGATCTACAACCGGCTGACGGATTTCTACCTCGAGTCGGACAGCGTCGCGGCCGTTCGCGATGCGTGGGAGACCGGGAAAACGGTGGTGACTCCGCACCCGGCCGCCTACGCGGTGCTCGCTGACAAGCGAAACCTCGAGGTCTTGTCCGACCCCGAACGGCTCCGTGAGTTCGGCGTTGCACAGGGGGAACTCGACCTGCTGGCGGCCGCCGTCCCGGCCACGCGTCGGGTCGATCCTCAAGACGCCGAGGCACTCTGGGCAGACCGCAAACAGCTGTTCTTCAAGCCTGCCACCGGGTTCGGGAGTCGGGCGACGTACGCGGGGAAGAAGATCACCCGCAAAGTCTTCGCCAATGTCCTGCACGGCGAGTACGTGGCCCAGCAGCTCATCGCACCGAGCGAGCGCGTGGTCAACGTCGATGGTGCGCCGACCACGATGAAGGTCGACATCCGCGCCTACACCTACGGTGGCGAGGTGTTGTTGTTCGCCGCTCGGGTGTATCGCGGGCAAGTGACGAACTTCCGCACCCCGGGCAGCGGATTTGCACCGCTGTTCGTGCTGCCTGCATTGGCCTGAACGCCACCGTCGGTACCGAAAACAGTGGCCGCGCGGCCGCCTCCATCACGGCTGGCAGGCCTGGGGGGTCCAGCCAAGCACCCGCGCGAACGGGGTGAAGTATCCGAGTGGGTCGTGTGGCCCGCACGTGGGCGCCTCGAGCGAGCACTGCGTCTCGTCGTCGCACGCGGTTCCGAACGTGTTGCCCTCGCCGACCTCGCACACCGCGAACGCGAAGTCGCCGGAGACGAATCGGCAGAGCTCGTCTTCGGCGCAGTCTTCGGTGTCGTCGCATTCGAGAAACAAGTTCACGCCGTCTGTGCAGCCGTGGCGAAAGTCCCGGCCGAGCTCGTCGTACAGCGAATCGGACGTCCGCTCCAGGCAATGGGCATCGAGGCCTTCGGGGTGGGAGCAGCCCAGGCAAAACTCGGTGGCGAGGTCACAGACCTCTTCACCGCAAGGGACCGTGCCCAAGGGCGGTTCAGGCGTCACGCCGGTACTCGTGTCGGCCATTTGGGTGGTGCTGCCGGAGCCAGTCTCGGCAACGACACCGCCGCTGGAAGTCGAGGACGAGCTGGCTGGGGACGCGTCGGTCGTCGAGTCTCCAGGATTGGTCGACGATCCCTGCGTCGATGCATCGAAGCCCCCCTCGCTCGTGCCGTCACCGGGTTGCTGGGTCGACCCGGCCGACCCCTCCTCGCCGTCCGGTACGGCGGCACCGCAGCCCAGCCCGAGAGTCCCAACTATGAGCGCGCAACGAAGACCATTATTCATGTCGCCGAATTTGGGGGACATCAACGATTGCGTCCATTCGATTCTTTTTCGGAAAACACATAGATAATGCTGATGTATTGTCGACGACATTGACCCGTACCAACGACCTCGACCTGACCCTTCTACGCACGTTCCGGCTGTTCGCCCGCCTGGGTAGCGTCCAGGCGACCGCGCTGGAGCTGGGGCGATCGCAGCCCGCCATCAGCGCGCGGTTGCACCAGCTTCAGCGGGAAATCGGGGCTGACCTTTTCGTGAAGAGCGGCCGGCGGTTGGTGCTGACGCCGCTGGGGCGAACCCTCGACCGCCGGGCCGGAGTTGTAGTCGACGGGGTTCGTGCCCTGTTGGATGAGGTCGCGACCGCGGCGGAACGTCCGATTGGCGTGCTGCGGATCGGGGCATTGCCGACCCTGGGCGTGTTTGTGTTGGGCCGGCTGCTTCCCGAGTTCGCATCGCGTTTCCCGGACGTGGAGCTCGAACTCGAGTACCAGCCCGACCCGACGAGCGCGTCCCTGCGCTCGGGAGAGTTCGATGTCTTGATGGGGGTCGGTGAACCGCCGGGCGGTGAGGTGGCCACGCAGATCATCGGAGTGGCCCGGCCCGTCCTCGTTGTCGCACGGTCCGGCACCAAGGCGAGGCGAACCCCCGTCCGGGCTCGAACGCTTCAGTCGATGTCTTGGGTCGGATACGGTCCGACCGACGACGCATTTTTCTCCGCCGTGTGGAGCTACCTCAGCGAGCACGGGCTCGCGTCGCGCGTGCGGCCCAGGGTTCGACACATCGAGACGCTCAAGGCGTTGGTTCGCCACAGCACGGACGCAACGATCTTGCCCGACTACACCGTCGTCGAAGCGGATTTGCACGCCCGCCCAATCGCAGATTTGAAGTTCTCAATGCCAGTTTGGGTCGCGGTGCGCTCGTCTTCGCTGGGCGTCTCCGCCATCGACGCCTTCCTCGACGCTCTACGGCAAGCCTGGCGTCGTCGAGGATGACGACGTCGGCTCCCCAGCGCAACTTCGGCGGCCGCCTACGCTGGGGCGGGGGAGCTTGGAGTTCGGACACGCTTCCTGCGGTGCTCGACCGTGGTCCGCGTCTTGCGACCGTCTCGCGCTGTGTAAACTCGGGTGCTTGCCGTGTTCCTCCCCTTCGCGGACGCGGGGTGCATCGGTGTCCAGGCCAGCATGGAGCTCGAACCCACCTCCGAGTGTATCGATCTCGCCGATACAGGCGGTCTCCATATCTCGGGTCCATAGAATCCGCTGATGGCGGACATGGCCCCAGTCGTGAGACCTGCGATCTACCTGCTTCTTTCCTTGCCAATCTGCGCATCGTGTAGCGACAGCCCCTCCGACGCCACATCCTTGGCCACGTCGGGTCCAACTTCGGAGACGACCGGAGCAGCTGACACGGCGGGCACGAGCGCTGGCTCGACAAGTCGAACGGCCGGCGAGACTACAAGCGTGGCCGGCACGACCGTTGGTGGCACGACCTTCGGCGACACGGCGTCAGCCACCTCTGCCGGAGCATCTAGCACCACGGGTGCGGGCAGCTCTTGCGTCGACCATGACCTTGGCTCGGATGTCGGGTCTGACGTCTTGCAGGCTGTAACCTCAGGTGACGACTTTACGCTGATGGAGTGTGTTCTCGCCGATGACGGGGGGGGCTTCGTCGTCGACCCGCCTATGGACGCAGACGATTTTGTCATCGTCTGGACCTTCCCGGCGACCGGCAGCTTTGCGATCTCGACGGTGGGGTCCGACGCCGCGATCGGGCTTGCTCCGCCGTCGTGTGACGCGAGGATCCTCGAATGTGAGGACCAGTGTGCGGGGCCTGCCGCATCCCTGGTGATCACTGGAGAGGCTGGTGACTCTGTGTTCCTCGTGATTGAGACCTACGAGGCTCCCGGGCAGTTCAGCCTCAGTATCACTGCGGGCGCCGAGGATGTCTGCATCGAAGATCGCGTTGGGGCGAGCTCGACTGGCGGCACGTGATGGCAAACAGGTCGCGCACGGGCGGCGTCCCATCACTTGTCACCTGTCCTCCTTGGCTGATCTCCCCCCGTGTTCTCGGTGGCGACCGGCGTACAAGTGAAGACGGCGCACCGGGAGCAAGCCGGCCAACGAGGTCGAGCGTGATGCGCCACCGAGAGCGATCGCATCGGTGCTCGACGATCGCGAATTGGCGCTCTAGCCCCAGCCGAGGTGGGCAAGCTCGACGAGTTCGGGGAGTTAACCACCGTCAACAGCGATCTCGCGCCGGGTCAGGTGGATCACACGGTGGTTGAGCACGTCACCGAGGTAGATGTGCGTACCGTCTGCGGTGATGACGATGTCCTCGGGCTCGGACGCAGAACCCACAATGCGCGGCAGCTCCCACGTCTCTAGCAGCACTCCTGTCACGTCGAAGATCACGACGGCGTCAGCCAGAGAATCACAAACGTAGATCCTGTTCTGCGCATCAACGAATACGCCGGTTGGCTTGGCGAAGCCGGGCCACTCGCCGACAATGACGCCTCCGCTCGAGAAGACTTGCACCCGGCCGTTTCCGCTGTCGGCGACGTAGACGTGCCCGGCCGAGTCGGTCGACATCCCCCAAACCCCCGAAAATTGTCCTGCTTCGCTGCCGGGACCGCCGAACTCGAGGATGAACTCCCCTGTGTCGCTAAACTTCTGAACAACGTTGCTCTCCAGGTCGCCGACATAGATGTTCCCGGAGAGGAGATCGATGCCGACGTCGTGGATGTGCTGGAACTGCGGGCTGGTCCAAAGCCGGACGAACTCGCCTTGGGTCGTGAGCACCTGAACCCGGTTGTTTTCTTGGTCGCCGGCGTAGAGGAGTCCTTGAGCGCGGTCCATTGCGAGACCGTGCGGATGATTGAACTGGCCCTCGCCGGGGCCAGCCTCGCCGAAGATCTCCAGAAGCGCGCCATCGGCTGTGAACTTCTGAAGCCGATCCTCGTGACTCGCAACGTAGACATTGCCATCCGCATCCAGTTCGACGCTGCTCGGCTCGACAAACTGGCCGGGTTCGGTTCCGAGTTCGCCCCAGACTCCAACCAACAGCGGCACGCGCCGGAGCGGCGGGCCACCGGTCTCCTCAGTGCTCTCAGCATCTCCCTCGTCGGGACCGGTCGAGGTGGTCCCGGTCAGGGTCGATCCATGTATCGTATCGATCGTGGAAGCGCCGGCGGTACCCTCGTCGCCTGCCTCGGTTGACACCGCTTGAGCGGTTCCGGAGGACGTCGCTGTCGCCCCTGTTCCGCCCTGGCCACCGTCGGTGGTGGTGCCTGGTGTACATCCGCCGCTCGACAGCAGCAGCCCGAGCAGCAAGCGACACGAGGCAAACCTCCAACCAGCAGGCGCTTCATCGATATCCACTGTGACAGCGTAGGCGTTGCGATCGACTCGGACAAGGCGTCCGCTCGACTCGCTCGTGGCACCAGGATGCATCGCGCCGGCTTCATCGGTCACGCCTTGGAGGGAGTGTGAGTGACCCGTACGGTTACACTTCGATTCGAGGTGGGCCCCGTTCCTCAGCGACGCACGCTGGCCGTTGGGAGGAGAGCTCGCCGTGGACGGGTCGGTTCGCTGCTGGCGTCTCGGCTCACTCATCGGTGCTTCGGGCAGTGGCAGCGCCGAAGAACACGAGCACGAGCACGATACCGCTGAGGATCGCCATCTCGGTCGGACTCACGGTTGCCTCGTTCGGGAACGACGCCAGCGCCGTGGAATGAACATCGGGACGCGGTTGCGGTACTGGTCGTAGAGTTCGCCGAACTGCGCCTGCATCTGGCGCTCCTCTCGTCGCGCAAGAAGCGTATAGGCCCCGACCAACACGGGGAACGCAGCGACCGAGACGACGGTCGGCCAGTGCACGATCCCTTCTCCGAGCAGGATCATGAACAGGCCGGTGTACTGCGGGTGGCGGACGTGGGCGTAGACGCCGGTCGTCAGCAGCCTGCCATCGCGCCGCGCGCGGTGCACGGCGCGCCACCCGTCTACGACCAGCGCCGCGCCGGAGAAGACGAGCGTGTAACCCAGGACCATCGCGACGACATGGGCCATTTGTGTGCCGAACAACTGGGCCCAAAGGTTGCCGCCGTCGGTCCACTGCAGGTCGATCCCGAGGTACCTCGCGAGGAAGTAGATCGTCAGTGGAAACCCGTACATCTCCGCGTAGAACGCGATGATGAACGCCTGTAGGGCTCCGACTCGCGACCACTCCTTCCATGTCTCCGGCGCCAGGTAGCGATACGCAGCCCACGACGTGAAGACGATGACGACGGCCGCCAGCCCCCATGCTCCAACGTTCACATCAGATTCTTTACGACGCCCAGCGTCGCGGCGGACGGCAACCCCTGCGATGGAACGACAGCTCCTTGTGACGTGGGGGGTCACTCTCCCGAGGGGCGCACGCAGGTCGGTCCAAACCCGGCGGCCCCCCCTCAGCGCCGGGGCCCATTGAATCTGGAGCACCACATCCACCGTCGACGGATGGTCGAACACGGCCTCCGCGCTCCCCGGTGGCCGCGTCATCGTTCACCGACGTATACGTCGCAAAGCGCAATTGGTACGGGCCAGACGGGGCCACGAGTTCCGAGGCGCACGTCGTGTCGGCGTCGCAGCCGAAGCAGGCCGGCACCTCGACTTCGAGGAAGATCCGCCCGTTCCAGGTCGTTTCGTAGGATTGGCCGGGCTCGATGGGGTTCAAGTTGAGCCCGGGGCACCAGCCGTGCCCGGGACTAGGGCACCAGCTCGCATCGGCGCACGTGCTTCGGCCGGTGCCGGGCACCGCGCCAACATCGGCGCCGACGGCCTCGAGCGAGAAGCCGGGGCAGCCGAACCCGAGCGAGCCCCCGATAAAGACCGTCTGTTCTGTTCTGTTCTGTTCTGTTGTGTTCTCCACCCGCAGGGTTGCCGGCGCGGCCGAGTCCAGCGGCTCGGCCGCGATTTCGAAATCCGTGTCGTTCGCTGGCTCGCACTCGCTTACGTTTTCAAAGGCAGACGGCTCCGACGCGCTGCTCGGAGGGCGTGCCCTACACTGGCGGCACAATGCGATCCTACTCGCTCGCCCTCGCACTCGTGAGCTGCAAACCGACCCATGTGCCCGACGTCGCCTCACCGGGTCCCCCGGTGGTAGAGGAGTCCGCAGAAGAGTCCGTGGCCGGCACGCAGCCTCGGGCCCGAACGATCTCATGGAGCTTGGACGGCAAGACCTGCGAGTCTGCGGGCCTCGCGACGGACGCGATCGTTGCGATCTACGACGACGGCCTGGAACGACGCGAGCGCGACACGGGAGCCCTCACCTGGAGGCGCCCGATCCGAGGCTGGCTTTCGAACGACGACGAGACCGCGTACGTCGCGACCGGTGCCGATCTGATCGCGGTCGACATCGACGGGGGAGCGGAGCGCTGGCGACACAGCGCTCCCGCCGGTGCCACCTTCCAGTCCCCCGTTGCCATCGATGGCGAGACTCTGTACGTAGCAGACAACCGGCTCCTCGGGGCCAAGCAAATGATCGTGGGTCCGAGTTGGCTTCACGCGTTGGATGCTGAGACCGGCGCCCTGAGGTGGAACGTCGAGCTGCCGACGGGTGTCATCGCAGCCGCCCCGACGTTCGATCGGGAGCGGATCTATGTCGTCCGCGAGTTCGGCCTGTCCGCGGTGTCGAAAGCACGCCAGGCCGTCGAGTGGTCGACGCACCAGGCCACATCACGCACGAGCGCCGTGGCCGTGGCGGACCGTTTGCTCGTGCCCGCGCACAAGCTTTTCGGCGTTTCGGCGGCGGACGGAAGCGAGGCCTGGAACATCCCCGGGCATACGCTTAGCACGGTCGAACCCCAGGTCCACGAAGGCCTGGCATACGCGGTCATACCCGCTCACCGCCGCGTCCCGAATACGTCGCGCTGGTTTGTTTCGTCCCTGGCCGAGCTCGAGCCGGCCGCGGGAGAGCTACGCTGGCAGCAGTGGTTCGAGCAGCCCGTTCGCGGCACGGTCGCAGTGACCGCCGATCGCATCCACGCCGCCGCATGGGACGGAAAGCTGTACGAGCTGGACCGGCGCTCCGGCGAAGTTCGTTGGTCGATGGACCTCGGCCTCGGGAAGGGGAGTCCGACTGTGCTCACGGACGATGAGGCGGTCTACGTGTGCGGCAACAAGCGACTACTGCGGATCGACCTCCCGCCGCCGGAGCCTAGAATGGGCTCACACCACGGGCGGCTAGCGCAGAAGGGGTGATGTCCGTGGCGCTGAAACCGACAATTGTCTTTCCGAATTGAGTGTGCATGTCTTGTGCCCAAGATGATGTCTGTTGAAGCCTGAGCCACCGGCGGAGCGTGACTTCCAGAAGGAGGACGGGGATTGCCAGACCCTCTCTTCGTAGCGGCCGTAGCATGAGGGTGATGTCTGTCTGGTACGTGTCAAGACTTTGCGCCGCCGCGAGCGGAAGCGGAGTCGCAGGTGTGCGGGCGCAAGGAGTGCGGTCGAAGGACGAACGCGCCCGTGCTCAAGCCGGCACGGGGTTCCGTCAACGAACGGCGGCCCTCGAATGCAAGGTTCCGCAGCTTCGCCGTGACGACATCCTCACCGACACTGCGCCCGGAGTATGGGGTGAGGAATGAATCTAGTGGCCTCGCCCCAACCCCTTTCTCGCCGGTCTGCTCAAGGAAGGCGCGTGGTCGATGTCGACAAAGGAAGTCTGAAGTGGCCCCGAAGTTGGAATGCGAGCAGACTCCGATTCTCTCAGTCGCGTGTCCACCACAACGGCGCAAACTCATGGCGTCCCGCGCAGCGCTATAGCTGCGGGCAAGCGTCGTCCTGGTGTGCCCGAGCGAACCACAACTCGGGAAAACCTGCTCTCATGCCTATCCACGCTCACCTGCTTTACCGCGTCGCGCACGAGATGCTGCGACTTGACCCCCGTCCGAAACACGTTCGATATTCCCACCGTGAACGACGAACGCATCGCTCGGCGGAGAACCTACCTGGCGTTGGCTCTGGCCACCGTCGTGTTGGGCTGCAAACCGGGCCTGCCGCCGGAGGGACCTGGACGGGACGCTGCCGAGGCGGAGGCAACCGCAACGCGGTACGACCCGCCGAGCAATCCCTACACCTCGTCTGCATTCGCGGGCGCGAAGTTACCGGCTTCTAGTGGACACGAGGGCATGGAGGGCATGGAGGGCATGGAGGGCATGGAACACATGGAGGACTCGACATCATCCAAAGACGATGCGCAGTCGAGCGCAGGCGAGTCTGAGCCGAGCATGCCGGACGGCCACAAATCTGGTGGGTCAAGCTCATGAAGGGCCGCTCGCTCATGTTGCTGGCCGTCGTAGCGGTGGCGGGGTGTCGCTCCGTCAACCCCGAGGCACCACGCACGGAACTCGGGGAGCTCCTCCAGGATCGGGCGGGGGCCACCGATGTGATTCCCGGGCAGCAGGACGAAGAGAGCCAGGCGCAAGTTCGCGAGCGTGTCGATGCACTCGCCTCGGAACCGTTGACGCCGGAGGCTGCCGTTCAGGTCGCGCTGCTGAACAACCGCGAGTTCCTCGCCGTCGTCGAAGGCCTGGGTATTGCGCAGGCGGACCTGGTTCAGGCCGGACTGCTGGAGAACCCCGTCCTCGCCGGGGACATCGTGAACTCCACCAAGGGGAACGGCCTTGGCGGCGGGCTGTCGATATCCACAAGCCTGCTGAGCGTGTTCCTGATCCCGGCCAAGCTTCGGCTGGCGAAAAGCGAGCTTGCGCATGCTGTGCTCTCGGTCGGTCAAGCCTCGCTGATGCTGATCCGCGAAGTCAAAGAGGCGTACGCGCAGACCCAGGCTGCCGACGCCGTCTTGGCGCTGCAACGCGATCAGGCGCGAGCGGCCGAGCTCGCGGCGGAACTTGTGCAACTCCAGTTCGCGGTTGGCAACGTTTCGCCCCTGGACGTTCAGCTGTTCGCGGCCGCCCTCGATGAGGCAAAGGTCGCATTGGCCGACGCAGAGTCGGACTCCGTGATGGCGCATGAGGAACTCACCCAGCTGCTCGGGCTCTGGGGTGAGCAGGCGCAGTGGACGCTCGCGCCCATGCCGAGCGGTCCGCTTCCCGCGCTACCGGAGCTTGGACGGCTTGAACAGCGCGGGATCCAGGATCGCCTCGATATCTCCGCGCAGCGTGCGGTCGTGCAGTCTATGGAGTTCGCGATCGAGCTGCGCCGCCGGGGCCTGGTACCGCAGGTTGAGATCGGCGCCGAGGGGCGCAACGAGGTCGGTACCGACGCCGGCCACGAGTGGGTGCTCGGGCCATCCTTGGCGATCGAGATCCCCATCTTCGACCCGGGGCATGCCGACTTCGCGCGACTCCGGGCACAGCTACGTCAGGCGCAGCACCGGCTGCAGAGCAAATCCGTGGCAGCACGCTCCGAGATTCGAGCCCATCGACAGCTGTTCGTGGCGAGTCGCCAGAAGGTCGAATACCTCCAACAGACCATGCTACCGAGGGCAGAGGCGATCGCGGATCTCACGATCCGCCGCTACAACTCGATGTTGGTGGGCACCTACCAACTCTTAGAAACCCGAGAAGACCAGATTGAGATCCGGCGGGAGCTGGCGCAGGCCATACGAGACTACTGGGTGGCCCGCGCCGACCTCGAGTTCGCGATTGGCGGACGCTTGCCCAGTGCCGATACGAAAGGTGGACAGTAGATGAAACGACGCGATCTCTTTGGAGCAGGAGCGGGGGCCGTCTTGGGCGGAAGCGCCGCACTACTATCGACCACGGCGAAGGCAGCGCGGGTGGGCCCTCAATGGGAGAGCACCTACAGCGGCGGTACCCTCGACGTAAAACCGAAACCCCCCGTACTGCCGGGGCCTGACGGCTATCGTCCCGTGATCGTTCCGAATGGTGGCGCGGTTCCGTTCGAGGTGGTTGACGGGGTCAAGGTGTTTCACATCACGGCCTCGGAGATGGAGCACGAGTTCACGCCGGGCCTGAGAACATTGTGCTGGGGCTACAACGGACGTGTTAACAGCACCGTGATCGAGGCCGTCGAGGGCGAGCGAATTCGAATCTATGTGACCAATAAACTCCATGTGCCAACGTCGGTTCATTGGCATGGGCTGTACCTGCCCAACGGGATGGACGGTGTTAGCGGGTTGACCCAGCGACCGATCGAGCCCGGTGAGACATTCAAGTACGAGTGGACCCTGCGTCAGTACGGGACGTACATGTTCCATTCGCACCACGACACAATGACCCAGGAGGCCATGGGGCTGATCGGTTCGTTCATCGTCCACCCGAGAAACCCGGCCGCCGACGAACGGGTAGACCGCGACTTCACGCTGTTGATGAGCGAATGGTCCGTCGAACCGGGAGCGCGTCGGCCGAACCCGATGGAGATGACCGACTTCAACATACTAACGTTCAATGGTCGGGCGTTTCCAGGGACCGATCCACTCGTGGTCAAGACTGGCGAGAGGGTCCGAATCCGCCTGGGAAATCTCAGCGCGATGGACCACCACCCGATTCACCTGCACGGGTTTCGGTTCAAGATCACTGCGACAGATGGGGAGAAAATTCCGAAGAGTGCGCAGTGGCCAGAGACGACCACACTCGTTGCAGTTGGACAAACGCGCGATATCGAATTTGTTGCGGATGCGCCCGGAGACTGGATCATGCACTGTCATATGACCCACCACATCATGAACCAAATGGGTCATGATTTGCCCAACCTGCTCGGCATCGACCCGAAGAAGTTTGACGGCAAGGTGCAATCGCTCGTTCCGGGGTACATGACGATGGGCCAGAAAGGGATGAGCGGGATGTCAGGTATGAAAATGCCCACGACAGCGAACAGCGTGGCGATGAAAAGCACCCCGGGTCCATTCGCGAAACTAAGCATGGGTGGGATGTTCACCATACTCAAGGTTCGCGACGAACTCAGTTCGTATGACGACCCTGGTTGGTACGAGCACCCGCCCGGCACAGTGGCGGAGGCCGCGACGGCCGACGAACTCAAGCGCGACGGCATCAAGCTCTAAGGGGCCGAGGACGCTCGCTGCGTAGGCAGCGTCGCGGAGGGTCTATATGGCAGGACCGCCAAGGAACTGCTCCGCCGGCAGCAGGCCCTGTAGTTGACGTCGATCACGCCCCGCCACGGGCGCCGCCTTGGTACAGTTTGCCGATGCATCACGGACTTCCGATGCCGGCTGGGCAGGCCGCACTGAGTCAGGATTGGCTTCGCGGCGAGAGCGGGCTCGCGATCGCGCCGATGAGCGCACCGTGGCCGGACCGCTGCGTGAAGTGCAACGCGCCTGCGGAGGGCTACCGCCTCAAGCAGTCGCTGTATTGGCATCCGGCGTGGTTGTACGTCCTGATCCTTCCGGGGGTGTTGGTCTATGCCGTCGTCGCGTTGGTGATCCGCAAGTCGTATGTGGGGCACGTAGGCCTGTGCCCCTCGCACCGCTCGCGTCGACGTTGGATCCTGGGTGCGGGAGCGTTCTTGGCGATCTCCAGCGTGGCGTCGTGTTCGGCCGGCTTCGGGAGCAACCCTGGTGTGTCCCTTGGCTTGGGGGTGTTCGGGGGCATCGCTGGGATGGTGATCGTGCAGGTTGCAACATTTGCCGTGCGGCCCAAGAAGATCACCGAAGCGTACGCGTGGCTGAAGTGCGGCAAGGCGTTCGTGGCCTCGCTGCCCGCCGCGAGCATACCGTCGACGGCGCAGGTGCCTGCGCCCGGCATCCCGTACGGCAGTGGCCATCCGGCGGAGCCGCCCGACGGAATGCCGGGTTAGGCCTCGGTCCGTCTCTCCGTCGGGTCGTCCAACGCTATCGGCGTCTGGGAGGATCGAGGAGTTGCTGTCGAAGCGTCGAAGCTGAGCGATCCCACCTGTGGACTTCGATGAGCTGCTCGAGTTCGTCAGCTCGGACGTGTCGCTCATCTATTGGAGTTTCCGCGAAAAAGTGGACACCTCGGTTACGCGGCTTCGAGTTGGTGTTGAGCTTTCATCGCCTCGAATACGGTGGGGCTGAGATAGCCGAGTGGCGGCGGCGTGAGTCGTAGAAGGCGTCGATGCTGACGCGGGCAGCGATGAGATCACGGTTGCGAGGTCAACCCCAAGACTCCCAAAAGCAAGATCATCGATCTGGCCACGTGCGCCTTCATCGACAAGCGAGAGAACGTCTGCATCGTCGGGCCGACCGGCGTCGGGAAGAGCCACATCGCACAAGAGATCGGTCACCGCGCCTGCATCGCGGCCAACACCGTGTTGCACGCGTCCGCGCACGCTATGCTGACCCAGCTCCGGGCAGCCCGAGCGGACAACACTCGTGAGCGGAAACTCCAGCGGTTCGCGAACGCTGACCTCCCCGTCATCGACGACCTCGGTCTCCGGCTGCTTGTCGGGGACGAGCCCATCGACCTGTACGAGATCATTCGGCAGCGATACTAGCGGGGCTCGACCGTCATCACGTCCAACCGCGCCTTGCCGGAATGGGCGCCGCTGTTCAACGACGAGCTGCTGGCGAGCGCGGCGATGGACCGGGCTCTTCATCACGGCCGCATCATCGAGATTGTCGGCGACTCGTACCGAAACCCGCTCGGCGGTCGCGGCCGCAACGTGGCCTGACGTCGAAGGACCGTCCTGCACCCCTGGTCACATCTGCCGAACTGAGCGACCGTGCTGCAAGGGACATCTCTCGCCCGAGCGTGACACCCAACCACCAACGGGGTCGATGCCGAAGGCGGGCCAACCTCCGGTGCCAACGTTCACGGCGTGTTGGCGCTGTGCGTCGTGACCACGTCCGCCCACCAGCAGGCCACCCTCGTCGGAAGCTGCGGCGGCAACGGAGCCCGGTCCCAAGCCCGGGGCCGACGCGCCGCCGTCCTGCCCTCGAAGCGGACCTTCTTCGCGAGCAGTCGAGCGACCGCCCTGCGGATCTGCCTCAAGCGAGGCGTACGTCTCCTCGACGATGTCGCGAGCGCTCCTTCCGCTCGTCACACCTTGCAACACCTCCATGAGAACCCGGTCGAACGCCTCCCGGCCTGCCCGACCGACGCTGGCGCTTTCGCTGTCTTCTCCTCGGAGCGGGGGCAACCGCGACCACCTGAACACCCGCCGTTTCAGGACCTCGATTTTCGGTCCTACTTGCCGCCCCAAGGCCCCCTGCCCACCCGTGGCAAAAAATCCCGACAACTTTGACCATGTCCAATGGGGATATTATGCCCCTGCAGAACAGGTCGACCCTACACCGCAAGCACGACCCGCGCAAACGCGCGGCTGTTGCGACCGCAGCACCGATTGTACATCTTCCAACTCCCCCACCAGACAAGGCCGATTGCGGCCACCTTCGGCTCCTCGCCTCGAAACGTCGAGGACTCGGCGCCCAAGGCCCCCGAGCGCCGCTGTGACGCCCAGTGGTCATGGAGGCAAACCGCGGGTCCTCATCACCATCCCAGCGGCCTCCTGAACCATGGTGGCTTCCCCCAGCTTTCGGAGCCCTGCGACTCTCGCAACCGTGTCTGCGTCCAGCAGAAGCTGCGAGCGGCGTTACGGTCGCGTGCGATGGATCCAATCGTGGCGGCCATTCTCACATTCTCTGTGGGCCGATCACGAGTGGTGCGCCCTGGGCGTCGGACAGGGGGCAGGCGGATGTTGTGGGCGGCCTTCAGGTTTTCACGGTCAGGTCGGGAGCCTGCTCCGACGCACTCGGGTCCTGAGTCTGCTACGGAGCATCGTCTTGCCCGAGAAGTGCGCGCTTTCGGGGCCGAAGCAGTCGTGCCAGCGTCTTGTATGCGCGATGCGCACGGACTCGGACCGTGCCTTCGCGAACTTGCAAGTGGCTCGCGATGTCGGCCATCGACATGCCACGAAACTTGTGGAGCTCGAGCGCCTCCCGCTGCTTGGACGGAAGCTGCTCGATCGCCGCCCGGACCTCTTCGGCGATGACAGCCTCGGACTCAACTTGTTCGCAGTGCTCCAGGGCTGTTGGGCGGAGGTCCGGCAGGGCGCCGACGGAGCCGTTTCCATTGTCAGCTCCGCCCGCTTCGCGCCTCTGAGAGAGGTGGCGGTCGCGCAAGAAATCCATGGCGACGTTGCGCGCGATGGAGAAGTACCAGGCTTGAACGCTGCCCTTGAGGTCCTGCCTGGGGACGCGGAATCGAGCGCGTGCCAGGTGTGCCTTCAGAAGCGTGAGTTGGACGAGGTCGTCGCACGCGGGTTCATCGTGCACGAACTTGAACAGAAACCTCCACAGCCGATGCGAGAGCGCCCTGTGCAGCTGTTCGAACGCTCGACGGTCCCCGTCTGCGTATCGCTCCATCAGCTCATGCAGACCGGCTTGGGTGCGGAGCAGTAGAGCAGGGGCGACGCCGGGCTTGGGCGCAGATTGCACTCCTGCACCTTTTTACGCCGATGTGGTTGGGACCCTGACCGGCGACTGCAGATGGGCTGCGAGTTGCTGGCCAAGCGCACCGAGGCGCCCCGCGAGGATGTTAGTCGGCGTCACCCGCCGCCTCCGAAGGAATGTTGAGGGCCAGCACCGCCGGGAAGTCGCCCTTGAGGTCGTCGGTCAACTCGACCACGGCGGCGTGCGCTGCATCGAGCGCTGCGGGGTCCGCCGAAAGTGCATCGGCAAACGGCTCGTCGATCGCGGAGAGTGCCACGATGGCGGCGTCGATGTCGGCGGTGATCTCGTCGGCCAGTACACCCTCGCCCGCATCGCGCAATATGTCGTCGAAGCCGTCGTGGGCCGCGGGATCCGAACCGCCGTGGTAGAGCCGGGAGAAGCCCTCGAGGTTGGCCAACGCAGCTTCACCCGAGCGCCGGGACAGCGGGGCCTCGATCCCATCGAGGCAGATGTCGGCGGTGCAGCCCAAGATGCCGGCAGGGCGGGCCAGCTTGGCGTCCTTGAGCACTCTGTCGACGTAGAACATCGCCCGCAAGACCTCGTCCACGGCGACCTGGACCGTCTCGTAGGCACCCGAGGGTGGATCGGCGAGCGCGCCGTTCCAGACGCCGCCGGGTGCCCATGCCTGTGCAAACGTGGCCGCCTGTTCCGCGATGCCGCCGGCAACCGCCGCGGCATAGGCCGCCCGGCGCTCGCCGATGGTTTCTTCCCCGAGCGCATCCCACTCGCCGTCCGCGTTGATCTGAAGCTGGGGGGCGCAGGCGTTGTCGGTGCCCTCGGCGAACACCAGATATTCCAGCGCGTCGAAGCCGTAGGCGTTGACCAGCCGCACCTCGAAGAAATCGGAGTCGGAGTAGCTGAGCGCCACCAATTCTTGGTCGACCTGGCATGGATTGACCGAGGGCCACGAGTAGACCTGTCTCTTATACACATCTCCAAGCCCACGAGACCTCTCT
>OJGU01000599.1_pt1 | contig 19436 bp, 16 predicted proteins | sample 1594741 | NCBI WGS metagenome assembly OJGU01 (sample SAMN05416841, study PRJEB24817) | seawater metagenome | isolation source: Sea water | place: Canada:Atlantic | collected 2013-07
TTTTTTCAAGCAGAAGACGGCATACGAGATGTAGAGAGGTCTCGTGGGCTCGGGCTCGGGCTCGGGCGTCGGAACCGGCTCACCCGCGTAGGGATCCACGTGAATCGCGATCACCAGACCGACCGCCTGATGAAGCTCCTCGCAAGTCGCAGCCTCCAGGGCGCGCGCTGTCTCCCCGGATTCGGTGGTGAGCAGGACCTCTGCCGTGAACACCGCCTCGGCCTCGCGGACCACCACCTGCACGTCAACCGGGACCCAGTGTGCCTCGTCCTTCGGCGCTCCCAGCTCGGCTGCAACCGCACGATCCACGGCCTCATGCGCGTCACAGGATCCGGACCAGCGCAGTTCGACCGGAGGCGACAACGCCAACCACGATGCGACACTCAGGGCGAGCAAGACGGGGAACGCCTAGCATCGGGACGCGGTGCAGAGCAACCGCGCCACGAGAGAGCCAGCGACGGCGCGTGGTACGATCGCGTCGTATGTGGAGGTGGTGTTGGAGCCTCGTTGCCGCGCTCGGTCCGGCCGCGTGCACGAATGAGGGCACATTCACCTGCGGCGAAGACTCGCAGTGTGTGGCAGGCGAAGCCGTGGGGCAGTGCGAACCCAACGGCCACTGCAGCTTCTTCGACCCCGAGTGTCCGTCCGAACGTCGCTACGGGCAGGCCGCTCCCGCTCCGCTCGCGGGCGCCTGCGTGCCCCTCGAGGATGCGAGCTCGGGCTCCTCGGGCATGGCCACGACCACGACCCCAACGACACCGACCAGCACGGGCATCGACGAGAGCTCGACCGGAGATCCCACCCTCTCCTCAACCACCGGAAGCGATTCGACGACGCAGCCGGGGACGAGCACCACCGACCCTTCCTCGACCGGGGAGCCTTCCGGATCCGAGACCTCCACCGGAGGCACCGGCTGTCCGACCTTGCTCGACGAGTTCGACGCCGGTGTGCTCGACAAGTTCTGGTTCGTCTACTCCGATGGAACCGCCAACCTGTTGGATGGAGAGGTGCGAATCCCCGTCACCGCCCCCGCCGGTGACTACGTTGGCATCGGTAGCGAGCTTTTCCTCGACCTGGAACAGGGCTCGATCACCGTCGAGTTGGGATCCACCCCCACCCAAGACGGCTTCCAGCAGCTTTTCCTCATCGCCAACACAGACGAGCAATGGATCTCGTTCACCGTGCTCGAAAGCGGACTCGAGCTCCGGCAGTCGAATCAAGGTGCGATCAGCGGTTTCGTGACGCACGCCGCCGTCGACTTCGAGAGCATCGACGAGCACCGATGGCTGCGCTTTCGGAAAGAACCGGACGCCACCGTCATGGTGGCCGAAACCTCCGCGAACGGTGTGGGCTTCTCCACGCTGTTCGAGGTCCCGATCGAACCGGACTGGCTGCAGTGGAGGATCGACCTCACTGCCACCGACTGGCTCGACCTGCCGGAAGGGCTCGAGGTCTCCTTCCGCTCGTTCGACTACTGCGACCCTTCAAAGTGACGGCGTGACCTGGACCTCTTGGCGCAAGCGCCAACCTGGCTCAAATTGAACGCATGCATTACCGGTCTCTGCTCGCGTCACTGATCCTCCTGGCTCTGCCCGCGTGCACGACCGACGCCACCGAGGACACCGACTCCGGCACCGACACCGATGCAGGATCCACGTCGGGCTCCACCACGGTCGACCCCCCAACAACGGATTCCACGAGCTCGAGTTCGTCGACCAGCACGGGTACTGACTCGTCTTCGAGCACCTCGGACAGCGCAGAGAGCTCCAGCACCGGAGCCGCGGATGAGTCATCCACGGGCGCCGCCGAAGAGAACATCTGCTACGGGTACTCGTTCCTGGGCTTCGCCGACCAAGTCTACACAGATGGAACCGCCACCGGAGAGCCGGTGTGCACGACGAAGTCTGCCGCCTGCGGAGGCGAGGTCGCGGGGACCTGGACAGCGGAAACCAGTTGCGGATACGAGGCCTTCCCCAACTTCTTCGCGGAGATCTGCGAGGGCGCGACGCAACAGATCACCGGCAGCAACCTCAGCGGCACGCGGACGTTCGATGAAGACGGCACATTCGTGTTCGACGTGACGGTTCAACTCGAGGCCGACCTTCAGGTCGACTCGACCGCCTGCACCGGACTGGACTGCGAACCGTTCGGCATGGCCCTCAGCAAGGAACCCGGCCTCGACATGAGCTGTGTCGACGCGAATGGCGGCGGCTGCGACTGCACCTACACCGTCGACCTCCCCGACTCTCAGGCCGGAACATGGGACTTGTTCGGCGGCGGATTGCTGCTGACCTCGGACGACGGCGAGACCCTCGGCGTCTTCGACTATTGCGTCGACGCGGGTCGTTTCTCGATGTGGACCCCGCTCTATGGCGAGACGGCGTTCCCCGATGTGAGCTGCACCGAGAACGAGGACTGCGAAGGGCAAGTCGAGGGTCGTTTTGACGCCGTCGGTTGCGACGAGCCCGAAGAGGACGAGCGGTGACCGAACGCGTATCCTCGTAGGATGTGGTTTCTCTTCGGGAGGAAGTCGAAGGTCCGGCCGCTCAAAGACGGACGTCGCGAGCGGCGGAAGTGCCCGGACTGCGACGCCGACACGACCTTCGTCGAAGTGAACGTCGAGAAGAAGTACACGGCGTATGTGGTCGTGGACTTGTTCAACACCGAGTCGACCGCATTCGCCTGTAGCGAGTGCCAAGAGGTCATGGACTTCGACCGTACGTTGGAGCCGGACCTCAGCCCCCGCGAGAAAGCCAAGCTGGCCAAGGCCGAGGCGAAGCTGGAGGCTCAGCGCGCGAAAGCACAAGCCGAAGCCGAAGCCGAGCGGAAAAGGCAACGCGAAGCCCAGGCCAAGCGACGTCAGGAAGAGGCCCGCGCCCAAGAGGATGCCCTCGACGACGAGCTCACGGCGATGAAAGCCCGGCTGGGTCTCGACTGAACTTGTTTGTCGGGCACTCGTTCGCGTACGGTCGGTGGGTGAAGCGCTGCGGTGCCATTCTCGCGATTCTGGTCCTTGGGACGGCCTGCGGCGACGACGGCTCCGGTGGTGGAGCCACCGACAGCTCTTCCTCCGGGGATCCTGCGTCCAGCAGCGGTGTCACTCCCATGACGTCGGGGAGCTCGAGCACCACCGATGAGGTCGGCTCGAGCGAAACCACCGACACACCGACCGCCACCGACGGACCGGGCCTGTGCTCGGGAACCTGTGCAGCTGTCGTACCCGACGACTGGACCGGCCCGGTCAAGGCCGGCGGCAACGTGGTCGACTGCAACGGCGGCTTCGCGGACCCGGCCGGCGCCTTCTTCACGGACTTCGACCCCGGCGAAAAAAGCTGCACCTGCGACTGCCAGCCCGTCGATGCCGCCTGCGCGGACACGGTCGAGGTGCAGGTATGGGGCGAAGGTGGCTGCGTGGGAGACCCGGACTTCACGGTCGACGTCGGCGCGATGGCGTGCACCCCGATCGAAGGCCCCTTCCCCATTGAACTCAACGACGACGGCGCGACGTCCGAGCTTTCGATGGATTTCGTCACCATCGGACCCGTCTTGGTCTCGTCCGGAACCTGCGACGGCATCGCGAGTTTCAACGAGGGCGGCTTCGCCGACTCGGTTCAGCTGTGTGCTCCGACAGCGGAGCCGAGCATGTGCGAAGACGGCGGCCCCTGCATCGCCGACAACACCGACGTCTGTGTCTGGCGAGACGGCGAGCACGACTGTCCCGACGGCTACCCCGAGGCCGTCCTTGGCTTCAGCGGCTCGGACGACCAGCGCGAGTGCGGGGCCTGTGATTGCGGCACGCCCGAGGGGATCTGTGAGTCGAGCATCACGCTGCAAACCGAAGCCTGCGGCGACATCCTCTCCGCGACGAATGCCGACTGCGAGATGACCGGAAACGCGGACATCGCAGCCGGCACCTACGACCCGGGCGCGCCAACGATTACCTGCGGCGGCACCGGTACCGCCCCGCTGACCGGCGACGTCGAACCCACCGGCCCGGTCACAATCTGCTGCGCGCGATAGGCTCGGGTCCCCGACCCGGACCAGCCTGCGACAATGTAGTCGGGCGTAGCCTCGTATCCGTGGAGGTGACCGGTCGCTGGGCGCATTCCGTGTTCCCCGGTACCGAACTCCCTCCGCGATTCAGCAGTTGCCCGGTTTCTGCGGAATGGTCGGCATGAAACAATTGGTGGGATGGCAAGCGTCACGCAACCGGAGAACGACTGCACCATGAAGACCTGGTCGCGCGTGCTCGCGCTCGCCCTGTGCTTCGCGCCCGCGTGCGACTCGGACTCCAACGATGCAGACACGGACGGCGCAACGGATGGGGGGACCAGCGCCTCCGACAGCGACGACCCGTCCTCGTCTTCGAACTCCAATTCCAATGGGACGAATCCCAGCGGAAGCGCGACGGCATCCGGGAGCGACACTCAAGCGAGTACGAGCGGCTCGGGCACGGACACGACCGACGACAGCGACAGCGACCCGAGCGAGTCTGGGAGCGGAGAGGAGACCGGCGACCCCACGACAGGCGGACCCGTTGAACCCCCAGACGGATTCGCCTGCGACGACCCCTTCGAGCACGCAGGACGGCAGGGATGCCGGGCCACAATCGAAGGCATCGAAGTGAAGTTCTTTCCCCTGGACGAGCCCGCCCCCGCCCAGCGCTTGGTCGTGTTCCTTCATGGCGACGGCGGAGCCGACTACACGGACAACTGGGGATTCAGCCAGGACATCCTCGACTGGGCCATTCCGCAGGACTACCTCGTGATCGGTGTCCGCTCTCCAGCGAGCTACGACGGAGACACGGACCCGTCGTTCGGCGCCGCCCAACCCGTGCACGCCGACATGGTCGCGACGACCCTCGAGGCCTTCATCGATGCGTACGACGTCGTCGAAGACCGCGCGCTGTACTGGGGCGTGTCGGGGGGTTCGTGGTTCACCACCAGCTCGTACATCCCTGTCGCCGGCCACCGAGTTCCGGGCATTTTCGTCGCCAACTGCGGGGGGTCTGGCGTCTCGTTCGGTTGGCAGTGGGAGCCCGAGAACTCCCCCGAAATCGTCGCCCTCAACTCGCTGTACATGAACTACGGCGATGAGGACTTTCTCGCGGAGCCGTCGGCCGAGAGCTACGCCGAGTATACGGAGATGGGCTTCATGACCGGCCAGCTCGTGCACCCTGGCGCGACCCACTGTGCGCACGACATCAGCGGACCCACACTCGATTTCTGGATGGGCGAGCTCTAGCTCCACCCCAAACGGTCGCCCTCTCGCGCTCCGCGCGTTCCAAGGTCGTGAGGCGTGCTGCGAGTACCGCAGTTATGAACTCCGTTCCGGGTTTCGGAGAGAGGTTCGGAGCAAGAGAGCGAAGCCCCCGAAGGGATGCGCAGCGGGAGAGATAGAAGGTCCCGAACGCAGGCCTCCCTCACCGAGGGCACGAACTTCGGGCGTGAGGGAGTAGGGGCCGTCCCCTAGTCGAGCGGGAGGAACAAGGCGCAGAGCGCTTCGCTCTCGATGCAGGCGAGCCGTACAGTGAGCTCCGCCATCCGCGTCGCACCTTCGGGGGTGAAGTGCGTGGGCTCATCGAACGAGTACATGGCCAGCGTCTGCTTCTGGCCCAGGCGCTCGAACTCACCCCGGCTCGCTCGGTTGGCGTCGAGCATGATCAGCCCTTCGTCCTCGGCGAACTTGCGCGCGCTCGGCGGATAGTTGCCATGGGAGTCCCGCGTGGTTCCGTCCTCGTTGAACAACATCCGGCCCAGCGAGGTGAGGATGACCGGCGTCGCCCCGGCCTTGCGCGCCGCATCGGCGTAGAACAGCAACCGATCCGGATACGTGCCCTCGAACTCGGGAGGCTCGCCGGGCTCGGTGTGTCGGTTGGGGTCGTCCGACGCATCGTTGTGTCCGAACTGAATGAACAAATACACGTCCGGGCCCAACAGCGCCTGGGCCGAGGGCCAATTGGAGCGCGTCTCGAAATCGAGGCTGCTCGCACCGCTCGAGCCCCAGTTGTGGATGTCCCCAGGCACCACACCAAACGGAGGGAACTGGTTGCCCCACCCCGCCTCGCCCGGCACGCCCGTGTTGTCCATCGTCGAGTCGCCGATCGTCACGACCTGCGCCTGCGGATACTCGATGCTCGGGTCTCCGCACTGGCAGAAGCTCGGCTCCGCCGGGGCTTCGTCGCAACCGAGCGACTCGTTGTAGACCGCGGCCAAGCACGTATCCGATTCCTCATAGGCGCGCAGGCAGGTTTGCCCGAGCGTGTCACAAACCTCGGCACAGCTCGTGGCCGCGGGGACGCTGAGCGTGCAGCGAGACTCCTCGGTTCGGCATGGTGTGGCGCCCGCCACGAAATCCGAGATCGTGTCGCAGCTCGCTTGGGGACCGGTCGTGGACGACTCGGCCGAGGTGGGGTCGATCGTTGTCGAAGCGCTCGTCGTCGACGTGGACGAGCCAGCCGGCGTCGTCGTCTCCTCGGCGCCACTGCTGCTCGCCGGCCCCGAGGTCGGCCCGACCGTCACCCCTGACGTGCTCCCGGTCCCGGCAGCCGTGTCCGTGTCCCCGCCGCTGTCGTCACCACAGCCTGCCAAAGCGACTGCCACCAAGCCGACCGACAACGAGAAACCGTTTCGTTTTCCCCCAAGCATGGGTGGACCGTACCCGTGTTCCGGCACCCAGTGCAGCGTTGAGCGCACAACGGCGGAGGCGGTGAGGGACCGTACGGCGCCTGCAGGTACAGAGCTGGGTCGAACGGCGGCTGCTATCGTTGCGCCGAAGTTCCGAGCGGCATGACTGTTCTCTACGGCTGCCTTGTCGCCAGCGTGCTGGCCGCAACGAACCCGCAACCGGGGCTCGAGACGGCGCTGCGCGAGTACGATCAGCGCCGTGTCACCGTCGATACGGTCTTCGTCATCGATGACCACGGGGGCCGCGAGATCATCCCGAAGAAGTTCCACGCCCGGACCGGTTCTGGAACCGCGCTCGCAGGGTCGGAGTTCTACGCATACGTCGACCGCCCCGACCTCGCATCGGAGTATCAAGTCCGAGCGAAGCGCAAGAAGATCCTCGCCGTCGTTGGGGTCGGCCTCTTCGTGACCGGAGCTGGACTCAGCCTCGGAAGCATCGCCACAAACGGACGCGCACGCGGAGCGCTGCTGGGCAGCGGTGTCGCAATGATGTTCGGCAGCATGGTGCCGATCGGCTTTGCGACCGCACTCTCCCCGCACCCGGTCACCCCCGCCGAGGTCGGCCAGCTCGTGGACGACAAGAACAAACGCCTTCTGACCGAACTGGGTTTTCCCGCGCGGGTCACGGTCCGGCCGACGGCGAGTTCGTCCGGTGGTGGAGCATCGGTGTCGGGGCGGTTCTAAGTCCCCAACGTCGGAACTCGAATGGCAGCAGTCGGGCTGTCCGGAATCTTCACGCAGGCGTGGATTGATTCGTTTTTTGATCGATCGGAGGAAACTGCCGAGGCGTTCAACCGTGGTCTCACAAAGCCAACACTATTCCTGACGGATTGAGCCGAGTCTGGGGATGAGTTCCTGAAGAGAGCTGTGGTCGGCGTGCGGGCTCGCGGGTCCGGGAGCCGGTCATTGTCCGGTGTCATTCGTCGAATCGTGCTCAAAGCACGGAGAGGTTGAGAAACGATATGTCCAAGTTTGCGAGTGTGAACGTTCTGAGATCCCCTATCTGGTGCTGTGCCCTGTTGATGGGTGCCTGTGGTGCTCCCGATCCTGCCGACATCGAGCCGGTGCCCGAGCCGGACGACCGGGCCGGGTCACTGGCCCCAGTCTGCGAACCGGTCGAGCTCGATGCACGGCTGGCCGTCTTCGAGACCAACCCGGAGGTCTTGGCCCCGTTCACCATGCGCCGGATCCTACGTCGGGCTGCCCTCAACGCTGGCTACCTCCCCAACGCGAAGAAGACGTATCAGCGAATGATCGACACCTACGCCACCGGGGAGGAGGGCAAGTTCCCAGAGGGGCAGCATTGTGATGACCAGGACCCTGATCCTGCGTTCACCAACCCGAGCGAGGAGCCGTGCGGGCTGCTCGGGTGCGACCAGCGTTTCTTCTGTGCGGCGAACGACCAACAGTGCTTCGCATGCAACGAGGAAGGGACGGCTTGCCCCAACTCTGGGCTCCCGTCGGGGGCGCACCCGGTGTGTGCGTTCGATGGATCGGGCGAGGTGTGCACATTTGAGGACAACTCGGTCTCCGACTGCGTACCCGTCGTCGGCGACGAATGTTCGGACGCGGGCTGTCATCCGCTGGGCTGCGACGCGACCCAGCTTTGTGACACGAGCTTCGAGTTGTGCCTCATCTGCAACGCGGAGCTGGACCAGTGCGAGGTCACGCAGGGCGCGACCGACGAGCCGGTCGAGTTGGTCTGCAACTTCACCGACCTGTGTCAGTTCGACGTCGAGGCCGGGACGGTATCCGACTGCCAGCCGGACCCCGACTGCGAAGAGGCGCAGTGCGGGCCTCTGGGCTGCAGCGCACAGTTCGTCTGCACGCCCGGATTCGAGGCCTGCTTCGTCTGCAGTGGCGACGGAGCGGTGTGCGAGCTGGAGGGCCAAGAGATCCCCTCCCCGACCCCGGTTTGCGCCTTCGACAACGAGCAGCTGTGCACGTTCGTCGACGGCACGCTCGAGGACTGTGGACCCGACGTAGAAGGGATCTGCTTTGGCGGCGGAGGCGGAGATACGGACGGCTTCGGCTCGTCCGGGACGGGCTTCGGCAGCGGCGGCTTCGTCAGCGGTGCATCCTTCAGCGTCGGGTCGGACACCGAAGGGGGCTTCGGTACCGACAGCTTCAGCAGCGGTGGGGTCGGCACCGACAGCTTCGGCGGCGACAGCTTCGGCGGCGAGGAGGGCGGCTTCGGGAGCAGCGGCAGCTCGACCTCCTTCGGTGGCAGCTCGACCTCCTTTGGCTCTGGGGACGGTGGAGGCGGCAGCGACTTCGGTGCCATCCACGACTATCCCCTCGAGTGCCCGCGCGCGGAGGCCGGCCAGATCGAGAACATCGACGAGTGGTTCCCGGTCTCGATCAGCAACCGCTTCGACCTTGCGCCGGCCGACGGTGCGCACTGCGGCCAGCAGCGGATCGTGCTCGCGAACAACAGCCAGGGCCGGATGTTCACGATCTTCGAGGCACAGATCCCCAACCCCCACCCCGAGTGCGGGTTGGAGGCCTGCCGTCCGCTGGTCGAGTTCTGGGCCAACATGAACGAGATCGACGACCCCGTTGCCCGTCGCTGGCAGCTGGTGCGGGCGTTCCTCACCGGTCACCCCGACCTGCAGGCCGCCGGCTTCGGACCGTTCGTCAACGCGGACCTGTATTCGTTCGGCACCGGACAAGTGCGGACCAACAACTTCGATCAGTTCCCGTGGACGCTGCGCGAGTTCAAGATGGTGGAGCACAGCTTCTTCGGGTGGCTACCGCGGGTCGGGATCGTTCAGGTTCCCGTCGCCGACAGCCCGGTGGGTGACCACTTCAACGACGCGCTCGAGTCTCCGCGCGGTCCCGAGTGTCGCGAGAGCTTCCTTCTCGCCATGGAGGGCCTGCTCACCGACGAACCCGATGCGATGAGCTTCCCGATCGCCCCAGAGTGCCGAGCGGCCGAGAGCCGCGACGACTTCGTCTCCGACTACGCGTTGCAGCTCGCGATCGGAACAGGGGACTTCGAGTCGCAGATGGAGACCCGCCTCGCGGAGCTCGGCTCGGCCCTCACCCCGGAGGACATCGCCAACCGTGCACACTTCGCTGGCGCCTGCATCGGCTGCCACGAGCAGACCAACGGCGTCGACCTCGGCAACGGTGTCACCGCGCCCATCTCGGCCGGCTTCACCCATACGATGGAGTTCACCACCGAGCCGTGCGGCGACGAGGGCCAGGAGTGCTTCCCGATCTCGAGTGCGCTGTCCGAGAGCTTCCTCCCCCATCGCGTCCAGGTGATGGAGGAGTTCCTCGCGGGCACCTCGTGCGAAGGCCTCGTGTGTGAATCCCAAGGGGCCCCGGCTCCGCTCGCGCCCAAGGGCGTACCGAGGATCTTCCGGGCCGGCGGTGAGCTCGACGTCGACGCCATGCTCACGTTCGAGCGACAGCGGCGACGGGCCGGAGCGAAGCGCACCGTTGGCGGACGCTCGACGCTCGCGACGCACTGAGAGGAGCGTTGTCTCGACGGGGTTCCGGCGCCGCCACACCGGCGGCGCCGGTGAAGATGGCGATCAAGGGGAACGATCAAGAACGGCGGCTTGCTCAGTCCTCGCAGTCCCCTTCGGGGACACGCCACGGGGTGTTCGGGTCCGGTAGACAGTCCACGAGGTCGATACAGTTCCCAACACAGCCTCGACAGCCCGCGAAGGTCTCGAGGTCCTCATCGTTGGCATCGACGGATTCGAGCGCCTCGACGCAGCGCGCAAGGACCATCGCGCGACGCTTCTGGGCAAGGTCGATGCCGCTGACCGCCTCGGCCGAGCCCTCGTCAGTCTCTTCGCAGTACCCCAGAAGGTAGTCGTCGCAGGCCTGGGCGTAGCGAGGATCCACAGGTGTGGTTGCTGGTGCTGCCTGCTCGGGGATCGATGCGGCGGGTTCTGCAGCAACCGCCGGGGGTTTCGATACGGCCGAGGTTGATACCGGAGCGGGGTCGGGCACCGTCCGGCATGCCGCCGAGACGACAACGAGAGTGAGCGCCGCCCTTCTGAGCATGTGGCGAGTATACGGGGCCCCAGGTCCACGGACCCGTGAGACAGCCAGCTGTCAGTCCAACGACGCTGCATTTCTCCCGAACACATCTGGCGCCCACACCCGACCCAACAGGATCACCGGCACGATCGTGTACGGGATGTTGATCAGCAGCACCATCGGCAGGTCGGCCCGGTGCGCCTCTTCGCCGAACTCCACGCCGAAGTACACCGCCGTCGAGTAGACGATCGCGCTCACGTAGATGATCGCCGGCAGCCGGATCCAGTTCCACCCGCGGACGAACGCAGCGATCAACACCAAGTAGAACGGCCCAAACACGAACCCGTCGAGGGTGCACATCAGCCACAGGAAGTACGGCGGGTCGAGGAAGATCGGGTCGAACGAATCGGCGTACCAAAACCACACCCGGCCCAGCGGGTCCGTCGCCGATGCCAGGTCGACCGAGAAGGTGATGTACATCTCCATCACCAGCGAGGTGAAGGCGAAGACGACGAACCATGCGACGAGCATCAGGTCGAAGCGACGGTGACGAAGCGGGGCGACCATCGGGAACGGGGATACCACGCGGCCGACACTGTGGGCTCCCTGCCGGGCTCAGCCAAAGACGCGCCGTAGATGACGGTAGAGCAGAAGCAGCAAGGGCAAACCGAACAGGACACCGATGCCGATCGCCAGCACGGGAGCGACCTGCTCACCTTTGCCCGGCGTCGTCGCAAGCTCGAACAGGAACCAGCCGCCGCCGAGTGGGAGGACCACCGCCATGAGCAGGGCGGCGATCTGCTGGGAGAGTGAAGAGGGCACGACAACGGGGACGTCATCGACCTCGGCCTCCGATCCTTCCGTCGACTCCGCACTCCGCGAGCGCCGTGCACGGCGGATGTCCGCGCGCTGACCCATCCGAGCCTCCCAGTGCCTTGACTGGGCCGCCGTCGACACAGCCTCCTTCACACCTCCGCCACTCACCTGGCTGTGGATACTAGCGCGATCGTCGTGCCATTCCCGAAGGCGTCGGGCTGCCCTGGCCAACACAACCAAAGCAAAGAGGGGAGCCCCTGCGGACTCCCCTCTCTGCTTCAGGCGCCTACGCGCCCGCGCTTACTTCTTGCTGATGCGGCTCGCGAGCCACAGCGCCGCGATGGCGTTCCCAGCCAGCCACAGCCGATCCGCGAACTCACCCCCGGGCACGCCCGACAGCAGCGTGGGCAGCACGAGCGCCCCATGAGCCAGCATGGCCGCGTAGCCCAGTGCCAATCCAGCCAGCACCGGACGCGCTGGCTTGAAGCTGAGGCCGATGAGCGCGGCTGCGAAGGGCAGCGCAGCGCTCATCCAAAGCGCCGAACCGAACGCGCCGGTCAGACCCGCGAAGCCGTACGCCAGCGGTGCGAACCCAAAGGCTCCGGATGCGACGGCCGCCGCAGCACCAAGCCCCAGCAGACCGAACATCTTGCTTCGACCGCGCGCGCTGGCCAGGCCGATGCCGCCGAGGGCGAACAGGCCGAACAGGAACGTGAGGCCACCACGCTCGGGTGCGTAGTCGGCATGCGCGTTGGAGACGGCCGCCTGCGCATCGATGATGCCGGCGCCGAACTTCTTGTCCCACTTCTTGCCGTCCGGGTGGACGGCGGTCTCTTTCATGATGCGCTCGACCTCGTCGGGGTTGGTGATGCCCTCACCGACGATGAGTGCAGCGACGCCCGCTGCGTGCGGGGATGCCATCGACGTGCCCTGGAACCAGAGGTAGTCGTTCTCCATCGGCCGCTGAATCTTGATGGTGTTCTGCAGAACGCCATCAGGGTGACCGTCGCCGTTGCGGTCGTTGCGGGTGTCCCCACCAGGAGCCGCCACGTCGATGTCCTTGCCCCAGTTGGAGTAGAACGTGAGGCCGCGGTCGTAGTTGGTGGCCGACACCGCGATGGAGTGCTTGTTGGCGGCGGGGTAGCCCACGCGGCTGCGCGACTCGTTGCCCGCGGCGCAAACCGTGGTGACGCCCTTGCTGTGGGCGTACTCGATGGCCTTGGCCAACACGCGCGAAGGCAGCGGACCGCCCAGGCTCATGTTGATGACCTGCGCACCGTTGTCGGCGGCGTAGCGGATCGCGTTGCCGATGCCCGGCACGCTGCCGCGCCCATCACCCGAGAGCACCTTGAGCGGCATGATGGTGGATTCGTACGCCACCCCCACCCCGCCGATGCCGTTGTTGGTGCTCTGCGCGATGGTGCCCGCGACGTGGCTGCCGTGCGCGTGGTCGTCGAGACCGTCGGGCAAGCCGCCGTTGATGAAGCTCTCGCCCTTGGTGAACTTGGTCTGCTCGAGGTCGGGGAGCTTCTTGACCCCGGACCCGTCCTTCCACGCGACACCGGTATCGATGACCGCCACGACAACGCCGTCGCCGCGCTGGCTGGTCCAAGCCTCGGGCGCATGGATCTGCTCCATGTGCCACTGCAGCTTGAACATCGGATCGTTGACCTCGACCCGCTCGCCCTTCTTGGGCTCGTAGTCGACGACAGCAGCTGCGGTCTTGGGCAGCGCGTACAGAATCTCGGGCTCAGCGAGCTCGAGCAAATCGTTGGCCAGCAGGTCGTCGTCGATGCGGTCCCACGTGGAGGCCGAAGCGGAGAGCCGATACAGGTGCTCGGACTCGCTGTAGAAGCCCGCGGGCTCGACCTGCACGCCCGGCATGGCATCGAGCTGCGCGACGAGTGCTGCGATCTCTTCTTCAGAGCCGCCCTCGCCGTCCTCGGGCTCGACGAAGTCGAGGAGTATCTTGCCAGTGGTCCAATCCGAGGCGGCAATGCCCAGCTCGGCGGCCGTCTCAGCGACGAATTCGGGGGTGATGTCGGCGGCTGCAAGACCTTCGTCCGCAGGTGCGTGCGTCGCGGCCACGACGGTGGCGGTCACGACAACCGCTGCTGCGGCGAGGGCTTGGCGCCGTTTCGCCAGCGACTGGAGCTTCTCGAACATGCGCATGTCTTCCTTCGATCCGGGAGAACGTCCCTGGAACGGAATCATAGCGGCTGGGCGCGCGACCGCACACTGAACGCTTTCGGTGTGGCCTCATCGCCCCGCATCGGGCCGCCCCCCGCCGCGCCAGGAACCGAATAAAGGGAGGATGTACCACCGTGTGGGTTCGGCCTGGCCCCGGCCGCGACTTCAACCCGGGCTATCGTGAGGGCGCGATGCCGGACCGCATCCTCGTCGAAGTCGACCGCGAGGTCATCGTCGTTCGCTACGACGGCCGCCCGGACGAGTCGGACTTCCAGGCGTACCTCGACCGCTACACGGAGCTGCTGGAGCGCGGAGTCCCGTATGCCACCGTCTACACGACGGAGCCCGGTGCTCGCATGCCGACCCCACGTCAAGTTCGCATGCAGGCGAGCTGGATGAAAGAGTACCGCGACGTCGCGGCGGCACTGAGCAAGGGATTGGCGTTTCACCTGCCCTCGCCACTGATGCGCGGCGTCCTGCGCGGTGTCCTCGCCATTCAGCCCCTCGGGGCACAGCACGTCGTCGTCGAGACCGAAGACGAAGCGATGCGGTGGGCGTTGGCCCGTCTACACGAGGACACCTGACTACTCCTCGAAACACAGGACACGCCGCATGCCGCTGCAGCTTGTCAACGTCTCGTCGAACCAGTCGGTGGTGTACTCGGTGTCGTAGACCCGACCGGATCCTTCACCGGTCCAGTCGGCACAGGTGCTGGCACCAATCGTCGTCGGGAGCGAAGAACCCACCCAGTAGTCGCCGGTGACCGGCTCGCCCGTCGCGGTGAAGTTCGGGGGCGCGTCCAAGTGCGAGACCACGGTCAGTGCGGCCGCCGTATTCGCCAACGGAACGCCGAGCATGTTGACCCACGTGGGTCCGGATGTGTCGAAACGCGAGAGCGCGCTTTGGGTTGATGTTGCCACGAGGGCGAGGAAGTTCCCCGGGACGCCAGCCGCCGCCGCTTCCATCGAACACGCCTCGTCGAACGCAGCAAGGCCGACGGACCCGTCGAACATCGTGGCCGTCACAAACGCATGACGCCCCCGGACCGCCTCGTGCTCGACTGGAACCGCAGCGTCCACGCCAAAGCAGTAGACCCCGAGTGACTGGGTGTCCTCACAACTCTGCGTGCCGTCGGTCGTCCACGCGGAGAACGTCGCACCTGGGTCCCCTCGGGTGACCGAGATGTCGGCGACGGCCGTCCAGTCTTCGCAGTTCGCCGCAGCCTCACCCACGGCGGACGTCCCCGTCAGCGCACGCCGGTTTCGGACCTCCGCCCCGAGTTCATCGAGCACTGGAGGATAGAAGATTCGGCCTTCGACGATGTCCGCGGGTCGATCGGCGAACGGACGACCATCGGGGCGCACCCAGCCTCGTGCACCACGAAGACGATCGATCGCTCCAACCTCAGTTGTCGAGAGCCACGCGACAAACTCCCCTGGAAGGCCGGCGTCCTGGGCGAGCGCCGCGCAGAGTCCGTCCGCCTCCGCGACCACGCCGGCACTGACGGGCACGGGCTGCGACGTGACAAACACGATGTTGGGCTGAGGGCCGGGGTCTCCGCTTGAGCTCGAAGAGGACTCGGACGAGGACGCCGTACCTGTGACGCCCGTGCTCCCGGACGACGTGGTTTCAAAGCCGCTCGAGGATCCCGCCCCTGACGATGAACCCTCGCTGCTCGCCAGGCCCGTGGACGACCCCTCGCTACCCTGCACGCAGACACCCGCGAGCTCGGCCGGCGCCTGCTGCCCGTATCGCCGCCCCGAGGCGCACTCTTCATCGGGGAACGAACACACACCGTTGTCCTCGCAAACACCGGCCACGCCCTGGACCGTGCACTCCGAATCATCTCCACAGCTAAAGCTGTTGGACTGGCATGCCGCCGCCAAGGCGACGAGAGGCAGAAGCAACGCGCGCATCACTCTTGAAGACATAGAAGGCGATCGCTCGCGTCGTAACCGCCAACCCGCACCGGCTGCAGACTACCACCCGAACTCAACCCCCCGCTGCGAAGTCGAGCGAAACCCGGAGCAGCACATCCCAGCCGGGCTCGTTCGCGTAGTACCGAAGTAGGCTTGTGTAGTCACGATAGCGGGCGTTGGTCAGGTTGCGCCCCGTCAACGAGAACGTCATGCGCTGCTCACCGAGCGGCACGGCAATGCCCGCGTTCGCACCGAGCACGAAGTAGCCCGGCGGCGGCGGAGCGAAGTCTGCCGCTCCGTCAAAACGTCTCTGACGGTCGACGTATGACCCCTGCACGCCAACATGTCCTCCTTCGGAGATTCCGAGGTCCGGCCACTCGTAGGTCACCCCGAGGTCGTAGTGAGCGGGCGGGACGAACGTGAGCGGCTGGGCTCCGGCGATCTGTTGGCCGCGAACCCACGACGCCCGAGTATCGAAGCGAACCGGCCACCGCGGGGGCTGAATCGCGCCTTCAACCTCGCCACCATAGAACAAGGCATCGACCGGCTCCGGTGCGAACAGGGGGAACGCTCCCTGGACTCCACACTGAAGCGGCGCGCAGTCGCTGAAGTCCGGTGCGCTCGGGTCGTCGTCCTGCTGAGGTTGGACGCGGAAGTAGATGTAGTCGTCGATGAAACTGCCGTATCCGGAAGCCTCGGCGAACGCCCAGTCGTTGGCATACGCCAGCGTCAATCCCCCGGTCCACGTCCGCTCTGGGTCGAGGGTCCCGTCGCCATTGGAGAAGAATGGGAACGATGGCGCGGCGCCCTTGATGAACTGCTCATCACTGTTGGGAAAGCGGACCGCGGTGGAGAGGTCGAGCGATGTCAGCAGCTCCGGCACGGCCGCGACCGGACGGACCGCGATGCCGAGCGAACCCGAGGCCGCATGGAATGGAGTCTGGCAGACCGCCCCCTCCTCGTTCTCCGTGCAGTCCTCGGGGAGACGTCCCTGAGCCCGAAACGGGAGGAAGGTCCGGTCGTCGAGGACCGAGCGTCGCGCCATGCCGTCGTACCGAGCGCCTCCCTCGAGTTCCACCCGCTCCCAAACGATGCGCTCCAGAGCGAAGACGCCACCGGCCTGCTCGTCGTAGTCCGGCAAAAAGCCCGGGTCGCTGCCGTCGTACCGATTGCGACGGTTCACGAAGCCCACACCCACGTCGCCCTCGAGCAACGCCGCGCTCCCCAGCGCCACCGGACTCTGCTCGAACACCAGGTCCGCGGTGTGCGTGCGCAGGTCGAGCTCGAGCTGCGGCCCGGTGATGTTGTCCCGAACCACGTCGTACTCGTCGCGGTCGTTGTTCTGCAGCGCGTAGGTTGCGACGAGCGTGCCCGCCTTGCCCAGCGGTGCCCGGCCGCGAACGATTGCGAGGTCGTGGGAGACCTCCTGGAACGCCCGCTCGATCTCGTAGTCGCGCAGGTAGTTCTCCGCACCCAGCGGACGACCCAAGCCCAACGCAGCGTTGAAGTCATCGGCCGTCTCTGCCCGCAGCCCGCTGAAGATGCCGGACTTCATGTCGTGGTGCCGGTAGGTCGTCTGCAGCGAGAACCCGCGACGCTCGTAACCGAGCGAACCGCCCGCGTTCCAGATTCGCGTCCCCGTGTTGTCGAGTGGATACTGCGGCGTCATCGCAGACGCCCCTCGCGAGACGTTGCCCTCGGCCCGCCACGCGAAGCCCGGCAGCGCACGGTGGGCTCCCTGAACCCGCGTCGCGACCGTGCCGCGACGTTCATTCGTCGTCCCCACCAGGTGGACCTCGCCGGTCACACCAGGGTCCGAAGGCAGGGGCGGCGGGTCGATCAGCACCACGCCTCCGACCGCGTCCGGTCCATAACGAATCCCTCCCGCGCCCTTGATCACAGTGATCGTGTCGGCGCCAAACGGGTCGATCTCCGGCGCGTGCTCCAGACCCCACTTTTGGCTCTCGTGCCTCACGCGGTCGTAGAGGATCAGGTTGCGGCGACCGACCTGGCCACGGATGATCGGCTTGCCCATGCCTCCGGCGGGGCCGCGCAGCACGGTCACCCCGGAGATCGAGGACAACGCGTCGGCCAAACCGCGTCCCCGCAGGTCGTCGAGTTCTTCGTCGCTCAACGCATCGTTGGCGGTCGTGTCGAGGCTCTTGGGCGCCGGAGCCACAACCACGACGTCATCGAGGACCTCGACATCGCGGGGCCGAAGCACGAGGCTGACCGCGTCGCTCGAAGGCACCTGGGAACGTTGGGTCCGACTCGCATAGTCGGCCCGCGACGCGGTGATGGTGACCTGCCCAGGACACACCCCGGTCAACACGAACGCCCCGTCGTCGTCGGTCGTGACCTCCTGCTCCCCGGCTGTGACCACGACCCGCGGCACGGCCGAACCCGTGGTCTCATCGACAACCCTGCCCTCGAGTCGGTCTTCGCACGGCGCCGCCGCCAGAGCCGCGAGCATCCACCAGCTGGGCATGCTCACCGCCCCATCGCACGCAGCAGCGTCTGAGCACGCGCGGCGTAGTCGGTTCCGCTCAGCGAGCGCGCCTGAGCAGACGCTTCGGCGAACTGCTGAAGACCGTAGTGTGCGTACGCCAAGTTGTAGCGGCGACGCGGAGACAGTCGGAGTGCTTCGGCGGCCGCGATCGCACGCGCGAGCTTCCCCGACTCGAACAGGATGTCGAACCGCTGCTCCGCTCGCTTCGTGTCGTCCGCGACCCGAGCATTGATTCGCAGCGCATCCCGGTGAAGGCCCGCGGCACGGGCATGTTCGGCCGCGGCGTAGGCCTCGTCCGCACCCAAGGAGACGGCCCTGGCAAAAGCGCGAGAGGCCTCGGAGGTGGCGCCGGCCGAGCTTGCCACCCAGCCCAGCTGCGCCTGCACATCGGCGTCGCTGGGGAAGGCACTGGCGAGCTGCCGTGCGAGCGGGAGCGCATGGGCGTCGCTTCGAATCTCCTGCAACACCGCCAGGGCCATGACCCGACCGAGCTGCTTCGGCGTGAGCGTCTCGATCCAGGCGCGCGTGGGTTCGAGCAGGCCCTCGCGTGCGCACAACAGCACCAGTTGTCGCTTGAGTTCGAGGTCCTGAGGGTTGGCTCGCGCCGCGCCTTCGAGGGCTGCATAGGCGGCTGCGGAGTCTCCGTTCGCTTCTTCGGCGGCCGCACGCAGCCGCGCCACCGCGGGGTCCTTCGAGTCCAGAGTCTTCAGCGCCCCTCGAACCCCCTGCGGTTGGTCCGCCCTCAGCAGCGCGTGCGCCCACAGCAATCGCAGGGGGGCGTGCTCGGGAGCCAGGCGAACCGCCTCCTCGAACTGCGCCGCAGCATCCGTGGGGCGGTCCTCGGCGAGCGCCAGGCGACCCCGGAGCGTCGCCCGAGCAACCGGCGAGAGGTCCGCATCCGCCATCGCCGCCTTGGCCTCCTCGACATCACCGTCGTCGATCGAACGCTCGATATCCGCGGGGGACATCGGCGCAACCGAAAGCAGAAGAAGCAGCGCAAAGACGTTCATTTCTGCAGCTCGAAACGAATGGTCTGTTGGAGGGTGGTTTCGACAGGCTCGCCAGCACGGCGGGCCGGGGTGAACCGGTAGCGGCGCGCGGTTGCCATCGCAGCGTCGTCGAACACTCCGCGGGGTTCGGACTTCACCACGACAGCGTCGGCGACTCGACCGGTCGCGTCGATGCGAAGCCGAACCGTCACGAAGCCCTCGATGCCCTGCCGCTGGGCAACGCGGGGGTATCGCGGCTTGGGACGGCTGCGGGGACGAGCCGGGGTCGTTTGGGTTTGGGCGGGGGCCTCGTCGGAGAGCCCAGACC
>OJGU01000600.1_pt1 | contig 19434 bp, 6 predicted proteins | sample 1594741 | NCBI WGS metagenome assembly OJGU01 (sample SAMN05416841, study PRJEB24817) | seawater metagenome | isolation source: Sea water | place: Canada:Atlantic | collected 2013-07
GTCATTGAGGTCGGCAAGTTCGCCTTCAGCATCTTGAAGGCGAACTTGCCGACCTCAATGACAGACAATGCGGCAGCAGCCTGTTGAGCGCTCCTTAGCTTGGCCGCATCACTAATCGTCTTGCCCTCGAAAATTTCAAGGCTCCTGAGGAAAAGATACTCTTGGCGACGGCTGTCTTCGAGAGCTGTCCTGGTTTCATTGTGAGCATTCAAGAAGGCACCAATGGCTTCCTGAAGTTTTCCGGGCGATCGCCGCCGTCCTACATAGCTCGCTGGTTTTGAATAAAATCCTGCCGAATTCAGATGCACCACGATGTTTGTTCCTAAGGTATTCGTGCCTGAATTACTGAATCGTGTTTTCACCGCATTCAATCGCGGATCGGTTGGATTGAGATAAATCGGGAAATCAAACCCCGTTCCATTGTCTTCTAAACTGAGCTGGGTTAATCGCACATCATCGATATAGGCATGGTGGAAAAAATCAGGGCCCGAATAATTGGCCGGGTAAAGTTTTCCAGGTCCCATATCTTCCGGGTATGGCGTGCCGTAGAGTGAGATCAGTGAGTTGGTAAAGGCGAGTTCCTCAGAGAGCACCTGTGCCTTCAGGTCATTCAGGGAATCCTGTTCAGACCGCAAGAGACGGGTGACATCCTTGGCTTCGTCAAAGGCAACCAGAGCGTTTCCTAGGGCCGTCTTTGCTCGATCAAATATCTGTTCAAAGTGTGTCGTCGGTTCAGCACTAGCAATCGTGTTCGGATTCAGATCAAAGGCGATACTGTTTTCTGAGAGACCTAAGGGATTTAAGCCAGCTTCCGCATTATCAAGATCTGTTTGTAACGAAGCAACAATTGCGGGTAATTCCATGAGCTCTGGAACGGTGGTTCGATCCACCTTCTGAATGCCTTCGTGAGTCGGATCGGGATCCACATCTGGGAGAATAGCATTACCAACAACCCAATTGATGTAAGCCCCCTGCCCGGTCCGGGAAGCCCAATGATCGGCTCCCCAATGGCGCGTGCGCTTGGTACTCGATCGAATTGGGGACAGATGCTCCCAGCCCCGCCCCGCTCCTGACTGAAACTCTTGATGCCATGTCAGATCGAAGGTCTGTCTCCCTGTCCTGGCTACTGACGCGGCAGCCGCAGCAAACTTTCGTTCGTCCAGATAGTCGACTGAAACCGGCTGGCCTAGAACAGTAACCGCCTCGATCCGGGGAACCCAATCGAAATCCGGATCAATCAATAGAGAGTAATAGCCCTTCATTGCGGTTAAGAAATGACCGTATGCGTCTCCGTGTCCCTGCGGATACAAGTGGGCGGCATCCGCTGGCCCAACCACGCCGTCATGGTCCTGGTCGTAAATATCATAGTTCAACGCATAAATCACTTCTCCCGAATTAATGCCACGCGTGTAGTTCCAAACCAACCGATTGTATATTGGGCCAATCTCTGTGCCGGGTTGCAAGAACTCATCACGACCTCGTAACAGAGCCAATTCCTCTTCGAGTAGGGAGGCCGTCTGCCCCTTGAAGGAAAACAGTGCGGTCGCAATATCTCCATAGGTATTGTCCGCTGTCCCAATACCAATCGTTGGATTGGCAGCGTCAACAAATGCCTCGTTGCCATGCATCATATAGAGATCGTTGAGATAGCCTGCCGCGAGTAGGAGTGCATCATTTGCGGGTCCGAAATTAATCCCGGCATCAATGCTCAAGGCACGTCCCCGACGCAGGACAGTTTCGTAGATTTCGATCAGGCCAAACTGATTGATCGTCTCCAGATTCAGAGCGATCGCCCCTTCCCAACGCTTCCCAGCCTGTGTCAAAATACTTGCGTCTGTATTCACCGAATTCGAGAACAAATCAGTCACCCGTTGGTTGAAGGGATTAATTCCGGCCAAGACTCGTTTGATCCACCCCTCTGCCAGCTGAGGTCGTGTGAACGCTGACCACTGATTGAAGAGTGGATGGCTGGGGTTCGTTGGGCGATATCGCATGGTAATATAGTTGTCTACCAGCACTTGAATCCCGGCATTGCCACCAAGCGTCACCCTGGGAATATCGGAGCCGCTCGCTAGTGGTTGCCAACCGCTCATGCTCTGAGAAATGGGTACAGGCAATCCGTCAACGGGAGGCGCAATTCGCCAATCGTACTCGTACTGATCTGATCGAGCCGCTAGATCCCCAGTGTGCTGTAGTGTGAGCAACTCGTTTAATGGGTTCGCCGATGGCAGCACTTTGACCTCCCCAAGAAAGAGAGGTCCACCAGCCCGAATAACATGAAGGGAAACGGGCTCTCCTTCGGGCGTGAAAGCGCGACCATTGCCCGTAATCAAGGTAATAAATCCGCTGCCTGGTCCCACAGCACTTAGAGCATAGGAATCCACGGCAATATCATCGTCATCAATAACCGCGAGTTGATTGACTCCGACCGTTTGAGTCAGTAACGGATCAGGAATATAGGAGCCTGGGACTGAAGGATCTTCCCTGAAGGTCTCCACAGCAGTGACCAAACCATCGACAGCCTGATCCCATTTCGCCTTATCCGGATCACCGACCGGACAAACCGCTTTGAATCGAGCCAAGTCAAAGACGCCAAGAACATTGAGCAACACATATTTCTCGCCAAACAACTCGTCCTTGAATTCGCCTCTTAAGACGAGGTGTCCGTGCGTGCCGCGAGCAGGATCAAAGAACAAGCGTTGAGCGAGATGCGGTGGCAACCCAGAAAAGAAAGTGAGTCCTTGAAAGCTATCCGTCAGCACTGCAGCAGGGATCCGATTCAATCCGTTCCTACTAATATCATATGACTTCTCCCTCGTTGGATCATGCAGCAGAACACTGGGGGGCTTTGTCGCAAAATCAGCTCCGACGGATTGCTGATAGAGCACCTCCATACTCGTCTGAGAGCGGACTGCGGGGAGACCTGCCGTTGGCAGTAAGAGCGTTTGTCCCGGAGCTAAAGTAGGCGCCGTCGCGGGCCAGGTCGGTCGGTAGACGATATCAAGAGAGGCGGTGGTTTTTGCCGCGGGATCACCCACGGGATCCCCGTTTCCATCGATTGGTCGCAAGTAAGGCACAATCGATCCAACAGCCGGTGGGTTGGCCATCTCGGGCCAGCTAAAGCCATCTTGGGTTTTATAGTAAAAGCGCATCGAGAAACTATTGGCAGGCGTCGGAGACAGCCCCAAATACGGAGGTCGATTGACAAAATCAACCACCGTCCCGGTAATCCCATTAGTGCTCGATATCGTCAGCGGACCTTGATTCGTGGCCAGCCCGCTAGCAACGACGTCCAGCGTGAACGTTGCGTTGACCGATGACCCATCGCCCGTATCTGTCACTTGAATGCTCACTGGATAGGTTCCTACAGAGGTTGGAAGCCCGGATAGTTTTAATCCATCAATGCGTACGCCGTCGGGCAAAGGAGTTGATGCCGTCATCACGAGAGAAACAAGGCGCCGAGACGCGTGGATATGATGCACAAATGGTTGGCCTACTAATACCGTCGCATCCTGTGCTGGTGAGAATTGTCCGGTGCCCGCGTTGAACAAGCCGATCTCTAACGCAGGGATTCCGGCATGCAATCCACGGTAGAGCCAGAAATTGTCTTTCCGATCTCGGTAGGTGAAGCGTTGATAGTGTTCATTTGGTCCTCCCAGTTCGACACTTGGGTCCCAGTTCGTTGGTAAATCTCCGGAGGCTCCCGGCGGCTCGGTATTAAAGTTGACAGAGCTCGGACCTGCCCCTTCGACCGGCGGGGCTAGTAGTGGAAGTGGCATCGGGGCCTGAAGAATCGTGCCTGCCTCCACAATGTAATCGAAAGTAATTCCAGCCTGAGGTTTCTCGCGCAACACCTTGAAGGCCCGCATTGATGGGCGACCGTCGGCGGCTACAAAATCCAAGAGCACGTAAGGTTCCGAGGTGAAGTTGGGCCCCTGGGTGATGTTCAGATCGTCACGCAAGGCAAAGGCCTGCCCTCCAATCAATAGAGCATGTTCTTCATTCGGATTGTAACCAGCAAGTGTGGCGTCATTTTGTGTATAGATGGTTCCTTTGGCTTCGAGACTGCCCAAGCCTCCACTGCCATCGTTACTAGCAAGAACGATCTCACTCGGCGCCGCCGGCCATTGAATCGTATAGTCGCCAACGACGGCTGGCCAATGAGTGTTCTTAAAGCCTGCAGCAAGATTCACCGTGTTAGGTCGCAGCCACCAAACCTCAAGTTTGTTTTTACCAGGGATGGCGTTGACCGGGATGATTGCTCCTAGGTTGGCGGCTTCTAGGCCATTGGTCAGTGGATCAATGTAGGCACTTTCATGAAAACTATTTCCAGCAGCGACGTGAATATGCCCCGCCAAATAGGCATCATTCAGTCCCGCACCCAATTCACCTATCGGAGCGGATATCCGATCCCCCACATTCACTGCGTGAGAAACGACTCTCGGGGCTATGCCACCGACGTTATTCCAATTGAATCTATTGTTGTTGGCATCCCATGCGGTGAGCGTTGTCGCAACTGTCCCATTAAATTGTGAGGGATTCTTTAGGCTTTGCTCCAACCAGGAAAACACCCGCTCGAAGGCGACGTTCTCGCCGACATTGTAGCGGATCAATGCTCGGTGAGCCGGATAAGTCGTATTCAGAAACGAGTAAAAGCCAAACTGATCCGTGAGCGCTGCCCGCGGTCGATCAAGAGGATCTTGGTACTCAAGCGTCGGAGCGTTGTCGGTCGGTAGTTGAACCGCGGTCGCACGAGCCTCGGCTTCGGTGGCGACAGCCGACCTGACATAGTGGCTGTAGCGAGCAACGTCAGTGGGCCAAATCTGTTGATAGCGCACATAACGCAGCGGCCAACGCAATCCCTCCAAGCCTTCCTCCAGCCAGTGAATGAGCACGTCATTTAAGTTTTTCGTCTCTTTCGTGGCGTAGAAGGTCAAGCGATTATTAATAACGCTTGTGACCTGATAATTGAATTGTCCGGAAGCGGATCCAAGTACCAGCTCTGGAAAAAGAAGACTATCATCCTGTCCATCAGCATAGGCCTTCAATGGGTCGCCAAGCTCGGCAACAACCGTCGCGGGATTGGGCTGTTTCACGACATCAACAATCTCAAAGCCCAAATGTTGCCTCGAGACGCCGTCGGCTCTCGCATCCCCCAAAAGCTCTACAAAGGCTCTTCCTTCGACATTGAAGGCACGAATCTGCCGCTGCGAGTCATCAAACCAAAGCGTACGCCGTTCTTGAAGAAGGTTGTTTTGGTCCGTCACAAAACTTTGCCCTTCAGCGACGAATTGCTGAGCCACTTGTTTTGGGAAGTTATTGTTATAGACGATTCTTACACTGGCCACGCGTGCTGCTGGCACGTTGATGGCCTTGCCGGAGTCGCGGAACACTCCCTCGGTCCAATACATTTTCCGAGGCGTCTTCACCGAGCTTCCAGAGACAATATACAGTTGGGATAAGAGCGGAAAAAATGCCGGACCATCCTTGAAATGGGTCACATTATCAACAAAGCCAGCAGGTTCTGTCAGGTTACCCTGTGGGTAGATATCAGGCACTGCTCGCCGCCATATAATATCGACCGGCCCAGCCTGCACCGCAAAGACCCCTTGTTTGTGGTGACTATAGTAGTAGGCAGCACCGACATGGCCGTTCGTCGTGTGTGGTTCTGCCTGCCAGTAGGCGCTTGCAGGCGTGCCGACGGCTAAAGGGTTTCCGTGCTCGTCTAAGCTGGGCGGAGGAATGATCGATCCGAATTGAAATGACACTTTCCGACTCAAGATCGGTGCTCCGAGCCTTGCCGAACTCAGCACGATGACAGGAACATTGTTCGATTGAGCTGAAGGCAATCCAATGAGCGGCGCATTCGCCGCAAGGCTCAGCGACTCGTTAAGCCGGATGGGATCCGTTGGAGCAACCAAGCCACCAAATGTCATCACACTTTGAAATTGATTCGGAGTCGGGGGCAAGGTGGTTTCATTCGGCGGAGGCACAGGAGGAATACGCCCATCCGATCCTCGCGGCGTACCAGCGGTGCCTGAGAGAGGGACACCTGCCGTGCTGCTATAGTTTATAAACGTAGAGTCCTGCCGGATCTCAACGAAATTCTGTGCGACGGCGACTGAAGCGCAATAGCAACATCCCCAAAGCAGGAGAGCTAAACCTTGAGCTCGCATCATTAGCTTCACAATCATCTTTCGGTTACCAGGACCTTAGATTCCCAACCTACTCCAACTAGTTTCGGGCTAACGAGTCGTTAATGGCCGCAAGCTCCTCAGCGCTCTGCTTCCCCTTTGCAAGCTGCGTCACCATTGCCTTAAGTTCGGCAACTTGAAGCTCCAGCGAATCAACTCGGCTAGCCTTACTCTCAAGTAAAGCGACTTTCGCGACCGCTTTCTCTAGCTCGGCAATGCGTGCCTGGCTCTCGTTCAATGCCTTAACTTGCTTTGCAAGTTCCTGGGTTGCTGAAACGTTCAACATGGCGATAGCCTCGTAGTCGACAACACGAAAGTCGCTCACTTCACGTCCGTAAACAAAGACCTTCTCCTCCTCAGTTTGGAGGGTCGTTAGGAAGGCATCCGGTCGGACTTCGAGGATTTCGTAGATCTCATCGTTCTTCCCCGCGATCAATCTGACGCGATCACCTTTCTTAAGAGTCGTTTCGAGACTAACCCAGCCATCGAGGATCGGTGCATGGCGATAGATATCAGGAATCACATCGACAGTTTGCGAGACCGCTTGCGGATACACCGTCTCGAGCTGCTGTCCGATGACTTTCTTGATCGGGCGATTCCCCTTTTCGAGGTAATCTCGATAGGTGTAGTCCGTAATTTCAACCTGCTCCAAGATTGCTAAGTCACGCCCTGAATCGGAAACGCCGTCAATTTCCTTAATTCGTTGATCGGAGATTGCCCGATAGAATTCAGCATGGATACCTCGAGTTGCTTTGATAGAAAGATCTGAAATAGTAAAATCTCCATTGACCCTTCCACTTGCCCCATCAAGACTCAAAAAGGCGTGAGCCCCTAATCTATCAGTCCCTCCAACTCCGGCCACAACCAGACGGGCTTGTGTCGGCGAACCCGTTCCGATTCCAACATTGCCCCCGGTATCCTGAAGAATAACGACGCCATCAGCTGCAGCCGAGCGCCAATAAATATCGCCTCTGGTTCCGTAATGGATATGGCTTTTAAAGTCAGGATTAATTCCTGCTGCCGTAAAGATTGCAGTACCCGCCTGCGGATTAGCAGCGTTGGACTGCACGTGAAGGGTTGCTGGAAAATCTGAGGTCGTCCCAATGGCCACTCCTCCCCCAGTATCCTGCATGAAGACGAACCCATGACTCGCCGCGGACCGAACGTACCAATCTCCCCTCGGCCCATACTGGATATGACTTGGAATGCCGCCCCCTTGAATGTCCGATGCGACAAAAACAGCTGTCCCTCCCGTGACTCGATTTGCGGCATTGCCATTGACTTGAAACGCGCCAGATGTTCCACCGTTGATGCCAACGCCCCCAACATTGTTCACAATGATTCCATTGATTCCATTGTTATAGATATAAAGCGATTGGTTTGACGGAACATAACTCAGCGCTGATTTCAACGCTCCGCCCTCTTTAAGATACAATTGAGCTAGATTTCCTGAACTCGCGTTAATATGCATTTGCACCGCCCCTGCGGCAGCACTCACCTCCAACGGAGCGGCTGGCGTTGCCGTCCCAATACCTACCCATCCATTATGGGCGATACGCATGCGCTCAGTGATCCCGCGCGCGCCGTCTACTTCCCCAAACACGATCCCCCCTCTGCCTTGACCACGTTGGTTCAGCAAATACGTATCCCCACCTCCATTGGAATGATTCCATTCTAAGTGTGCCCCCTGCTGATGCCCACCAAGGTAGCCCGACGCCCGCACAGACTGAACATTGGCATTCAGCCCATTCAGCGTTCCGGAGAGAGAGAGGTGCGACGCCTGAAAAGCACCAGCTCCATCTCGCATGACGATGGTATTGTTCAGATTCTGTGATGTTGCCGTTGTCGCCTGATTGGCCACAGCCCCGGGCGTCGCTATTGTCCCACTAACATTCAGATTTCCATTGGCTGTTGAACTCAGCAGGGTCGTCCCAGCTGGACTGACAATTGAATTTGCTTGGGTTGCTAGAAAGGCATACGGCGAGGGTAAAAATCTAAGCCGTGGGGCGATGTTCAAGGCATTCCCGGCAATAGTGACCGTCATATCCATAAATCGATCCGACGCCGTTGGCGAAGCAAAGACGGTACTTAAGGCCGGCCGCGGTTCGCTGGCATTCTGGGAGCCTTCCCCCAATATGACGCTAAATTGGCCCTTATCTACCGTCACGGTCTGCACTTCTGCCCAGACAAGATTCCCACCGGTCTGGGAATCAAAAATTCGAAAGACGACCGAGTAATTAATCGGAGTCGCAGGCGCGAGACCTGTTCCATTTCCGTCAGCGAGAAACCCTTGGTAGGTGAGAAAATCAGGGGGAGCACTGGCGCCATTCGCCTGAGGAATACTAACGACCCCGTTCAGTCCGAGAATGACGAGGCTTAGTAGACTACGCCAAATCAGCCCAGCTTGAATTCGAATCAAAAACTGCTTCATGGTATTTGTAAAAAGTTGCTGCGGACCAAAATTCATAAGGACAAAGTCAATGAGCTGGATCACTGTGTGACCAGTGCTGAAATACTATTGATGCGATTCAGCGTGAAGGTTCCCTGAGATTCGTAGCTGCGTGATTCAGGGCCCTGTGCCGTCTGTTTCCCTTCGAGTGTTATCGTCTCGCTGTAAACGCCAGTATATTGCTGCCCAGATCTAGTGAGCGCAGAAAAATTATCGGCAGGAGGGTTGATCGACAAGGTGATGGCGCGGAAAACATTGTAGGATTCGAACCCAGGCGCCAATTGAGGTGCCGCAAAGTTGGCCCCCAAGTTGTCGTGATCCGGGTGAAAGGTGTGAAGAAATGGATTCGAGGCATGATCATCATGCGGCAGCACAACCGTCGTCGTCAGCGTCGCCCCGGGAGCCAAGGCCCCAGAAAAAGTCCACGGGACGTTATTCGCCGTGAAGGGCAGATGCACGGCACTCACACGCCTGGCACTCCCAAGTTTGGTCGGATCTAGCAGCTCCTGACGGGTCGCGTTCACAAAGGAAGAGGTCGTATCAAGGCCGTGATAAACCCTCTGAAGTAAGCGAATGCTACTATTGTCGTTGTGCAGAATGAGGCGCAACGGAAAGGATCTCGGCACATCTCCTAGCGAATTATTCACACTCGTCGTCACATAAGAACCGAAGTCATTGGCTTGTGTCGACATGATTGGCGCCCCAGAGGAATCCCGGTGGAAGGTTTTCAAAGAAGAACGAACCTTAGAAATTGAGGCCGAACCTATCCACAATCCCGCATTCGAGTCGGCAACCGCTGCGACCGGCAAATCGACCTCGTTGAAACCAAGAGAATCCGTGAATCGAATCACACTTGCTAATTGCTCGCCCGGGGCAGTGGTCAAGGCAGCCCGATTGAGGCCAATCACCAGCTCAAGCTCCGAGCCCGGCTGGCCGCCCGGAGCAAGGGTCCATGACTGAGTACCACCAAGAACGAAACTCGAATAGCCATAGGTAAGATCGGTCGTATTGAGAGCCCCCCGTATCAACAGGGGCGGCGCCCCGACAATCGTGGTTTGCCCCGCCGGGGGCACCTCAGACGCAATATGTTCGGCTGAAACCGTCAGATCGTTTGAGCTGAGATTACGAAGACGAATTCGAGAAACGCTTAAGAGGGTTCCGAAATCGATCCCACTGGAACTGGTTGCTTGAATCTCGAACGGACCGAAGTAGCGATTGTAGACATTCCCAGCCCGAACCCAGTAGGCTCTCCCCCGTTGGACAGCGGTCGTGCGGAGCCCAAAGACGCGAACGGGATTACTAGCACCGAGTTCGCCCCCCGGATATTCAAAAATCTCGGCGTTCTGCTGCAAGATTGGTGCGGGGGCCAGAAAGCTCTCGAACGATGGCGGATTCGCGCGACTCGTCGGAAAGCCCAGAAAATTCAATCCAGAACTAGCCCACTCATAGCTCGGCACTTTGGGTCGCCCCTTCAGCGTCCAGACATAATCCGTTACGCTGCTCGAATAGACCAAACAAGCCACATTGCCGACCAGACGCTGAAGACCGGAATTCCCAGAACTATTACGATTCCAGCTCGTCCACTGACTCCGATTACTAAAAAGTTCTTGGGGAGTCTGAACAAACTGCGCCGTCCCGGGACTTGGCGTCCACATCCATACCTCCTGGATCGGTGTGACCGAGACGGCCCCTGCCCCTACCAAATTCTCGAGTGTTTCATGAGAAGCATCGACATGAAGATAGACGGCGTTCCACCCCTGCTTTAGGGTGAAAGACTGGGTAAGCCACTGGGCACTAACAGAATAGGATACCAGCAGCATTGCAAGACCGAGCAAAACTGACCGCGTTGAGTTTCTTCTCATCTCAAGTGATTCAAAAGCATAAAAACGTCGTCAGCAGGCACCGTGCCGGCGTCTGGCACCTGACATCTTGACCTGGTCATGACCTTATCGAATTGCCACATTTGCAATCCAAAAACTAAATGGTGAACAACACAAATCCACTAAGGATCAAAGCGTCTTCACCTTTTCTGACAGCCTGATTCTCGTAACGCCTAGGATACTGGCAAGAATGGCGACGCCTTCATAAGCTTGATAGGACGCTCATAAACAAGACAAAAATCTTACTAAACCCGTCAAAAACAACCATTAACACGCCATCTAGAAATTGTAAAAACAGAAATCGGTGAAAATTCTGAATCTAGGCTACCTTAATTCGGCAAGGATCGAATACTGACGACGAAGCCACGAGCGACATGTTTTCCGTTAGCTCAAAGCGAATTTAGTTAAAAACGACCTAGAAAGACTCGGGACATCAAGACACTATTATTGCGACTGGAAACTTAGCAGCCGTTACTCTGCTATGGCTAGGGGGTTCCGAATCCGGAGGGTTGCGGAACGGACCGTTCCGCTATGACAGGAAGCCACAGCCTCCCTACGGTCCAGGTGGCAGCGTATCAGGCACCCCTTGCGTCATCGAAACCTCAGAAAGAAGCCCTCCCTCCTCATCCCAAGACTTGGAAACTCCGTGCGCCTGTCCTTCTTTCATCGAGATTTCCTGAGAAATTGTTCCATTGGGATGCCATTTCACAAACTTCCCATCAAAGACACCATTCACGATTTTCCCAGCCGACAGCTTGCTGCCATCCGCTCGCCATTTCGTCCGGAGACCATGAGACACACCCGCCCGAAAACGTTCTTCAATCTGAAGCTGACCGTTCTCGTAGAAACCCCGTGAGAGCCCATCAATTCTCCCTTCCTGAATCGACGTTCGCGATCTCAGTGCGCCAGAAGGATAGTAGTCGACCAGAATGCCAGAAAACGGCACCACTCCATCACTCGCGAAGAAACGGCCATTCTTCTGAACCGCGTTAGTAAGGCTAAGCTCCACTAGCTTCGAGACAGTCACGACAACCGCTCGAGACCAGAAGAACTGAGCGCCTACAAGCAGCACCAAAAGGCAAAGAATTCCAACACCCAACAAGCGTCTTTGCGTGGATGCAGGCGAATCTATCGGCATATCACACAGTCATAGCCACACGCCCAATTCCAGTAAACATCATTCTTCTCACGGACGGTGAATTGACAAGGGAACGTCTTGGGTGAGGTGCCGCTGGGACAAAGCGGGTCTTCAATTCAACAGCATGTAGTAGATTGAATTCCCGATAGCGTTTGCCCTCTCAAGCGCTAACTCAAAACAGTGAACCATCAAGCCACGCATGATAGCACCATGATTGCGTTTTTTTCGGTAAAAGGCTACCCTTCGTTGGACTGTGTGGACCTATCAAGGTGAAGCTCAAGGAGCGCTCTGGCAATGTCATTTTTACCAGGGTTGAATCGCGGCTCCATCGGAATTTCGAGCTGGAATTCATGGGCATTTTCGAAAAGACCCGCTGTGACCGATCCGAACGAAGCTATACAGTATCGTCATACTTCTTTTTCCTCTAGGTATTGCTTCTACTCCTCAAAACAAACCTACGCCCAAAGCCCTCTCCGTAGCCACGCTGTCTTCTCTCCCCTCCCCGACGTTTCCACAACTAGAAGAACACGAAACAAACATGCTAGGAATGCACGATGGCACAATTAAGCTGGATCACTCATTTCACAAAATGGATTCTCGCTGCGCATAGCAAAGCAAGTCACCGCCATGACCGAGGTTCGATCTCAAAGGGGGAGAGTGAAGGAATGCCCTGAGTCATCCTCGGGCTAACCCGGACAGCGTCACAAGGTGACTAGACGCTTGGACTATTGAATTTGAAGTGGCGAGCATTGCATCCGTCCAGAGCAGTAGGAAGGACGGGTTGTATCCCTTCAAGAGCGAATCGAGCTGACTGAAGCCTCCTGGGAAAGTGCGATCACAGAAGGCAAACTAACCGCAGCTCCAAAATCCAAAACCAACGCGTTGGAAGGCCGCCATAGGGTGCATCAGGGGCCACGCAATGATTCAGCCCCTAAACCTAGCAAGCACCTGATTGGAACAAAGAATAAGATCAATCAGAATCCGATCATCGCTGGACGATCGATTCACAACTCCTAGCTCACTGAGCGTCTGGCCAAGGAATGACTTTCAAATTGAGGCTATTCACTCTTGCCACTCTCATTCTTAGTCTTCAGAATTTGATCTCAGCTTGAAACTGCGGGTCCTAGACCCGCCACGTTGTGTTATAGCAGACAAAAATATCGTAATTTCTCCAACTAATCTAAGAATCATTTTCCATGGCCGCATCGACGTCAATTCTCCCGGATAAACTGCACGAGTACCCCCAGCAAGATGTGATTGACGGATCCGGCCTAGGACCGGATTCGGTTCTCGATGATTGCCTTAACAAACACGACGGCGTGTTGCAACTTCTACACCGTTATGCCGGTCGGACATTTTGCACGCCAGGGAAACGAATTCGCCTTGATGCGAAATCGTACTATCCGGACTACATGAACGGGACCGGACTCGATGAGCTCTGGATGTGCTGCACCGTTCCCATCGTGACCGGAGTCATCGACACACGCACGAACAAGGCGCCGTTTCGCGAAGGGGAATCGCACGTCCTCACGCCGGATGGTCAGGTCATCTCACTGCAGGATTTGATCGTCGCCAATTCAAACGCTGTCATCGGTGAAAAGATGACGGCCTTTTCGAAATCGATGTTCGGCGACCCGACTTGGCCCATCGTGTCAAAGAAGTTCGACAATCTGAATCCAATTCACCATCACTTACACTGGGCAAAGTGGGAAGTGTACGACATCAATTCGTACGATAACCCCGGAGTCAGCCCGTCGCATTACCACACCACGGCAATGGGACTGTACCCGTATGTAACGAAAGACCAGTTCCTAGCCTGCATGAAGCGTTTCGGAAAGGGCGAGTATAACGGCGTTCGGCATTTGTCACCGCACACGATGATGCAACTTGATAACGGCTTCGTGATGCCGAACGGAGTACTGCATTCGCCGACCGATCTTTGCACCCACGAACTGCACGTCACGATGGATGAGCACTTCCTCGCCGAGGACCTGACGCTTGATGGACGGATCGGAGCGGCCGATGCATTTTTCGCCTGTCGGGAAGAGGACTACCCGAAGGACAGGCATCAAGACTGGGAGTACCTGGTAGATACCTTCGACTTCGAAGCGAATCAGGACCCGGACTTCGTCCTGAAGAATTCGCGACCGGCAATCACTGCCGAAGAATTCGCAGGCGACGGAGTCGACGCAAAGTGGATTGTTTACGGAGATTTCCTCGGCGACCAAAAGTGCTCAATTCTCCGCCTCATCGTCGCCCCAGGTAGCAAAACGAATTTCTGCCCGGAGAGTCCCGCACTCTTTCACACGAATGGTGGTAGCGGCCGTGTAGGAAAACTCGAAGTGCAATATCACCAGGATATGAAGCTCGGCGAAATCTATCCTGAGATAGGGTTCATTACTCAGGCTGCACTTGCCAACGGCGGCGTCGAAATTGAGAACACAGGAACTGCCCCCCTCGTGTTGACCTTTGACTTCCCGCAGAGCGCGCATTCTCAAACACCCGGTGTTGCCGCTTCGAATTAGGGAAAATTCGAAAAGTAATCAACGAAACCAATCATAAATGAGGGCCAAGTTAGCTGGCCCTAGAAAGCCAGAGGCGGTTTTTTCATAGCTCGACGATCGGTCCCGCTAAATATCGCACCGCCTCTGGCAAAATTTCTGACAAGTTGCTCCAGCTGAGGAATCCAATCCTGTTTATTCTGTCAGCCCGCGAGTCGCGAGTTGGCCTCTGGCAAGGTGGCCTGGTAAAAAATTCCCTAGTGTGCCGAAAATAGGTCAGCCAGGTTCAAGGCAGCATTCAACGCTTGGCACTGGACGCGCACTTCTCTTTCACAAGCATTCGAAAGTGTTTCCGGATGATCTTAGCCTCGCCCCATTGACGAAGAACCCTACTGCTCGGGGCACTACTTCGCAATCGAGGCAAAGGTCGCACATCTGATCAAGCCCCCCCCCGCGTAGGATGGAATCAATAAAGACCTGAATCTCCATGGGTTCCCAACCCGGGATGTGTCCATAACGCTTTTGATGTTGGATGCGAATGGTTCGGGGACCTTTCACCCTCCCATATGATTTGGAATAGCTGTCCAGTACGTAGTGACGATCATGGGTTCCGTTAACCCACAGGATTGGAACCGTACATTTCCCCAAATGACTTCCCGGATAATAGGCGGCTCCCCATAAGAAAGCCCGATTTCCTAACCTGTCAATCTGAGGCTTCTGAACGGATTCTCCTTCATATAGAAAACCACAACCGTAAACCGGAACTGCCGCTTTAAAGCGATCGTCGAGCGAGGCGACTAAGCAAGTCGTATAACCACTGTCGTTCCTGAAAATCCATGTCACGCGATTACGCGGCTTTCCGGACATACTGATGATGCAGTCCCCCAACTTTCGGGATCTCCACAGTTCTTTCGTTCTTGGGTGGATAGACTTGTCTCGATTCCGGACAATCTCCGGAAAACCCTTAGTGAGTTCTACTCAGATGGTAGTAATCAAAATAGGACCGCGGCAGGCTCCGCAAATGCTCTTCACCTAGGACAATCACATGGTTGAGATATGTCAGGACGTATCGAACCGATTAGGCGTTCGATATATGGATTCTGCCATTGGGTAACTGTCCTCACCTGAACGAATTCAACTAAGCATACCACCCGACAACACACTTAGATTACAACAAGCAGAATAGTCGATCCGCCCCCCCAATCTTCCGCCTCGAAAAACTCCTCTTCAGAACCGTGACTTGATGTCGCAACGCAAGATTCTCGGTCCACAGCTTTGAACGTTCTCGCAACGCAAACCGGAGAACCTCCACGATGATTGTTACCCATTTCCACATCCCGATTGAGACTAGTTTCTCTCGTCATAAACGCAACAACTGCAACAGGTAAGAATATTCAGGAACGACAACCGGGCCGAGTCCAAGAAGCTTGATTCCGAGTCCAATCGTTCTCTCGCCACGCCGGTACAATACCTGCGATTGGTTGCCATTAACCGCTAGTTACAGGCACGTCCCTAGCTCACACGTTCGATGGTAATCTTCATTGATCCCTTGTTATTGTAGTACATGAGCCTCACATCATTCGCGAACCCATACAGATCCGCCTCGACCGGGCAAGTCCATGGTTTGCTCTTCTTACTCTCCGCAACGATTCGAATAAGCCGATCGTCGCTCTTGCCCAACGCACCAATGATTTCAAACCAATTGGCTTTCCGGTGACGCCGCCGCTTCTCAGCAATTCTAACTGCCGTTCTTTTCAACCAGTACAGATCTTTTGTCTTCCAGCCTTCGGGACCACACTTGATCTTGCTGTCCGTCCATTTCTGTTTGGGCGGAATCACAAACCGATAACGCCCTCCCTCCACGAGATGAATCTTCGACCAGCAATAACGATCACGGGCCACAATGGTGAACGAACGCTTTTGCCCGGGCTGTAGAACCGTTCTCTTGACCGACGGATGATCCTGATCCTGAGCGTATCGCTTACGCGGCGGATTGATGATCAAATCCTTGTTGTCAGAGATCGGCGCAGTAGGCTGCTCTTCTAACTTCGACTTTTTCAGCTCGCTCTTTTCAATCGGCAACCCAGATTCAATTGCATTCTCAAACATCCAGCTGAGACTAATGCTGGACAACCCAGTATTGCCATTCCCCCCGCCCACATCAGAATGAACACCTCGAAACCACAATTCCCGGATACGATCATCCTCCCGGGCCTCATCCAATCGAGTCACATCAAAGGATTGCCGCCGTTCATTCAACGCCAAGGCATGAAAGCACTTTCTGACATTGCTCGGCACGGTCAGTTTGAATCCGAGATTAATTTCCTGAAAGGGAAGGATGAAATCGATCGGGATCCCGAACGAGGCAACCGTATCCCACAAACCAAGAAACCGAATCTCAGGAATGATTCGCTTTCCATTCTTATCACGAACCCCCTTCTTCGCCACCACGTTCGCGAAGTGCAGTGCAAGCGCAGCCCCTCGACTAAATCCGATAATATCAATATGCGGATCACCATCGGCATAGTTCTCCTCTAGTTCCTCATACATCTCCTCGATGCGCTGGCGCCCGCCCGCCCCCGTCAATCCTCCCACGATTTTACCGAAAAAACCAAAACGAGTACCGACCCCCGAAACATACTCACCACCCCCCTTCTTCTTCGCTCCTCGCTGGTAAGCTTCGACAAACTTCACCACGTTCGTATCGAATGAAGGATCCTCCTCATCAGAACTCCAAGTTCCGTCAAATGCATATAGAGCCATAAAACCTCCTTAAATCTACTGTAACTATTGCGGTTCAATAATCTGCCTACAACACGCCAGGAATCCAATATAAAAATGGTAGCACAAGCCCCCCGTTTACGTCAGAAACGACTCCTCCAGGAAAACCTAATTAGCCTCAAACCACCACATTACGAGTTCAATATTTCCAATGTCGTCTCCTCGCACGTTGTCCCGCTAACGCTCTTCCCGACTCCGCCAAGTATCGCACTGCGGTGAAGCCCCTCACTCCTAGGTTCCGTTGCACCTTGTGAGGGCAACCCTCCTAGCTCAATAGCTGACAGAGAGCTCAGTATTGCTGAAGGCAACAGAATCCCCTGCCAGAAGCTCAAGAACTCCGATGTTCTGTTCCCTAGAGTTCTTCGTCCTTACACCTTATTGCACTGCTACTGATAGCCACTGATCAAATTGCGACTATAGAGCATCTTTTTCGGACCCAAGTTTGGATTCCTACACAATTACTATTTCCTTTTTGGCTGTTCGTGATATTGGTGAACCAATACATATGAGCACCTCAGAGAAGCAAATCAATCTAGTTGTCCGCGGGGGGCTTTCCTCTGGATCGTGCAATGCAAAGTTCTCGCTTGGTGACCTGATGGAATGCGAGGCTCGGGCTGGATACCATATTGATCTAGCCGCAGATCGTTCAGGGGACGGGAAAGAAACACCACTCCAGTGCACGAGTGATGACGTAGTCGCATTGACGCTCGAGGACGGCCTCCAGATTTATACCTCGGTCGGACGCCTGACGGAGGAACTGGTTCCAGCAGAACAATCCCGAGGCGCGAAGGAGGGAGAATTCGTCATTCCGCGCAGCCTTAAGATCCCCGGGCAGCGCAACCGGGATGCCTCTGACCTTGTCGTCAAGGCATTTGAGGTTCTCGACTTAAAAGGAAAGGCGATCGAAAAACTCACTGAGCACGCCGGAAAGTTTGCCGCCAAAACAGTCGCGAACATGATCGAAGACTCGATTGTATCCGATGGCGGACTCTACACGATTGAAGACATTCAGGCGCACCACAAGGCGGCGCAAAACAAGGCCGAAAGCCTTCCGAAGATAGCTCCGGTAGAAGCTGGCGATATCGATCACAGAGGCCCATTGCTAGTTTTCGTCCACGGGACAGCTTCAAGCACTGCAGGAAGCTTCAGCGATTTGTGGTCTCCAAAAGGGGCGCAGGACTGGGAGACTCTGAGGAAGAATTACTCCGACAACATCTTCGCTTTCGAGCACAAAACATTGACGCAAAGTCCCATTCGCAACGCGCTTCAGCTGGCCGAAGCTCTCTCCAAAGGAGCAACACTTCACTTGGTGAGCCACTCCCGAGGAGGATTGGTCGGTGAGCTCTTGTGTCGCGGACAGTTTTCTTCCGGCCGTGATCCATTCACGCAGGAAGACTTGGATCTATTCAGAGAAGAGGATTCCCAAGGTTCGGTGAATCAATACATCAAGAATCTACTCAAGGCTGATGGATTTGATCGATCGGACTACGAGAACCACCTATCGGATTTGATGAGGCTTGGAGAGGTTCTCAAAGAAAAACAATTCAAGATCGAGCGCTTTGTGCGAGTAGCCTGCCCCGCCCGAGGCACGACCTTGGCGAGCGGGAAACTGGATCTCTACCTTTCTAGTATCCTCAGCATCATTGGCTTGGTTCCGGCACTGAAGGCGAGCATGACCTATGACGTGATCAAATCGCTCGTCCTTGTGTTCGCCAAAGAACGCACCGAACCCGCTGCTCTCCCTGGTCTTGAGGCACAGATGCCCGGATCCCCATTGGTGACGATGCTCAATAATCACGAGCACTTGTTGGAAGGATCGCTCGCCGTGATCGCCGGCGACCTCGAACCGAGAGCCTGGCTGAAAAAACTGAGCCTGCTACTGGTGGACCGATTCTACGAAAGTGATCACGACCTTGTCGTCAACACCCCTTCGATGGACGGGGGCGGCCGAAGACTGCAAAAGGTCGGAGTCATGAAGGTTCAAGGGCCCGGGGTGCATCATTTCAGCTACTTCGAACGGAAGGAATCCCGCGGCGGACTGATTGAAGCCCTCATCACCCGAGATAAAATGGCGGTCGGTTTTCACGCGCGAACGCAGAGACGAGTAAAGATTGCTCGCTCCACACCGATGACCCACCAAGCGGGAGAATTACCTGTCGTCTTTCTCCTACCTGGAATCAGCGGATCGCACCTCAAAGTCAACGATCGGATTTGGGCGGAACCAGGCAAGCTGATCCGAGGAAGATTCTCACGCTTGATATACGACGGGAACAATGAGGTCAAAACGGATGGATGGATTGGTAGAGCCTACGATGATCTTGCTGAATATCTCAGCCAAACCCACGAAGTGATTCCCTTTCCGTACGACTGGCGGGCTTCCATTCTTGATTCGTCGCAACAACTGGCTTCAGCACTCGCTCGCAAGCTGAACGAAACCGATCAACCAATTCGAATCGTCTGTCTCTTATACACATCTGACGCTTGCCGACGA
>OJGU01000601.1_pt1 | contig 19375 bp, 14 predicted proteins | sample 1594741 | NCBI WGS metagenome assembly OJGU01 (sample SAMN05416841, study PRJEB24817) | seawater metagenome | isolation source: Sea water | place: Canada:Atlantic | collected 2013-07
GTCGGCAGCTTCAGATGTGTATAAGAGACAGCAGCCTCTCTGAGAAAATCCTCATCCCGCCCGTCGAGGAAATTAAAGGTCTTGCCCGTCACCAGTAATGAACTTGAAGCCGCGTGCCACGTCGGCCATAAGTCGCCCGGAGCCACCGAGTAGCCATCGGCATGTTGACGTCGGCGCAATGAGGATATCAATCGAGGAAGCGTCCACGACCGCCCACGATCCCAGCTAAACGACTCGTAAACATCGTGGTAGCCATGACTTCCTTCCCTGGCAGTCTGAGACATGGTGGTGATCCAATAGGGCTTCGTGCCCCGTTCCACAAAGGCCGTCCGCGCATGTGTCCAATCCCAATCGTGCAACCCTTCAATAGCCTCTAAGCTCTCAATCCGAATCGGAATCTCTTCGACAGCCTCGCCGTTCAAAGCTCCACCTCCGAGCAAGAGCCAAACTCCCCAAACGATTCGCTTGTTCAGATATCGCATTTCATGAATATCCCATCCCCTCGTTTTCTGTGCCAGTTCATTTATTGTGAGTAGCGGGTCCCATTAGAGATGCGTTTAGATGCGTTTTCGAGGAATGGAATCATTGTATATCAATGCAATGATTCCATTGTCCGTCGGGCTTTACCTTTGAATCGCTCTTTGACAAGCTCCGCTACCAATCATGAAAAACCCCCACATTGTTCGGCTCTTCCTGGGATTGGCGCTAAGCCTATCCAGCAGCACAGCGGCACAAACCGCGAACGAGTCAGAGATTAGGGTCTCGAATATTAGACAGGTGTTTCACAACGGGGAACACAATGCATTTACGGATCTAATTCGTTTCAAAGGAATGTTCTACCTCAGCTTCCGAAGCTGTCCCGATGGACACGGCGTCAATGCCTCAGCCTCCACGATCGTGCTGCAAAGCCCAGATGGTAACATCTGGACCAAAGTTCATCAGTTTGCCGTGCTGCAACGGGATACTCGTGATCCGCATTTCCTCGCTTTCAAGAATCGCCTCTTCATCTACACCGGCACCTGGTATGACGATCCAGGAGATCAATTTGATCTCAATCAACATTTGGGCTACGCGGTTTGGAGTGAGAACGGAACGGACTGGTCCGCCCCTACAGCGCTTGAGGGAACCTTTGGTCACTATATCTGGAAAGCTGCCGCCTTTGGTGATAAGGCCTATCTTTGCGGCCGGCGAAAAACGGGCTTTGCCGTGGGCCCGAAGGGTGAAGGGAAAGCTGTCGAATCCGCAATGCTGGAAAGCGATGACGGTCTCATCTGGAAGCATCGCGCATTTTTCCAAGAAGAGGCGGGAGACGAGACGGCGTTTCTTTTTGAACCCGATGGCTCAATTATCGCCATCGGCCGACGGGGAAGCGACCGAGCTCAGCTTTGTCGATCTAAGCCCCCCTACACCCATTGGGAACGAACCGAACTGGATCGCTATATCGGTGGCCCCTTGCTCACTCGATGGGGAACAAACCTGGTCGTAGGGGGACGGAAAGGGACCGCAAGCCGAGGCCCAAGAACGTCCCTTTACTGGCTCCAAGAAGACACGCTCCACGAATTTACCGAGCTCCCAAGTAGTGGCGACAACTCCTATCCTGGTTTCGTTGCACTCACCCCAAACAAGGCACTCATTTCCTGGTATTCTTCCCATGAGAAAGATATCAAGGGAAACACGATCACGGCGATCTATCTTGCTGATCTCCATCGGCTGAAGTAAGCGCCTGCAAAGTCGAAACGGAAATACAAGACGCCATACCATACTAAGGAGTCTTCGATCGAACGCATTCGCTACGAACGGCGAAAGCGAGACTAGCCACAACCGACAAAGAAGAATCTACTCGAGAGCAGCGAGGCTGGCGGCAGCGACCGCTTGGCCGTGTCGCTTTTCCTTTTCATCAGGGATATGGAATTGGACAGCCGCCGAAATCTCAGGAAACTCAAGATCCAAGACCTCTCGTGCCACTTCAAGAATCATCGCACCTCCCGCTCCAGAGGTCACACGCCCAAGGATCAGCAAGTGTTCTAAGGTGTAGAGCTCTGAAAATTGCGCCATGGCGTAGCCAAAATTAATGCCAATCGATCGGTAAATGGATTCTGCTCGTTGATCTCCGCTCTCCATTAGGTTTTGAACTTCAATTAATCTCTCTGGAAACGGCACGCTGTCCTCAAAGGGGATTCCTGCCAGTTTGGCGAGCCGCGCGACGCCTTGTTGGGAGAAGCATTGCACCCCGCATCCCCGATCACCAGACCACTCATCAATCGGGCCATCCAGGCGGTGGTCCACGGGCACAAATGCTAGCTCATTGAGCCCTGATGACAAATTACCTGAGGGAGTCACATACCCCGCAGCGAAACTGGTTCCCAATGAAAGCCCCAACAAACTATTGCCTCCAATAGACATTGATCCTGCAAGTGCTGTCACTTCACCGTCGTTCACAACCCGCCATGGCTTGTCTTGCCACCCCAGAGTTGTCATGACATCAAAAAAGATTCGCCGCACTCGAGCCCCGAAATCCGCCTTAGCAACGCCTCGAAAGAGTGACGCAGCTCGCACTTCGTTATCCACGTAAACGCCCGCTGCGCTTCCTCCGATCGCATCGATCCGCGGCAAGTGTTTTGCGGCTCGTTTCAACGAATCGATAATGCCATCCACATGATACTGCGGATCACTTTCGAAATAAGGATTCCAAGCAATCTCTTCTGAAAAGACGACCTCCCCGTCGATCACTGCGGCTGCCTTTCGGTCACTACCTCCCAGATCAAACCCAATACGGCAGCCAGAAAGATGTCTTCCTATAGAAGCCTCAGGAGCAATCGTCTTCTGAGGCATCGCGTCGAGGGACACTGAATCCACCCGAAACGGCTCCAAATAGATCTGGTTCCCCAAAATATCAGCGTCAAAGGCACGTGTTCCTCGAGCCGAATATTGAGCTGCAAGTTCAGTACCGATGGCATCAGAGCCCCCGATAATGATCCGATTTCCACCATGCACCCACAGAAGACTCTTCGCCAGACGCTCGATGTATCGAGTGTTCTCCTTAGCCCCTGAACTCGTTTCGCCGAAAATCCGAGTGTTGACTCGAGCCAGGACCTTGTCGCCGACGGCGATGCCAATGGACAAAGGTCGCGCACTCGGATCCGAAGCCACGCCATTTTGATACGCACGATTCCACAAGACACTCGGCTCTACAGTCGGATCAATGGGATCGACCACCTTTGGATTTAGTTCAAATGCAGACACAATTAACTAGCTCAACTTCACTGGGGCTCTTTTCGCGAAACAAAACATTCGCAACCACGATCTAAATGGAGCAAAAATGATGTGAATGCAAGCGCGTTGTCTCATAAAGAATGCTCATCTCGTCAGTCCCGGAATCGATCTCGTCAATGCAAGTGTTGAGATCATTGATGGCGTTATTAAGGCGATCCATAAAACCATTCCTGAGGGGCCATTTGACGGCACCGTTTTCGACGCTGACGGATCCCTACTCGTTCCGGGCTTTATTGACATTCATACCCACGGTGCCTCTGGTCACGATTTCTGCGATGCCACGCCCGAATCCCTTCCAGCGATCGCCCGAGCCAAGCTCAAGGAAGGCGTCACCACCTTTCTCCCGACCACACTCACTCTCAGTAAAGAGCTTCTAGAAAACACCTTTCGAGCCGGGCAACATTATTTTGAGAATCAATGTTTTGCCAAAGTGGCAGGAGTTCACGTCGAAGGCCCGTTCATTAACCCCAAGTGCGCTGGGGCACAGAATCCGATCCACGTCAGAGCGCCAGACCTGAATGAGATCAATCGTCTCCGAGAGCTTCTTCCGATCAAAATCGTCTCATTGGCAGTCGAAATGCCAGGCGGGATCGAGTTTGTCGAGCGGCTCACCCACACAAACACCACCGCGTCCCTCGCACACACCGCCGCTAGTTTCGAACAATTCACCGCGGCCAAGAATGCTGGAGCCACTCACCTTACCCATTTCTGCAATCAAATGACCCCACTCCACCATCGAGAAATCGGCTTGGTAGGCGCAGGACTCCTTGATGAGGATATGCTTGTCGAGATGATCTGTGACAGAATCCACCTCTGTCCGGAAATGATACAACTCGCCTTCAAAGTCATCGGTGAGAGCCGGATCATGTTAATCACCGACTCCATAGCAGCCTCGGGGCTCGCGGACAATCAACGCGTCACACTAGGAGACCTCGATGTAACGGTGGAAGACGGCGTTGCTCGCCTCGATTCTGGGGCACTCGCCGGCAGCACACTTAAAATGAATCTCGCCTTGCGGACCATTGCCGAAATCATTCAACGACCACTCTCGCAACTCATCCGCACATCGTCCCTGAACCAAGCCCTGTCCCTTGGTTTAGACGGACTCGGAAAAATCGAACCAGGCTACACCGCTGACCTTGTCATTCTCGACCAGGCATTCCAACCGACGGCCGTGTTTGTGGACGGAGTCGAACGGCTCGCTGCACTTTGAACCCAGGACGGCATCACAATCACACGAGGCTATGAATTATCGAATCACCCTTGGCTTACTTCTCAGCGCCAGCTTACTCGGTTCACTTCCCGTCTTCGGAGAAACTTCAACCGAACAGAATAATGCCACTTTCGAAAAACTTCTGAATGAGTATTGGGAGGCCTATTTGGAGCTCCACCCGATCCAAGCCACCTTTGCAGGGGATTACCGCTATAACGACAGGATGCCAAATCCCCTTTCGATCGAATACCGAAATCAGCTCAAGCGTTTCTATCAACACTACCAAGGTGCGGCGAAGCGTTTCGGACGCAGCACGCTCAACGACGAGGAGCGTCTTAGTCTCGATTTGTTAGATTGGGAATGCACGGTTCATTTGAAGCAGCTCAGCTTTCCAACGCAGCGCCTTCCGCTCAATCAGTTTGAATCCTTTCATCTCACGATCGGGCAACTCGCCAGTGGCAGCAGCGCGCAACCGTTCAACACACTCGAGGACTACGAAAACTGGCTCAAACGCCTCGAGAAATTTCACGCTTGGTGCCAGAGCGCCCTTGAAGAAATGAAGTCCGGCATCAGGCTAGGCTACACGCTTCCCAAAACCCTTATTCATAAGGTTATCCCACAATTCGCTGATCTTGCCTCGGGCCCCGCAACGAAGCACCTCTTCTATCAACCACTAAGACAATTTCCGGATTCTATTCCGGCCCATGAGCAGGACGATCTAACCAAACGCTATGCAGCGTTGCTCAATGAAACGCTCATCCCTACCTTTGAAACTTTGAGAGACTACTTAAGGGACGAATACCTTCCTGCTGGTCGAACAACTTCAGGAATCAGCGCGATTCCGAACGGCCGAGCATACTATCGGCATCAAATCCAGATCTACACCACCACGACGCTCACTCCTGACGAGATCTTCGCGATTGGCGAGGAGGAAGTGGCCCGACTTTCTTCGGAAATGGAGAAAGTGAAATCACAGATCGGATTTAAGGGCTCCCTCAATGATTTTTTTGATCACGTCCGGAACGAGCCAAAGCTCACACCCTTTACGGATCCGCAGCAAGTGATCGACAACTTCAACCGGATCTATCAGACGATGAAACCCCACGTCGATCAGCTCTTCCGTCTCACGCCCAAGACAGCCTTCGAAGTTCGTCGGACAGAAGCCTTCAGAGAGGCCTCTAGCAGTGCCGAGTATCAGCCCGGCTCACTCGATGGCACGCGACCAGGGATCTTCTACGTGCCCATTCCCGAGGTCGCCGCTTACAATATTTTTTCTGACGAAGACCTCTTCCTCCATGAAGCAATTCCGGGACATCACTATCAGATCTCCCTTCAACAGGAAAACGCCAAGCTCCCTCATTTTCGCCGCCCACTATGGTACAGTTCCTACGGCGAAGGATGGGCTCTCTACTGTGAGTCGCTGGGAAAGGAACTCGGCCTTTACCAGGATCCCTACCAATATTTCGGTATGTTAAGTGCTGAAATGCACCGAGCTATCAGACTCGTCGTGGACGTTGGACTCCATGATCGCGGTTGGTCTCGAGAGCAGGCCATCCAGTATTCTCTCGATCACGAAGCGGAACCCGAGGCGAGTATCATCTCTGAGATCGAACGATACATGGCCTGGCCTGGTCAAGCCCTCTCCTACAAGATTGGGCAACGAATGATTATTGACCTACGAGGCAAAGCCGAAAGAAGGCTAGGCGAAGCCTTCGATATAAGAACCTTTCACGACCAAGTCCTCGAATCAGGATGCCTCCCATTGACCGTTCTCGAGAAAAAAATCGAGTCTTGGATCAATGAGCAGGAGAAGCGGGCTGGTGATTGATCCCTCTGGACGCCCACCGAAATACCTTGTCGCACGCTTAAAAACCTGAAAACGTCTCCCTATGCCCAGTTCCGAAATTCATCGCAAGAGAAACGCCGCATTCACGCTCATTGAGCTGCTCGTGGTCATTGCTATTATCGCGATTCTCGCCGGAATGCTCCTTCCCGCGCTTGGCAAGGCCAAGGAAAGCGCTCGCTCGGTCGTTTGTAAGAGTAACATGCGGCAGATTACTCTCGGGATGATGCTCTACGTAGATGACAATGATGATTTCTACCCATGGAGCGGCGGGGTCGACCGTAACCTACAGCCTGACTGGGTCTGGGGGGGACAGTCCGATACTTTTGCCAACAACCCTCGTTCATGGGCGAACCGGCAATACGGATTCCATCCTGAATCGGGTTCGGTCTTTAATTACGTGACAGGATCTGAACGGGTAAGCCCCTTAGACCTAAACCACACTAACGAGTATAAGGTCTACCGTTGCCCTAGCACGGGACGCCTTGGAAAGGCTCAGCGGGTAAACTTTTCAATGAGCTCGGCCATTGACCGCAATGTTGGCCTTTCCGGCGGACGCAATACTGGGCCCAAGGGGGTCAAAGCCGCCTCCGTGGCGACGCCAAGCAGTAAGATTCTGCTCGTCAATGAAGATTCTGCGACCATGAGAAACGCAAGCTTTACTCCAGGCGGAACGGCTGCCAGAGGCAATTTTATCACCCATAACGGCCGTATCAACATGGGCTTTATCGACGGCCATATCGATGCCTGGAAAAACGACAAAGTGCTCGAAGCTCAAGAAGGTGAGTTCGAGCGGATGTATTTCGATCCTTACTACCAACCTCGGTAGACCGTCGCCACGCTTAGCGTTCAGCGAGATATGTCTGTGGCTGGAAACTCATCCGTTCAGAGAACGCTGGGAATTCTGCTAGCGGTCGCCCCAGAAGAAGGCTCCTTCGATTACGCCACCGGTCTGGCATCAAGCGCTCAAGAGGGCGACACGCAAGTTTATCTCTATCTCTTAGACGATGCCGTCCGGGCAGCGAGTCTCCCGGAAATCAACCAGCTGATCGAACGAGGGGTCAAGGTCTCGGCCTGCGCCTACGCGGCTCGCAAACGGGAGATCGACCTTAACGACTCGGTGACCTTTGGAGGCCTCGGTCTTCTCAATGACATCATCACGAAGACCGATCGTTTCGTGGGGTTTTGTCACTAGTAACCCATGCTGATAGTCATCGCATCAGATCCAAGAACGAGTCACCGCCCAGCGGAGGCAATCCGCGTTGCCGCTGGCTTAGCAGCCCTAGGCACCCTTCCCATCGACGTCTGTTTCTGCGGCGCCGCGGCGCTCGTTCTCAGTAAGCCCAGCGAAGAATTTGTCGACGGAGAGATCATCGAAAAGAACCTCGCCTTGCTCGAAAAGCAAGCCCAAGACATCTGGGCGGAAACTGGAGACCCCTTTCTTGAAGGGGCGAAACGAATCCGTTACACGCGAATCGGTCTCACCGAACTCTCTCAACTCGCCAACAGGCAGAGCCAAGTCATTCGGTTCTAAACCGTCCGTATTGGCGGGGCCTCAACGCGCAACTTCTCAGCCCAAGGCTTCAGACCAACAAGAATCCCCTCGTAGAGCTCCACTCCCTCGGCCAATTGTCGTTCGCGACGGCGGAGGGCCCGTTCGCCGGGCATTCGAGCGGGTGAGGCATCAGTCGGCACCGGATTATCTCGAACGGCTTGAGCGAAAAACCCCGTTTCTCGAGTGAACGCAGCGCGGCCACCAAAGGCGTCCGGATCTATAATCTGAAGCATCACAGAAGATCCCCAGTTCTTGGGAGTATCTGCGCGCCCGTATCCACCAAGCGCTGAGGTTAGCGCCTCAACAAGGATGCCCAAACCAAATCCTTTGTGGCCAAGATCCGCGCCTCCTAGCGGATAGATCGTTCCCGGCGGGTCCTCAAACAACACGCTAGGATCATTCGTTGGATTGCCAGCAGCGTCTTTCACCCAAGGTCCCGGGAGAGTCGCCCCTTCCTGCTTCGCCCTCATGGTCATTCCATTCGTCGTCGTCGACATGCTGATGTCCAACAGGATTGGATCGGCATCCGTGGGGAAACCAGCGGCCAGCGGATTAGGCGTATAGAGCGCCCGTGTTCCACCGTGTGGCGCAACGCTTGCCACCGACGGATCGGAGGAATACAGCAGCATGACATACCCTAAGTCCGTTGCCTTCTTCAGGTAAGCCTGCAAACAGGCGATGTGATGACAGCGTCGTACAACAACCGTCATAACCCCGTGTCGTTCAACCCGGCTGAGCGCCAAATCGCGAGCCTCACTCACAACCCAGGGACCAGGGAGATACTTTGCATCCCAAGTGATTGCCGCACCGCGATCCGCCACAATTTCCGGCTCACCATCCTTTGCCATGGCGTCGGCTTCAAGACTTGCGAGATAGGGTGACAATAACTGAAGCCCGTGAGTCGTATGCCCGAGAAGATCTCCTTCAAGCAAGACCTCAGCCACAACCTGTGCCCGCTCTTGCCCTAGCCCCGCTGCGACGAGGAGATGCCTCCCGTAAGCAACCAAGTCTGCTGCCTGATATCTATTCATCTCAGAGAAATTAATTGTTTTGATAAGTTAGCAACCAACGCCTATCTAGCGTTCGTTCATGCCCGAATCAGATCAGTCATCGCCTGTCTTGCCTTCATTCCGGACGGCACCGGCGCAAAAACAGAGGATTCCCTTCTGTAGCCTAAGAACGCTGGAAACTATCGCGGTCCTGCCCGAACCTGAATCAAGATACAAAGTTTAGCAAGCCGTGACCACATATCAAGAAATCCAAGACCGCCAACGAGAGCGGTGTTTCCGTTTCATCGCGAATTGATCCAAACCGAATTCTCCGACAGAATACCGCAAAGCCGTTTTCAAACCCCACATCAGAGAATATGTCATTAAGCCAACGACTCATTATCTTGACCGCACTCGGAATCTCACTGGTTACCCAGGCAGCATCCCCCTACCTACCCGAAAACAGCCTTCCGATCTGGCCCCATCATGCTCCCGGTGAAACCACTTCAAGTCCTGGAGAATTACAGCCCTATCGACCAGAGGAAGCCCCTCCGGTCGTTCGCGTACAGAAGATCACTCAACCACGACTGCAAGTCTTCCTTCCCAAAGCAGGTAGGACCAAGACTGCGATTCTCATCCTACCAGGCGGCGGTTACGGTAAAGTGGTCACCAACAAAGAAGGTTCCGAGGCCGCACGTTGGCTCAACGAGCTTGGAATCGCCGCGTTCGTACTCAGTTATCGAACGACGACGCCCGAAGAACCACGCGCCTGGTTCCGACCTTTGCAGGACTCACATCGCGCCATGCGAATTATCCGGTCGAAAGCCGATGAGTGGCAAATCAATGAAGACAGCGTGGGCCTCCTTGGTTTCTCTGCCGGGGGGCAAGTTGCCGCGATACATCTCGCGGATACCTATCCTATAAGCTACGACACGCTGGATTGGGTCGATAACAAGAATCACTATCCGAATTTCTCGCTCTTAATTTATCCGTGGAACTTATTGGAGAAGAAAACCGAACGATTACTACCAGAAATCAAAATGACTAAGAATTTGCCTCCATCCTTTCTCGTCCACACAGATGACGATCCTTCGAGCTCGCTCGGTACCGTGGCGATCTATACGGCCCTAAAGAAGATGAGGGTTCCTGCAGAACTGCACATCTACGAGACTGGAGGACACGGCTATGGAATGCGTAACGTTCCCGGTTCCAATATCGGATCGTGGCCCGCCCGAGCCGGTGACTGGTTGGTCGCACGGGGATTTGGAAGACGCTCTTTCTAGCATGCCTTGCACTCATGTTAACCGCTAGGCCAACGCGACATCCTAGATCTGCGACGAAGGGTCTTCATGAATACTCGGAGTGATGAGTTTGCCAACAATCTCTTCACGTCCCACAGTGAGATGAAGGGACACGTCCCGATTGTCTCCGATGATCCAATACTCTCCCTCACCGAGCGTTTTCGGGAGCATACACCATCCGCTCTCAGGATGAAGGTAAGGTTCCTCCAGCAGGACCCCGTCAATATAGATTCGCCCCCAAACCATCTTGATTTCTTCTCCTGGGAGTCCAACGATTCTTTTAACGACCAGATCGCCTCCTTGCTCCTTCTGAGCGAGAACCACATCGCCACGTATCGGTGAATTGTTCCGATAAAGGCGTTGGTCAGCGAGATGGATTTCACCCGATCCCAGAGTCGGTTCCATGCTGTCTCCAGACACGATCGTTGGTAGAAAGCAAAGGCGGGCAAGCCCGATCAATACCGTAATAATAGCTACAAGTTTCATCTCTTTCTCTCCTCTCTAATCTGATAAGACGGAAGCACCAAAACGGCGGTTACGAACACTCCGAGAATCACCCGGCTTTCCCATGATAAATCCCATCGATCACAATGCGATTGAGCACATATTGCTCAATCGCTCATCATTCGCGCCCGGACTGCTGCAACTTTGTGGTGGCAAGTTTGATTGATTGGCCTATAAAAATTCTTATGCACTCCAGAGAAATGAGTCCAACCCGTCTCTTTCCTCTGCCGTCGATCATAGGAACGCTGATCGGCGCCCCGCTGTTCCGCATTGGATATTTCGGCTTGGCCCTCTTTGAAGCCTTCAGTCTCGAGGGTCAGATTCCAGCCCAGGCTGAGGAAGCATCGCATTTGGCGCAGCCAACCATTCATCTACTCAACGAGTACTGCACCGGCTGTCACAACGCGAAAAAGACAAAAGGGAAAATCAATCTGGAAGCGCTCATTGAGGCGAACGCGTTGGGCAATGATTTTAAAGCTTGGGAGCTTATCGTTGATATGCTCGAGCACAACGAGATGCCGCCGGAGGATGAGCTCCAACCAAGCGAGGCGCAGCGCCGCCTACTTGTTCGGACCTTGAACGCGGGAATCGAGCACGCGACAAGAGTGAACGAGGGAGATCCGGGCGAGGTAGTCTTTCGTCGCCTGACAAGCGCGGAGTACAACTATGCGATACAAGACTTGAGCGGATTGAATCTTAATCTCGATCGACTCATCGCCAGTGACGCGGTCGGGGGAGAAGGATTTACCAACGTTGGCGAAGTTCAATTCGTTCAGGACGCAACCATCGAACGCTATCTTGAAGCAGCCAAGCTCGTCGCATCCCACGCCCTGATTGGATCCGGCCCTCTGAGGTTTGTTTCGAACCCTGGAAAAACGGGGCAAGAACTCTCAGCCATCACGCGGATTCAAGAAATCTATCGACACCACGGCTTCCGAACAGGCGCTGGCGAAGGTGCTGAAGCCTTCGGCCTCGATCAATATCCCCGGGCATTTTACGTCGCTTGGCAGTATCGGAATAGACAATCACTCAAGCTCTCGGCACAGTCACTGACCGACCTAGCCTTGAAGGAGGGACTCAACCCTCCGTTCGCTGCGCATATTTGGAACGTCGTCAATGCCGTCGATGCGACCTTCCCAACATCTGAAATCGCACGGCTCTGGCAATCGTTGCCGGCGCCTGACTCAGCGTCAGAACGTTCCGACGGAGCTGAAGCCCTAATTCGCGCCCGCTGTGAGACCCTTTACACCCAACTAGCAAAGTGGCAAACTGGATTAGCAGCGAACACCAAGGACGACGAAGAAGCGGCTGTCCTCGCTGGCGAAGGCTTTCTCCCGGCCCTCGACCATCAATTTCGCGTCAGTATCAGTTGGCCCCAGGGTGCCAGCGAAGCCAGTTTTGATCTCGCCGTCGTTCCAGCCTGCGAATCGAGCACGGCGCAACCCATCGTTCGTTGGGAAAATGCCCGTTTCGCTATCCGACGCCAAGGACGTCAATCCAACCGTCGAGGATCCTCCGAATCTCTCAGCAGTCTCCTCCCTTCCGAGCAGGCGGAGCGCCTGCGCTTTGGCCAAGGGCCGGCAGGAACAAAAATCGAGCCGGAGACCTTTATCACCACTGGCGGTAAGACGATCCCCGTGACTGTTCCCGTGCCGACCACCAGCCGCAGCGGATTTCTCACCGTAACCGTTCGACTCGATGTCGAACACGGAGCAGATTGCCTGGTGCGTTGTTCCGTAAGTGATGGGCTGGTCGAAGGCGAAACCGTTGCCTCGACGGGAGCCTCAGCAGCACTTCTAGCCAACCCAAACTCAGAACGCCTGAGCACATGGCAAGAGGGCATCGCTCAATTCGCTGCCGAACTCCCGCAGGTCTCTCACCGAGAGCCGGCTCCCTCCGATCGTGATCCAATCCCCGCTCCCTACGATAATTCCTATAACAATCCAGAACGAAATAGCTTTCACTACGTCATCAAGTATCACCGAGACGACGCCTTTCTCAGTAAGTATTTGGTCGGTCAATCAACCCGCAAAGAACTCGACCATGCTTGGATCGATCTCCTGAGCGCCTTTGACTACCATGAGACCTATTTTCAGTTTACAGCGAAAAAATATGCGCTTTCAATCCAGGATCAGACGATGGATTCGTTGTCTGCGAATTCTCTCCGACAGATCCCGCTTGAACCACGGAGCGTGATAGAGCGCCTTTATGATCACTCCCGCTATTCTGCCAAGGCCTTAAAGCAGGCGGAGTCGGGACATCTTGATGATGCCATTCTCTTCGCGAGTAAGGCTTGGAGACGTCCTATTGAGCCCACGGAAGACGCGCGACTCCGCCGTTTCTATTGGGACCGCCGAGAGAACGATGCGCTCGATCACCCCGATGCTCTTCGATCCCTTCTGGCCCGGATCCTCGTGTCACCCTCATTTCTCTATCGATCCGAATCCTTGGTTCACGGCACGGAAGTGGCATCGCTTTCCACAGTAGAACTCGCGAGTCGATTGAGTTTTCTCATCTGGTCCTCGCTGCCTGACTCTCTACTGATCCGTGCCGCCGTCCAGGGAGAATTAGCTAAGCCAGGGCAATTGCACATGCAGGTAGATCGGATGCTACACGATCCACGGGCACGTCGCTTCGCCACAGAATTCTTTGGGCAATGGTTTGGATTCTACCAGTTCAATCAGTTCCAAGGAATCGATAACGAACGCTTTCCTGAATTCACGGAGGCACTCAAGGAATCCATGTACGATGAGGCGATATCGTTCTTTGAACACATCGTTAGGACAGACCGCCCCGTCAATGACCTTCTCTTCGCTGACTACGCGTTCATGAATGCCACCTTAGCTGAACACTATCAAATTCAGGCACCTGGCCTTGCTAAAACAGCTCGACTCGAGCATATCCCGAACGTAAGCGACAGGCATCGAGGTGGCTTACTCCAATTAGGGGCTATTCTCGCAACAACGTCCGCTCCCTTGAGAACGAGTGCGGTCAAACGCGGAGATTGGATTCTTCGCCGCGTGCTTGGAACTCCAGTACCGCCACCGCCCGCGGATGCCGGATCGATTCCAGCAGACGACATCCTCGCTGATGGCCTGACGGTTCGCGCACGACTAGAAGCCCATCGCAGGGACCCGACGTGCGCCAATTGCCACTCCCGAATTGATCCCTTGGGTTTTGCCTTAGAACACTTTGACCCGATCGGTCGTTGGCGGGAGACATACCGAGACGGACAAGCGATCGACGATGAAGGCATCCTATCAGACGGTTCTACCATTGATGGGTTCGATGATCTCGTCGCTTATCTCCGCGCCAACGAACGGGTCTTTCACCGACACCTTTGCACGAAACTTTTGGGCTATGCCCTAGGGCGAAAGGTTTTGGCATCAGATCAGCCGCTGATCGCGTCCCTGAGTGAATCCATCGACGAGGAAACTTCAATCTCAGAGCTTCTGCTAGAAATCGTCATGAGTCCACAATTCCAAAAGAAGCGGGGCCATGATTCCGCTGAAGAAAAACGGGCGTTGGAAACTTCTGACAACATCGCTAACTTAAATCTATGAGTCCCCTGCCCTGGTATGTAGAAGGTGGCCGCTTGAACCGCCGCAGTTTCTTGAGAGGCACGGGTGTATGTCTCGCGCTTCCGTGGCTCGAGAGCATCCCGATCCGCGCCGAATCCGGAAAGAAGGCAAGCCAACCTGCACTAGGCGTTCCTCCAGTACGCCTAGGCGTGCTCTACTTTTCGAACGGCGTTGAACCCCAACACTGGTGGGCCAAGTCAAGACAGGGAACAATGGAATTGGGTCCTGGACTCAAACCGATGGAGAGGCATATCAAGGACTTCACCTTCCTCAGAGGGCTCTTCAATGAATCTGCAGTCAAACATGCCAGTCCTCACCTCGGGCGGATGCCAAACCTTTTGTCGGGGGCCTGGGTGAGTACAGAACAAAGCGATATCCGGGTTGGTAAAACAATGGATCAAGTTCTTGCCGAACGCATCGGAGGTGAATCGGTAATTCCTAGCATGATCCTCGGCATCGAGCCGACGGAACTGAGGCTTGAAGACGGACTATCCATGCTCTACGGCTCTAATATCTCGTGGCGCTCAGATACTCAGCCAGCAATGAAAGAGATCTACCCTGCGCGAATTTTCGACCTCCTTGTCGGTGATGGCAAGGGGCGCCAGCTCGATCGTAGTATTCTCGACAACGTCCGCAACGACGCCAAGACCCTGCGAAAACAGATCGGCAAAACAGACCAACAAAAACTGGACGAATACCTCGATTCCATTCGAGACGTTGAAAAGCGCATCAATCTTTCGTCCCAGGAGCAGCGCCTTGAAGGCTGGCGACCGAGCATCAGTGAACCCAATATTTCTCGCCCGGACGACGCCTTACCGCAGGATGTACCAACCCACATGAAGCTGATGCTGGATCTGATCGTGCTCGCATTTCAGATGAACAAGACTCGCATCACCACGTGCATGCTTAACAACGATCTCTCGCAAATGAATTTTGGCTTTCTTGAAGGCGTGAAAGGCAGTCTTCATCTGGATCTCACTCACAACGGTCGCGATCCCGTAATGGAAGCCATGTACCTGAAGACCAACCAATTCCACACACAACAATTCGCCTATCTCATTGATCGGATGAAGTCGATTGACGAAGGAGGAAGCTCGCTTCTTGATAATTCGATGATGGTCTTCTGCTCAAATCTCTTTGATGGCGATCGCCATCAGGCAGACCACATGCCAATCCTCCTCGCTGGTCGAGGGGGAGGCAGTCTTGAGCCGGGTCAGATCTTGGATTTTCAGGATCGGGGTGATGAGAACCGCAGGGCTTGCAGCCTCTATCTCTCCCTCATGGATCGAATGGGAGTCACTCTACCAGGTTTCGGCGACACGACCCGCCGCCTCATTGGTATCTAAACAACAACCGTCCCACGGTAAAACGCCGACGCGAATGAATCGCGTCATTTCACTTTGAGATCCCTACATTGAGATTGCCACCCCTTGGAAGCGCCGTCGCACAACCACGAGAAGGCATCCGATAAGAGCTAAGGCCGCATACGAAGCGGGTTCTGGCACCGGCACAACCAGAGGACTCGACTGAGCCGTAGCAATCTCCGCTGCGGTGAGTTGACTGACTCCAACACCGTCAGGAAAAATATTGAGCGTGTTGGTGGGCTTCAACCTTAAGGAACCTGGGGCCATCAGACGTAGATTGCTTTCATTGGTATGGTCTAAATTGAGATTGTGACCAATCTCATGAGCGATGGTATCACGGCGTCCCGCTCCGTCGGCAAAGGTGAAGATACTATCGGCTATCGCCACCCCATTGGCACCAAGAAACCCCAGACCGGACACCGTCCCGGAATCAATCTCTTTTAGAAACCACATGTTTAAGACCGTACTCGTTGCATGCTGCCCATGTCCAGGTGTGTTGACGAGGCTCACAAAGTCCGTGTTACTGTTGATCGACTGAAAACTTGAATTGTGAAACTCCGTCAGAGGGAGAAACGAGATGTCGATATCCGCCTGATTCCAAATCTTGTCGGTCTCCGCCTCGAAATACTGACCAGCGGAATTGGAGCAATCACCACCCGCGTCATTGCAGACGGAAATAGGTTGCACGACAATAATGCTTGCCCCAAAAGCGTGGCACGCAAAAAAGAACGTGGAAATGAGGATGCTCCGAAGCATCGGATTTGTTCTCAATAGACCGTTCATTTCGATATAGTAGTGTAATATCTGATGGTTCCCCAATCGCAGAACAAAAAAATACCGGAACGTCATTGAGTACGTCCCGGTATTGCAGAGTGTCTCTTAAAGCCCGGAAGCGACCAAATCGCCAACCTCGGTTGTCGAGTACCCCATGCGCCCTGCAGCGAGAGTCTCGATCTTGTTCCGGGTCACGTCTATGACCACCTTCTCGATGGCCAAGGCTGCTTCAGTTTCGCCGAGGAAATCGAGCATCATTTGACCAGCGCAAATCGCAGCCAATGGATTGATTACGTTTTGTCCGGTGTACTTAGGAGCGCTCCCACCAATCGGCTCGAACATACTCGTCCCTTCCGGATTGAGATTACCGCCGGCCGCAATCCCCATGCCACCTTGGACCATAGCTCCGAGGTCGGTGATGATATCACCGAACATGTTGTCGGTAACAATCACATCAAACCATTCAGGATTCTTCACAAACCACATCGTGGTCGCATCGACATGCGCATAATCTCGCTCAATTCCAGGAAAATCCTTCTCGCCGATCTCGTGGAAGGCGCGCTCCCACAAATCAAACGCATAGGTCAGCACGTTGGTCTTCCCACACAAGGTTAGCTTCTTGTCTTTGTTACGCTTCTGAGTGTACTCAAACGCATAGCGGAGACAACGCTCGACGCCACGTCGGGTGTTGACACTTTCTTGGATCGCTACTTCATGCGGGGATCCTTTGAAGACGAATCCGCCAGATCCGGTGTACAGACCTTCGTTGTTCTCACGAACAACGACAAAATCGACGTGTTCAGGCTTCTTATCCTTCAATGGGCAGAACCGTTCGTCATACAACTTCACTGGCCGCAAATTGATATATTGCTCAAGCTCGAATCGAAGACGCAAAAGGATTCCCTTCTCCAGGACGCCTGGCTTCACATCAGGGTGGCCAATTGCACCGAGAAGAACGGCTGGGAAGTTTCTCAAATCATCAGCTGCTGAATCAGGCAACACTTCATTCGTCCTCAGATAACGGTCCCCACCGAAATCAAAGGGTGTGTAGTTCAACTTGAAGCCGAACTTCTGAGCAGCAACATCCAGAACCTTAATGGCCTCCTTGGTTACTTCAGGCCCGGTCCCGTCACCACCAATAACTGCAATATCGTAACTATTCATGAATTAATTCTCGGTCGATCGTGTAAAAACAGCCCCGAATCCTATGCGATAGCGAATTTGTGGCAATTGAAATCTCCAGCGATGAGACGCGAAACGGAGGGAGGAATGACTCGGCATCCGCGAATCAGCCCAGAATGGACAATGGGAAGCTTTCCAACACACACACCATGGAGGCCTCTAAGACCTCTATCCACGCAATAGCGTTCCACCAGCATCGATGCCTCAAAGGCCGATTCGATCCCGCCCTAGAGTTGACCCCGTCTGGAAAAAACGGCATCTTGTTGAGGATTCAGTAACTTTGAGCGCATGACTCGTGTCGTTATGCTAAAAGAGAGAACCGTTATGGCAAAAATCAATCGTCGTCGCTTCATTCAGCGAAGCATTGGAACCGGTGCAGGGCTTATTGCCGCTCCGTATATTGGCCGCACTCAGGGTGCGAACGAAAAAATGGGTGTTGCTGTTGTCGGCGTCGGCGGACGAGGCAATTCCCACCTGCAAGCCTTTGTAAACGATGTCCGCACCGAGGTTCGAGTCATCGTCGATGTCGACGAGAAGATCGGCAATTACCGTTGCAATGAAATCGAGGAAAAACAAGGCACTCGTCCCGTTCTCGTCACGGATATGCGTCACGCCTTTGATTCGAACGACGTGGATGCAATCAGCACGGCAACCCCGAATCATTGGCATGCGTTAGCAGGAGTTTGGGCGATGCAGGCCGGGAAAGACGCCTATATCGAGAAGCCGATTAGTCACAACATCGCCGAAGGAAGCGCGCTCGTCGCCGCTGCCAAGAAATACAAGCGGATGTGCCAGGTAGGAACGCAATGTCGTTCGAATCCAGCTATCATCAACGCAATGAGATTTATCCACGATGGCGGTATCGGGGAAGTCAACTTTGCTCGCGGACTTTGCTACAAACGCCGTAAATCCATCGGAGCCTTGGGGGGATACGACATCCCAGAGAATGTGGACTTCAATATTTGGAGCGGTCCCGCATCCTACACCGATCCCAAGCTGACCCGAGGACGCTTCCACTACGATTGGCACTGGCAACGCCATTACGGCAACGGTGATCTTGGGAACCAAGGACCGCATCAAACCGATATTGCTCGTTGGGGTCTCGGTGTTGACACCCACCCAAGCACGATTATCAGTTACGGTGGACGCCTTGGTTATCAAGCCGAACGTAATGACCCCAACTACGTTGACGCTGGGGATACGGCCAATACTGAGGTCTCAATCTACGACTATGGCAATAAGTGCATGGTCTTTGAAACTCGCGGGCTCGACGTGACCGAGTCTCACGATGAGGAAATCAACAAGCTCTTCAAACAGACCAAGGGTAACAAGATCGGCGTGATCTTCTACGGAACCGATGGTTACCTCGTTCAGAAATCCTACAATCATTGTGTCGTCTACGACAAGCAGTTCAACGTGGTTAAGGAATTCAAGGGCGGTGGCGATCATTTCGGTAACTTTGTTGATGCCTGTGCAACTCGCGATTCCAGCAAGCTAAACGCCGACGCTTGGGAAGGCCACCTATCGGCCGGCGTGAGTCATCTAGGGAATATTTCCTATTATCTCGGCGAACAGAATCACGTTTCTATCGCAGAAGCAGAGCGAATCCTCAGCGGAATCAAGAGTGAAGACGACAACCTGGCCACTCTCGAACGAACCCTGTTGCACCTAAAGAAAAACGGTGTCGATCTTGACAAGTATCCCTTGTCGATGGGACCGAAGTTGAAGTTCGATCCCAAGCGGGAAGTCTTCCCTGAGTCATCGGCGGCAACGAATCTCCTCACCCGCCACTACCG
>OJGU01000602.1_pt1 | contig 19325 bp, 19 predicted proteins | sample 1594741 | NCBI WGS metagenome assembly OJGU01 (sample SAMN05416841, study PRJEB24817) | seawater metagenome | isolation source: Sea water | place: Canada:Atlantic | collected 2013-07
TGGGCTCGGAGATGTGTATAAGAGACAGCGATTCTCTCGAACGATCCAAACAGCGTCATCGCCCATAAGACGCTCGCTCAAGCCGCCATGGCCTGTGAGTTTCCGAAAACCGCGGTCCTCTCGCTCGAAATGGCGCATCGCCTGCTTGAGAACGATAAGGATACGGCGATTAAACTCGCTGACGCGTTGATCGCAGCCGGAAACCCACGACGAGCTGAAGATATCTTAAAAGATCTCTATAACACGATGCAGAACGATCCTGAGGTCTTCCAAGCACTCAAAGACGCCACTGCCAAGCGTTCCCTCAATGAGGGCGGCTACGAGAAGATTGCTGATGGCTCCGGAAGCTATCGTGATATCTTGAAGGATGAGGAGGGTGCCATTCGAATTGAAGATGAGAATCGCAGCACGAAGGGAACGTCTTCCGTCGAGCGTCTCGCCACAGAGTTAGAAGCTCAACGAAACGAGAACCCTGAGGATCTCACGATTCTCAGAAAACTAGCCGATCTCTACCACGGCTCAGGTCATACCGAAAAAGCGCTTCCGCTGTTCGAGCAACTCATCGATTCCGACCAGGGCACCGACCTTGAACTGCACACGATTCTCGCCCAAATCAAACTCGACCAGTTTGACCGCCAGGTCACCCAACTCGACCCGGCAAGCGATACCTACGAAGCGGAATACCAAGAACTCCTCGCTCGCAAGGCTGCCTTTCGATTCGAGAACAGCCTGGCACTAGTCGAACGCTTCCCGACCGAGCTCAAACTAAGACTCGACCTTGGCCAACACTATCTCGAACAGGGCAAAGTCACCGAAGCCATCAAAGAACTCCAACGAGCACAAGGAAGCACCCACCTGAAACCACGAGCCCAGAAGCTCCTCGCTGATTGTTTTTGCCAGCGAGGAATGCTCGACCTTGCCGAACGAACGCTGCAGTCCGCAATCAAAGACAAGGTTCAGTTCGACGATGAGAAAAAGGACCTCGTCTACACCCTCGGAAGCGTTCTCGAACAAGCAGGCAAAGGCTCTGAGGCCATCGAGCAATTCAAGTTAATCTACGAAATCGATATTGATTTCAAAGACGTTGGCGAGAAAGTGGACCAGTACTACGCCAATCTGTAACACCACGCTCTGCCTTCCAACTGCCTCCGTGAACGGGCTCTCGCGACTAGTGATCTCGATTCAGAAGATACTCTGCGAGCGCGTTCAAAGGAGCGGCTCTCTTCTTTGGAAATGAGCTAAGGGCCTCGAATGCCTTAGCGGTGAGCCGTCGCGCGATGGCTCGAGATTTTTTCATCCCCACGATACTGGGATACGTTGCCTTATCGACCGCTTGATCTTTTCCTGCGGTTTTCCCAAGTTTCTCGGTGCTTTGAGTCACATCTAGAATGTCATCAATCACCTGGAAAGCGAGTCCCACATGATAGCCAAAATCGGTGAGGGCTTTTAGTTCCCGAGGGGTACAATTCGCGCTCATCCCCCCCAAGCGGACGGAACAACACAGGAGCGCCGAGGTTTTTCGTTCATGGATGTACCTCAAGCCCGCCTGAGACAAGCCAGCGCCCTCCCCCTCCAAGTCTGCAACCTGCCCCGCGATGAGTTGTAATGATCCAGAAGCTGAGGCGATTTCTCGAACGATCGCCTGATGATTATACCGCGGCCATCCGTCACACCCTGCGGCAAGCTCAAAAGCGTGTGTCAGAAGCGCATCTCCCGCCAAGATAGCAATGCCTTCGCCGTACACTTTGTGATTCGTCGGATTTCCTCGACGGAGATCATCATCGTCCATCGCCGGCAGATCATCGTGGATGAGAGAGTAAGTGTGAATACACTCGACAGCACAGGCCAAGGGCAAAGCCGCCTCCACGTCCCCGCGACATGCCTCGGCAGCCGCGAGGCAAAGCACAGGTCGGAGCCTCTTACCACCCGCAAAAATGGAATAGCGCATCGACTCATGGAGAGTCTTCGGCTTGGTTTTGGCCGGAGGAAGAAGCCGATTTAAACCGTCATCAACGATCCGACCACACTGCTTAAGATATGCCGACAGATCGAATTCAGCCGTTCGATTCACGTGCGATTGTCCAGAAGGGGAACCCATCAGGCCGTTTTACGGAACCCATGCCGACGCGGCAAGGCAACATTCCTAACAAAAAAGCTGTTGCCAGATACAATGATATCGCTAATCTCTCCATTCGTTTCGAATCGCAAGAATACTCATTTTGAATAGCGAACTAGTCAAAGAAGCATCGGAGAAAGTCCCCAATCCTAACGTCCTGATCAATACGATCTCGCGCCGTGTGCGACAGCTCAGTGCTGGCGGCGGTGGTTCGAGCCGCCCATTGATCGAGGACACCTCAGGATTGGGTATTGCCGATATCGCCCTTCTAGAATTGATCCAAGACAAGATCACCTGGGAGAAGATCGAGGAAGAAGCGGCAGAAACCCCGTTGGCGTAGCGAAAGTCCCGCCCCAGAAATTCGAATCCCCAAGATCCTCAATCTCATTGAGGAGCGTTGACTGAGTCTATGAGCGATATCTTGACCAATCGTAAGGCTCGACACGATTTTCACATCCTCGAAACCTTCGAGGCAGGAATCGTCCTCAAAGGGACCGAAGTCAAAGCACTCCGCGCGGGGAAAGGCCAGATTCGGGATGCCTATGCTCGAATCGAAAACGATGAAGCCTTCCTCTACGGAGCACACATCGATGAGTATAACTTCGGCAATCTCTACAATCACGATCCCCGAGCCAAGCGAAAGCTGCTCTTGAACAAACGAGAGATCCGCAAGCTTTTTGGGCTCGAATCGATCGACGGACACACCATCATCCCCCTCTCCCTCTACTGGAAGAACGGCAAGGTAAAAATCCAGCTAGGCGTTGCCAAAGGAAAAGAGCAGCGAGACAAGCGTCAGGATCTCCGCGCAAAGGAAGCCGATCGTGAGGCGCGTCGAAGCACGATGCACCTTCGCAAAGGCAAATAGGCTCTCACACTCCGAACCCACCCCTCCATTCGCGCCTCCCAGAGAGCGACGCAGCCATAAAAAAAGCGACGCCCCGTGGAGCGTCGCTCTAGAAATCTACGATTACCAGCCCTGAACTAGGCGGCAGCCTTACGCCATCGTCGACGAGGTGCCTTAGTCACTAAGCCTTTCTTGATGGCCTTAGCAGAAACACGAATGTACTTCACTTCCCCATCAACCACGGCTTTGACTCGTTGTAAATTCGGTAAAAAACGACGCTTTGTTACCCCCGTGATGTGGGTACCAATACCGCCTTCTTTCTTGGCCTTACCACTGCGCCAAATAATGTTACCCTTTGTAGGGCGTTTTCCGGTCAATTGACAAATCCGAGCCATATAAAAATCTTTCTTTCGAAAAGAAAGGGGAACTTATGGATTCTGAGTGGTGGCTGCAAGTGTTTAATCTAAGTTTTTGCAGTTCTGGAATAATACAAATTGGGAACTGATTCTGCCCCTCCTCTCTGGCCCCTTAGGCTACGACCAATCAAAACGATCCCCCGAACAGTGCCTTCGCACGCCCGGTTGCCCCTCAAACCGCAGCCCAAGCCGCTTGATCGCACCAATTCGCCAAAACTTGCTTGGCAGAGAGTGTCGCGAACAGACACAATCAAGCATCCTTAAGCACTCGAATTACCGCACTCATGAAACCTCTTCCATTTCTGCCAATTCTGCCCCAACGACCAGAAGACCGCTCAAGAACAACTCGAGCGTCGATTCGGCGTTCTCTTGCGCTCGGGCTCACCGCCCTCGCCTTCTGGAGTCAAGATATCGCTGCCGACGTGACGGTTCCCTCGGTTATTGGCTCCCATATGGTTCTTCAGCGGGCCCAAAGCAATCCCATCTGGGGCTGGGCTGACGAAGGCGAAGTGATTACCGTTAGCATTGCTAGTCAACGGCACACCGCTCGAACGAAGTCTGACGGCAAATGGAAAATCCATCTCGATCCGCTCCCGGCAGGCGGCCCCCACACTCTACAAATCCTAGGCAAGAACGCACTCTCCTTTGAGGATGTCCTGGTAGGAGAGGTTTGGCTTTGCTCAGGGCAATCCAACATGCAATGGAATGTCAACAGCTCGAATGATGCAGATATCGAACGATTGACCGCAAAGTTCCCAAACATCCGGCACATCACAGTCCCACAAGTCGGCACCCAGGAAGCACAGAACAATTTTAATGGCGAATGGAAACAGGTCACACCTGGGACGATTGGAGATTTTTCCGGCGTCGGCTACTTTTTCGGCCGACAACTCCACCAGACCCTCGATATTCCGATCGGCCTCATCGACAATGCCTGGGGCGGCTCTTCAGCCGAGGCGTGGGTTCGACGAGATCTCCTAGAAGCGGATGAACGCTACTCGGCGCTCATGGCTCGCTGGGAAAAAACCGAAAGCACCTACAACCACGAAAGTGAGCTGACGAAATACCAAAGCGCTTTAAAGGCATGGCAAGAAGCAGCTGCCGTCGCCAAGCGAGAAGGACAGGCCACGCCTAAAAACCGTCCGCGCCCCCCCAGGAATCCGCTGACAAACCAGCACCGCCCCGGGAACCTCTATAATGGGGTCCTAAACCCTATCATCGGATACGGCATCCGTGGCGCCATCTGGTATCAGGGAGAGTCCAATGCCAGCCGGGCCTACCAGTACCGAGAACTCTTCCCGTTGATGATTCAGAATTGGCGAGACGTCTGGAAACAAGGTGACTTTCCTTTCTACTGGGTTCAACTCGCTGATTTCAGAGATGAAAAATCAGAACCAGGTGAGAGCGACTGGGCTGAGCTACGAGAAGCTCAAACCTTGGCCTTAGACCGACTGAAGCATTCCGGCCAAGCCGTCATCACAGACCTCGGAGAGTCCCACGACATCCACCCCAAGAACAAACAAGGGGTGGGCAAACGATTGGCGCGCCTTGCACTCGCCCAAGATTATGGTCTTGATATCGTTGCCCGAAGCCCGCGCTACAGCGCCATGACGATTGACGGCAACAAGATCGTGCTGACGTTTACTGATATCGGAGGAGGACTCGACACCTTTGATGTGAGAACACCCGTCGGATTCACCATTGCCGGTGATGACAAGCGCTTTGTCCATGCGTCCGCTCGTATCGTCGCTAAGAATACCATCGAAGTCTGGAGCCCTTCCATCACATCTCCTGTCTCAGTACGCTACGCGTGGGCCGACAACCCCATTTGCAACGTGCAAAACCGAGAAGGCCTTCCCCTCACTCCCTTTCGTGCGGACAGCTGGGACGGCATCACCATTGACAAGCACTAAGCTCTTTTAGTTTCCACCCATAACCCCAACTAGCCTCATGCATCAATACGTCGAACGGGTCGTCAATCTCATCGATCCAGAAAACAACCTCATTTACAACATGAGCGAGGAGGAAGCCTGCCAACGAGTTTGGAGCGGCGACCCTACAAAAGTAAGCGCGATCGAGGGCTCATTTTCACTCCTGGCCAAGGAAGGCAAAACGGTCCGTTTGGCTCGTTCTCTTGATCGCCCCACACGCTACTTCCTCGCGAAGCGTGCTGAAGGCCCCGCTTTGATCGTGGCCGATCGCATGGATCAAATCTATGCCTGGCTGAAATCCGAAGGCTTCGAAAGTCAGTTCCACCCAAGCTACTGCCGTATGGTTCCTGCCCACTATATCGTGGCCATCGAACTGATTGGTTGTCCGGATCCCGATCCGGTCTACACCCGCTATTTCGATCCCCAACACAACGAGCAACCCAAGGATATCTCAACGATTGGCCGCAACTACATTGGGGCTCTCACGGATGAAGTCGCCAAGTGGCTTCAGCAAATCCCAAGGGACGAACCGATCGGCGTATGCTTTTCTGGAGGCATTGATAGCGGAGCCGTCTTTCTCGCCACCTATCACGCCATCAAGCGCCTCGGGATGAGTCCGAGTCGTCTCAAAGCCTTTACCCTCTCAATCGCCGATGGAGACGATCATCATCAGGCGCTCAGCTTCCTGGAAAGCCTCGGGCTTTCTATGTTTCTTGAGGTCTTGGAAGTGGATGAGTCCGCACTCGACGTCGACCAAACGCTGCGAATTCTCGAAGACTACAAACCACTCGACGTTGAATGCGGCGCCATGGGATTGGCCCTTTGCCAGGCAATCAGGGCACGGTATCCGGACTGGAAATACCTCATTGACGGAGACGGTGGGGATGAAAACCTCAAGGACTATCCTATTGAAGAGAATCCAGAGCTGACGATTCGTAGCGTTGTTCACAATCAGATGCTCTACCACGAAGGATGGGGCGTCGGAAAAATAAAACACTCTCTCACCTATAGCGGGGGACTCAGCCGATCTTATACGCGCACCTACGCACCGGCCCGCCATTGTGGATTCGAAGGATTCAGCCCCTTTACCCGCCCCAATGTCATTGCCGTCTCCGAGGGCATTCCATTTATAGAGCTCACCGAATACGATCACGAGCGACTCTACGAACTCAAAGGGCAAGTTGCCGCTGCGGGCGTTCGAGAAATTATCGGCCTCGAGATGCCCATCTTCCCGAAACGCCGATTTCAACACGGGGCAGCACCCGTGGAGAAACTCAGGGAACGAATCACTGACAATGAGTCCGAGCTCAGACGCCGTTTTCAAGCGATCTATCAGTAGCCTAGGAGCAGCGAACCTCGTTTAGCGCGGAGCTAGGGCATGATATTGTCCTAGCTCTAAGCCTCTTAGCTCCCGACGCTCACCGTTGCCAAACTGGAGAATCACACGTTCGATCATCTTGGCCGCCCCGAGACCAAAATGAAGTTTCCCCGCCGACTGGCTGCGGTACGCATCCCCAGCACTCACAACACGCATCCACGATTGCCCGTTTGCATGAACGCTCACTTTGGCGCCTAGCCAGCTGCCTCCTTCGGACCGGGTTGGCAAACTAAAACCAATCCAATTCCCAGTCTCCCCAAGCACGTTTTGGTAGAGGCGAAACATCTGCCGACTCGCCGGCCACACCTCAGACGATGTCACCACGATATCGAGCAAACCGTCCTGGTCGAGATCTTCACAAACCACATTTCGACCATCTTGATCATCAGCCACACCCAGCAAGAAGGCTACCTCAACGAATTCTTTTCCCCTGACATTTAAAAAGAAGGCGTTGCGCTGATAGCCTCCATAGGAGTAGCCCGCCCCATAGAGCTCCGTACCTCTCTTCCGAAAGTAGAGATCCAAGAGAGGGGTCTCATGTGAAGAACCAAGGACAAGATCACGCGTCCAGAATTCCTGTTCGTAATCTCGGCTCGACGCTCGCGTCTTGTGCCCATTGGCAACATAGAGATCGAGATCGCCATCGTTGTCAAAATCAAGGCTTCCTACCCCCCACGCCCATCCCGCTTTCGCCATACTTCGCCCCAGTGCGTTTTCTTGGAACCGCCCACTATCCATCGATAGATACATCCGATTACCAAAAGCCATCAAGGAACGAAACGACGCTTCACTTCGGGACGACTGAGGCCAAAGCGAGAGAGAATCCAATCGGTCTGCAACCGGAGAATTCATACCGATCATCACAAAATCGAGGCGACCGTTCAGATCAAAATCACCGAATGCGTGGGCCATGCCGAATCCATGTGGGTTTGACACCCATTCAGAAGTCGCAAGCTTGAATCTCCCCGATCCATCGTTCCGATAAAGATCCAAACCTGCAAAGTCACTCACATTAAGAAGATCCAAGTCACCATCGTTGTCGAGATCAACAAAGGAACTACTATACGTCCGACGAAATCGATAAACCGAAAGCCCATGGTCATCCGTGCCGTCGGAAAACCGACCACTCCCATCATTGAGCAACAAGAACGAAGGATATCCATCATTGGCTTCATAATAGGGTGTTGGCATCTGACCGCCGACGTAGGGCAGCTTGTATTGAGTCAACCACAGATCCACATCTCCGTCCCCATCCACATCCCCGGCCGTTAAGGAGGAGGGATTGCTCATTCGTGTCGGGGCTCGCCAAGCTGACTCGAGTTGGCTACGGCCGTCACCGCCCCGCATCACCAGAACGCCTTTGCGATCAACGATCACATAATCCCGCCAGCCATCGCCGTCGATATCAGCGTAAACACTGGTATACACGACCGGACTACTCCCCTTAACAAAGGCCCCTGATTGAAGCCCGCCACCCTGAATTCCCGAATACAAAACGTTCGCTCCTGAGAAGAGCAGATCAGACCGGCCGTTCCCGTCAAAATCAGCCACAATTAGCGGGTCAATAAACCGTGTCTCCGTATGCGGCATCATCTCCCGACTAACAATCTCCTGAAACACCAAGGGGCCTTCCCGCGTCAACCATCGTGCGTTCCGCAAACCAACAGCAGCCATTTCTGGGCCTTGATTGCCGTCATCTCCGCCCCAGTCAACGATGAGTTCACCACGAAGAATCCCCCTCCGATTCGTGGAATGATTTACCAGATGAACCACCAAATCGAAGACAGAGCTGGGGAAAGCCCGATTCGCCAGATCAACCGAAGACAAGCGACAAGACTGAAACTCAATCTCCCAGCCTCTGTTGGCCCAGGCTTTGAGTTTCAGCCGCCACTCAGTCAGCGATCTCGGTTCCTCAGATTCTTGAATTCGGAAGCGATGAATTCCGTGCTGTAACACATCTGCGGGACCTGGTTCCCCGAAGGAAACAGAGCGAAACGTCATTCCCTGCAAGACGCGCCACGGGTCCTCTCCTTCAATGATTTGATCCCAAACATTATTAACAACGCCCTCGTAGCGACGCGAAAGTAACTCATCGGCCCACGTCGAACGATCCACTTCGCTAAGATCAGCTTCCAATTCCTGGAGCGCCTTCATTTGAGCGCCACTAAAACTCCCCCCCCTTCCCTTGGGAGATGGAACAGAAGGTGCCTCTGAAGTATCCGTGGAGTTCGAACAGCCACAAAGACACATTGAAACTGCCCCTAAGGCGATGTAGGTCAATTGGAGCAGATTCTTCACAGAACTAAGCGACTAAAAAGCCGACCTATGAGTGGGGCGTGGTCAAAACTTGAGGCTCCGTCAACCACGTCCCCCGACATTCAGGACACTTGGACGGCTTTCGAAATCGGTCTTCACTGAAAACAAAGCCACACTTGCGACACGTTGCTGGCCGCACCTCCAAACGCAACGACTGATGCTTGAGGCTCTGTAAAATATGGATCAAGTCGTTCTCGACATCCGCTGGCGTTTGTCGCGTTTCCATCGCCAGCTGTCGAACCGTCTTGGGATTTCCTTCCAAGAAGTGGATCAAGTCTTTTCTCGTCATGACGTAGGCCCCAAAATGAGTACCAACCAAACCATAGCCTTCTCGACACCTTTCCTCAACGATTTCGATACACTGGCGTGCTCGCGATGTCCCCTGAGTAACGAGCCCTGGATGACGCCTCCCCGAATGTCGCAGAAATAAGATTGGCACAGTCCCCTATTCCAGCAATGCTCTTACGCAGAAGGAAGCGTATGAAGAAGCGAAAAAAGGACTCAAATCAAGACATCATCGATCAACTCGCTGTTGCCTACGGCATGGAACTCGAGACGGTTCAAAACTACATTGCTAATAGCGTTCACCTCGATGGCGTGCGTTCCGATGTCATTAAGAAAGCGCTCGCTGCGGACATCGCGGAAGAAGTTCTCCATGCCCAGCAACTCGCTCAACGAATCAAGACGATCGGCGGAACGGTTCCCGGTTCCCTTGCCCTCAAGCCGAAACAAAAATACCTTCAACCTCCCAAGGATACCACCGATGTCGTCGCCGTGATCAAGGGGGTCATCACGGCAGAGGAAGCAGCGATTGAACAATATCAGAAGATTATCCAGACATGTGACGGGCGAGATTACGTGACCCAAGACCTCGTTATCACCATTCTCGGAAGCGAGGAAGAGCACCGACGAGAATTCGTCGGCTTTCTCAAAGAGTACAAAGCATAGTCAGCCCCCCCTTAAGTCTAAGCAATCGTTGATGGAAGAATTCGACCTAATCGTGATTGGCGCCGGTCCCGGCGGATACGTCGCAGCCATCCGTGCCTCCCAGCTCGGACTGAAGGTTGCCTGCATTGAAAAGGAAACGGCCCTTGGAGGCACGTGCTTGAGAGTCGGCTGTATCCCGAGCAAAGCCCTGCTCGAATCCAGCCATCTCTACGCCAAGACAAACTCATCGTTAAAAAAGCACGGAATTCACGTCGAAGGCGTTTCACTCGATCTTGCAACGATGTTGAAACGGAAAAATCAAGTGGTCTCAATGCTCACGAAGGGCGTCGAATCTCTATTCCGCAAGAACGAAATCACACGGCTATCGGGATCCGCAACGGTCAAGACTTCCAATACCGTTGAACTGGCTTCATCCGAGGGCACTCAAGTCATTCAGGGCAAGAACGTTCTTATTGCAACCGGCAGCCTTCCGACAGCAGTCCCTGGGCTTCCTACCGATGGAGAGCGAGTCATTACAAGCACCGAAGCCTTAGCGCTCGAAAGTGTCCCGGATCGTCTTGCTATTGTTGGAGGCGGATACATCGGATTGGAATTGGGAAGTGTCTGGAGCCGACTCGGATCCACCGTCACAATCATTGAGGGCCGTGATCGTATTCTCCCTCACATGGACGAAGACCTAGCAAACGAAGCGAAACGACTACTGAGCAAGCAAGGAATCAAGTTCAAATTGGGCTCACTGGTTTCAGGCTTGGCAACATCCGCGACGGGCTGCGAACTCCATCTAAGTAATGAGGAGATGCTCTCCGCAGATAAAGTCCTCGTCGCCGTTGGAAGAACACCCAATTCATCAAATCTTGGCCTTGAAGAGCTTGGCATCGAGCGGGACGAACGAGGAACCATTCACGTCGACGAACGCTTCGCAACCAACGTCGACCACGTCTACGCAATCGGTGATGTCATCAAGGGCCCGATGCTCGCCCACAAAGCTGAAGAAGAAGGAATCGCCTTTGCTGAACAGCTCGTTACCGGTACGGGCCATGTGAACTACGGTACAATTCCAGGCGTCGTGTTCACCGATCCTGAAATAGCATCCGTTGGAAAGACAGAGCGTGAGCTCGTGGATTCAAACACTCAATTCCGCAAAGTCGGCTTTCCCTACCGCGGCAATGGTCGCGCCCGCGCCTCAGACCACACGGAGGGCTTCGCCAAGCTATTGGTCGACGAATCGAACGGACAGATTCTCGGCGCCCACCTGATTGGCGCACACGCGGGAGAGCTCATCAACGAAGTCGCTTTGGCAATGAACAGCCATCGAACAGCGGATGATTTAGCGCGCAGTTGCCATGCTCACCCTACCTTGGGCGAAATCCTCAAGGAAGCTGCCCTCGCGGCTTGCGAGCGAGGAATCCATAGCTAGCGAAACTTCTGACGCCCTCCAACTGATAAATCACTCGACGGCAGCGCTGAGCGGTTTGCCTATTCTACAAAGAAATAGGTAAGCACCCGCTCAGATTGCCAGGGGCGAAAAGGAGCCCTGAATCTCTCATGCTTTTCGGTTGCGCCCCATAGAAGAATCGGACAAGTTCGTCGCGCACCTCTGGATATCAGGAGCTCAGGATGACTATCGAGATCGCCATAGTATTTGCCTTGCTCTTGATATGCTTTATTGGGATGGCCTCAGAAAAAGTCTCGCCCGATATTGTCTCTCTCGGAGCCATGGGCACTCTACTGGGGCTTCAAATTCTCACTCCCTCAGAAGCATTCCAAGTCTTTAGCAACGATGCAGCCATTGCGGTCGCGTGCATGTTTATTCTCAGCGCTGCCTTGGAACGCACGGGAGCTCTTGACGTCCTGGGAAACAAGGTCGATTCATTCGTCGGCAAGAGTGATTGGTCAATTCTCATCATCCTCCTCCCGCTGGTCGCCTTTCTTTCTGCCTTCGTGAACAACACCCCGGTCGTTTTGATCTTTCTTCCGATCGTTACAAGCCTGGCCTCAAAGAGGGGCATTAAGCCATCTAAACTACTGATTCCTCTCTCCTTTGCATCCATTCTCGGCGGTTGCTGCACGTTGATCGGAACCTCAACCAACCTCATCGTCAGTTCAACCGCAGTCGCCATGGGTGAATCGGGATTGACGATGTTTGACCTCGCCCCTGTCGGGCTAATCATCGCGGTCGCAGGTATTATCTATCTATTGACATTAGGGCGGCACTTTCTGCCATCCAGAGACACGCTCGCTACCATCCTCCAATCAACAGCAAGCAAGAAATTTCGAACCGAAGCAGTCATCCTTGAAAGCTCTCCGTTGATCGGCAAGAAGCTCATCGAAACGCCCATCAAAGATCTCCCTCACTGCAGGGTGCTTGAAGTCATCCGTCATCACGAAACGCTCCCTCTCGGACTCAATGAAATCGTCCTTCAAGAAGGGGATCGGATCCGGCTCAGCGTGGTAATGTCTTCCGTCGTTGAGATCAAGAACATTGATGGGGTCGATATTCTCCAACAATCTGAAGATATTGGCTTGGCTGTCATCGACACGGAAAAAACTGTCGTGGTTGAGGGAATCGTTAACCCTCAATCAAGATTCGAGGGACAGACGATTCGCGCCGCCGATCTACGCCGACGCTACGGGATCCGTGTGCTGGCGCTGCACCGGCGGGGTGTTAATCTTCGCAAGAAGTTCGAGAACACCCGGCTAAAAGTCGGCGACACACTCCTCTTCGAGGGAACCGAATCCAGCATCGAGCGGCTTCAAAGCGGTCGCAATTTCCTCATTCTCACCCAAGAAGCCCATGTGATACCACGGCGCAACAAGCAACGCTTCGCTGCAGGCGCCGTCCTAGGGGTCGTGATGCTTGCAACCCTGACTTCCGTTCCGATCTCAGCCCTCGCCTTGTTGGCAGCGCTTTTTGTGGTTATCTCTGGGTGCCTGGAAAATGATGAAGCGTATCGAGCCATTGATTGGCGATTGATGTTCATGATCTTCGGGATGCTATCTCTGGGCTTAGCACTCGAGAAAACGGGTGGCGTGGAGATCATAGCCAATACCCTGCTCACGCTCTCGAACAGCCTCGGTGCAGTTGGCATTCTTTCAGTGATTATTCTAACCTGCTCAGTTCTCACCACATTTCTCTCTAACAATGCCGTCGCGGTCATGGTCACGCCTGTTGTCATACAAGTAGCCGCGTCTCTCGGGGTGGAAGCAAAGCCCTTCCTGATAGGAGTCGCCATTGGATGTTCAGCCTGCTTTGCAACGCCGATTGGATATCAAACAAACACCCTCGTTTATGGCGCAGGGGCCTACCGTTTTAGCGACTTCATCAAAGTCGGGATCCCCTTGAACGTTCTCGTCTGGATCTTGGCCAGCCTCTTGATCCCGCTACTCTACCCTCTTGTTTCCCCCTAGCCGCCTGCAGCAATACGAACGATCTCCAATCGATCCTCGTTAGCAAGTTGAAGCCCAGAGAATTCGGATGGAGCAACCGCCTCACCATTTAGCTCAACGACGACACTCTTAGGCAGAAGCGATTGCCTCACCAGGAAGGTTTCTAGCGAACAAGGGAGCTCAACCGAAACCAGCTCACCATTTGCAGTTACCGAGTCGTTCATCGCTTTTTGGCATCCGATTGGTAGAACTTCTTCTCCCATTTCTTCTGCTTGCCGTCCGCCTCCTTGAGCCACGGTGTGCGAGCAGCCAAGCTTAGGAGGCCCTTGACCCACTGATCATGGGGAGAACGCATCGGGCGCACAAAATCAACGAACAACACAACTCGATATCCTTCCGTGTCATTCCAGACTTCGTGATTGTAGGTATCATCAAAAATCAAACTCTTCCCTTCTTCCCAGTGACAAATCTGAGTTCCGATGCGTATCCGGCACTCCTCCTTGGGCTCCGGCACAATCAAACCAAGATGATATCGGAGCACACCATTAAATGCCCCCCGATGGGCTGGGATGTGTTTTTTAGGCGAAAGAATTGAGAAAAACGCCGTTTTAATATCCGGAATCTCTTTTAGGGCCCGCATCGTCATGGGGCACTGCTCTTGATTCTTTCGACAGTCCATCCCTGGCCCCAGCAGGAAAAACGTCTTCCATTGGTTATCTGTGGTGATTGTCCCTGCTTCCGCCAAGATCTCGTGAAAACTAGGCATCGATTCGCGCCGCGCCATAATCACATCCAACTCAGCGCGAATCGCTCGCCAATTCTTCTCAACCCGTTCAGCCCATGGAAAGGTTCCAGAATCATAGACAGCGACATCAGGATGCACCGAACGGGCCGCCACAAAGGATTCAATCGCGTTTCCGAGCGATCGTCCCAGCCTCACTCCAAGGTGACGAGGCGCCTTCAGGCGATGACGACGGCTGGCTAAAGGATTGTCAAAGTCGATTCCCTCGCCTGCCTTTTTGGCAGGCTCATCAGGATTTAGTACGGTTCCACTACTCATTCACGCGAAAAAAGCTCTCAGATCGAAAAAAACACACAATTCTAGGTTTGTGCAACGGCGAAAAGATATACCGATTTACGGAAAAATAATCACACCCAAAAAACTTTCTCCGAAAGATTAAAACAACGCTTGCAATTAAGTTCGTCACTAGTAAATATTCGGGCCGCATTTGGATGCGAGTGTAGCTCAGTTGGTAGAGCGTCACCTTGCCAAGGTGAATGTCGAGAGTTCGAATCTCTTCACTCGCTCCATTTTTTTGTACTTCTCCAAAATGGTCCCCCTTTTAACGGGTGACGAAAGAGAATGGGCCCTTCCAGCCTTACTCGACCTCAAGCTCTGAGGCTTCGCTTACTTCGGCAGTCGCGGAAAAACTCGAGGGAGCGACTTCCAAGATCACCGATTCATCAAGAATCTCAACCGTTTTCAATCGCTCCATGAAGGCCTCGGTATCATCATCAAAATTGGCTTTCTCCAAGAGATTCTGCCCCTGAAATCCATTCATGAAGGTTTCAGGCAATGCCTTCCCATTAATCTCTAGCGATTCAACCTCAACGGAGAGGCCTCGTCTCCCGAGTGAGACGTCAAAGACGCCATGCCCATTGAAATAACGGCCATTTCCAAACGGAATATCGAGATCGCTTAAGGGTAAACTCACTTCACCAACAATCTGTCGATCCACAATATCCAGATAGACCTTCCCCTCGAGGGCGTTCATTTTTTCATCATGAGTGATCAAGGCATTGAGTTCGTCCGCCGTGAGTTCGATCCGAGCCTCAACTTCGTCTTCATCAATGGTCTTTCGAAAGGTATCGACGCGTTGCCTTAGAGACTCTAGGTCCTCTTCGGCAATCTCAACGACGGGAAGAACGAGCGCCGTTTCATCAGTATAGCTGTTGACCAAGCTGTCAAAGGCCGTCTTCGTCCAATAGGAAACCGCGACGATTCCGACAATGCCCAGAATCACTAGCGTGATACAACCAATTGCAAAACAGCCCAATGTTCGTTTTTCAGTCTTACCCATAATATTCAGTCATTAAATTTCAGCAAAGTCTGCCCGGGATTCTCATTCACGCACTTATAAAGACAACAAGAGTTTCAACTACCTCAGTGCTCTGTCCGAATTTCAGATTGTTTCGCAGCCATTGTCTATGCCCCGGATACCTCTACTAGCCCCTATTCTCAAGGATCGGAGCGGTTAGCTCAGACAGGCGAACTCGTTGTCGTCCCTTTTCATCGAAGTTTGATCGCTCGAGCCACTGTTTGAAAGCCGCCTTTAGCATCGGCCATTCTTCGTCGATCGCCGCATACCAAGCCGTATCGCGATTGCGCCCTTTGACAACGGTTGACTGACGAAAGATGCCTTCGAAGGACAAGCCTAACCGCTGAGCAGCGGCCCGAGATGGAGCGTTCATTGCGTGGCACTTCCATTCGTAGCGTCGGTAGCCTAATTCAAAAGCCCTTGCCATCATGAGATACATGGCTTCCGTAGCGGCCGGTGTTCTTTGCAATAGCGGCGAATAGTTGAGATGGCCGACTTCAATCGAACCGCTATTCGGGTTGATGCGCAGATAGGAAACGATCCCAATCGCCTTGTTCGTCTCGCGGTCAACGACGGCAAAGAACAGAGGATCCGCAACCGCACAATTCGGCTCCATCCACGCCCGAAACGCTTCCGCACTTTCGAAGGGGCCGTAGGGCAAGTAAGTCCAATTTCTTCCTTCAGCATCGAGGGCGTAAGCGGCAAAGAGATCCTCAGCATGTCGTCCTGTATCCAAAGGCTCCAAGCGGCAGTATTCTCCCTCAATCCCTTGCCGTCTGGGCAAAGAAGGCGGCGTCCACGCCTCTACGACCAAGCCCACCGCTTGCCCTAAGTGATTTAGTTCATGGTTCATTTTCGATTCGAGAAGAGCAACATCTCATGACGCCTCAATGGGAAATCATTTGTGAGAATGAGAACATATTCTCCGCCCTTATTTATCAGCCACTAGTCACTGGCACCATCAATTTCCTTGTAAGCAAAGGTCCGGAAAGGCGTGAAGCCCAATTGAGACCATACGTCGCGAGCGACGGTGTTTTTTGTCATGTAGGCCACCTCGAGATGAGTGATGCCGCGTTTAGCAAACCATGCTTGCAAGGCTTCCAACAATAGACGAGCGATTCCCTTTCGTTGATGAGCCGCAGAGACCCAGCATACAGAAACCCTTCCGCTGGGATCGGACACTGCCATCGGGAGGCTACTCGGCTCGATATGCCCCAGGATACAAGCCACGCAGTGACCATCCGAGGATTCAGCCACAAACGCCACCCGATCGATCTCGGTAAGATGGGATCCAGCCCAGGTCAAAAGATCCCCCGTTACCTCGGCGGGAAAGCCCTCAATGAACTTGTCCTGCTCCCCTTGACGCATGAACTTAACGATCTGGACACACGCCTCGGCTAGAAATGCCTCCTCACCTGATCTCGCTTCTCGAATAATCATGCGCGCTTCGTTTTCGTCGCTCCCAGGAAAAGCCTGATTGTTCAGCAGCCTCCTCTACGGTCGTCCCTGCCGCATCTCTCAAGAACGAAATCATGCCCGCACGAGAATAACCGTAACCAGCCAGAAAATCCAGGCACGAAATGGCGGCGATGAAAACAAAACATTTCACAGCTAATTTCTCCTCAAGAAAACAAATCAACCAGGGCCCACAGTCAATGGAAACTATCGATCCTCGAGCTAAGAACTCAAGACATTCGATTCTTCACTGCAATTCCCCTTGCACCAGCTAGCCCGAGGCCGAGATAAAGCAGCAAGAAAAACAAGGCCGCCAAGGGATGCCCGAACCCCAACATCAAGAGGGCATGAAGGACGGCACTGCAAACAAAAACGAGGAAATAGGCGAGGGCACTTGGTAAACCCAATTTCCTTCTCAGTATTCGATAGAGCGGATAGAATACATACTTCGCTGGTGGATATGATTTACGATACATCGCTGCCTGCTCTCCCCCAAAAAACTCTCAAGTAATAATTCGATCAGAACCTTAACAAACTCACCATTCCTCGACGCATCATTCCGCACCCTAGTCCTGAAAGAACCAATGCCTTAATCTTAGTGATGAGCAGGAAATTTTTCTCAACAGCGCTTTTCATAGTGATTCAGCGGGCAAAGATCCATCTCCCTGAGCCTCCAATCCGGCAAGCTTACCCGACACTTCAACCTTAATCACTTACTCATCAAGATCGACCTTGCTGCGCTGGTCGTGGTTGATCAGTGCCGTCAGCCAATCAAGATTCGGGCGAATGGCATTTGCGAAACGACTTCGGTCGTTCCAACGCAAGGGAATTCGAGAACTACCGTTGGAATTAATTCCGAGTAAACGACCGCTTTGATCCACCAAAGGCCCGCCGCTATATCCTTTAACCACGGGACTGTCGTGAAGAATCACTTGATAGCCCACGCCCGGCTCACTCATGTTAAGCGTCTTGAACAACTGACCCGCAACAGGTTCGATCCGAATCTCGACATCTAAATTGTTATTGGCATCACGATTCATCTCAAGCGTTGCCCCCGCACTGATCACGATTTGTTCACCGTCCGATTCAGAGGCCCAGTGAAATACTTGATCTAGATGAGTGGGAACATGCAACAGGGCAAAATCCATTCCGCCTTCCTTCAGATCCCCCATCCACACCACGCGTGCCTTCCGAACCTTCGGTCCTTCAGAGGAAGGAAAAACAATACTAGGATCACCACCATCAACGCAGTGCGCCGCCGTGACAAAATAACCCCGCTGATCAACGGCTGCCGCCGTGCCAATCGACCAAGCCCCATCCGAGACAACCGTGTCACCCTCCGATTCAGGCCCCGACACCGAAGAGTCCGCATCAGAAAAATGAAGGCCCTCTAATAAGATGCCGCAGCCGTTACCCAGATAGTCTTGGAGGGACAACTGCTCCACTCTCAACGATCGGTACGGCACAAACGACGCTGAACGCTCAAGCGCTGAATATCGGGCGCTTCCGCAGCCCGTGAGGAATATTACTATCGAGCTAAGAACCGCGCCCCAAGCTCCTAAACGGCATCGTCTCCTTTCAGTCATAGGACTTGAGCGGAAAAGCATCGATGATCGTATTCTTCAATCCTGTCCATTTCATATCCCCCCATCGAAAATTTCACACCTGCGAGGTGCCACAGTCTCTGCTTCCGCCCGGCAAGAACAATCCCTTCATATCAGGATTCAACAATGGCCCATTCTAGAAATGGCGCAGACGAAAGAATCCTTGAGATCCCGTCAAAGGCCAGTCCAACGAGGCCCCTCCCCCAATGAATCGCCACGACGGCTCATCAATCTCTGCACTAAACTCCAGCTCGAATTCGTCCTGAATATCAAACACGAATCTGTCGCCATCCCACTGAGATCGTAAGGAAGGAACCCCCAAGCGATCTTGAGTCCGAATGATCCGACGCCCCTGAAGCGCCGTGTCTGAAATATAAACCACATGCTCAGGGGTCACCTGCACAGGAAGCTGAACGTCTCCAAGAACCTGAGAAAGGAGATGTACTTCGCCGTTCTCCCAATAGCATAGTCTCCCCATCTTAGGCCCTTCAGTCGTCATTCCCCCACCGCCGTGAATCAATATCTCCGCTCCAAAATAGATTCGACCAAGCTCGATGATGGGTTGCCCAATCCCGATGCTGGTAATGATTTCACCCGTCGACGTCTGATCCCCCGGTCCCGCCAAGGTCGACACAAGGCCACCCCGAACCTCAAGAAGATATACCTCTCTGGAATCGCTATTGGCCAAAACAGCAAGACGGTCCCGCGTCCCCTCAGCATAAAGACAGTTCAAGTACGACTCGCCAGTCCGTGGAATGGAGTCCCCTCGCCTCAAAATCAAATCAAGACTTTCATCCGCCTCCCGGATGAATCTGTCTCTTATACACATCT
>OJGU01000604.1_pt1 | contig 19306 bp, 15 predicted proteins | sample 1594741 | NCBI WGS metagenome assembly OJGU01 (sample SAMN05416841, study PRJEB24817) | seawater metagenome | isolation source: Sea water | place: Canada:Atlantic | collected 2013-07
TTCCCGGGTACTGACATCGGGGCTACTCCTGAAGCAAGGGGTTAATAATAAAAAAAAGAACGCCGGTATTTTCGACGAACAGAGACAGTTTTCACAACCTCAGGTCTGACGATGAGAGACATTTTTTTCCGGCACCCAGCAATTGGCGCCCTGATTTTCATCTGCCTGTTTTCAGGCAATGCGGTCGCACAGACCGTGCAGCCAGTCGATCCTGACATGGCAGAACGAAAGCTTGATGCCCCTCCGAGCGAGGTCGATCCCTATGAGGACTGGAACCGGAAAGTCTATGGCTTCAACGAAACCATCGATAACTGGTTCCTCCGCCCCGTTGCGAAAGGGTATCGAGCCATTATGCCGGGCTTTGCGGATCGCGCTGTCACTAATTTTTTCAATAACCTGAGTGAAATACGTAACCTCGCCAACAGTATCTTTCAGTTGAAGGGCGAGTCGGCCGTCGTAGCGGCGGGTAGATTTACTTACAACACGGTTTTTGGCCTGGGCGGGTTGATAGATGTGGCCACCATGTTCGATTTGCCTGAGCGCCCGGAGGATTTTGGGCAGACACTGGGCTACTGGGGTTCGGGCTCGGGGCCTTATCTGATGCTTCCGTTTTTGGGGCCGTCGAATCCCCGGGACTTCGGCGGGTTTGTGTCCGACAACCTGTTGCTGCCCTCGGCCTGGGACCTGGCTGAAACGCCGGATGTCTATTACGCGAGGGGGCTCCAGATTGTCGACAAGCGTGCTGACCTGATTCCTGCGGAAGGGTTCATTTCCGGTGACGGCTACACGTTCGTGAGAAACGCGTACCTGCAACGGCGGGCTTACCTGATTAACGATGGCAGAACCGTAGACGATCCTTTTGCCAGTGATGACGATGAGGATTTGATGCTCGAGGATTTCTGACGCATCGAATCGGCTGGAACAACGGAGGTTTACCTGATGGTTGATGACCGTATCCGGAAATTCCGCAAGATGCTCGCGGAGGCGCCCAATTACGAAGTCTGGAAAGCAGCGGCGCTGGAGTTGGATTTCCTTGAGGGCAATGTCGAATGGAAAGAGGAGTTCGGCTCTGACCTCTACCATTACGAGCTCATCTACGATCGACTCAGCAACCTTCGCACCTACCGCCAACAGAATGATTTCGAGCGACTGAAGCGGGCACTGAGAGAAGGGCTCCATCATGACCTGGGCAACATGGGCAATACCGCCCTGTATACACGTTCCCGGGTCGGAACCAAACATCTGATCGAGGAATACATTAACCAGGCGTGCGAGTCGCTGGATTTCCTGTGCGACACCAAGGTGCCGGGATTCCCCGTGGCCGACAAGCTGCAGTTTTTCCGAGATACCCTGACCAGTTATGGCCGCCCGGCCTTGCTCCTTAGCGGCGGTGCCACGCTGGGCATGTTCCATTTCGGCGTTATAAAGGCACTTTGGGAAAAAGGACTGTTGCCGCAGGTGATTGCCGGCTCCAGCATCGGAGCCATTATTGCCGGAATACTGGGCGTCCACAGCGATGCGGAAATACCGGACATGCTGGTGCCTGAAAACCATGACATGAGAGCGTGGAAGTGGCGAGGGCTGTTCAGTGCCATCCGGGGTGATGGCCTGATGGATCAAGAGCAGTTAAAGGCGTGTCTGCGTGCCAATATCGGCGAATACACCTTCGAGGAAGCGTTCCAGAAGACCGGGCGGTCCATAAACGTGAGTGTGTCACCGGTCCAGACCCACCAGAAAGCCCGTTTGTTGTGTGGCTACACGTCACCCTATTTGTTGGTCTGGAGTGCTGTGCTGGCCAGCGCGGCGGTACCGGGTATCTTTCCGCCGGTACCGTTGATGAAGAAAGACATTCAGGGCAATGTGCTGCCCTACATGTCGCGGCTGAAGTTCGTGGACGGGTCGGTAGTCAGCGACTTGCCCATCGAACGGCTGATGCACCTTTACGACGTGAACTTCACCATTGTCAGCCAGACCAACCCCCATGTAGTGCCTTTTCTGAATCGGCGGGGCCGGGATGAGAAGCTCAATGCCGCCAATCTGCCGATGCACCTGCTGAAATCGGAAATCCAGTTCCATGGCCAGGGCCTGTTCGATTATCTACGAAAACGCGTTCAGCCGGAAATGCTTCGGCAGGTAGCGGGCCAGATGTACACCATCATGGGGCAGCGCTATTCCGGGGATGTCACCATTTCCCCGACGTATCGTCTTCGTGACTACCGTCGCATGTTATCCAACCCTGATCCGGCGTGGGTGCGGGAGATGATACTGCAGGGCGAGCGTGCGACCTGGCCCAAGATCTCAATGATTCGTTCCCACGCCAGAATCTCCAAAACCCTGGAGCGATGCATTCGCCGGTTGAAATCCGAACAGCGCCGCTCCACAGCCGAACTGAGACTGGTAAGCAATGCGGATTCCGGCACTTCATGAGATGACAGCCCCGGGAGCCGGGCGGTATGATACCGCGATAGCCGGGGAGCCCGATGGCGGCTCCCGCAAGCTCCGCCTGAGCACCTGACTGGACACGCATGTACTACGATTTCTTCGGTTTTCGGGAGCCCCCGTTTTCCATAGCCCCGGACCCCCGCTATCTGTATCTGAGCGAACGCCATAAAGAAGCGCTGGCGCATCTGATGTATGGCGTGCAGGGGCAGGGCGGTTTTATCGTGATCACCGGAGAAGTCGGCACTGGCAAGACCACGGTCAGCCGTTGCTTCATCGAGAATGTGCCGGATCATGTGGATATCGCACTGGTCCTGAATCCGAGGTTGTCTGCCCGCGAGCTGCTGTCCTCCATTTGCGATGAGCTGGAGATTGCCCATCCGGTTGGATCATCCATCAAAGAACTGGTGGGACTGATCAACGATGACCTGCTCAAGGCCCACGCAGCGGGCCGACATAAGGTTCTGATGATTGATGAAGCCCAGAACCTGTCCGCTGAAGTGCTTGAACAGCTCCGACTGCTCACTAATCTTGAGACCGCCGAGAAGAAATTGCTGCAGATTGTGCTGTTGGGGCAACCCGAGCTGCAGGATATTCTGGCATTGCCGGAATTGCGACAGTTGAATCAGCGGGTGACGGCGCGTTATCACCTCGACGCCCTCGGCCGCGCGGAGATAGAAGCCTACCTGCGTTACCGGCTCAGCGTGGCGGGCCTTCGCGGCGAAATTTTTACCGATCGCGCCATTCGGGCTTTGTACCGTGCCAGCCATGGTGTGCCGAGACTGATTAACCTGATCAGTGACCGTGCGTTGCTGGGTGCCTATGCCGAAGGTGAGCACCAGATCACGGCCCCCCATATCCGTAATGCCGCCCGGGAAGTGAGTGGCCAGAGCTTGTCCGGTCGCACTGGGCGATCAAGCCAATCCCATGCCCTGGCAGTGGCCGCGGGCCTGCTGATGGCCGTCATCATGACCACCTGGCTTTTTATAGGCCCTCCAGGGGCCGGCGGGGCCGCGCCCGATACCGTCGTCGAAGATCAGAGCGCGCCGCTGGCGGGTAGTATCGAGCGGGTAGAGCCGGATGAGCCCGTTGCAGGGCTATCAGAATTGGTTCGCGAAGCCGGGCCGGAAGTCAGTGAATCAACCGAAGAGGAAGCGCTGCCCGGATTTGAGTTCCCGGACCAGGCAATGTCATTACCCGTGGCTTTCCGCGAGCTGTTCGAGTTATGGCGGCTGGATTACCGCGCCTCGGAAAGCCCGGTGGCGTGTGAGTTCGCAGAGGGGCAGGGCCTGCGCTGCCTGCAGAATAAGGGAGCACGGCGAAGCCTGGAATTTCTGGACCGACCAGCAATACTTCAGCTTCGAAACGGAAAGGGAGACAGTCACTACGCAGTTTTGAGTGGCCTCCAGGACAATCGTGCCACCATCGAATTGCCGAGTGGCCGCCAGGTGGTTACCTTTTCCAGCCTGGAGCCCTATTGGTTTGGCGAATTTACGGTGCTCTGGGAAGCACCCGCTCATGCGTTGGGCGATGCTTCCGGCAGCGAACAGGGTAATGCCAGAGTGTCCGAACAGATATGGATGGGGTCCAGGATGATGGAGCTCGCCAACCGATACGCCGAAAGCCGGCAGGAAGAGAACCGCGTTAACCGTATGGCGATTGAAGAGCAGGTCCGTTGGTACCAGCGGCAAAGAGGTCTGACGGTGGACGGTATTGCCGGCGCCATGACCATTATCCAGATGAATAACGACCTGGATTCCGCGGTGCCCCGGCTGACGTCGGCAAAGATGGTGAACTGACATGTCCTATATTCTTGATGCGCTCAGAAAATCGGAAACTGAAAGGCGACAGGGGCGCATCCCCGACCTGGGACAGCAGGTACAACTCATCCACAAGCCCAGGAAAAAGTCGATTCCGGTTCTGGTATGGGTGGCGCTTGGCCTGGTGCTCAACGCGGCCGTATTGGCCTGGATTTTCTGGCCCCAGGGCCGTCCGGCCTCGCCGACGGATCAGACAATCCCGTCGGCTGGTATTGCTGCGCCTGAACCGACCGTTGAACCGGTCATTGTTAACGGTGAACCGGAACCTTTGCGCCAGGCATCAGCGCCCGAACGTGTCCAATCACCTTCGACCAGTGACACTCTTGAGGATGCTATCGAGATTCCAACACCGGGAGCGAACACCGAGTCTCCAATGGATGCGGTCGTGGAAACCGATGACGCGGATGGGCCGGAGCGACCAACGGTTATTGTGCCGAGGCCGCGTGGGCCAAGTGCCATCAACCCCAGCGAGCCGGAAGGCGCTAACGCGCGAACGGCGCCGCACCTTGTAGAACTTCCACTTTCCTTCCAGAAAAGGGTGCCTGATCTTATTTTCAACAGCCATATTTATGCGTCTGCGCCGTCGGCCCGCCGGGTCATGATCAATGACAACTACCTGCGCCCAGGAGAGTCGTTTTCCGGTATCACCGTTGAACGGATTACCGAGGAAGGCGTGGAGCTGAGCATGGATGGCCGCCGCTTCCGGGTGGGTGTGGTTCGCAACTGGGTGAGCCCCGACTAATGGCACTCACCGAGGACGTCAAACAACTGATTCAGCAAACCTACCGTGACGTGTTGGCCGGCAAGGACATCCGCGCCCGCTATGGTCAGCGCCTGATGATCGCCGAGATTGCTCGCTACATGGGTGATATTACCGAAAACGACGGCCAACGCACGTCGCCGGCTGGCACCTGTGTGGTGGAAGCGGGTACGGGAACCGGTAAAACCCTGGCCTATCTGATTGCCGCCATTCCCGTGGCCCGGGCCCTCGGTAAGACACTGGTGATATCAACGGCGACGGTTGCCCTGCAGGACCAGATCGTCCACAAGGATCTTCCGGACCTGAAAAAGCACAGCAAACTGGATTTCTCCTGGACCCTTGCCAAAGGCCGCGGCCGCTACTTGTGTATGTCTCGTCTCGAAGCCCGCCTGCATGACGAGGGTAACGGCGACAGCGATACCATGCCGCTGTTCCTGCTGGATGGCCCCGGCAAGGAAGAACCCGGCACCCGCGCCTATTTTGAGGACATGCTGGCCAGTTACGGGTCCCGCAAATGGGATGGTGATCGCGATCATTGGCCGGATCAGATACCCGATGATATCTGGCGCCAGGTCACCACCGACCATCGTCAGTGTACCAATCGCCACTGCAGCTATTTCGACAGCTGTGCCTTTTTTGATGCCCGCAAGGGCCTGGACGAAGCTGACATTGTGGTGGCGAACCACGACCTGGTGCTGGCAGACCTTGCTCTTGGCGGTGGTGCCATCCTGCCGGAGCCGGAAAATGCGTTGTTTATCTTTGATGAGGCGCATCACCTGCCGGACAAGGCACTGAATCACTTTGCCGCGTCAGTGCCGCTGAATGCCACCCGTCAGTGGCTCAAGCAGTTATCCCAGGCATTGGGGAAGATGCAGCCGTTCCTGACGCCAGGTACTCAAGCCGCTAAAACCATCGACAGGATCAGTTCCGCCTCCCGTGAAGTGGATATCTGCCTGACGAAGGTGTACGACGAGGCCGAACAGAATACCGGTTGGGAGTTTAATGAGGAGCGACGCTCCGCCCAATGGCGCTATCCCGAGGGCGAATTGCCCGAGCTGCTTGCGGGCTTGGCGGTGGAAACCCGGGTAGCGACGGCCACCCTGGTTCGCCAGCTTGGTGTAATGGTGGACGAATTACAGACGGCCTTCGATGAACGCAAGGCCAGTGATGTCGATCGCGATACTGCGGAATCCTGGTATCCGGTGATTGGATCGTTCCACAGCCGTGCTGAGGACCAACTGCGGTTATGGGCCGCGTGGTGTGACAACCCGGGCCAACCAGCCAGTGAGTCAGCGGAAGGCGAGGATGCTGCGCCAGAGCCGAAGAAGCGGTCCGGGCCACCGGCCGCCCGGTGGTCGGTGCGGCAGCGTTGGGAGCACGCGGAAGACATTACGCTCTACAGTAGCCCGGTGCTGGCGGATAACCTGCTTTATTCCAGGCTCTGGTCGCGGGCCTACGGCGCTGTGTTGACCAGCGCAACCCTGACAGCCCTTGGGCGCTTTGACCGGCTCAAGGCCAGAGCAGGCCTGCCCGAAGCCAGCCGCTTCGTGGTGGTGCCCAGTTCCTTCCGCTATGGCGAAATGGCAACCGTGGAAGTGCCTGCCATGACCGCCATGCCCACGGACGACAGCTTCACGGATCAAGTGGTGTCGCGGCTACCGGCTTTGTGGACCGGAGAGAAGGCGACCCTGGTGTTGTTTACCTCCAGGCGCCAGATGCAGTTGGTGCGGGATGCCCTGGCGCCGGAATACCCGGATCTGATCACTACCCAGGACGATATGGCCAAGGGCGAGGTCCTGCGCCGCCATTGCAGCCGTGTGGATGAGGGGTTGCCCAGCGTGTTGTTTGGTGTGGCGAGTTTTGCCGAGGGCATTGACCTGCCTGGCAAGTACCTGAGCCATGTGGTGATTACCCGCCTGCCGTTTTCGGTACCGGATGATCCCATTGAAGCCAGCCTGGCGGAGTGGGTGACGCACCGCGGCGGTAACCCGTTCATGGAAATAACCGTACCCGATGCCTCCATCAAACTGGTGCAGGCCGTTGGCCGCCTGCTGCGGACCGAGTCGGACACCGGCCGCGTCACCATCCTTGACCGTCGCATCATCGCCCGTCGCTACGGGCAGTTGTTGTTGGACGCCTTACCGCCTTTTCGGCGGATCATAGAGCCCTGATAAATAGAGCCCTGATAAAAAGGGAGCCATAAAAAAAGAGCCAACCCATGTGGGTGGCTCTTATAGAGTGGGTCCTTATCGAACCCGGGCGTCGAAACAACGCGGAACAAGAAGTCTGAAGGCCTGAAGTTTCAGAAATCTTACCGAGGTTTCCCTCAGCGTCGAGAGCATAGTAAGGGAGGAGGGGGCGTATCCGGATCGTCCAAAGGGCGTAGAGGGCGTATAAAATTCGATAAAAATGTGACGTGCGTCACAAAATGTGCCCGAAAGACAGCGTCAGTGGACTACCAGTCAGGGCAGTAGCCGAAGTTCCCTGGCCTTTGCCAGCGCCTCGGTGCGGGACCCTACCGCAAGCTTGCCGTAAAGGTTGCGAATGTGGGCTTTCACGGTGGTAGGCGCCACCCTCATCGTGTTTGCAATGTCCTTATTGGCGAGGCCCCGGTTGATTAAATCCAGCACTTCCAGTTCCCGCTGGCTCAGGGGGTCGGGAAGATTTGTGTTGCCAGAGGCCTCCCGCGTATCCGTCTGCGACTCTTCCGGCTCTGTTTCAGCGGTCTCGGTCTCCGCCAGTTCAGAGAGCATGGCAATGACCCTGCTGTTCCAGCGGCCCGGTGCCTTGAGAATTGGGAGTGCCTTGCAAAGCTGGCGGATGGTTGGACTCTCCTCCGCGAGCAGGCGCATAAATCCGGCCTCTGATGCCCGCTGGATGGCCTGGGCCAGCACCTGTTCTGCTTCTTTCGTTTTTCCTTCGGCGAACAACGCCTCGCTGTAGACCAGTTGGATTTCCACCAGGTGGCGGTAGTGCTGTTCCTGCTCCGCGCTGAGTCGAAGAGGGGCCAGTGTTGCAATGGCGTCGGCCGGGTGGCCCAGCGCCACCTGAACACGGGCAATGCTGATTTGGTTCTGCTCCCGGTTCAGCGGATTGGTGAACCGGTCAGTGCTCACCTGTTGCACCCATTTTTTCGCCAGATCCAGGTGACCGGTGGCGAGATAGCAACGAGCCAGCATGGCAGAGCAGGCGGGCGGCTCGAACAGGATGTGGTCCCGACGGCGTTTTGCCACGCTGGCCGCATCTTCCAACGCTTCCATGGCCTCCTGGTAGCGCCCTTCACTGAAGGCCAGGTGGCCACGCACGTACTGTATAACCACGTGCTGCCCGGGTTCGGTGCCATTGTTGACGTGGTCCAGCAACGGGGCCAGGTAGGAGGCGGCCAACTGGGGTTCGTTGCGCTCCCGGTAGATCTCGATCAGGGCGCTGTTCTGCCAACAGGAAATCAACATGGGTTGGCGGGGGTCGCTGTGGTGCTGGTCGACCCATTGCCGCACACGGGTACAGGTATCCAGGGCTTCGTCGATATCGCCCCGATTGTACTGAATCCAGGCAAGCAGGCCGCCGCTTGAGAGTACGGTACTGGGTTTGCGTTCCAGTTCCCCATAACGCACAGCGGAGGTCAGGGCATCCTCGGCGGCCGCCAGGTCACCCTGGCCGTAATAGTCCAGTCCCACCCCGTAGTAGGTCACGGATTTCAAGGGGATGCGGGTGTGGTCGATGTCACGCAATACCTGTTGGGTCAGGTCGCTGGCGCTCTTATCGTCGTTTTTTGATCGCGCCAGGTAAGAGCGGATCAGTGAAATCTCACTCTGCAGGCCGAGGGCGCCCTCGGCATCGGGGTGGGAATCGGCCACCTGTTTGTCGAGCATGTCTTCCAGTTCGCCCAGCAGGGGCTCCAGCATGTCCACCCGGTTGGCGAAAAACAGCGCCCACACTCTCAGCATCAACAGTTGTGGGCTGTCCTGCAGGGTGTTGGCGGGCAGGGAATCCAGCCAGCTCAGCACCGGCAGGTGAAAACCACCGTGGATCAGGTTGTTGCCGTGTTCAGCCAATACCTTTGCGAGCCAGGGCCAGTCCTGATGCTGGACAATCTGGGAAATGCCTTCCTGAACGTGGCCATGGATCAGCAACCAGTGGACTGCTCGCTGCCACTGCTTTTCGGTATCTTCCGGCTTGAACTGTCTCACCCGTTGTAACAGCGCGTCCCGGAACAGGTCGTGATAACGGAACCATTCATTGTGGGTGTCCAGCGGAATCAGGAACAGGTTCTCCCGCAGCAGCTGTTCCAGCAGGACCTGGCTGTTGGTAGTGCCGCGAACCGCATCGCAGAGTGAGGCACACAGGCGTGGGCAACAGGCGGTATCAAGCAGGAAGTCGCGCACCGGTGCAGGTTGCTGCTCCAGCACTTCGGTCAATACATAATCGCTGATGCGTCGCTCGTCCAGGTCGATGCGTTGGTGGCCGGCCCCGGATTTCTGATCATCGATGCTACCGCCGGACAGCGCGGACAATTGCATGGCGGCCACCCACCCCTCGGTTTTGCTGCAGATCCTGTGAATTTCCTGCTCGGAGAGTTCGAGCCCCATGGTGTCGTGGAAGAAGCGCTGGCACTCCTCCTCTGAAAACGCCAGCAGGCCTGGGTGTATGTTCTCAACCCAGCGGCGCACCCGCCAGCGTGAGAGCGGCAGGGCTGGTTCGGTGCGGGATGCCAGGGTCACCAGGACCCCAGGCGGCAGGTAGTCCATGAAATACGACACCTGGCGCTGTAATTGTGGGTCACGGATAAAGTGATAGTCGTCCAGGACCAGCGACCAGGGCGCTCCATCGGCGGCGAGAACGTTGATCAGCCCGGTAATGGGGCCTTCCAGTTCCTGGAGGCTGCAGTGGCTGAGTTGTTGACGGCATTGCTCCAGCCCTACGAGACCATTGTGTTCAAACGCCCCCACCACGTACTGCCAGAATCGGCGGGGCTCGTCATCATGCTCATCCAGGGACAGCCAGGCAACGGTAGAAGGGGACTGGGAGCACCATTGGCTGACCAGCGTGGTCTTGCCAAAACCCGCTGGCGCCACCACCAGATTCAACCGCTTGGCACCGTCCGGCTGCAGCAGGGCGCTCAGGCGTTCCCGTTTTACCGAACGGGGGTCCGCGGTTGGTCTGAGGAATTTGGTGGTTAGCAGCATCGTTTCCCTGAATGCCCGTAAATGTTTCGATAACGGATTGTGTGCTTTGTCACAGTTAAGTCAAGGGTCGCAAAGACAAATGACGCCGTCGTCATGCTGCGTTCTGGCGTTTTTGGTCTAAACTGTGTTGGATGGGATTCTGTATACTCAATAAGAATGAAAAATCACGTTTTTATGCGTATTCTTCTAATAAGATCAGCGTATACATGCCCGGTCTGTACCGGGCCTTATGGGGAGCGACAGGGTAGATGAAATTACAACAGTTGCGCTATATCTGGGAAGTTGCGCACCATGATCTCAACGTATCCGCCACTGCCCAGAGTCTGTTTACCTCGCAGCCGGGAATATCCAAGCAGATACGTCTTCTGGAAGACGAACTGGGCCTGGAAGTTTTCGCGCGCAGCGGCAAACATCTCACTCGTATTACACCTGGCGGTGAAATTATTATTCGTGAGGCGGGTGAAATACTGCGCCGTGTGGAAGGCATCAAGAAGATTGCGCAGGAGTTCAGTAACCAGCGCAAGGGCGACCTGAGCATTGCCACCACCCATACCCAGGCCCGCTACGCGCTGCCGCCCATCATCCAGGGCTTTATCGAGTCCTACCCCGAGGTGTCCCTGCACATGCACCAGGGCACCCCCATGCAGATTTCAGAAATGGCCGCCAATGGCGCGGTGGATTTCGCCATTGCCACCGAGGCCATGGAGTTGTTCAATGACCTGATCATGATGCCGTGCTACAAATGGAACCGCAGCATCATTGTGCCGAAAGATCACCCTTTGGCGCAGAAATCCGAACTGACGTTGCCGGACCTTGCCGAGTTTCCGCTGGTCACCTACGTGTTTGGCTTTACCGGCCGTTCGAAGCTGGATGAGGCTTTCCAAGCTCACGGATTGACCCCAAAAGTGGTGTTTACCGCCGCCGATGCCGATGTGATCAAGACGTATGTGCGGCTGGGTCTTGGGGTTGGCATCATCGCCAGCATGGCGTTCGACGAGCAGAATGACCCCGATCTTGTCTGCCTGGACGCCAGTCAACTCTTCCGTCCGAGCGTGACCCGGATTGGCTTCCGCAAGGGGACGTTCCTGCGCGGTTATATGTACGATTTCATCCAGCGATTTGCTCCGCATCTGACCCGTGAGAGGGTGGATGAAGCGGTGACCCACCAGGGCAGCAGGACGGAGATCGAGGAACTGTTCAACGACATCGATCTGCCGACCTACTGACGGGCCTGGCTGGAAGGTTTATTCGCGGGCGATCAGGTTTCCGGCGTGTAAGCCGCATTCCTTCTGCGTGGCTTCTTCCCACCACCAGCGGCCCTCACGCTCGTGCTGTCCTGGCAGGATAGGGCGTGTGCAGGGTTCGCAGCCAATGCTGACAAAACCCTTTTCGTGCAGTTTGTTGTAGGGGGCTTCCGTCATACGGATATAGTCCCAGACTTCCTTCGAGCTCCAGTTCGCCAGCGGATTAAACTTCACCAGCGTTTTCTCGTCCGTAGAGAAGGCGTCGTCAATCTGCACCACAGGCACGTCATTGCGGGTACCGGGGCTCTGGTCTTTGCGCTGGCCGGTAATCCACGCATCCACGGTGGCCAGTTTCCGCCGCAACGGATTGACCTTGCGGATACCGCAGCATTCGCCATGACCGTCTTCATAGAAACTGAACATGCCCTTGCGGGTGACCAGATCCTGCACTTCGGCAGCATCGGGGAACATCACCTCAATGTTAATGCCATAGTGCTCGCGAACCCGATCAATGAATTGATAGGTTTCCGGGTGAAGGCGCGCCGTATCCAGGGTGAATACCTGAAGGTTGTCGGTCAGCTTGTGGGCCAACTCAATCAGTGCGACGTCTTCCGCACCGCTGAAGGAAATGGCAATGTTGTCGTACTTCGCCAGAGCGGCCTTGAGGATAGCCCTGGGGCTCGCGCCTTCAAGCTCGGCCTGTAACTGTGCAATGTCCGTCATTTGAAAGGATCACCTGGAGTGTAAATGTGTGATAAATCTACCATTAACCGGCAGCACTCTGAAGGAATGGGGGAGTATATCGTTATAGCCGCACAGATGTACGATGCATTCCGCCCCGGTTTTTCTTATCATACCGCCTGATTCCAATCCCCGGCGGCATTCGCCGGGCTGACCAGCGTTCAACTATCAGGAGACCATTGTGGAACTCGCGTGCCTTGACCTTGAAGGAGTACTGATCCCGGAAATCTGGATCGCGTTTGCGGAGAAAACCGGCATTGAGGAGCTCAAGGCGACCACCCGCGACATCCCCGATTACGACGTACTGATGCAACAACGCCTGAAACTGCTGGACCAACACGGCTATGGCCTGCCGCAGATCCAGGAGGTGATCGGCGAGCTGGACCCACTGCCCGGCGCACGGGAGTTCCTGGATTGGCTGCGGGAGCGGTTCCAGGTGGTGATTCTTTCCGACACCTTCTACGAATTCGCCATGCCGCTGATGGCCAAGCTGGGCTATCCGGCACTGCTGTGCCACAAGCTGGAAGTGAACGAAGACGGCAGGATTACCGATTATCTGCTACGCCAGCGTGACCCCAAGCGTCAGTCAGTGCGTGCCTTCCAGCTGCTGAACTACCGTGTCATCGCGGCGGGCGATTCCTACAACGACACCACCATGCTGGGCCAGGCGGAAGCGGGCATTCTGTTCCACGCGCCGCAGAACGTGATCGAGGAGTTCCCCCAGTTTCCGGCGGTACATACGTTTGAAGAGCTCAAGGGTGAGTTCCTGAAAGCCAGCGCCGTCCATCACTGATTTCGCGTGCCAAAGGCCAGGGCTAGCTCTTTGCCCTGGCTTTTCCATCCTTGCCACTCGCTCTTTATAGCGCTTCCAGTACGCTCATCAGCTTCTGAACCTTGTCCACGGATTCCCGGTATTCGTCTTCCGGGTCTGAATCCGCGACGATCCCGCACCCCGCCCAGCAGTGAATCTGGCCTTCCGAATCCGTCATCAGGGTGCGGATTGCGATATTGCTCTCCAGGTTATTGGAAAAATCCCAACGGAAGACCGAGCCGCAGTAGGGCCCTCGACGATGTGGTTCCAGGTCGTCGATGATCTCCATCGCCCTGCGTTTGGGCGCGCCCGTGATCGATCCACCAGGGAAGGCAGAGAGAAGGGCTTTTAACGGTGTGCTCTCTGGCTGCAGCCGGCCCTCCACCGTGCTGACCAGTTGATGGACGTTTTCATAGCTTTCGATACTGAAAAGCTGTGGCACCGAGACGGAAAACGGCTCGCAGAACCGCGACAGGTCGTTGCGAATCAAATCCACGATCATCAGGTTTTCGGCCCGGTCTTTTTCAGCGGCGGCCAGGGATTCAGCAATCCGCTGGTCGTTCTCAGGCGAGTTCAAATCCCGGGGCCGGGTACCCTTGATGGGTTTGCTGATGACCCTGTTGCCATCTTCAATGCTCAGGAACAGTTCTGGTGAAATACTGAGGACCTGATAGGAACCAGCGTTGATGTACGCAGCGTGGGGGACCGGGACGGCCTGGCATAAAGCCCGGAAGGCTGTGTACGGCTCGCCCTGATAGCCGCCGGTGTACTTATTGGACAGGTTGACCTGGTAGCAGTCCCCGGCATGGATATAGCTCAGCACCCGGGATACGCCATTGCGGTAGTGTTCGGCGGGCTGGTCGGCTGTAAAACCCTGGCTGATAAGGAAAGGAGCAGGGCGGCCCGGCTTTTCGCCGATGAGGTTCAACACCCGTTCCCGGGTTCGGTCGTCACATTCGGGGTGAAAATCGAGCCTGGGCGGATTGGTACCCGAAACATCCAGTGTCAGTTGCCAGAGGTAGAGCCCAACATAACCATAATCCCCTGTATTGGACTCGCCGGCGAATCCGGGCACCGTGTGGTTTCCAGCTTCGTAGAACAGCGTGCCCATGATGCCGCCTGCCAGTTCCCGGCCCTGCTCTTGGGCCAGTCCCGCCCACGCCTGCTCCAGCTCTTCCGCCAGGCATGAAAAGGCGAGTGCATCTTTGGGTATCGGCCAATGCTTTATCGGGAACGCCGTAATGATCCGCCGTTGCCTGCCGGCGTCGGTGTAGTCGATAAACCCATGTTGGCTGCTGATCTGTGAAACGAGGCGTTCTGCCTCTTCCGCACTTAATGTTTTCACGATGTTACATACTTAACAAAATCTTGCATGGGTTCACGGTAGCCTGTGCGGCAAGTCACCTGATTTCGGGCTTGGGAAGGCTTGGGCCGGTGCATTCTAAACAATAATCCTGAGGGCAGTAACCAGTATGAAGACTTGTAACGGCATTGGTAAGCGATTTGTTTTGGCGATTATCGCAGGATTTGCGCTATCCACGGCGGCGTTGGCGCAGGATGCGATTGATCGGGAGGATCATGTGCTGTCCGATGGCAAGCTTGATGACAAGGACCTGGCGGCGGTCGTCGCGGTTGCGCAGCGACATCTTACGGAACTGACGGACTCGGTAGTTAAAAATGCAGGTACAGAGCTTGAGGAAGCCGGAATTTTCCGCCCAATGGCGTTCATGGTGATGAAGTCCGACAAGGTTCAGCAAATGAGGCTGGAGGACAAGGCTGAGGAAGCACCGGGGCAGGTAAAGGTACTGATGTACCGCGCTGGCCTGAAATCCATCGCCCGCCGCGGGGAAATACATGCTTCCGTGATTGCCTACCCAGGTAGTGTAGAAAAAGATGGTGAAACTATCCGTGCTCTGGTTCTTGAGCATGAGCACCGTCTCGGCGTTTCCGGCTTCAAGCTGATTCCTGTCACTCTTGAGGACGGTAAAGCCAACTTTGGAAAGCCGATGTCGCAGGAAAAGCCCTTCCAGATATTTTACGACGACAAGGGTGAGGGCGGTTCTTCAACTAGCTGATATTAAAGAGTATATCGGCCAATTATTACGAACCGAGTTGTTTTGTGACAATTTGTGAATGCATTCACGGAACCGGACTGTAAAACAATCTTAAATGGAGTGGTGAGGTTGAGCCTCACAACAAAGTAAAAAGTTCAACCGGATAACAATAAGTTCAATCAAGGAGAACAATATGAAAGGCCTGAAGAAAATTGCACTGGCAACAGCCGTTGCCGCTGCGCCCTTCGCCGCTCAAGCAGAGCTGCAGGCGATGGACGACAGCATGATGGGTAACGTCACCGGTCAGGCCGGTGTGACCATCGAGTTGGAAACCCAGGTAAGCATTGGTCAGTTCACCTACACGGATCAAGGCACCTTCGCTGTGAAGGACATCGAGCTGGGTGGTGCCTTGGCCAGTAGCTCAGCCTCTGCGGCTGCTTACGCTAGCACGACCGGTGCCGGCGCTCTGTTGGACGAACTGAAAATTGATATCGACATTAATGAGCAAGGCGACGCGATCATTCACGTTGGTTCTCTCCAAACTGATGGCAGCGGTAACCCGGTTCCCATTGATTGGGGTATGACTGCAGGCTCCATGGAGCTTGAAGGCAACGGTGGCGAAAACACCGTTCTCGTTTCCAACATGGACGCTTGGGGTCTTCTCGGCGCTCTGGATATCGTTGTCGATACTGACGACGTAGATGGCCAGACTGGTACTGGTACCCTGAACATTGACGCAGCGTTCACCGTTGAAGAAATGAGCTTTAACGTTGATTTTCTGGGTATCGGTATTGCTGGTATGACCATCAAGGGCTCTGAGTCTGGTGGTGAAGGATTGGGTCAACAAGGTCTTTTAGATCTCTTTGCTGAAGATCCCACCGCTCCGACTGCTGAAGAGCAGCGTAAAGTTGGTCTGGCAATGAACGGCTTCGCGATCGTTGGTTTGGATATCTACAAGGGTGGCAGCCTTGGCACTGATGCCAGCGGTAATGCGCTTAAGTCTGATGTGCTTCGTATAGACGTTGATGACGTCCTGATGGACATCAACGTTGCCGAAACCAACATCGGCGGTGCAAACATCGGTACCATCGGTATCGACAACCTGCACATCAGCAACACCAAGTTGGCTGTATACGGTCACTAAGCTGATCGCATAACACCTCTGGTGTGAACGCCCCGCCCTGCGGGGCGTTTTTTTTATATAAAAAATTTTAACTCGCAGCGATCTTGGGTTGGTGTATGTCGTGCCCAGCCGCAAAAACTGTTTCATCGGTCATACACCAAGCTATCTTAACTTAATCGTTAAATGTGTCACGTTTGGCGCCACTCTTTATTGTTATAACTATTGATAGTTTGTAATGTAGCTAAATAAATATTCTAGGTGGCCAGAACGCGGCCTAATTTTAAAGCATAAGGTAGAAATTTAGTGGTCGTAAGGTCAGTCAAAAAATATCTATACATGTTCGCTTCATTGCTTTTATCTCAGCCAACCTTTTCCGCAGACGGAGAGAGTATCGTAATGGATGCGCCGTCAGGCAGCGAGCTGATCAGTAGCGAGAACGCAAGGAATATAGAGACCTATAGTTATAGAGTATATGACCATTCAGTTGTCGGTGAAAATGGTGTGCTGATACAGCAGGTAATGCCAGGCACCAGAGACTCAGGCTCCTCAGAATTAATCAATAGATTATTGCCCGCAGATTCATCTGTTTGTGAGTCAGGAGCGTGGGGGGCGTACGAACCGAATAAGCGTTCCAGTTCTGGTGTTATATATGAGCGATACTGCAAAGGTCACTCGAATGACGGTCTTTATGGCTATCAGGCTTCGATGTGGTTGACTGGAAATGAGAAGACATTTTTAGTGACCTTTATTTGGACAGTTTCGCCCAAGGTATCTATAAAAGAGCGCTCCGAATCGATTAAAGTTATTTCCGATGAAACCAGCCGTTATCTGAATAGTATTAGAGTCTGCGACAGCCCTGGCTACGACCCGTGCCAAGATTCTGTTGATCAACATCTTAATCAGCGCGCGAAAGACTATCTCGATAATCGAATCTAAATCTAATAAATAGACACGGATGTTCTTGTGAATCATAAGAAAGGTGATTTTTTATATTATTGGTTCGTCTTCTTCCTGATTTTTTCAGCTAACTCCAAAGCAGAGCAATGGAGCGAAGAAAGTCATGAGATATTTTCGACTGATTATAACTCTGACGGCCTGGATGACCTTATCATCAAGGGAAGACCTAGAATTGTTTCAATTCCCTATGATATCTCGGTAACTTTGTCCAGCGAACACTCTTCCTTTGTGCTTGTTGCAAATTCGGATGGGTCGTATGCAGTCCAAAATCTCGAAAATATAAGCGAACTAGATAGTCTTGTTCTTACGGAAACAGATTTTTCAGTTCGAAGTGGTGATTTCAATGGCGATGGGGAAGCAGACTTCCTTCTTGAGTCACCAACCAATTCTGACTTGGTTCTACACTCATCGGACAACGGTGAAACTCTACGCGTAGGACAAGTAATTCCCCAATCGGCGCTTGGTGGCGACAGCGAAGTTTCACTTGCGGACGTTGATTTGGACGGTCGTGACGACCTGATCATCGTAGAGGGCGGTAAGCCAAGAATCTTACAGGCAGATGCCGAAGGTGGGTTTCCTGACCTTGCCTCTGGCGAAACCGGTAACGTATCGATAGTTAGCGGAAAAATGAGTGTTGGTCAGGATGGTTCCGCAAATTACTCAGTGCCTCTTTCTCTTCCTCCTGGGCGAGGTGGACTAAAGCCTAGCTTGTCCCTCTCTTATAATAGTAGTTCGGGCATCGGCTATCTTGGCGTAGGGTGGAGCATTTCAGGTCTGCAATCCATTAGTAGATGTCGCCCGATTATCCCTACCGACGGAACCTCCAAGGCAGAGCCGATGTCAGCCGAGGAGAAATTTTGTTTAAACGGAAGCCGGCTGATTGTTGTTTCTGGAGAGTATGGAGAATCTGGCGCTGAGTACCGGACCGAGAAAGATCAAATAAGTAGGGTGAGGAGCTACGGCTCAAAGGGTAGTGGGCCGGAATATTTCAAAGTTTGGTCGAAGTCAGGGCGCGTTCTGGAATTCGGTAATACGGTCGACTCTCGTGTTTCGCCTAGTGGCGAGTCCTCAGTTTCCTCTTGGTCTCTTAATAAGGTAAGTGACGAGTTCGGCAATGCTTATACGATAACCTATCACTTCGATGACGCGATGGGTGAACAGTACCTTGACAACATTGAATACGGACCCGGTGCCCGTATCGATTTTGTCTATGAAGACCGCGGAACTCACGATGGCAGAAAAGATATACTTTGGCGTTTTAAGGCCGGTAGCGAGTATTCAATAACCAAACGCCTTGCTCATATCAATACCTCGGTTGATGGGGTTGCAGTAAGACGATTTGAGCTGCAATACGAACACTCGCCTTCTACGTCTCGCTCACGTCTCAAGACCTTAACTGAGTGTGCATTCAATCGGTCGGGTAGCTCCGATGTTTGTTCTCGCCCAACCGAGTTTAGTTATCGAGAAGGTGAATCTGGCTACGATGCGACTGGCAATACGATGACCGATGGAAGCTTCAACGTCAGTAGACCCATGTATTTCGATGCGAACGGCGACGGGTACTCCGATTTGGTCTTTTCGAGGGGTGGAGTTTGGGCGGTCATGGAAGGCAGCGAAACTGGCTTTACGTACGTTCAGGAGACCGGGATTACGGCTGGTGCGTCCCAACCATTTGCCAGCAGTGCCCAGCCGATATTGCTGGATGAGCGCAATGGAAAATATGGACTGTTAGTTGTTAGAAGCGCTGAGTACGATTCTCGAATTGTCGCAGGTAAACCAGCGGTTGATGCATTCACTTGGGGAATAACCGCGTTCTACAAAAACAACGGTGTTTACGTTTCTGCTTTCAGTGGCGACGTTATTACAACACTTGGAGCCAGGCCGATTGTTGGAGATTTTAACGGTGATGGCAAAGAGGATATTTTTGGCTTCGTTGAAGACTTAATGGTTGAGGCGCTAACCAATACCTACGCGGAAAATGATATTTGGCACGATGAGAGTGAACCTGGAATTCCCGAAGTCGCAAAGAATGCCTTCGTATCGATTCGTACAGATGCAGTTTACGAAATCGGCAGTGTGGCCTTCTTTACCCATTTTGTAGATGGCATCGCCGATGATTTTACGCGCTCCAGCACCTACCTGTCTCTTATACACATCTGACGCTGCCGACG
>OJGU01000605.1_pt1 | contig 19301 bp, 15 predicted proteins | sample 1594741 | NCBI WGS metagenome assembly OJGU01 (sample SAMN05416841, study PRJEB24817) | seawater metagenome | isolation source: Sea water | place: Canada:Atlantic | collected 2013-07
CTCGTCGGCAGCGTCAGATGTGTATAAGAGACAGGCGGCCGACACCGCACGACTGCTGGCCACACTGCCGGTTCGGCTCGACCACGGAGCCCTGCCGCCGCCGCCGAGCGACGCGTTCACCCCCGTGCGTGCCTCGATCATCGGTGGCTGGCTTGTCGTGCTGCTCGGGACCGGAACGGTCGTCGTCTTGTTGCTGTGGTCGATGGCCCTCTCGGAGCGCCGCGCCGCGTTCGTCTCTACGGTCACCCATGAGCTGCGGACGCCGCTGACGACCTTCCGCATGTACACCGAGATGCTCGGCGAGAAGATGGTCGAGTCGAAGCGGGACCGCTACATCGCCACACTACGCACCGAGGCCGAACGCCTGGGGCACCTGGTCGAGAATGTCCTCGCCTACGCCCGGATCGAAAACGACAAGGCCGAACGCACCCGCGAGACACTCACCGTGCAGGCGCTGATCGACCAGGTGACCCCGGCGCTGCGCGGGCGCTGCGAAGCATCGGACACCGAACTCGAGGTCGTGCTCGACGAGGCCAGCTTGGCGCGGACTCTCGAGGTGGACAGCGCCGCGATTGAGCAGATCCTCCTCAACCTGATCGACAACGCGGCCAAGTACGCGCCGAGCTCCGAAGGGCGGACCCGAATGATCCTGGAGACGCTTCTCGACGGACGGCAGTTCCGCATCGCGGTCCGCGACTTCGGCCCCGGGATCCCCACAGGCGAACGCCGAAAGATCTTCGAGCCGTTCAGCAAAGCCAAGCGCGACGAGGCCGGCACGAAACCCGGCGTTGGACTGGGCCTGGCGCTGTGCCGGAGGTTGGCCCGCGCCCACGGCGGAGAGCTGTCGGTCGAGGATGCGAAGCCCGGGGCTCGTTTCGTGGTCACCCTCCCGAGCCAGCCGTCGTGAGGTCGATGCAGATCTTGCCGCGCTGAGTGCCGGAGGCAAGATGGTCGAAGGCGGCTCGCGTCTGCTCGAGCGGGTACACGCTGTCGACGCGCGGCTCGAGCCGGTGCTGCGCGATGCTTCGGCACATCGCCTCGAAGCCCGCCCGGTGTCCCACGAGCACGCCCTGGACTCGAACCTGCCCCATCAGAACGGGCGTCAGGTCGACCTCGGCGCGTCCTCCCGCGAGCACGCCGATCATCGCGACCGTACCGCCGAGCCGAACCGCGCGAAGCGACTGCGCGAGCGTGCCCGCCCCACCGACCTCGACCACCAGGTCCACGCCCCGGCCACCGGTGAGCGCGCGGACGGTCTTGCCCCACTTGGGGTCCTCCGCGGTCACGACGCCCTTCCATGCCCCGCGCTCCACCAGAGCATCCGCTTTGTCCGCGCTGCGAGAGGTCGCGATCACACGGGCGCCCGCGGCGACTGCGAAATCGAGCGCGAACGAACTGACCCCGCCGGACCCCTGCACCAGCACGGTGTCGCCGGGTTTGATGCCACCGAGCGTGACCAGAGCGCTCCACGCCGTGAGTCCAGCGCACGGGAGCGTGGCGGCTTGCACATCGGTGAGGTGCTCGGGCACCGGCGCCACGCCGTCCGCGTCGAGGACCGCCCACTCCCGGAGCATCCCCGGCAGCGGTCCGCCCAACGTCGCCCGGGCGCTGCGATGCGTCGGCTCTCCATCCATCCACCCCTGCGCGAACAGGCCCGCGACCCGCTCTCCAAGACGGGCGGAATCGACTCCGGCTCCCACTGCATCGACCACCCCCACCCCATCAGAGGCGGGCACGAGCGGCAGGGGTTGCCGGGGGTTGTACTGCCCTCGAACCATCAACAGATCGCGATAGTTGAGCGAGGCGGCATGGACTCGCATCCGGAGCTGGCCCGGCCCGGGTTCGGGCTTGGACTGCTCCTGGAGGTGGAGGTTGTCGAGGCCAAAGGCTTCGCGGACGACGACGGCGCGCACGGGCGATACGATGGCCCATGCCCGCCCAACCGTCGACCCACGGCGGGTGACACGCGGGCCGCTTCTCCGGCCAAGCACTGCTACCCTCCAGGCCATGACTTGGGTGCGGGCACTCCTGGCGTCGACGATTGTGAGTGCAACCGCGTGCGGTCCCGGCGAGTTGTCCAGCGACCCCGATCCCGCCGCCGGCAGCAGCACCGGCGTGGCGGAAACCGGAGAGGACTCCGAGCCGGTTGGCGCCGGATTCGTCGGCCACTACTACAGCCCGTGGACCACCGCCTTCCTTCATTTCGACGATGGGTCGGGTTGGACGACGCCGCCGGGGCTGCAGATGACGCCGGAGTCCGATGGCTGGTTTGTCCTCACCCACGACGCCGGGACCAGCGTGGAGTTCGCGTTCAACGATGGCGACACGCAGTGGGACAGCAATGACGAGGCCAACTACGCCACCGAACTCCCCGAGTTCTGGGTGAAGGATGGGGTCATCTACGACGAAGAGCCCCCCACCACCGGCGACACCGACGGCGAGGCGTGGTGCGAGGGAATCGACTGCGGCAACGGCGATTGCAATGAGGAGGAGCGGGTCTGCGATTGCGAAGCCGGCTACATCTTCGATGCCGAGCTCGAGACCTGCATCGAAGATCTGTGCGTGGGCGTGGCCTGCGGATTCGGCGAACTGTGTGACCCGGTGGATGGCAGCTGCCTCGAGGCTTGCGAGCCCGACACCCAAAGCGGCGCGTTCACCTTCTGCTACCAGAGCACAGCGTCCACGGTCGCAGTGTTGGCTCGCTACGACGGAGACGGCGAGCTCGACGTCGAGCAGAGCGTCGTTCGCCTCAACGCCGAGATCCTCGCCAGCGATTCCGTCGCGTTCGAGGCCGAAACCCAGCGTTTGGCGGTCACGGCGAGCAGCCTAGTGCCCTCGAAGTACAGCTACTTGTTCCGCATGCGCACCCTCGGTGGCGAGGACGTGCAGCCGCTGTTCGTGCCGATGTGGATCGGGGACGGCCTGCGCTATGCCGACTTCACCTGGCACGACAGCATCCTGTACCAGGTGTTCACCGATCGATTCCTCGACGGAGACGCGACCAACAACATCGACAACACGCAGGGCACCCTGGCAGAAGTCACCGATCCCCGCAGCCAGTGGCAGGGCGGCGACTTCCGAGGAATTATCGAGAAGATCGACGATGGCTACTTCGAGTCCATGGGCATCAACACCCTGTGGATCAGCTCACCGCTGCTCAACTCGCACAACAGCCAGCCTGCGGTGGACCCCGGCGTCGCTGAGCGCTTCGGCTCGTACCACTCGTACCACCCGATCACGACCGGCTATACGCACCTGGACGACTTCGGGTACGACAACCCGATCGAGACCGCGTTTGGCACCCCCGAAGAGCTCCACGAACTCGTCGACAGAGCCCACCGACGAGGGATCCGAGTCATCCCTGACTTCGTCGCCAACCACGTGCAGTCCGAGGCCAACATCTTCGACCTCCACCCCGAGTGGTTCTACAGCTACGTGCCGTGCCACAACAACTGGGACGAGTTCCGCGTCGACTGCTGGTTCACCGCGGACATGCCGGACCTCGACTACAACGTTCCCGAGGCGCGCCAAGCCGTCATCGACCACGCGATCTGGCTGCTCGAGGAGTACAACTTCGACGGATTCCGGGCCGACGCGCTCAAGCACATGGACGACGTCTTCGTCCGCGGCCTCAAGCAAGCCGTCATCGAGCAGGTCGAAACAACCGTCGATGACCACTCGGTCACGGTCGAGCCCACCGTGCTGTACATGGTCGGCGAGTCGCTGGGAGGCTGGGCCCGCTACCACGTCCGCGAAGACATGGTCCAAGGCCAAGTCGACGAGGAGTACTACAACCAGACCAAGGCGGCCTTGCTCAACTTCTCGTCGAGCATCCGCAACCTCGCCGACTTCGCGATCCCCAACGACACCGCGTACCTCAGCCCGCAAGAGATCTTCGGACAACAGGCCGGCTACCCGGGCGCGATCATGGGGAACTTCTTCGGCAACCATGACCAGTGGCGGGCACTGACCGAGGCCGGCGGAGACCACACCCGGCTGCGGCTCGCCCAGACGTTCCTCTTCACCTCCCCGGGCAACGTCCCCATGCTCTACCAAGGCGACGATATCGGGACGTTCGGCGAGGCCGACCCCGACAACCGAGCCATGCATCGCTTCGACGGACTCAGCGGCGCCGAGCTGGAATCCCTCGAGCATGCCCGGCGTGTTGGCCAGGCCCGCGAAGCACACGTCGCCCTCCGCCGAGGCTCGCGAGAGACCGTGGTCCTCGAGGACTTCTTTTGGATCTACCGCGTCAGCCACGGCGACGACGAGGTCTATGTGGCGCTCAACCGCGACGCCGCCCGGAGTTGGGACCCACCCGCGGGATTCTCGGATGTGCTGGGCAACTGCACCGGCGGCAACGTGCCCTCCGGGCTCTCGTGCATCTTCGTGCCGGAGCGCTGAGGTGCCTTTGCAGCGCAGCGGGTCACGCACCGGGCAAACCACCCGCGAGCGGCGACGATGAGAGCCGGTCTCGCGTTCGGCCTGGCGGCGTACGGCCTGTGGGGCTTCGCTCCGCTGTTCTGGCACGAGCTCGCCCATGTCCCCGCCACTGAGGTTCTTGGGCACCGGATCGTCTGGGGCCTGATCTTCTTCGGGCTCTACGGCACGCTCTCCGGCAAGCTCGGTGAGGTCGTTCGCATCGCCCGCGACCCCCCGGTCAGGCGGCGACTCGCATTGACCGCGCTGTGCGTGGGGTTCAACTGGTTCGTCTTCGTCTACGCGGTCATGACCGACCGAGTCCTCGACGCCAGCCTCGGCTACTTCATCAACCCACTGCTGAGCGTCGCGCTGGGGCGCTTCGTTCTTGGCGAGCGCCTACAACCACTGCAGTGGGCCGCGGTGGGGCTTGCCCTGATGGGCGTGCTCGTGGTCGCGTTCGGTACGGACGGGCTCCCCTGGATCTCCGTCGCAGTCGCAACCTCTTTCGGGCTCTACGGCCTGTTGAGGAAGACCACTGACGCCCCCGCACTCGCGGGCTCCACGTTCGAGACGATCGTGTTGTCTCCGGTCGCACTGACCGGCCTGATCTGGCTCACTCTCCAGGGCCGAGGTCACTTTCTCGCCGGTGATCCACGTACGGACCTTGTGCTGGTCTGCACGGGCCCGGTGACCGCAATCCCGCTCCTGCTGTTTGTGCACGCCGCCAAGCGGCTTCCGCTGACGCTGGTGGGCTTCCTGCAATACCTCGCCCCCTCGATCCAGTTCGCACTCGCGGTGCTCGTGTTCCACGAACAGCTGCAGCCCCTCAAGCTTGCGGCCTTCGGGCTCGTTTGGCTCGGCCTGGCCCTATTCAGTCTGGCGGCCTATCGCGGACCTCGTAAAACCCGCTGAGCGGCGCTATGAATTTTCCGCGGGCAGCCACCGCCGCACAACCTGGACAGAGCAGACCATGCGGAACCGACCAACCTTCCTCCGCTTCCTGACGTCGGAGGGAATCCTGTCCTACGAAGATGCCAAGAAACTGACCGAAGCGTCCTCGAAGACGAGCACGTTACTCGGTCAGCTGATGCTTCGCGACAAGCACGTCAAGCTCGCGCAGATGGTGAAGCTCCTCGAGTCGCAAGTCGCCTCACCATCCAAACGCTTGGGCGAGCTCGCGATCGAAGCCGGCTACCTCGATGAGGCTACACTGCAGGATCTCCTTGCCCAGCAGTCCAAGAGTAGGGCCCAGCACCCGATCGAGATTCTCCGGCGCACCGGGACGCTGCCCGATGAGAGCCTGTTCGAAGCGATGACCGCGTACATCAAACTGGTCGAGCGGGACTAGCGACTGCCCAACGCACCCGCCAACGACGCGGCTGAGTCCAGCTGCGAGCTACAGAAAGACGAGCTCCCCCTCCTCCTGGAGGTCCGCGAACTCATCGTCGTCGACCTCGGGGACGCTCTCACTCGACTCCGGAAGAATCAGCCGGACTCGAGTCCCCCTGCCTGGATCCGACTCCAACTCGACCAGGCCTCCTGCGGCTTCGACCTCCCGCACCACCACGTCGATCCCAAGCTGCCCTTGGGCCTTCTGCGTCGTCGGCTCTGGTCGTCGGCGCAACCGATAGGCCGCCCCGAAACACCCATCCGGGCACCCAATTGTAGAAGGCGATGGTTCCGCAAGTTCCCGCAGGACTTCGGCCGGCATGCCCCTCCCGTCGTCCGTCACCTCGAAGATGATCGACCCATCGATGCGCTCCGCCCGAAGCTGGACGAGCGCCAGGACCTTCTTCCCCCGACGCCCCCGCTCGGTGCCGTCCTCGATGCCGTGCTCGACCGCGTTGTTCACCAAGTGGACCAGAGGACCCGCCATCGTGGTCAGGAGGTGTTCAGGGGCGTGCAGAGCTTCCCCGGTCGCGTCGACCCGCACGAGTTTTCCGTGCCGGGCGGATGCCTCACGGCAATGCTGCGCGAGCCGGGAGAGGACTGGGCCCAGGGGTGCCCGTCGCACGGACTGACAGATCGATAGAAGCTCCTGGTGTGCGCGATCGAAGAACTCCCCGGGCTCGGCGAGAGACCGAGCTTCGCCCTCCGAACGAGCAAGCTCGGCCCACCGACGCACCTCGACCTGGAGCTCTTCCAAGCGTTTCAGCTGCGGGGGCTCCAGTTGCAGCGTCTGGCCCGCTTGGACGTTTCCGACCGAGATCGCCGCCCCGGGGGAATGGATCACGATGTGGCCGCCGCACTCGAGCACGTGGTCGAGCATCCGCGTGTGGGCTTCCAGCTCGGCACTCCATGCGACGGTTCCTTCGCCCTCCAGCCCTGCGGCCAACGCATCAACCCACGCTTTGATCAGGTCTACCGAGTGCCGCACCGCGGCGAGCTGCCTGTCGGTCATCTTCGCCCCGCACTGCCGGACCGACGCGATGAGACGCCCGGTACTCCGAGCCAAACGTTGGAGCTGATCGAGATGGAAGAATCCCGCCGTGACTTGCACCGTGTGCATCAGCCCGAACGGAGACTGCGGGCCATCACCCACGCAGTCGGAGATGACGGCTTGGGTCCGCTCGATGCCTCGCAGTGTCTCGACACAAAAATCCTGCAGAAGCGATCGCTGGTCTTCATCACAGGGAATGACGAATGCGGTGGTCTCGGGAGGAGCCGTCAACTTGACCAGCGCGGCCTGCAGTCCCTCGAGTTCTCCGAGGATTCGGTAGAACATCGTCTTCTCACCATAGCCGCTCACCCCATTGACCAGTGCCGCGAGGCTCTCGACACACCAAGAGAGCGTGATCCCCATCGAGGGCAACTCGGACAGCGCCAAGACTGGACTGCGCACCACCTCGAGGAGCCGGCATGCACGGATCGTCGCGCCTGGCTCGAGACCCGACCGAATCAGCAGTGCCGTCGCCTGCTCGAGAGCAGCGATCGCACGCTGCCGCTTCGGGGAGGCCATGAACACGATCTCGCCGAGCCACGCATCGCTCGTGACTCGATAGATTGCGGCAGTCGTATGCACGTGCGCGTACATCTCCGCGTCCGCCCGACCGAGGAATTCCGGCGTCTCGAGCTTGGACTGGGCGCCGGTTTCTTTGGCCTCGGAGGACTTCACGCGACCGACGACATGGTTGAGCACCTCGGCCAAACCGTCGCTGAGCTGCTCCCCCGTGACCAAGCCATCACCCCTGTCATCGAACAGCCAACGAACCATCGCTCCAGCGGTTCGACTGCAAGCGAACACGGCGAAGTCCTGAACGTCGTCGACGCCGCACAGGAGCCGGAGCGAGGCACCGTGCTCCCAAGTGGGCTCTGGTAAGCTGGCGAGTTCGACGCGAACGCTGGACACGCTCGAGCCGTTCCCACCAAGGACCCCCTCGATGGCTCCCACCAGAGTTTCGGCAAGTGCGTGGGGCGCGAAGCCCTGTTCCGTAGCGGTCCGAGTGTCTCTGAGTTCTGGTGCGAGCACGGCGGTTCCTCTCTTCGAGCAGGGTGTGTCAAGCCGCGCGGGCGAGCACGTGTTTGACGCCTTTGACCAACACGTCCGGCTTGAACGGCTTGACGATCCAAGCGGTGGCACCGTACCGCTTGCCCCTTGTGACCAAGTCCTTTGACGACTCCGTGGTCAACACGAACACCGGTATGCCCTGTTTCCCGGGGACCGAGCGCAGGCTTGCCAACATCTCGAGGCCGTCCATGACCGGCATGTTGATATCGACGATCGCCATGTCGATCGGATGGTCCTTTGCTTTTTGGAGGCCGATCGCGCCGTTCTCAGCCTCGATGACCGTGTAGCCCGCAGCTTGAAGGCAGGTCCGAACTTGGTGGCGAATCGTGGTGGAGTCGTCGACCACAAGAATCATTGCACTGGACATCGGTTGGTTCTTCCCTTGTTTCTGCGTCGCAATCGGCTCAGGCAACGAGTAGTTCTTGTGGGCTGGGCGCCATCTGAGAGACGGGGAACCGAAACTCGAAGGTCGTTCCCTGACCGAGCTGACTGCTCACAGAGATCTCCCCACTCCTCGCCTCGGTCGCGGCCCTCACCGCGCTCAGGCCCACGCCACGGCCCGAGTAGGCCGTCACCTGCTCGCTCGTCGTGAAGCCCTCGAAGAAGAGCGCGGCCTCGAGGTCAGCGCGCGTCTCGACGGCGAGACCTCGCTCCTCAGCTTTGAGGCGGACTCGGCTCCAGTCGATGCCGCGGCCGTCGTCTCGCACGCGGACCACGAACTGGTCGTCCTCCTGGCGGGTGCTCAGCCACAGCGTCCCTGCGGCAGGCTTGCCTCGGCCCAATCGCTCGTCCTCGGACTCGATCCCGTGGTCCACAGCGTTGCGCACGATGTGGATGAAATCCTGCCAGAACGGTGCCCAACGAGAAGGGTCCAGCTGAAGCTCCGAGCCCTCGACTTCGACGACCAGCTCGCCCTTGCCCAGCCGCGCCGCGATTCGTGAAGCCTGGTCGCCAACCCGCTCCAAGCGGTCCCGGGTCTGCTCGAGCCGTAGCTCCAGAAGCAGCGGCGTGAGCTCGGACCCCGCCGGGCCGGCCAACGCTCTCTCGAGGAGCGCTCGGTACTGCTCGGGGCGCACGAGAATCGAATCCCGCGTCCCGCTGTCCAAGACCACCACGACGCTGTCCAGCAGTCGCTGCCAGCGCTCGGCGAGCTCGGTGACGAGGCTTGCATCGGGCGAGCGGCCACTCTCTGCCATCCCGTCCTCCACACGCTCGCAGATCGCGGCAACCGACCCCAGCTCGAAGAGCATCGAGTTGCCCTTGAGCGTATGGACCGTGCGCTTGAGGAGGTCGAAGTCGGTGCACGTCCCGTCGGTGACCGTACGGACCAAGACCTCGGCCTCGCGCAGGAACTCTGCGAGCCCAACGCGGTCCTGACTCGACCGTTCGATCAGACTCATCATCTCGCGCTGCTCCTGCTCGAGCTGTTGCCGGGCGACGACGGCCGTCCTGTCGGTGACGACGATCAACAGCTGGGAGACCTCCTCACCGGTGAAGATGGGTGTGTACGCCAGACCGCACTGCCGGCCATCGATGATCGCCTTGGAGGGGAACTGCTCCAACGCGACCTCCAGCGGAAGGAAGCCATCTTGGAGCTGCTCGAATGCCGCATCAAAGGCATCGCCATAGCGAGGGTCAATCCTGCTAAGGCAGGCGCCGAAGGCCGCCCCATCGCTGCAGTCACCGAGCCACTGGTCGACGGTAGCGGAGCGCTCGGTCGCGATCACGCCATTGCGGTCGACGGTGAGGAGCCCCTGGTCGACATTGTCCATGACCAGCCGCATCTGCTGGTTCTTCGCATCGAGGGCCGCAGTTCGTGCCTGGACGATGCGCTCGAGACCGATGACGTTGTCGAAGAAGCTTCGGGAGATGTAGACCGTCGCGACGGACTCGAGCACGACGAAGGCAGCATGCACGAGCACGACCCACAGGGGCGCGTCGTAGTTGAAGACCGACTTCGGCAGGTAGTACCAAAGAGCCAGGTGGTGCACGGTGACGGTGCCGGCCGCGACAATGACGACCATCGGGTTGGCGAATATCGAGAGCATCGCGAGCAACGCGAAGAAGTAGAAGTGCATCTCGATCTGCACCGGCCCTTGCCCAAAGTGGACCAAGAGACCGCCCATGAGCATGCTGGTGAAGCCATGGACGAGCGACACATGGCGAGGATTCCTGAACGACGCCGTCGCCACCAACGGACCCACCAGCACGGCGAGGGTCAACAGCAGGGCGGTTCCGGGCCCCGTGTCATTGAAGTAAGCCACCGCCACGAACGCGGGGACATGCAGCGCGAAGAAGAGCGTCGCCAGCCGGTTGACCTTGCGAAGGTACTTCGTCTCGAACTTCGTCTGTTCGGCCGGAAGGCACAGAACCCTCATCAGTGTTGCGAGTGCTTCTTTCACGTGACCTCAGTCGTACTTGAGACCCATTGGGTCGAGAATCTGCTGGAGTTCCTTGCTGACGCCGCAGCCATACAAAGGAAGTTCCGTGGGAGCGGCGCCGGCCTGAAGCGCTCGGATGACCTCCTGGTCTTCAATTGCGTAGCCCTGTTTTCGCTCGGTGTACCCACCGGCGTATTGGAGTTCGCCGCCCGGGTTCATGACGAGCAACAACGGTGCCGAGACGATGCCGTAGTGCTCTTCGAGTTCGCCCGGGGATAACGTGATGACATCAAAACCGGCTGCGTCGGCGCGAGCCTGGACCGAGGCATCTTCGCCAACGAGCAGCACGACCTCGTACAAACCGTCCGGTCGTGCAGACTCGAACAGGTGGTCAAACACCCGTTGGGAACAACGACACGCGGAGTAAAGGACATGAACCGCGGCCCACGACTCCCGCTCCGCCTCTGGCACCAGGGCAGCGAGCGCTCGTTCGAGGGCGGGGTCCGCCCGGTCAGGCGAAGGCAGCGTGTACCAATGGCCCGCCATGAGCGTCGACTGCACGACGACCGAGAGGCCTGCCCACAGTGCGAGGCAGGACCAAACAGCCCAACGCGGAAGACGCCGGATCACTCCGAGACCTCTCCGAGCCCGTCGGTCAGCACAACGAGACACTCGGTCCCAAACCACCCGATCGCAGCCCCAATCAAAACCGCGACCACGACGCCTCCCCCGGCCTCGAGCCCGGTCTCTGCCCGGGTCGCCCAGATCATCCCGGCGCCGAGGCAACCTGTCAGGGCACCAAACGCCGCCCCAACTCTGGTGAGCGGGCTGATGCGGGGAGGATTGTGCGCAGAGGGCATGACATTCCTGACTGCGATGCTGCCGGCGCAGCTGCCAGCCTCCTGGCACGCACCCGGTCATCACATCGCCTCCAGGGAATCGTCCCCCTTCCCCCGAACCTGAAGCTCAAGTCAGGCCGTCTTCCCCTATCGATCAGACCGATCCTGACCGGCGCCGGCCCACCTCGAGCCGGGCCGGCCTCCTGCCGGTTCGGACCGGTTCAACCCCGAGCAGCGGCGGGGTCGATCCCGAGCTTCTTGAGCCGGCTCTGCAACGTCGTGGGTTTCATCCCCACCAGGGCCGCCGCACCGTCCTCGCCGTAGATCTTGCCCGACGTCCGTTCGAGCGCCCGCTCGAAGTATGCGCGCTGCATGTCGTCGAACTCGAGGAACTCGGCCCCGGCGGCCTGGGCTACCGGAAGCCGCGAAGCGGTCCCCGGGTTGAGGACGATGTGCTGGACCCGAAGCTCCCCGGAGGGCTGAAGGATGACGGCCCGCTCGAGCACGTTGACGAGCTCACGCACGTTGCCCGGCCACGGATGCCGCGCCAAGGCGTCGAGGACGTCTGGGCCGAAGCTCCACGGCCCACGACCCGTCCGCCGCGCGAGCGACTCCAGCACCCCGCCGGCGATACCAGCGATATCCTGACTCCGCTCGCGCAGCGGCGGGAGATCCAGTGGGAACCCGGCCAGTCGGTAGTAGAGGTCTTCTCGAAATCGGCCGTTGCGGACCGCTTCGCGAAGGTCGACATGACTGGCGGCCAACACCCGAACATCGACGCGCACCGACCGATCGGCGCCGACGGGTTCGAAGGTGCCTTCTTGCAGCACACGAAGAAGCTTGGCCTGGGTTGCCAACGACATGTCACCGATCTCATCGAGCAGCAGCGTGCCGCCGTTGGCGGTGAGGAACCGCCCGCGACGCTCGGAGGCGGCGCCGGAGAAGGCTCCTTTGACGTGGCCGAACAGTTCGGACTCCACCAGGTTCTCCGGAAGCGCCGCGCAGTTGAGTGTGATGAAGGGCTGGTCCGCGCGGGGGCTCCAGGTGTGTATCGCCTGCGCGAGCACCTCTTTGCCGGTCCCCGTCTCGCCGGAGATCAGCACCGGCAAGTCCGCACCCGCGACCTGCTTGGCCAAGCGCACGACGTGCTGCATCGACTCCGACAAGCTCGCCTCGAGCGCCCGAATCGCCCAGCGCCCTCCGCCCGTCCGCTGCTGGAGCAGCTGCTTCTCCTCGTTGAGCTGTCGCCGATACCGCTGGAGCAGCGCAGCTTGTTCCGCGAACAACATCGCGATCGAAACGATCTGCCCATAGACGCCAGCGAGCTGCACGACGTCCTGCGAGTACGTCTGACAGGTTGTTCGGTCGAGCGTGATGATGCCCAGGCTACGGTCCGAGGCAAACAAGGGGACCACCATGCAGGAGTGGCCCGCAGGGAGGTCGAGCACCCCATCGTAGGGATCGCCTTCGTCGCTGTTGTGTTGCTCCTCGGTCTGCGCGACCGGACGCCGTCGCTCCAGTGCATGAGCGATGCTCGGGAAACGGTCCAGTCGCAGGGTATGTCCGGTGACCCGCTCGTCGGCGAGCGGACCGGAGGCCAACCGAAGTCGGAGCTCGTCGCGGTCGAGTTCATAGACCGCCGCCAGATCATAGGGAACAACATCTCGCAAGGACGCGAGAGCACCGCGCAGGACGTCGGCGAGCGCCTGCGGACGACTGGCCATCTCAGCCAATCGGCGCAGGTCGGACGCATGATCGATGGGGCCGGCGGCGTTCATGGCAGGTTCAATCTCCGAGGGCTTGCGCGAGGTCGTCGGCACCGCCGATGTATGCGCCGTCGATGAAGACCTGGGGCGTGGTGGCAGTCTTCGAGACCGCGCGCAGCATCCGAGGGCTCGCGGCTACTTCAGCGAACGGTAGTCCCTTCTCCCGCAGCATCGACTTCGCGCGAGCACAGTGCCCGCACCCCGGTTTGGTCAGCAGCAGGACGTCAGGCTCTGCGACGTGGTTGGGGTTGAGATAGCGAAGCATCGTGTCCGCGTCGGACACCTCGAAGGGATCCCCGGGTTTGTCGGGCTCGATGAACATCTTCTCGATCACGCCGTCGCGCACCAACATCGAGTAGCGCCAAGAACGAGGCCCGAAGCCGAGGTCTTGCTTGTCGACCAACATGCCGAGCCCTTTTGCGAACTCGCCGTTGCCATCGGGGACGAAGGTGACGCCCGGCGCGTTTTGGTCCTGCTTCCAGGCATCCATCACGAAGCCATCATTCACGGAGATACACAGGATGTCGTCCACCCCCTGGGCCACGAGCGCATCGTGGAGCTCGCCGTACCGAGGCACGTGCGCGGTGGAACAGGTCGGCGTGAACGCGCCGGGGAGTGCGAACACGACGACGGTCTTTCCTGCGAACAGCTCGGCGGTGGACCGGTCGACCCACTTGGCGTCCTCGATGAACCGGAAGTTGACCTCGGGTACGCGTTGTCCTTCTTTGCTTTCGAACATGGTTGGTCTCTCGGGGAGTTGGAAAAGCAAGGACCGGCCCAATGGTGGGTGATGTAATTTCAGATACTTATGAGACAGGCAACGATATACCGTCTCTAAAACCAACGCAATATCGTCGCAGCACCGATATATCGTGCAAGGAAGAGTCGCTGTGGTCGACTACGCTGCCCCACCGATGGCCGGTCAATTTTTCATCGTGCTCGACGAGGGACCGTGCGTGCTGTCCGATCAACTGGTCGCCGCCGCCGGAGCGCGAGGCTTGGCGTGCGCCCTCGTCGTGTCGGCGCTCGTCGACCCCTTGGAGCTGCCGCAGCTGGGACCCGGCGACCTGCTGTACCGGATCGGTGTCTCGGACCGCGCCACCGTAGCCGAACAGCTTCTATGCGGGCCCGGCGTTGGCACGTTCTACCAAGACGCCACGGGCCCACACCGGCTCATCGATACGCAGTGCCTGTTCTTGTCTCGGCATGACGTGCCCGTACCTGCGGCCGTCTACTCGCTGCCGCGTAACGAGGCGGAGCTGCGCGCGGCCGTGGACACCGTCGGCGGACTCCCGGTCATTCTCAAGCAACCGGGGCACTCGCTGGGCGTCGGGGTGATGCGGCTCGAGAGCTGGAGCGCGCTGCACTCGGTCGTCGACATGCTGCGAGCCTCGGTCGGCGATCAGGTGGTCTTGATGGCGGCGATCGAGCCGGCTGTGCACTGGCGCATCATTGTTGTCGCGGGTGCCTGCGCGGCGGCGTACCGCAACCCGCTCCGCCCGGACGACTTTCGTACCCACGTGGTCGAAGAACCGGAGTACTTCGAACGCCCTGCCCCGCCAGCAGCCGTAGATGCGGCGCTCCGGGCCACAGAGGCCCTCGGGCTGACCTGTGGTGGGGTGGACGTGCTGGTCCACGAAAGCGGTGCAGTCTACGTGCTCGAGGTGAACTTCCCGTTCTACTTCGCGCACCCCAAGCGGGCCGCCAACATCGACGTCGCGGCCGCGATGGTCGACGCGCTGCTCAGTGCGCCTTCTGGCTCGACTCCCGACGACGGGACTTTCGTAGCCGCGCCCGGCGAGCCTTGAGCTGCTTCGCCGCCTTGCCCTGGTCGGGACACTGAGCGCCCTTGGCAGGCTTGGCGGTGCACTCTTTGGCGTTCTTCAGCGCCAGCTCAAGCTCCGCGACCTCTGCCTCGAGCCGAGCAACCTCTTGCTCCGCGGTCTCTTCGGCGGGTGCCTTGGGTGCCTTGGCATCCGGCTCCGCGGGCCCGGTCTCCGGGGCCGCTGCAGGCCCCAGTGCGAGAACAGGTGCGCTGACCATGACGATGCCCGCTACGAGGGCAAGGTTGAGGCTGGGGGCGCGGCGGACGATCGTTCGAGGAGGAGCGGTTCGCTTCATGGCGTCAAGACAACGCTAACAGCTTCGCCGGCGCGGTTGCGCGCGGCACTGCAGCGAGGCGCGGCCCCATCGCGGCTAGCGGTCCGACGGCCCAGGCGCGCGCTTCCACGGAGCGGACGCATCGCCGGCGGGCTTCTTCTTTTTCTTCGTGGGAATCTTGGGCGGCGGCGGCGGTGGGCGAGATGCTGGCTTCGCGGGCGGCTCTGGCTGCGCGGCGGGACGCGAGGGCCGACTCGATGACTTGCGACGTCGACGCTTCTTGGACGCCGTCGGCTTCGCGGGCGCAGGATCGGCGGCAGGCGTAGGGTCTTGTGGGATGTCCGCAACGGCAACGGCCGGCACGACGACCTCGCCCGGCTCGAGGCGGCGAAGCATCGGCGGCGTGAACCAGGCGGGCTCGCCGACCTGGGGCTCGGAGGCGGCCGGCGTCGCTCGGAAGTCGAGCTCCCAGGTGACCTCCGGCTCGGCTGGCTCGGCTGGCTCGTCGGGGCCCCGATCGACCGCGGCCGCAAGCACGTCGTGGTCGGAGGCTCCCGTGTCCCCCGAAGACAGGACGCCGGCAGCCCACAGTCCACCGACCACCGCGGCGGCCAGGACCGGAACGGCGAGCATCAGCACCAGGAAACGACCTCGCCCGCCTTGGGTCGGCTCGATGGGCGCAGGCTGCCCGGCGTCGAACGGCGGCAGGCCCGGCGCGTCGAGCGACAGCGCGGGCGCAAAACCTCGTTCGTCCCGAGGGAGGTCCGAGGCAAACCCGTCCGCGGCACCACCGTGGGGCGGGTTCGGACGATGCGGCGCAGGTGCAACAGCCGTCTGGCTCTGAATCACCGCAGCCAACGGCGCCGGCGAAGGGTCGGCCGCACCGACGGGGAGAGGCGTGGGCTCCGGATCGGGCACGAGCCGCAGCGGACGACCGCTCCCGGAATGCACCTCGACCGCATCGTCGATGTCGAGCTCGAGCATCTCCGACATGGCCGCCTCGAGCACGTCCGACGGGTCTTCGTCGACGGGAGCGCGGGGGATTGGGATCGCCGGTGGACGGGCCTCGAATCTCGGCGCGGACGCTGGTGGGGCCAGCGGGGCCCGGGTCACCTGCGTGTTGTCGGCGGCCGGTGTCGCAGGGGCAGCGGGGGGAGTCTGCCCCAACATCCCCTGCACACTGAGCGCGTCGCCGCTGAGCGCATGCAGGTCGCGCTCGAGCGCGTCCATGTCCGGTGGCCGAAGGTCCGGTCGCTTGGCGAGGCACCGCCGGATGATGCGGTCGGCCTCGGCAGGAAGCTCGGCGTTGCGAGTACGCGGTGCGGGCAGCGGGTTGGAGATGGCCTTCGCCAGCACATCCAGAGGGCTGCTCCCTTTGAACGGCACCGTGCCCGTCGCCATCTTGTACATGAGCACGCCCACCGCGTAGACCTCGCTGCGGAAATCGGCCTTCTTGCCGCGCGCCACTTCCGGCGCGAGATAGGCCGCCGTCCCCACGACCTCCTCGGCCCCGGTGAGTGCGGGCGACCCCCCATCGGCTCGCGACTTGGCCAGGCCGAAGTCGAGGACCTTGATGAAGTCGCCACGAACCCCTGCAGCTTGGTCGACGAGGAACACATTGCTGGGCTTGATGTCGCGGTGGATGACACCGCAGGCATGGGCGGCCTTGAGCGCGGCGACCACTTGCGTCGCGATGTTGCGGACCCGAGGCCAGGGCAAGCGTCGCTCCTGGCGGAGCAGGGTGCGGAGGTCCATGCCCTCGAGCAGCTCCATCACCAGGTAGACGAAGCCGTGCTCCATCACGCCGACATCGATGATCTCGATGACGTTGGGGTGCTTGACCAGCGCGGTCGTCTGCGCCTCGCGGACGAGCCGACGCAGCTGCACCTCGTGCTTCATGACCCCGGGCTTGACGACCTTGATCGCCACCGGTCGGTTCAGGGCGAGTTGCTGGCCCTGGTAGACCGTCCCCATACCGCCCGTCGACAGGGGCTCCCCAATCTCATAGCGGCCGTCGAGGACGACTCCGCGAAGATCTGCGAGATCCGCGTGTTCTGGGCTGGGCTTTGCGGCGCGCGGCATGGGTTCCTCTTTCATATGTGCACCAACGCGGCCCGATGATTTGCCCCAAGTTCGAACGTAGCCGGTCTCACAGCAACGGCGGTCGCCCCGGCACCCTTAGTGTAGGACGGTCCGAGCCCGGAACGCGAACATGAAAAAACCCCGGTCGGTCCGCGAGGGCCGAGCCGGGGTTTTTGCCAGAAGCCTGGCGAAACGAGGCGCTACTCGTCCGAAGCGGCTTTGGCTTCCATCCGCTGCACAGCGCCCATGCTGAGTTCATCAACGTTGGGCTTCATGCCGCCGGAGGGATTCTTCAGCCAGCTTCCGACTTTGCCGTAGTGGACGCCGTAGGCGAAGCCGAACACCGTGCCGAACAGCGCGATCCACGGAGCGATCGTTCCGTTGGTCAGCACGTGCACGAGGCGGTGGCTGAGATCGACGTTGAGCACCGCGTCGCTCTGCGCGCCGACGACCCAGAAGCCAACACCGACGAGGATCATCGCGAACGAGTAGACGTTGGTGTGGGTGAGCTTGCCCCACAGCTTGCCGCGGTCGTCCTGGCGGAAGAACTCGAGGCTGAGTCGCACGAGCGAGTGCAGGACGAAGTACAGGCCCGCGAGCGCACCGTCGAACGGAAGCACGGGAAGGATCGCGTAGAACATCGCGAACATTCCGAGGTAGCTGACGAGCGCGTACAGCTGCGCGGGGTGAATCTTGACGTTGGTCAGGTGCGGAGCAGCGCGCAGAACCTTCGACTCTGGGTTCGTGTACCGAACACCGAAGCGGCTCTCGGTCGGACGACCCCAGCAGCAACCGTAGACGTAGCAACCGAGTCGCGCGATGGCTTCACCCAAAGGCAAGCAGAGAGCCGGTCCGTCGAGCAACCGAAGCAACGGCACCCCGGTGATCTGGCTGATGATCATGAAGCCGACGAGGCCGCCGGCGATACCGCCGTGCAACATGTAGCCCGGCTTGATGATCGTCTGCAGCGGATTGCGGAACAGCTCTCGCCACTCGAGCATGATGCTGAACGAGCGCAGTCCGATGAGAATCATCGGCACGAGAATGAAGAGGTAGAGCTTCGCCATGTAGACGACGTCCATACCGATCATGGCCGTGTACCAGAGCGACACTGCACAGCCGGCCGCGAACGCCGACCCCGCCAAGAAGGCATAGGTCGTGAACAGCCAGTTGCCGACACGGAACAGAACCGTGCGGTTGTGGAAGTCGAGGATCCAGCGGCGGAAGAAGCCGCGCGGCTCCGCGGCCGCGGAAGGAGATGTCGATTCGGACGCCATCGCGCCGGCATCTAACGGCACGGAGGTACCTTTGCGCAAGTGGGGTGCGACATTGGCCTGGTGCAACGGGCGCCATCGCACATTTCGTGAGCCGGCAAACCTTTGGAAACCCGGCGGATGGCGCGCTTTTGCGCGAGTTGTCGCGCCAGTGTTACGGTCGCCCCTTGGGCGGAGGTCACCAGTGTTCGCAACATGCGGACCCATCGGACGAGCAGCTCTCCACGGGCTTCCTACCGATATCTCTCGCTCTCACGCTGCTGCTCAGTGGGCTCTTCGTCTTCGGAATCGTCCCCATGAGCTGCGATGCTTCGGGGACCGGCGCCTCCAGCGAGCGGCGATGACAGCGCGGTGGACCTAGCCCTTCGCCCGCCCGGCGCCCGAGCTGCTAGGGCGAATCGTCGTTCGCGGTGAGCAGCGAGACGTGCGAGGCGACCGTCCCGTCCGAGATCGGCACGCCATAGATCGCCGCGTAGAACAGGATCCCCTGCATCGCTCGGTCTTGGTTGCGGTTGCCGAGTGCGAAAATCGCGTTGTTGGCGAGGACTGCAGCTTCGCCTGGCTCGATGGCAGCGAGGTTGTTGGCCGGGAGTTCGTTGCCATCGACGAGCAACCGGACCCGTGACGCGTCACTGCCGGCGTTGGTGTCGACGATCAAGTGGACGACGTGCGCGACACCATCGCTGAACGCGGAATAATCCCAGTCCCGAACGACCGTGTCGTTCCACGCGAACTGGAGCTGGTTGGGGTCGTTCGAGCTGAGCGTTGCCGTACCGGAGCCCGTCCCGCCAAAGTGGACGAGCCTGGAATCGGAGCCCACCGCGTCGTCGAGCCGCACCACGACCTCGAACGTCAGCTCGGTGACCCCCTCCAGCCCCTCAAACTTGGACTCGGCGATGGGTGCCCGCGCCCCATCGTCGGCACCTGCC
>OJGU01000606.1_pt1 | contig 19288 bp, 13 predicted proteins | sample 1594741 | NCBI WGS metagenome assembly OJGU01 (sample SAMN05416841, study PRJEB24817) | seawater metagenome | isolation source: Sea water | place: Canada:Atlantic | collected 2013-07
CGAGATGTAGAGAGGTCTCGTGGGCTCGGAGATGTGTATAAGAGACAGGAATGATGGATGAGCTTAGGCAGCATGGGGGTCCCCGGAGTACGCGTGGATTATCTCCACCCGCCGCGACCCCACGCGCAGCAAGATCTGCCGGAGGGCCGCCCCTGACGCGTGAGCTTTTCGCGGGCGTCAGCGAGTCCGGTGAGGCATGCGGGCGTCCGTCGAGTGAAAGGGTTCGGCCTGCGTCTACGAACACTCGCGGCTCGGCGGGGCGTGGTCGGCCGCGCCTCGGGTATGCTGAGTCAGACCCGTGAATCACGACATCCCTACCGAGCACCCCTCTCACCTCGGCTTGGAGTCGCTGGAGCTGCGGAACTCGCTCGAGCGAAAGCTGTTCGGTGAAGAGGCGATCACTGAGGTCGGGCGCTATGTCGTCGAGGGGCGACTGGGTTCGGGGGCGATGGGGACGGTATTGCGGGCACGTGACCCGGCCTTGTCCCGAACGGTCGCGGTCAAGGTGCTCGCGAGCTCGGCCACGCCGGCCAACCGGGATGCGTACGTGGACGCGCTGCTTGCCGAGGCGAAGACGCTCGCGCAGCTAAATCATCCCAACGTCGTCGCGGTGCATGACGTCGGAACGCACGACGGGCACGTCTTCATCGCAATGGAATGCATCGAAGGGGGCACCCTTCGCGACTGGCTCGCCTCCAGCCGAGGCCAACCGGGACGGGTGGCAACCGGGGTCCGTTACCTCGAACAGGCGGCACGGGGACTTGCTGCCGCGCACGCGCTCGGCATCATCCATCGAGACTTCAAACCGGAAAACGTGTTGATCGGGGACGACGGCCGCGTCCGGGTCGTTGACTTTGGGCTCGCGGTGTCCCCCCGGACCGTCCCCGAACTCCAAACGAGCTCGGGGGACGTGGGCGACCCCTTGGCCACCGGTTCAGGGGAGATCGTCGGGACTCCAGCCTATATGGCTCCCGAGCAGTTTGGCGGCAGGCATGTGAGCGAAGCCGCGGATCAATTTGCGTTGTGCACGACGCTGTTCGAGCTGGTGAGCGGCCGGCGGCCTCACGAGGATGCGAAGACGGTTCCAGCGCTGGCCGCTGCGGTGCTCGACGGCGACGCAACGCTCCCCCGCGACATCTCGATCTCCCGGGGACTTCGCGCCGTGATCGAGCGCGGACTCGCACGGTCCGCCGAGGACCGTTTCCCGAGCATGGACGCGCTGATCGTGGCCCTCGAACAACTGCGGCGGCGACCGAGGCGAATCCTGACCGGGGCGCTCGTCGTCGGCGCGGGCGTGGTGGGTGCTGGCGTCGCGTGGGGTGCAGGTGGTGACCCCGGGGCGAGTTGCCGCGACGTCGGGGCGGCTGCCGACCCGATCTGGAACGCGACGCGGGACGCCGAGCTGTCGGCCGCCTTTGACGAGACGGGGTTGCCGTTCGCTGGCGCCGAATCCCGGCGGCTTGGCACGGCGCTGACGGAGTACATCGCCACATGGAAGGGCGCCCGTTCAAAGGTCTGCGAGAGCACGTACGTCCTGCAGCAGAAGTCGCCGGAACTCCACGACCTCGAGGTCGCGTGCCTGGACCGCAGCCTCGCGGATGTCGCCGCGCGGGTCGAGGTCTATCTCAGTGCCAACAACACCATCGTCGAGCGCGCCGCGAGCCTCGCCGCGGCACTTCCGGACGTCGAGCGGTGCGGTCGAGCAGACGAGTTGATGGCCCGAACCCCTGCGCCCACGGACGAGGCTGAGGTCTCTCTGTGGGCCGACGTGACTGCGGCCGCCAACCGTGCCAACGCACTCACCCACGCGGGTCGCTTCGATGCAGCCAGAGAGGTTCTCGTGCCGCTCGAGCCCCGAGTCGAGGCGTCGTCATACCTTCCAACCCAGGCCGCGTGGTTCGCATCCTCGAGCTTGCAGCACCATCTCGCCGGCAATCCCAATGCGTCTCGCACGCAGGCGCGGCGCGCGTTCCATGCCGCGGTGGCTTCGGGCAACGATGAGATCGCCGCCCAGACTGCGACTCAGATTAGCAACGAGGCTGACGAGAACGAAGACCGTCGCGCCGCTCGGGACTGGGCGAGCACGGCGCTTAGCCTCGCGCGGCGCCAGGGGGGCAATCTCGCGGTTGAGGTCCGTGCGCTGGATGTCCTCGGGCAGGTCGAAGTCGCGGAGGGCAATGTTGAAAAGGGGGAGGCCCTGTTCGAACGTGCGCTGCAGCTGTGTCGCGACCACGAGCTCGACACGGTCTACACGACGATTCTCTCCGATAGCGCGGCCGTCTACCTGAAGCGGGGCGATACCTCCCGCGCGATCTCTCTGCTCGAGGAGGCCCGAGAACGCGCGATCGAACATCGCGGGCCGGATCACCCCGACGTGTTCCATGAGTCGGTCAACCTCGGCATCGTGCTGTACGTCTCCGGCAAGACTGAGGACGCGGAGGCTCTGTTGCGCGAGGCGATCGCACGCCAAGAGGCCGTCTACGGGCTCACGTATGCCAGGCTTGCCTATCCCTTGCGGGTGCTGTCCGACGCCCACCTCCAGCGCGGTGAGCTCGAGGAGGCCGTTGAACTCCTGCGGCGGGTCCTCGACATCCAGATCGCGGCGCACGGGCTGGAGTCTTCGCAGGTGGTGTCGGACCGCGCGCCGTATGCCGCGTATTTGGCTCGCCTCGGCCGTCACGAAGAGGCCGCCGAGCAGGTCGGTCTCGCGTCCGCCGGGGCTCGAAAAGCACTCGAGCCCGGTTCCCCGGAGCTCGCCGCGCTGCTTGTCGCGCTTGCGGATGCTCTCGTGAAGGTTTCGCCGCCGAAAGCCAGGTCTCTCGCCGTCGAGGTGCAAGCGATCCTGGAGACGCCGAAGGGGGCGGCGGGGGACCCCTACGCCCAGGCCAACGTCCAGTGGAATCTGATCCGGATCTTCTCCGCACTGGACGAACCGGAGCGTGCCCTCGCCGCGGGCGCTGCGATTGCGCTCGCGATGGAAGCAAACCCCAACGCGAACCAGAGCCATCGAGCGGCGATCCTGCTCGACTACGCTCGGGTGCTCGAGAAGAACGGTCGACCTGGGGAGGCGCTGGCGCAAGCGGAGCGTGCCGTAGAGCTCATGCACGAACACGGAGCGCACGGCCCCAAAGACCTCGAGGAAGCCGAGGCTTGGGTGCGAGAGCACCGAGGGTAGGGCATCAGGCGCCGCGCGAGCATCAGGCGACGAGGACCTGGTACAGCAGCACGCCGAGGATGGCCGCCTGGTCGATGGCGCCGATGGCAAAGCTTGCGGTTCGCCAGGGTTGGATCTGGCGGACATAAGCAACGCTGTGGAACAGGCGGGCGGCAACAAAGATGCCAAACAGAATGGAAGCGGTCGTGAGTGAGACTCCGGTGAGGGTCAAGACGAACGCGGTGACCAAGAACAGCGGGATGTTCTCCAGCGCGTTGCGGTGGGCCCGGCGATACCGTTCGGTCTTCTGGTTGCCCGCCTCGTAGACCACGTCGGCCTCGGCGTTGAGCACCTTGTCCTCCGGGTTGACGACCTCTTTGGCTTTCGCACGCGAGAGCGCGGTGTTGTTGGCGAGCACCAAAAGGTTGAATCCGAGCAGGCTCGCGCTGATGACGTAGGCGGTGAAGACGGGGTTGGCGGTGACGGACATCGGTAGCTCCTCACCCTGACGACGGATGGGTTCCTCCCGGATCGACAGCCCGCCTCGAAAAAGACGAAAAGGCCCTTCAAAGGGTCTCTCGCCGGGTGGCTCCCATTCGCGCGGGGCGTTGGCCAGAACCCGTTCTCCCTCCGGGAAGGAGGCAGCGTTCGGTGCAAGTGCCGTCTTTGGCTTGGCGAGCTTGTTGATCGTCGCCAACGTGCAGCCAGAAGCGGAGCCGAGGCCGAGGCATAGGGTGACAGCGAGCAGTGTACGGGGAGACTGGTACGGCATTGCTGGGGTTGTTCCGCCCCTGGCCGAGCGGTCTAGGCGATCTTGAGAAACTGTTTCGGCCCCAGGCGCAGCGCAACCGCGACAGGGCAGACAGACCCGCTGGTGGTTCCGGGATACCCTCGACAGGGATGCGCAACCTTGGACCTGCCGGCGTCGTCGTCGTCGTCGTCGGAGCGGCCTGCTCTCAGGCCCAGCCGGCGAACGAGACTCCGAGCACCGGTGGGGGGAGCTCGTCATCGCTGCCCGGAGACCCGGTCTCGACCTCTGGCGCAGAGGATTCGAGCGCGACCTCGTCCGCCAACTCGACGACGCTCTGGACGACCACCGACGCGACGAGTTCGAGCAGCGACGGATCGACCGGGGGCCCTCCGCCCGTCGTTTCGTGGTCTCCGGCGGTGTTGGACTACCAGTTCCGGTGCAAGTTGATCTCGGGCGCGGGCATCGAAGATCCGACCGCAAACGATACGCACCACCGGGCAAACCTACGAGGGACCGATCTCGGCATCCCGCTGGTGGTGGACGATCAGCTGCTATTGTTCTTCGGGGATACACAGGGCTATCGGACGATCTGGACGCCGGGTGAAGACCCCGACAGTATCGGGCGGGTAGACGCTACGCAGGCGCGTGAGGACCCCGGTGTGTTGTGCGACGGCCTCGAGTTCTTGCTGACCGCCGACGACCCCTCCGTCGCCGCAGCGAGCGACCCGTCGATCCTGCGCGACTTCGCGGCGAGCACGATGATCGCCCCTCCAGGGGAAGCGCTCTCGGACTACATCGGCGATTCACCGCCTCCGTTTCCGAACATCCCGGGGACCTTCGAAGTCCCAACCGGGGCACTTCGGATCGGCGAGGATGTCTACACCTGGTGGGCTGGGAAGACGACCTTCGACCCGCGACCGCAGATGACGTTGAGCTACCTCGCTCGCTGGGACCGACCTCGCACGCTTCCCAACCACCAGATCATCCGGCCGTTCGATGCGCTGGAGGGGGGCGCGCTGGGGGGCCACTTTCTGCAAGCGTGGCCGATCGTGCTGCAAGAGTCCGTGTACGTCCTGGGCACGGGCGACTATCGATTCGGCGGTGTGTCGCTGATGCGCTTCCCCGTGGCGGAGATCGAGACGGGAGACGAAGCGGCGGTGTTCGACCCTTCGAGCGGGACTTGGGTCGACACCGCAGGGGCGGAGCCCGGTGGGCTCGGGTCGATTCCCACGTTGTTCGAGGACGACGGCGTCGGCGAACTCGGCGGCGTGTTCTTGGAGGCGTCGGGCGTCTTCATCGTGATGTACCAACGCGAGCTGCACGAGCGTGGTGGTACCGTCATCGACAACCGCGTAGTGTTGCGGACGGCCGCGCAGCTCGAGGGCCCGTGGAGCGACGCGGTGACGGTCATCGACATGGCGGACCCCGCGTTCACCGCCAAGCACTGCTGCGGGGCGGACGGATGCCAGGGCGACGAAATCTTGAACTGCTTCGTCGCGGGGCTCTATGCGATCTACCCGCTGCCGTCTCCGACCGTGACCATCGGGGACGACGGCACGCTCGTCGTGGACTTGGCGTTCGTAGCGTCGACGTGGAACCCCTACAACGTCGTGCTGTTCGAGACCCAGGTCGAGATCACGCCCGGGTTCTAGGCCGCTCTAGACGGTGGGCGGCTTGATGAGCGGTGCAGGCATGGCGCTGGGGATCTGGGCCAGACCGGGTTTGTCCGGACGGGCCTGCGCCTGGGGGATTCCGGCGGCCAAGGCCCGGCGCACCGCCGCTTCCACGACGGGCGCGTGGTCGGCATCGAGGGCATAGATGCTCACCTCGATCGTGTCTCGCTCCCGCCGTTCGACCTTCGGCTCGTGTACGACCGACGCCCAGTGACAGCGCATCGCAGAACGCACCACATGGCGCTTGAGACTCACGAAGTCGACGCCCGGGGGTTGGTCGATTGCGAACGCGTGCACGTGAGCACCCGAGACGCTTTGCGTGCGGCGAAGGGTGTCTCGGCTGATCTTCCCGTACGGAATCACAGCCTCGTCGCCCTCGGGCGTTTGCACGATCAACGAGCGCATCCCGACATCGAGGACACGGCCCTCGACATCACCCACGCGCACGTGGTCGCCAACCCGGCACAGCCGCCCGAACCGAAACGCGACGCCGCTGATCAGGTCGTACAACGACGCCCACGAGAACAGCGCAAGCACGCCGAGCAGGGAGACCAGGACCACCGCGAATGCGAGCTCGCGCGTGAGGAGCGCCGCGAGGCCAGAGGCGATGTACGCGACCAAGAGGGTCAGGCCCAAGACCGGCGCGAAGCGCTGCAGACCGTCACGAACCCGGGCTGGAGCAGGAACCACTCGGAACAGGAACGCGACAAGTTGCAGTACGCCGATGAGCGCGACCGCGCCCAGCGTCAAGAACGTGAGGTCGACGATCGAGCGGAAGAGGTACTCCGTCATCCCAACATCCCCTGGCTGCGGAGGCTATCGGTCACCAAATGGGCAACGAATCGGTCCACGTGAAGAACATCCCTCGCATCGCGCCGCACCAACCCCATGCGAGACAGTGCCGAGACATCGACTTCGAGGTCGTCGGCGGGCACTGCTGCGATGCGCTGGAGTCGGCGCATCGTCACTTGTTTGTGAACGACGAGCTGGACGAGGAGTGCGCTGAGTTCGACCCGAAGCTGCTCGATCATCTCGGCGCGAGGCCGAGCGGGCCATCGCATTATCAGTGTGTTCGCATCGACCTTGTCGATGTGGGAGAGCCAGGCTCGAAGCGCGACCGCGACGAGCCCACCAGAGAAATCGAAATACCGCGTGAAGAGTCGGGCCTGTCGCCATGGCGCGAGTTCTTCCTCGGGCGTGCCGGCAAGCTCGAAGCTGATGCCGGTGGACCCGTGCCTCAAGGAGATGATCGACTTGAGTGTTTCGGCCGGCAGCGGGTCGCATTCGACGACCGCCAACGCCGACTCGCTGAGTCGCGCAAAACTGCTCATGAACCGCCAGGCGTGCACGTTGAGGTTTGCGACGAACAGGCAACGGTCGCCGTGCTTCCCCAGCAAGCGGATGAATTCCTCGAGCAGCACCATGCCTCGCGGACTCCGCTCCCACCACAACTCCAGATCGTCGAAGACGAACACCGACCCGTCCGGGACCTTGCTCAACAGCTCGTCGGGCTTGCCGCGGTCTTTGACCTCCGCCTCGAGCGCGAGCCGGAGCGCAGCGGGCTCGATGGCGCCGCCCGGTGGGGGGCTGATCCGGAAGACCTTGCGGCGGGAGAGGAACTTGGTGGTGAGCACGTGGCACAGCGCGGTCTTTCCTGCTCCCGTCTCGCCGACGATGAACAGTGCGCCCTGTCCTCCGTTTTCGTGCCGCTTGATCGCGGCCTTGATTCGGCCCAGTTCGTTCTGCCGGCCCACCCAGAACGTCTCGCTGATCGTGGCCTGGCCGGAGAAGAGCTGCCGGTAGTAAAACGGCAGTGCACGCAACAGGTCACGGCGCGGTGTGAGGTTCTGGGCAAGCTCAGCGATCCGGTCGACAACGGTCGCGCCGGTTCCAGTCGCGGTCCGCCGGAGGCGCCGCGCCAACAACACGCCGGTGCTGCGGCGATAGAGCAGCGCAACGAAGGTCTGCCGCGCGTACCCTGCCGCGCGCGAGACAACCCGCCGCACTCGCGACACGGCCTTGTGGCTCTCGCGGCTGCGGATGTAGTGGGACAGGCTGTCGGAACGGTTGGTCAACGCATAGGGAGCCGTCTCGTCCCGCAGGGTCCCCAACTGCTCCGCGACTCGAGTGGAGAATGTCTGCGACGCACTGCGAAGCACGCCGAGCTCGGTGTCGAGGCGGCGGGCACCTTCGCGGGCCACGGCCACAACTTGCTTGCGGAAGTCTTGATTCGCCCACCCGCCGGCGGCCTCCATGTCGCCGATTGTGAAGCTCAACAAGCGCGTCACGTCGCGAGCGACACCGACGGTCCGCTGCTCCTGAAGCGGGAGCCCCGAGATCTCTTGATTCACCACATCGAGGAACTCGGTTTCGATGAGGTATTTGACCAGCGGCCTGACCGAGACCGTGACCTCGTCGGCTTCCATAGAGACCCCGCTCTCCAGCGCGGCGATCGATTCGTCGCTCAGGGTCGTGGCCGACTCTGGAAGGTCCTCGATGCAGCCATCGATGTCGCGGGCGATGGTCTCGAGGACCGTCTGGCCGTCGAAGGTTGCACGAAGTTCACGCTCCGCCGGAAGCTTGGGGGCCTGTCCGGCCTGGGCCTCACGCACGAAGGCTTGAATTGCGTCGTGAATCTGCACGCCCTCGTTGAGGACCGACGACTTGATGTTCTGAGTTACCTCGGTCCGGGCACGATGGGCCAGGGCCGAGAACCGGTGTTGGAACGCGGCGATCTGCAGGCCGAGGTGCGCGCGCTGCAGCAGGAGGCGTTGGTGATGCTCCCAGGGCTCGGCGCTGAGGCGCAACGTCTCGAGGCGGGCCGGAGCCTTTCGCGGGCGGCGTCGCTGCGTACGAACCAAGTGTTTCACGTCGACCCGCTTGAGATCGTCGGCGAACGCCTGGCTCGTGTCGTGGGTCCTCCGCGCGAGCCGAACACCCGTACCCTCCGCCAGGTCCTGGGCCAGGGTGATCGCGGCGTCGACGTGGGAGAGGAGCCGTTGCTTGCGGGCCTCGATGAGGGCCGGGTCCGCCTCGCGACGCTCGATCTTCGCGGCGAGAGCACTGAGCTCGGTGGCGGCTTCGTTGAGGATCTTTCCCAGCTGGACAGCCAGCCGGTGACTGCTGGACTGGACGCTGCGCAGCCATTGTTCGAGCAGGTCGGCGGCGCTGACGTAGATGTACCAAGACTGCAGCGACGCGAGGGGGACGGTGTAGCTCGGTGCCCCACGACGCAGGGTTGCCCAGAAGCGGCGGCGGCGTTTGAAGCCCCGCACCGCGCGACCGTCCCGAGACGTGGGCGCGAAGGCGTCGCGCTCGGCGGTGACCGTCAGGTGGGACGGAGTGTCCGAGGCGAGTTTGACGAGCCCTTCCACGAACACGTTGAGGGTGGCTTGGAGGCTCTTGGCCTGACTGGGGAGGGTCTCCTCCTCGTAGGTTGCCACGAGCTTTCTCGCTTGAAACAAGAACCCACCCTGCGCCCGTCCGGCGGGCTTGCGTGCACGGGCTGGGTCGGCTTCCTCCAGGCCCTTGCGCACGATCTCGAACTGCCGTTCGAGCAAGTTGCGGACATCCCCAAGCAACGCTTCGTGGCGGGCAAGTGCGGGTGCAAAGCCGTCTTGAAAAAGATCGTCGGAAAGCTTGCCGTACGACTCGGCGAACGACGCTGCTGGAGCCTCGAGCATCGGGTTTTCGGGCAGCTTGAGCACCCGCAGTTCGGTGAGGCTGGCCTGCGCCCGCTCTTGGGCTCCTGCCGCGGCACCCCCGTGCCCCGCGACGGGGAGAACTTCCACGAACAGCGACGAGCCTTGGACCAGCAGGGTCGTGCCCAGTCCCGCGAGCAGCTCATCGAGATGGGCAAGTGCCTTGCTGTCGAAACGTCGCAGCGGTGGAAGCCCCAGAACGACGAGATCCGCATCGCCGGACTCCTGGCGGATCGTGCTTTCAAAACCGTGCGCCTGCGAAGGGCTCGCGACGACTTTGACCTTCGCCTCGACCCTCGCGTCTGCGAGGACACCGCGCATGGCGTGCAGCAGGTCGTCGCTCAGCGAGGTGTCCTCGGAGACGAGCAGGAAGCGAAGCTTCGCCCCCTGCCATTGCTCGAACCGGGTCAAGAAGCGCATCAGCGCGAGGCTGAGCGCCACGTTGCCCTGCTGTGGGCGCCACCAGATGTCGACCCGCTCTCGCTTGCCCCACGCCCGCTCCCGGTCGTAGTGGAGCATGACGAGGTTGAAGTCCTGCTTGACCGTGTCCTTGACCAGGTCGACGAATCGGGCCGTGTCTTTCCGATCGACGTCCCAGTCCAAGAGGACCGTGTTCGGGTCGAGTCCGGTGAAACCGTGGTGTCGGCACGCCGCGGACACGGTGTCGTAGAAGTCTTCGCTGACGGTGCGGCGCCGAAAGACGCCGACCTGGGCCTCGTCGTCGTCGATCGCCGCGGTCGCCTCCTGCTTGGTGGCGACGAGCTCGAAGTCCGTCAGCAACCCGCTCCCGGTGATCAGCGCCCTGGAGAGGTCGAGCAGCTCGGGTCGCGATTCGCTCCCCATGTGGCTGAACAACAGAACGTTGGGCCGCCAGTTTCGTCGCTGGCCCCGTCCCTGACTCAGCCGATGCAAACCCGCCCGAACGATCGATGACCAGATGCCTTCCCACGTGTCGCCTGCATCGAGGGTCAGCTGCCGGCGCTTCAGGAACAGGAACAGCCCCGACAGCAGAATCGTCGCCCCCGCCATGGCGGCGAAGTCGAGCTGGATCATGACCAGGATGCAGGTGACTGCACCGAGTACGCTCACCAGCCGCGGGATCCGGAATTGCGGACGGAAGTCGGGGCTGGCCCAGCTCTCGATCGCCGAGCTGATGTTGAGGAAGCCGTATGTCGCGAGAAAGACCATCGACACGACGCGCGCGATCGCATCGAGCTCGGCGATGAGGATCCCGCCTTCGGCGATTGCGAACGCAAGCAGCAGGGCGTTGCGCGGCTCGTTGTTCTTGCCGTGCCCCTTGCCAAACCAGCGCGGGGTGATCGAGTCGATCGACAGCGCCTGAAGAATGCGTGGCGCGCCGAGAATGCTGCCCAGCGCCGAAGAGAGCGTCGCGCCCCAGATCCCGGCGGTCACCAGGGCCGGGACCAGCGAAATCTCGGCGAGAACATTCTTGTTCCCCACGAGGTCGGTGGGGTTGACGCGGTACGCGAGGAAAACCGCCAGCGCCACGTAGACCACCAGGCCAACCGCGATGGCGGCCAACGTTCCGCCGGGGATCGAACGTTTGGGATCCTTGAGGTCCCCCGACATGTTCACGCCGGCGGTGAACCCGGTCACGGCCGGGAAGAAGATCCCGAAGATGAGCCCGAGGCTTGGCGCGTCGGCTGCGATGTCGAGGTGCCCGACCGTGGGCGTGGGCGATGACCCGCCGAGGAACACCGAGCCCAGGGACAGCGCGATGAGTACCAAGATCAGGTACTGCGTCTTGATCGCGAAGGACGTCGAGATCACGGTCACGAGCGTCAGGAGGACGACCGTGGCCGTTCCCGCCACGCGGACGTTGGCGGGCGAGACGTCCATGTCGATGAACGCCAAGAAGCTCTCGCAGAATCCGATGACGTACAGGCTGATCGAGAACGCCAATCCGACGAACAGGGCCAGGCCCAACGTCCCGCCGATCGGGAGCCCGAGGCTCCGCGAAACGATGTAGTACGGGCCGCCAGCGCCGACGTTCTTGTCGGTCGCGATCGAGGAGATACTCAGCCCGGTCGTGATCGAGATGACGTGGGCCACTGCGATGACGCCGAGCGCCATCCACAGTCCGCCGTTGCCCACGACCCACGGCAACCGCAGGTACATGATCACGCCAAGGATGGTGAGGATCGATGGCGTGAAGACGCCGCCGAACGTTCCGAACTTGCCGTCTTTGCTCATGAGCGCCCGCGCTCGCGGGGCCCTAGAAGTGTGCCTCAGCGTCCGTGTAGGCGGGGGGAGGACCACGGCAGCCTGGGCAGTCGCTCAGCATGCGTGGGTGTGACCAACTCCCCGACCGCGTGCTGATCGGCCGGTGGTGCCGGGCACGAGTTGGGCGGCCGGACGGCACCTTTTCGCGTAGGCTCGGCCGGTCATGGCGCAGCAGACCACGGGTGGCACGAACGCGGCGGTTTCCGAAGAACTTTCGACGGTGATGGCAGTGGTTCGGGAGTTGGTGGTCGAGGTGAGTGATGGCCGCGGATTGGGGCGGCTCACCTCCGAGGTCTCGTTCGAGCGGGAGCTCGGCTTGGGCTCGCTGGAGCGCGTCGAGCTGGCCGTCCGGGTTGGCGAAGCCATGGGCGTTCGTTTGTCTGAGGACGCGATCTCCACCGCCGATACGCCGGCCCAGCTTCTCGAGTACGTGCTGGCGGCACGGGGGCAGAGCGACGTGACCGTGGTCGCCACGGATGGGGCAAGCAAGCGGGCGTTGCTGCCCACGGAAGCTCCCGCCCCTCGCCCCGAAGGCGCGACCACGCTCGTCGAGGTCTTGGAGCACCACATGCGGCTGCAGCCCGATCGGGTGCACATGGTGCTCGAGGATGATGACGGGCGAGCGGTCCCGATCACCTACCGAGCGCTCCATCACGCGGCCCAGCGGGTTGCCGCGGGCTTGCGAAAACGAGGACTTCAGCCTGGCGCATGCGTTGCGATCATGCTCCCGACGGAACTCGGCTACTTCGCCTCGTTTCTAGGGGTGATGTTGGCCGGTGGTGTTCCGGTTCCGCTCTACCCTCCGGTCCGACTCGACCGGATCACCGAGTACATGGCGCGGTGCGAGAAGATTCTCGACAACGCCCAAGCGAGCATTCTGATCACGTTCGACCGCGCGGCCCGAGTGGCGGAGATCGCCCGCGACCGCGTTGCCTGCATCGAACACGTCGTCTCGTCGAAGGTCCTGCTCGAAGAGACGACCGAGGGGAGCAGCGCCCGCGCTGACGTGACGCAGACCGATACGGCGCTGATCCAGTACACGTCGGGGAGTACGGGAGATCCGAAGGGCGTCGAGCTGACACACGCCAACGTTGTGGCCAACATCCGGGCGTCTGCAGCGGGCAGCGAGGTCCGCGACGACGACGTGATGATCAGCTGGCTGCCCCTGTATCACGACATGGGACTCATCGGCGGCTGGCTCATGTGCTTCTACGCAGGGATCCCGACGGTGCTGATGTCTCCGATGGCGTTCCTGTCTCAGCCGCTACGGTGGTTGCAGGCGATCTCCGACTACGGCGGGACCAAGTCGGTCGCCCCCAACTTTGCATTCGACCTGTGCGTCAAGCGAGTCCCGCAGGACGCCATCGCGGCGCTCGACCTCAGCAGCATGCGGGTGTTGCTCAACGGCTCGGAGCCGATCACCGTCAAGACACTGGATGACTTCATCGAGCGCTTCGGTCCCGCTGGCATGAGGTCCGACGCGCTGTTCTGCGCCTATGGCTTGGCGGAGAACATGGTCGGCGTTGCCTTCCCTCCGGTGGGAAGGGGTCCTCGTATCGATCGTATCGAGCGCGTGACCTTCGAGGAGGCCGGTCGAGCGGTTCCGACCGAGGATACAGACGCGCTGGAGTTTGTCGCCGTGGGGATGGCCTTGCCGTTGCACGAGATTCGCGTCGTCGATGAGAAGGAGCAACCCGCGTCTGACCGGGTGCAGGGGACGATTCAGTTTCGGGGCCCCTCGTCCTTCAAGGGGTACTTCCGGCGGCCCGATGTCACCGCGGAGGTCCAACGCAAAGACGGGTGGGTCGACACGGGCGACCTGGGTTATCTCGACGATGGCGAGTTGTTCATCACCGGTCGCGCCAAGGACCTGATCATCAAGGGCGGCCGCAACTACTATCCCCACGAGTTCGAGGCCGCGGCCACGTCCGTGAAAGGGGTTCGGCAGGGCTGTGTGGCAGCGTTTGCGGTGCCCGACGCCAACACCGGAACCGAGCGGGTCGTGGTCATCGCCGAGACTCGGGAGAAGGACGACACCTCTCGCGAGATCATCCAGGCGCAAGTCATCGAGGCCGTGACGGCTGCCGTCGGCATCCCGCCGGACGAGGTCGTGCTGGGCATCGTCGGCGCCGTCCCCAAGACTTCCAGCGGAAAGATCCGACGTCGTGAGGCTCGTCGTCTCTACCTCGAGGGCACCGTCAATCGAGCGCGCAAGTCCGCAGCACGACAGACCGCCGGCCTGTTCGCCAAGAGTCTCCCGCAACGCGCCGGCCAAATGGCGCGCAAGGTCGGTGCGGCGGTGTACGGCGGATATGCGGCGGCGACGCTCGGCACGATCGCGTTTTCGGCCCCCGTGTTGGGTCGCGTGGCGCCGGCCGGAAAAGCGTCACGGCGCGTTGCCGCGACGCAAGCAAAGGCAGCGATGACTCTTGCCGGGTTGCGTCCGAAGGCGAAGGGCCTGGAGAACCTGCCCTCTGGGTCCGCGCTCATCGTCGCGAACCACAGTGGCTATCTCGATTTCTTGATCTGCGTGAGCGCGCTGCCGCCGGGCGTTCGTTTCGTCATCAAGGGAGAGATGCGGCAGAACCCGCTGATGGGACCAGTGCTCGAAAAAATGGGGCACGTCTTCATCGATCGCCACTCCACCGCCCGCTCGCTCAGCGACCTCGAAGAGGTGGTCAAGCTGCTCGAGGCTGGAGAGCGGGTCGTCGTGTTCCCGGAGGGCACGTTCAACGCCGAGATCGGGATGCGGGCATTCAAACTTGGTGCGTTCAAGCTGGCGGCACGAACGGGGGTGCCGGTCGTTCCCGTCGCCATTCGCGGGTCCCGAAAAGCGCTGCGCGACGGCACGTGGCTTCCTAAACACCGAGCGATCGAGGTCGACATCCTTCCCGCGATTCAGCCCGGCGGCGAGACGCTCAGCGAGATCGTTGACCTACGGGACCGCTGCGCCGAGGCGATTGCAGCGAAGATCGACGAGCCGCGTCTGTTCGCCGCGGATATTCGTGTGCCCGGCGAGGAGTAGCCCTCTTCACGCGTGGCGCAGCATCGAGCGCAGCACCGTCAGCTCCGTCTGCGCGCGGCGTTGCTCGCCTCTGGAGATCGCCGTGCCGAGCCGTGTCACCGGAACCTCTGGGTGTGCGCACGCGCGGTTGTCCTGCTGGCGGCCGATTGGGCACTGGGCGCACTGCCAGTCGAGGGTTCGGCACAGTGGCAAGACGAGCATCAACGCGTCGAACGTCTCGGGCCAATCCGTCGCGAACCACGGATCGATCGTCCGGCGGGCGATGGAGACCAACCGGGTCCACTCTCGCTCGGAGGAGAGCGTCGCCTCGAGGGATTCGACCTGTTGAGATGCGACGATCAGCGCATCCTCGAGTGTTCCGCCGCGCTCGCTCCAGGCCGCGACCGCCGCATCGGCAGAACGAAGCTTGCCCGTGGAGCTCATGGGTCTCCTGCGTGGGTGCCGGCGACTCCGGAGGTACACTCGGGGCCGGCTGCCTTGGCGGCATCGAAGCTCGCTCGAATCACGGGCGCGTAACGGACGACGTCGTGTCCGATGCGCTGCACCCGGTCGCGAACCTTCTCGGATACCAGCGTATCGCCATCGAAGTCATCGGGCTTGCCGACCGCGTGAAACGGAAGGGTGAACCCGTGGCACCAGTTGAAGCTGTTCTTCACCGAGGAGATCGACATGTCGCCGCCCCCGCCGCCCGTGGTCGCGATCAGCCCCGCGAACTTTCCGGCCAACTCGAGGTACAGGAAGTCGAACCAGTTCTTGAGCGCACCACTCATGTTGCCGTGGTACTCCGGCGTGAGCAGGATGAAGCCGTCTGCCTCGGCCGCCTCGCGTCGCAGCTCGGCGACCGCAGGAAGGGTGGGTTGCTCCGCGTCCTCGGTGCACATGACCGGGATGCTCCGTTGGGAGAGGTCGCACCGGGTCACCTCTGCGCCCGCCTCGACGGCGGCCGCTTCGGCCACGCTGGCCAGTGTGGCCAATCGCCCGCCGGGGGCGGTGGATCCCAACACGATGATGATGCGCGGACGCTTCACCGCGCGATGGTAGCGTTTCTAGCTTCGACGCCAAGCCACACAGGGGTACGCTCGCGGTCGTGGAGGTCTACGTCGGCACCAGCGGCTACCAGTACGACTTTTGGCGCGGAAGCCTCTACCCGGACAAGTGCAAGAAGGAAGACATGCTCGCGGCCTACGCCCAGCACTTCCGGAGCGTCGAGGTGAACAACACGTTCTACCGGATGCCCAAGCGGGAAGTCGTCCAGCGATGGGCAGACGCCACGCCCGATGACTTCCGCTTCGTCATCAAGGCCTCCAAGCGCATCACTCACAAGGATCCCCTGACCGACGCCGACAGCTTGGCCTATCTGTTTCGCGTCCTCGAGCCCTTGGGAGACAAGCTCGGTGCGGTGCTGTTTCAGCTCCCTCCCTACCTGCGCAAGGGCGTGGATCGGCTCTCGGCGTTTGTCGAGATGCTGCCGGAGCAGGCCCCCGCAGTGCTCGAGTTTCGCCACGTGAGCTGGTTTTGCGATGAGGTTTACGACGCGCTCCGAGCAGGTCCTGCCGCGATGAGCCTCGGAGATTTCGAGGGCAAGGGCGGGGATGCGTTGCCGGAGGGCCGAATGCCGAACGTCTCCACGGCGCCGTGGGGGTACGCACGGCTGCGAGAGGACGACTACGATGAGGCGAGCCTCAAGGCATGGTCGGCCGCGCTCTCCCTGGAGTGGGAGCGGCTCTTCGTGTTCTTTAAGCATGAGGAGACGGCGCCGACCAACGCCAAGGCGTTTGCGGGCCTGTTTTCGCCGTAGTGGGCGGGTCCGCGACGACTCGTTTTGAGCCACTGGTCGCGGCCCGACTCGTTGCTACACTCCGCCCGCTCGCATGCCCACCCACTACAAGGCACACACCTTCAAAGAGTCAGACACGTGGGAGACCGTCGACACGTACTGGAGCAGTCCGTTGTCCTACTGGGCCATGAAGAGCATGCGGGTCGAGCCTGCGGTACGGCTGCGGGTCGTCGTTCTGCGCCGCGAGGTCTCCGCTTCGGACGAAGGCTGGATCAACTATGGGGGCCTCAGCGCGGTTTTCGTCCAGTCGGTTCAGGCTCGGGGGCGCGCGGGGCAGAAGATTCGTGCCATCATCAACGACGGTACGATCGACGAAGATGGCGAGATTCGTGACTGATGGCTGACTGGTCAATGCTTCGCTGGTGCATCGGAGCGGGGCTCTTGGTGTGTACGGGCTGCTTCGATGGCCGCGACGCGCTCGGCTTGCCGTGTGAGAAAGACTTTCAGTGCGGCAACGGCCAGGTCTGTGCCGGTGGCGCCTGCGCGTGGCCGGGAGATGCCACCGCAGGCGGTGATGGGTCTGGGTCGTCTGGGTCGTCTGGGTCGTCTGGGTCGTCTGGGTCATCCAGCGGCACGACAGGCACCACGACGAGCGGCACCACAACGACAGACACCACCGGGGGCACGGGACCGAACCCGACCTGCGTTGAAGGTGGCGTGCTCACAAGTCGAGAGCTGACCATCAATGGATCCGGGAACCCGATGTCCGTGGGCGTCGGCCGGTTCTCCGACGACGGGGCTGCGGACGTTGTGGTGTTGACGCGGTCGCCGGCGCGGCTCTCCGTGTTTCGCTTCGACGGTGTTGCGTTTCAGTTGCAGGACGACGCGGACATCGGCCTCGAGCCGATGGACCTCGCCGTGGGGTCGCTCGATGATGACGAATACGATGACGTGGTCGTCGTGGATGGCGGAGACCCGACGCAGGGCGCAGTGACCCTGTTTTGGGGGGCGAGTGGTGGCCTCTTCAGCGATACACCGACGTCGTTCGACGAGCCTCTCCCGTTCCCGCATAGCGTCGACATTGGTCGGATGCTTGGTAACGCGACTCCTCAGTTCGTTGTTTCGAGTGGGACCGCTGAGAATGCCAGCAGTCTTTTCGCAGTGAACGAGCGTCAGCCGACGCGGCTCTTCACCCATCCCTCTGTGTCTGCCTCCCCTTGGGACACCGTCTTGGTCGACCTCAACGGGGAACCCCCGCTCGAGGCGCTTGTCGCGGGCTCGAACGATGAAGGCCTCGACCAGGGGAGCTTTCCTGGAGGCGACCGGGTCCACGTGCTCTCTGCGACGGCAGGCAACGGCATTTCCGCGTTGCAAGTGCTCGACGCAGCCCACAGCCCGTTCGGTGTTGATGCTGGAGATCTCGACGGCGATGGCATTCCCGAGGTGATCGTCGTCGGCAAAAACATCGAAATGCCGGCCGTGGTCTCTGAGAAGTCCGACCAGCCGAGCCAGGTCAGCATCTGCTCTCGCGACAGCCTTCGTGACGAACTGACCTGTTCGACGTGGGAACCGGGGCCGGCGCACATCGGCTACAACAACGTCAGGCTCACGGATCTGAACTGCGATGGGGAACTCGACGCCGTCATCGGGACATCGGGGGGAACGGACCCTGGAGACGGAGCGCTCCTCGTCGCGCAGGGTCCTCTCTTGGCGGGCTTTGTCCCGATGCTCCTTGGGGAGACCGGCCCGATCGGAAACAAGATCGCCATCGCCGACGTGACCGACGACGGTGCGCCCGACATTGTGGTTCCCAGGTACGGGACCGAGGGGGCAGCCCAAGGTGTCGTCCGCGTTTACTCCTTCGAGGAGCCTCAAGAGTGAAGCGCCTCGCCGTCCTTCCGCTGCTCGTCACCCTCGTGTTCCCGGCGCCGGCCGTGGCTGCGCCGGCCGACATCGATGAAGCGCGGACGCTGCACCAGCAAGCGCAAGCGCGGTTCGATACCGCCGACTATGAGGGGGCCATCGAGTCTTGGACCGAGGCCCTCGCCGCGCTGCCCAACGACCCTTCAAGCGCTCGGCTGCGACCGCTGATCCAGTACAACGTCGCGACCGCGCTCGAGAAGTCGTACGAGATCAGCCTGGATGTCGCCCAGCTCCGCAAGGCCAAGATGGTCCTCCAGGGGTTCGAGCGAGCGATTCCCAAGATCTACCCCGACGAGGCTGAAGCCGAAGCCGAGCGTCAGCGGGTGCAGGAACGAATCGCGGCGCTCGACGCCAAGATCGAAGCCCACCAGCCGGCGGAGCCTGAGCCTGAGCCTGAGCCTGAGCCTGAGCCTGAGCCTGAGCCTGAGCCCGAGCCCGAGCCCGAACCCGAGCCCGAACCCGAAGCCGAGCCCGAGCCCGAGCCCGAGTCCGCAGGGGGTTCGGCACCGGGGAAACCCTTCATCCTCGCCGGCTCCATCCTGACCGGTGTCGGGGTTGTCTTCGGTGGGGTTGCCATCGCCGGTTCTGTCATGGGCTCGAGGGCCAACGACATCGGCTCCGATGTCACAGACGACTTTGTGCGGCGTGGGCAGCAGTTTGAGCAAGGTCGCACGGGCAATGCGTTGCTCGTCGTCGGGGCGGTCGGGGCCCCGTTGCTGGTGGGTGCTGGTGTCGCGCTCTTGGTGGTTGGCAAGCGGCGGAATCGAAGCGCGTCCACGGCCCGTCTGCTGCCCAGTGTCGGTGCATCGGGAGCGTCCGTGACACTGTCTGGCCGCTTCTAGGCGACCCACCAAGGGTACCGCGTCAGGGGTCGTCGAACATGCCCCGGAAGACCTCGCCCTCGCGCTTGGGGCCACTGCGTTTCTTCTTGGGCTGGCCCTTCTTGGGGGCGGACTTGGTCGGCTGAGCTTGTTCAGGTGGTGTCGGGTTCGCGTCCTGCTCGCGCGCGTCGTCGAGGACCGGGGCGGGCGGCTTTGCGA
>OJGU01000608.1_pt1 | contig 19244 bp, 15 predicted proteins | sample 1594741 | NCBI WGS metagenome assembly OJGU01 (sample SAMN05416841, study PRJEB24817) | seawater metagenome | isolation source: Sea water | place: Canada:Atlantic | collected 2013-07
ATACCAAGCTTGATCGCCTCACTGAACTCCGGCTCGCAGATGAACTCACCAAGAACGAATATCTCCGCCAAAAGGGGCGGTTCAAAACCCGGCAACACGAGATAAGCGATCTCCTCGCTGCGTATGACACAACCGATGATGATTTTACGGACAAGCTCAACTATCTCGTCGAGCTCGCTTCAAACGCTGTTAGAGAGTTTAGAGGTTCGAGCTTTGCTCAGAAACGCGAGCTGCTGCAATACGTATTCCAGAACCTACAGCTCGACGGAAAAAAGCTAGTCTATTCAATGGCTTCTCCGTTTGATGCTATCGCCAGATGCAACGAAATCGAAGGATGGTGCCCCTTGCTTGACGTTATTAGAACCTCTCCCGAGACAAAGGCTTCGATCCTCTCGATGCCCATACCCTACTGGAAGACGCTGAAAGCAGCCTAGCGTCGCGATCACCATTCGTCAGATCGTATAGCAAGCTTCACGCGCGTAAGCCAGAGCTTAGTATGCTGCACTGCCATATTTAGCCGACACCTGCTCAGGCCACGTTTCAAATCCCCTATTATCCGTTAACCCTAGATCGAAAGGACCCGTAGATGACCCATCACGTCCACGTAACATTTCCCCGTATACACTACAATAATACGTATACGTCTAATTCGCCGCGCTCGATTTGCCGGGTAGCAAGATGTGGCTTTGTATACAAAGCCTATCTTGGCAAGGGGCGGGCTAACGCCCCCCCGTTGCATCCCCCCCTGGTTGAGCCACATTCTGTGGCCACAATCGGCTCACGCCGTTTTTTCTCTATGCCCCAAACGTATTGGAGGGCATAGACATGAACGAATCAAAATCTTTCAAACCCACGTCCAAGAGTCGCGTCGTCAGCTTCCGCCTCAGCAATGCAGACTTCACACGCATCGCCCATCGAGCTGCCGCCGCCAATCTCCGGATCGGCGACCTTGCTCGCCAGCTCGTATTGGCACGCACCGATCAATTTCGTCTAACCGTCCAGGCTCAGAGTGACCCAGCCCTGCTGGCCCAGCTCAACCGGATCGGCGTGAACCTAAATCAGCTGGTAAAGAACGCCCATACCTTCGGACGAGTATCCCCAGAGATTACCAGGACATGCAAAACGATCAGCGATCTGATCGACCACGCACTTGAGAAGGAGAAGACCTAATGGTTCCCGTCATAGCGTCGAACGGAGCCTCGTTTCGAGGAGCGTTCGACTACTATTTCCACGATGTTAAAGCCCGAACAACAGCGAGAATCGCATGGACCGAAACACTGAACATGCTCACGGACTGTGTCGACAAGGCGTGGAAGGTGATGACTTACACGGCCAAAAGCCAGAGCAGATTGAAAAAGGCATCTGGCCAGAAGGCCACAGGAAACAAGCTCAAGAAGCCAGTTTTTGCCTACTCACTCTCATGGCACCCGGAACAGACTCCCGGCAGAGAAACGATGCTATCAGCTGCGAAGGAGTCCCTCGAAAAACTGGGACTCAGCGAGCATCAGGTCATGATCGCTGCTCATTGTGATCAGCCCCAGCCTCACATCCATCTCGTCGTCAATACAGTCCATCCAGTCACCGGCATGGTCGCGGATCTCAAGTATACGAAACGTAAGCTCTCGGATTTCGCACGTGACTTCCAGAGAAGGGAAGGCACGAACTACTGCCCCAAACGGGAGGAGAATTACACGGAGCGCCAAGCCAAACTGCAGACCAAATATGCAGATCCTATCATAGAAGAAGCATGGAAAAACGCAAGGAACGGAGAGGACTTCGTTTCGACTCTGAAGACTCACGGATACGACCTTGCCCAGGGACGCAAACGAACTGTAGTCGTCGATCCATACGGAAAGGCAATCAACCCCACCCGACACCTCCCTGGTGTCAAGGCAGCAGAGTTCAACCAAACGCTCGGACGTTTCGCCGATGACCGTTTACCCAGCGTAGACGAAGTTATTCGACAGCGGAAGCTATCATCAGATCGGACTGTGAATGACGCGGAACCTTCTCAAAATAACGTCGCCCTGAAAAAAGACGAATCAGGTTCAGACCGCACTTCAGAGAAGATCGACATGATCATCGAAAAGCAACGGGACCGTCACGACAAAGAGAAAGCCAAACTATTCGATCGATACGCCCAAGATCTGACTTCGCTGCGAGAAGAATACGCTATAGCTCAGAGACAAACAGAGATCGAGGCTATCGAAGACAGGCTAAAGCGTCAGAGTTTCTGGCACCGACTATTCAGAATTGATCGGAAGCTGAAGAAACAACACAAAACCCGAGTCCAGGAACTTGCCAGAAAGAAAATGAATCTCTCGAACAAGGCGTCCCGTTTGAAGACAAGATTCACCCAGGAGTTTCTGCACCTCGAACTACAACAGGGCGACGAACGAAAAGCTCTGATTTCCACGCTAAACAAAAGAACGCCGAGACGGCAGAACGCGAAACAAAATTCCCGCGAAACGAACCGAGAATGTCAGCGCATTGCCGTATCAAGGGACGTTCCCGAGCTCGGCAGGTAACCGGTATATCGACCCGGAATACGATTCTCAGGTGTCATCAATTTGTATCGATTGCGTTACCGAAGAAATCAACGGATTCCGCTTTTCCCTCAGAGGGATACCCCTTGCCAAAATATCAATGGGCTAGAAACGGTTAACAGGGCCACTAGAAGAATGCCATAATTTAACCGATTCTAGGCGCGGTCTCCGTAGCGTCGACTGAGGTTTTGAGGTCTTGGGAACACTGAAATTTAACCCCCTCTACAGAATGAGACAGTCGCTGAATCCTAATCCTTGACTCCATCTGATACTCTCTCCTTTGAATTCATCCAGAGATCCTGCGGTGCGCCTTGACTGAGCCTTCGAGTTTAAAGAATATTTCAAGAGCCGTCTGCAAATCAAAAAACCACTTTGTTGCTGGTCAACAAAGCCCAGTTCCTATCAAATCACCATTCAGCGAATGCAACGTTTCAGCAACAGAACTAAACTGGATTTCTCAAAACTGAAAAGAGATCCCTATTGGGATTCTCAAAGTGAACTCGAATCCCCTATTCATCGGATTCACGGCTACCCTGCAAAGTTTCCAGCCTTCCTCACAACCCAATCGCTCCAGTTTGCGAAGGCACAAGGCATTCGAGTGGACCTCGTGGCGGATATCTTCTGTGGCTGCGGCACTACCGCCTTTGAAGCACGCCGAAACAACAAATCGTTCTGGGGATGCGATATCAACCCAATAGCCACACTAATCGCAAGAACCAAGAGCGAATCATTTCAGGAACGGCGACTGCAAAATTACTTCAAACATATCATGCTCGCCCATCAAAGGAACCGTAGTCGAATCGACTACAACAAAGCGCCCGAAAGACTGCAATACTGGTTCCCTAAACACCAATATACGGAATTGGCCCGTCTACAGACCTCCATTCTCGAGCAAACTCCTCCCTCAAGTAAATATCGCGATTTTTTCCTTTGCGCCTTTTCAAATATTCTCAAACCCACTTCACGCTGGTTGACAAAATCCATTAAGCCACAACTCGACCCTCAAAAAATCCCAACTTCGGTGACAAATGCGTTTGAACAACAGGTGGCCCTAATGTTCAAGGCAACCAGCAAAACAAGAGGCCTACAGAAAACCAACTCGCAAATTGTGACAGACAATTTCCTCACTACGACATCGACCCCAATAGGCATCGATTTGGTAGTCACCAGCCCACCATATGTAACTTCATATGAGTACGCCGACCTACACCAACTCTCAACCCTCTGGCTGGGATATTGCCAAGACTACAGGTCACTCAGAATGGGTTCAATTGGAAGCCTTTACCACTCTTATAACTTTAATCGAAGGTGGAAGAATCTAAACGTTATTGGCAATAGAATTGTCTCTTCTCTCTTTGCAACCGACCGAGGAAAGGCACGGTCAGTGGCGAAGTATTTCCTAGACATGCAGTGTGTAACAAAGAGAGTATACGACAGCCTCTCAAAACACGGCATGGCGGTATTCATTATCGGCAATACAGAGTACAAGAACGTTAGGGTAACAAATGCTGAGCATCTCGCAGAATCCCTGCTCAAAACGGGTTTTCGACAGGTTTTGGCTTCGAAGCGAAAAATAAGTCAGAAGACACTAACGCCCTATCGAGATGACAAAGGTAGGTTTACAACCGACTCATCGGGACGACACGTATACGCTGAGGAATTCATTATAGTTGCAAAAAAATCGGCAAGATGAAAAAGAGGAGTCTTAAGATTAGGCCTTACGCTCGCCTTCTCACCATGCTAGGCGAACAGCTAATCAAGAATGAGAGAATTGCCCTAATCGAACTACTAAAAAACTCGTACGACGCCGACGCTACGTGGGTAAAGGTAACCTTCGAGAATTTTGACGTCGGCTTCTCGGTCACCGAAAGCTCCCGAATAATCATCGAGGACGATGGTTGTGGCATGACCACTGAAGTGATTGAAAAGCACTGGTTGAATCCCGCAACACCGGAAAAAAAGATCCGTCGAAAATCCAAGCCACGAACAAACCGAGGACGGATCCTTCAGGGCGAAAAAGGCATCGGTCGATTTGCAATCTTGAAACTCGGGAGAGTATTTAGGGTGATAACTCGCCCGAAAAAAGAGCAGTACGAGCATGTGGTTTCGTACGATTTCTCGGCCTACGACGATCAGTTCTTATCAAAGGACGGGGTCCAAAAGGAATTGTTTCTCTCCGATTTGGATGCAAAAGTATGGGATCAACCCCCGGAATTCATTAAGGAACAGTCACTTAATCTAAACTCAAGAAATCGAAAGCGCCCAATTCACGGCACGAGAATTGAGATTTCAAATTTAAAAGGGACTTGGAGTGAGCGAAAGATCAAAGCGGTCTACCACGATATCGCACGACTCAGGTCTCTATTTGAAGAAGATCAAAAACAGGATTTTGAAGTCTTTGTATACAACAATCAAAGCTGCCTGCCCTTTCAAGAGGATCAAACGGAACGTCTCAAAATACTATTAGAGCAAAGAGCCGTTTTTAGTGTAACGGACGGATATTTCTCGGTTGACGAACGAAAAATCAGATTCAGGCTTAACGGCGAAAACCTAGAACTTTCAATAGATAGCCCCGAACTAACGGGCCTTTTTTCGTCGAGGGAGCAAAATGTCGACCTCTCAAGAATCGAGCATCTCGAATGCGGTCCATTTTCGTTCGGATTCTATATTTTCGATCTGAGCCCACAGGCAGCCCCTAAGCATCAACTTGACGACGAAGACAAGAGAACGCTAAGAGCCCATCGGATATACCTCTACCGCGATGGAATCCGCGTATATCCCTATGGAGAGCCAGATGATGACTGGCTAAGAATTGATGCGTACAGAGGAACTATCAGCGCAGGCCATTTCCTAAGCAACGATCAAGTCGTCGGATATGTGAAAATCTCTCAAGCCCAAAACCCATATCTAACTGACAAGACGAACCGAGAAGGCCTAATTGAGCATGGCGACGCCGCCCTTCAGTTTATTGGCATCCTGAAAACGATCTTAGCGTACCTAAGACAAAAGCCCTATGCGCGCTACAGGTTGGGATTGGCTGATAAGGCCCGATACGAGCAAAACGTGCACAAGACCGACCAGGTTCAAACAGAGTTTGAACAGCTAAAGGATGCCTTAAAGCACACTCCGAAAATCCAAGCTATCGCGGTCAAAGCCGAAAAGTCTTACAAGGCCGAACGAAGTTACCTCAAGCGCAGAGCGGAAACTACTGAGCAGCTAGCTGGAGTTGGGCTTTCGGTCGAGAGCGCCTCACACGACATCATGGCAATAATGGGAAAGGTATTCTCGACGGCTGACTCGCTGCTAAAGGATCTACTTACCGGATCGTCACTCGACAGAAAAAAAATATCAGAAGACATCCAATCCGTGAGAGGAGGCTTGAGCTTTATCCAAGCGCAGCTAAAAGACATCCAAGTCTTGTTCGCATCGTCGAAGCAGCGTAGGAAGAAGGTCAAGGTTGAAGAGGCCGTTGAGAAAGTTGAGCGGATTTACAGACAAGCTCTTAAGACCGCCAAAATAGATTACTATTTGGAAAAACATGGCTCGCCACTCTACGTAAAGACGACTGATGCAGTACTTTTGCAGTTACTTATCAACTTGTTTGACAATGCCATATATTGGCTAAGGCATGTTAACAAACTAAAAAAAGAAATCAGAATTACATTGGATGGAAGTTTAGGCACCCTCGTGTTCTCTGATAATGGCCCAGGGATTAGCAACGAGGATCGACCATACATTTTCGAGCCTTTCTATTCTGGAAAGGGAGAAGAGGGAAGAGGACTTGGACTCTATATAGCAAAACAACTCCTTGAACGTAGTGATTTCGCAATCGACATTGCTGACATCAAATCAGAGCGGATTCTCGCCGGCGCAAACTTTGTTGTGAACTTCTTTCAGGAAAACTAGTTCGCCATGCCTCAATCAAACCCATTTACTGGTACCGTTGTTGTCATTGATGATGAGATCAATGATCCAACTGCATCAATTTCCAATTTGATCTCTCAAATCGAAGACCAACACATACCGATTGCCAAGTATTCTGAACTTCCTAACTTTCAATCGATTGAGCATTTTCGCAGCCTTTCGTTTCTACTTCTCGACTGGCAGCTTGCCCCCGATCTCAATAACGGAGACGCAACACCAATCGCAGTTCCGAGTGAGCTAAGAGAAGCAATGGAGCAAGCGAATACAGATTTCCTGAAGGCCCTCCGAGAAAGCGTGTTCTGCCCAGTATTCATCTTTACGAATCACGTCATTGACGATGTCAAAGCCGTCCTATCGGAAGCTGGCTTGTTTGAAGAGTCAAAACCAGATCGATTCTTCATAGAAAGCAAGAGCGTCTTGTCGACGGGAAAACTATTCGATAGAATCCAGGAATGGTTGATGAGTAATCCATCAATGCACGTACTAAGTGTCTGGGATCGTGGTTACACGAGTTCGAAGAACTCGATGTTTTCAGATTTCTATTCATATTCGCCACACTGGCCGCGGATATTCTGGGAAGCGATCGCAGAAGATAGCGCGTCGCAGCCACAAGGGCTAACGGAACTCCTAACAAGGAATCTCACGTCCAGAATGGGACCGCTGGCATTCTCAGAAGGCGCGATAAATTGTGATGGCACGCCAATTGACCCAGAGGAGATTACAGCGATTCTTGAGCGCGAGCGATTCTTGGAAAAAACTTCGCTCCATGATGACAACATAGAACCAGGTGATATCTTCAAAATAGGCAAGTATTACTACATAAATATTCGAGCAGCCTGTGACTTGATTCGAGACAGAAGAAACAGCAACTCAAGCCTTGACGACGTGACCCTCTATTTAATTAGGGGGCAGAAGCTTTCGAACAACCAACTTTCCAATCTCTACGATTCAAACTATGGCTACCTAAAGGACGGAGATACGTCAGGGACGATCTTTCCGATCGTTAAAGGCAAGGCGATAACGTTTCAATTCAAAGAGCTGTCTCAGAAGACCTGGAGAGAAGTCAGCAGCAATCGAATCGGCCGACTGCTTCCACCTCACATTACAAGAATTCAGGAAAAATACGTCAGTTACCTCAGAAGAACTGCGCTACCGAGACTACCGTCGGAAGCCATTCCTACTCAACCAACCAGCGATCCTGACCAACAAGATAGCACCGCAGGATCGTGACCTTCATGCCGACATCTCTGGATGCAGATGGAGAGAGTTACATCAACATTCGAAGACTGTCTGTAGCAATTACAAGTCGACCAAATTCTCAATTTGCCAATTGTTTCAGCTAGGGGATACTCCCTGGCATTACAACGACTTTTTCCGAAACGAACGCAAGATAATCCGGCAAATGGATTTCCTCATTCAAACAAAACTCGTTATTATATGGTGATCTAAACAACTGTACCATATCAAGCTCGTGTTCAGCCTCAACGGAACCGGTCATCCTTATTCCGCAGCCTACAACGACGGCATAGTAGATCTTGAGGTCGTAATTCTGAAACTCCTTGCTTTGTTTCAGTCGCCTGATGACCTGTTGGCCCGAATCTCCGGTTTTCACTTGGCTTTCAACAACCAAGACAGTCGACGGTAATCCTTCACTCTTACATCTTCGAAATTCGTCGCAGGGAACGTTCCAATACAGAATTTCGCGCTTTTTATCGTGCCGATAGTATCCAAGTTTTACGATTCCAATTGGGAGGTGGCTCTTTTGAAACATTTCAGAACCCTACAAGCCAACCATTAGCATCCAAGGTGCCAAATGGTAGAGATGGAGCAGTGATCGGCTTCTCGATTATGAACCCTCTGCATCGCCCGACTTCGATTTGTCTATCCCCTAAACTCGCTCATCTTTTTTCGGGCTCAGACCAGATCTCACCGTCGATGCCTAAACGAGGAAATTTCTCTACATCAAACTAAACACTCAAACGCCTTGCCCACCTCATGGCGATGTCCCCGACAACCAAAGAATCAGAATCCAATCCGGATTCGTCACTTTCTCTCAACTTGGGTAATGAATGCGACCAACACTGCAATGTGACCGGAAGCCAATCACGAGGCTCTCGAAGAAGCAATTCCAATGAGCCGAGGGCGATCCAGCAGCCCGCCAGTCGAATGCCCTTCCACGCTCGATTTGCCAATTATTTGCCAAACTCCCTGCATTTAGCTGCATCTATATGCATTTCCTCGAATTTTGGAAATGTCATTAGATGCTGATAGAGAACGATAAGTGCAAGGAGATGCAAATAGATGCACGGCACAGTGTGGTTCAACTCCCGCCGTCTCCACCATACAATCCTCCACTACCATATACGTTTCTCACCCGAGCGCTAAACGAAAGAATCTGGCGAAAATTCTTTTTTCTGATCATTCTGAAGAAAAACTCTCCCGCCCGCCGCTCCACTCATTCGGGGCATCTCCTTCTTCGGAGTCAGAACAGGCCCACCACAGGTTCAATGCGAGTTGACGACTACTCAAACTTGAACAACCTCATGTCAGATAGCCGATTAAGTCGCGCATCCAACTCATTTCGGCATGCAGTGGGCAAACCGATTCAGGGCACAAACACGTGTTGCATGCCCGCCTCAAACAAGCCGGAACGGCCTGGCTAGCAGACGATGCTCACAAGATGGCGCAACTCCGAGCTATACGGGCGAATTACGACTGGAGCGTTCTCTGGATCCAGAACATTCCCGCGCCCCTTTCCTATCACACCCATGGATGACTGGATAACCATTTTTTGCAAAAAAGTTGACGGAATCGGTCCAATAAACTAAGCCTTGAATATCCATGAAGGGCCAAACGAGCAAAGACAAGAATTCAGAGAAGCCCTCTAGTTTTCTCGCTTTTATTGGGAAAGCTCTCGTCATTTGGGTTAAAAGGAACGCCGGGTCCAAGATTTCTGCTTATCTGATTACCATCGGCATATTATCATGGACAGTTAGTTCATTCGCACAACTCGAAGCGGCTAACTTTGGAATCTACTGCACAACCGTTCTCGTAATTGTATTCGCCATGTACATGTTGCAAACGAGAACGAAAACTCCATCTCGTGACAATATAATCGATATCGGACCGCTCAACAGCGACGAGTTCTCCGCCCACACCGAAAAAAAGAAGTTATCTGAGAACAGAATTGCAGGCGTACTTAACGATGGTTTGGACGATTTCCATGCGTCGGCGATGGAGCTTGGGATATCGAGGTTGGCAGACTGTGAACGCTATATTGAGAATAAGAATAATGGCGATCAGAGGTATAATTTGAACCTGAACCACTCTGATAGCCGTGAACAGAAGCTTCTCAGAGCTCAACTTCTGCTAGCTGAAATCGAGTGTAAAGCCTTTGCCTAAATACTACCCCTGATCAGTTTTTGCGTTCCTCCCCTCTTCAACGCTCTTCACGGCTTGGTCAACTAACTCGGCAGATTCTTCCAAATTACGAAAACCCGCTTCCAATTGCTCTTCGACACTCGTTAGCTGGGATGTCAGCCCCCCCACAATCTTCGTGACACGAATGAACAATTCCTCGAGTTCCTGTATCTTTTTCTCAAGCTTCTCGAGTCTTTCTGCATCTCCCGTTTCCTTTGTCATCGCTACGAACCTTGCCTGCTAGTAAAGAGTAGTTCATTCAAACGTTCACAACTGTTCTTCATACGTCTTGTCCGCTTAACGAATCGCTCAACACTACATGTAAGAAAACCAAAACTCGACTCCAGATCGCTCAACGACTCGTTAACGAATAGTTTAAGTACATCTTGCCGCTCCCGTCCTACCATCTCCTTCCCGGTTCTGCTGGCAGCCACGTATGCTAGTAGTTTATCTATAATGCCTATTCTTGATTGAATATTCTGTAGGTAGAGATGAATTCTCCCAGAAACCTGAGAGTCTCGTCTATTTGAGGTAATGAGATCGAATTCAGATAGAAAATTAGAAAGTGATATTCTCGCTTTTTTCAGACAAGCTAAGACACTCGGCCGATCTAGATCAATCAACAATAGGCAATAGCTATCACATACGATCAACCTAGAATTCCTACAAACATCCAAAGCAGCGGTGTGAGTCTCCTTCCCTACAAGGCTGGTGGTCTTACCAGCTAGAAACTCAAGCTCCTCAGAAATCGCCCGATCTTGGCTTTGGTAAGCTTCAAACGACGAAATCTCGAATTGTTCAGGAATAAATTCTGATCTTTGCCCGCGGTACGAAGCGTGTTTCACGAATCCAACAGTGCAAGCAGAATACGTACGACGGGTTAGTTCCTTCAGCTGCCGAAGAGCCAATACGTCCCTATCAACCTCAAATTCCGATTTCTCACGATTTAGGTTTCGAAGAGCCGCTAGACAGAGACCCAGGTACGCATCACCTGAAGAATTGACCGAAAGCGCCATTGTCTTTTGGCCTTCAGACTAAATGACTGATTGAGATTGCACCACTACAGTCGTCCTCGGCCTTTGGAATTGGAGATTTCATTCCCGATGGAATACCCAATTTAGACTGAATCAGTCAAATAAATAAGGCAACGTATCTGACCATCAAAACAACAACTTTGATTCAGACGGACCATGCCCTGACCATCTTTCATTCTCCGCACCGGGCCAAAAAACAGCGCAACATTCTTGTAATCAGGCATTTAAGTGATCACAATTGGGCACAACTAAAACAACCTCTCAACTTGATTAGAATAGATTTTCACGCCAATAGCCAATTCGAACTATAACAAATTAGAACCCTACGAGCCAACTATTAGCAACGTAAGAAATATACAGGCCAACCATTAGCACCACCAGTGCCAAGAGGTTTGGGATTGAGCAGATGCCAGCTTCTCGATTGCGAACCCTCTTGATCTGTCAACTTTGGCTGCCAATCTCCTATACACCGATCGGTTCGTTCTGAGCCCAGGCAGCCTAATCGGAGATCCTCCAGCGAGGAAATTCTCTCTACTCTTACTCAACATTCAAACGCCTTGCCCACCTCGTGGCGATGTCCCCGACATTCCAAAGAATCAGAACTCATTCCGGATTCGTCGCTCTCTCTCAACTTGGGTGATGAATGCGACTGACACTGCAATGTGACCGGAAGCCAATCACGGCACCTTCAAACGCGCAATTCAAATGGGGCGAGGGCGAAACCGCCACTCAATTGGCGAATGGCTGAGAAGGCTCGATTTGCCAATTATTTGCCAAACCCCCTGCATTTAGCTGCATCTATCTGCATTTCCTCGAAATTCGGAAATGTCATTAGATGCTGATAGAGAATGATAAGTGCAGGCAGATGCAAATAGATGCACGGTGCAGTAGGGTTCAACTCCCGCCGCCTCCACCATACACTCCTTCATTACGATATACGTCTGTCGCACGGGCGATAAACGGAACAATCTGAAAAACTTTCTTCTCAGGACGAGGGCAACTCCTTGGCAGCCCAAGCCAGCTGAGAACTTCAACATTGGGAAGTCTTCTTTTTTGCGCTAACCCGACTTTCGCTATTCATGGCTTGAGAACTCAAAAACATTGGGAATTCGGACTATTTCTCCCCTAGGTCTTCACCACATCGGGGGTTGAGTTGTTCCTGAGTGATCTTGGGTGGCGGCTGGGGTGGCAGCTCCATTCCGAGTTGAGCCAACAGCAGTTGTTGCGCTTTATCAGGATGAGTATAACGAGCCATTTGGAGCCAGCGACCATCGACAGTCGGGATCGCGACATCGATCATTTGCATGGCTTTGAGTTGTTCAAGAACGCTTCTTGGCGTCAATCCGGTGGCTGTCTGCCGACAACGTTTTCCCAAGGTGACATGGAGACAGTAGGCAAGGAACGCAATGAATATGTGAGCTTCAATTCGTTCTTCTAGACGGTGATGGATCGGACGAATGGCTAGATCACCTTTGAGATTCTTGAATGCTTCTTCAACTTGGGTCAGCTGGATGTAGTATTCCCAGAGTTTGGCAGGATCTCTTCCTTCCAGATTGCTGCGGAGCAAATAGCGACCTTCTCGACGGTAAACCTCCCGGTATTTTTTCCAATTAAGCTTCCATACAAATGTCTCCGAAGTAATCGCTTCCTTTGATTGAGGTAGCCGAATCTCCAGTAGCCCAAAGGCCTTCCCTGCATCTCTTTTTAGTGCTCCCAATTTCATGAGAAGCCCATCGCGTGTCAGCCGTTTTCGATCTCGCAGTTTCTTGAGTTCGGCCAGTAGTTTGCGAAGCCGACGTTTGCGCATGGCACGTTCCTTTTGAACCCGATTCCCGCTTTGTGCATAGACATAGATCTCATCTCCCTCAGAAATGAGTTTGACCGCGACATCCTCTCGGACCGTCTTCCACTCTTGCTCGGCAAGTTGCTGCTCGTAGCGACTCAAACGGGCTTTGGGCGTTCCAACCAAATAGGAAATCGGTGTCGCCGAGTCCCTCATTTCAGCGAGTATCTCTTCAGTGGGAATGCCTCGATCCATGACCCAAACTCGATCTGCATTCCCATATTGATCTTCGATTTTCTTCAGAAAGCCCCGCAAAGTCGTGTTGTCAGCAGTATTACCCGACATCACTTCGTAGGCCAAGGGCAAGCCCTCTGTCGTGACAATCAGAGCAATGACTACTTGAACGCAATCCGGTCGTTTATCCCGGCTGTATCCAAACTGGCGTTTGCCATCAAAGGGAGGATCACGCTCGAAGTAGGTGCTAGTCAGATCATAAAGAAGAATCTCGAATTTTGCTTTGAAGAGCGTTTCCCATCGCCTCTTAGGATGGGTGAAGAGATCTGCCTTGTGTTCCGAGACCAAGTCATGACAACGATAGAGAGTGTCCTTTTGGGCGAGGCGGAAATCCTCCCCTAACAGATCGGCCATCGCACTATGATCAAACCAATACCGATGCAAACGCCACTCACTACCCGGATCAATCAGTCGATAGGTAACCAACGTTTGCAACACCAGAGACCAAGGAGTGCCTTTCCTACTGGGAGGTAAACGACGTCTCCAGAATTCATCTAAGTTCAATTGCTGCCAAAGATCGCAGGCCATCCAGCACGCTCCCCATTGTCGGGGACGTTGGAGTTGGAGTTGGTTCAGTTTGACTTGAATGCCGACTTCAATTCCCTCGGGAATATCTCGGTCTTGAGGAAACAAGGCTACTTGTCGGTGAGAACGTTCGTCAACCGCATCAATCGTCTTAGCCCAACTCGCCTTCTGGGTATCGTTGATCTCTCCCAAATACAACAAGGTTTTCTGGACATGTTTTCCGCCGCGAACACGACGGTTCTCGACCACGCTGTAGTAGCGATGATCTTTTCCATTCTTACGCCGCTTGCTGACCCGGAGGAACATAATCCCTATAGAATCACAGATTCCTGATTAGGGATCAATAGGGTAGGTCTTCACCACAAGGCGTTTTCAGATCCAACCCCCTGACTTTACTGATCGGAATCGATCTTAGCCCAATGAAAATAGTGGGTTTCGTATCCGAATAGCGAAGGTCGGGCTAAGGGCAACCGGACATTTCGGTCGGACTCCCTTGTCCCGCAGCTCTCGAGGTTCCATCCAATTCATCGCGATGCTCCCGTTTCCATTTGTAGAACATCGTAACGTGAACCCCCAGTTACTTCGACACTTCCGAGGCACTGAGACCGTCAATGACCATCAATCTCGCCGCCTCTTTTTTGAACTCTATGCTCTATCGTCTCTGCTTTATTCTTGGGTTTTCTAAACAAGATAATCCCGTGCCTACTTTTCTCAGGACCGATCAGTTCAGATTTCCAATGCATAGAGGGTGGTTGACAACTCTTTGAATTTCCACGATGAAACGCATATGCCTGGTCTATTCGAATGTAAAAAATGCGGCCTAAGAGCTTGGAACCGTAAGCCATCAACTGGAGGGGAACCATTGACCGATCAAATCCTTTTTGGTGGAACTATTTGCCCTGGGTGCCTAACCGATCTCAAGACAGGTGCAGTGGGCGATGATTCTGTAACACCAGATAGAGAAGCATTGCATCGCGAATATTCAAGTGCCTCCGCCGAACGAAAGAAAGATATTCGGAGACTTTTCAATGCTTTCAAATGGGATTCCCCGACACGCCCACTCCGTTCTCCATCTCACCCGTCGAGTCCCGAGGCTAAGAATAACGCTACGGGGTGTTTTATCGCAACCGCGTGCTATGGTTCCTACGAACATCCTCAAGTAATTATTCTCAGATCCTTTAGGGATGAGCAGCTACTTACGTGTTCTCTTGGAAAGAGATTTGTCAGGCTCTACTACCGCTACTCACCGATTATAGCTACTAGGTTAGACTCTTCTGGAACGACAGCCATGATTGTCAAAACTCTCATACTGAAGCCTCTAATATTTCTCATAGGCCTAAAACAATGAACAGTTTTTCAAGAAAATTGTTCATCGCAGCGAGCGATAAGACCTCACTTCAAGTCAGTAGCGAGCTTTCCAATTTAGACATCTTTCTACTACGCGCGAATAGCGTCACAGAACTCCCATCCGCTACTGGAAGCTCACCGCAGGCTCACTGTAAATCGAAATGATCGTTGTTCCCGATATAATAAATCTGTACAAGCAATTTTGAATAGAACTCCTCGTCACGTCAAAACAGATCGCCGTAGTTCATTAAGAGTCACGGTTGTCGGCCCGTCTACCGCGTCCACGGAGTTCAGTCGTTTTTCGATCGCGGACAACATTGCTGACCGCTGCCCCTCATCGACAATCCAATATTCAGCGATATTGAGGGCAGTCTCATGCAGCCAGAGATTTCTAGAATCAAGGTGCTCAACAATCGGCACACCGTTACCCAGGATCCCGTAGGCCGTGACGATTGCGGGCGCTACCCGCTTCCTGAAGCGGCGATCATCCCAAACGCTGTCAATCACTGACCTCGCGGAGTCAGGCGTCACGCTTGATGATTCGTTCGCTTGTTGGGTCACAGCAATCCATGCCAGTCCTCGAATGTAGATCCCGATATGTGGCTCGTTTAACTCAACATACTTCGGGTCATTGATAGTGACATCCGTGTCCAGCTCGTCCTCTCTACAAGCCATAACACTTAACCACTGGCCTAGTTCGGGGAGTGAGGTGACAGCTACAGCAGACGCAAGTCGCCAGAGGTCGCGACTTTTAAGTTCCTTAGTCATTTGCGTAATATTGGACCGCGCCTCGACATTGAGTCTGGTCAGTGAGACTTGCTGAGCATAGACAAGTGAATTCACGCCGGTCAGTGAGAGGGTCCACAATGCCGCAATCTGTTCTTCGCGCTTTCCACAGAGCAACTCGGAATAGTCTTCGCCCGTGAGTCCATAGCCAGAGTGTATCGACAACAACGGATACACGTATGGCTGTGCCCTCGTGCTTCTGTGCCGGAGAAACTTATGGTGCGCTACGGCAAAGGTTCGCCGAAAAATGCCTTCACTAAGAGAGCGTTGCGCATCGCTCAAGGTCGCCCAGGCTTCTCGACCATCGCGATCTGAAACTCGATCCGCGAGATCCAAAAGAACGGGCTGGAGGGCACGAGCTGCTTCCTCAGGATCTTCTGTGTTAGACGATTGCATCAACGCGGCAAGAATCGGAAAGCGGTTGAGATCGACATTTCTGCCTAGCATGTCCTCTAGCTCACCGAATTGGAGCGATTCTCTTCCAGATATAACAGTGCTCAAGAGCACATGCCCGGCAACATTGGCGTCGCTGATATCTGCATCTATGACAGCATTCAAGAGAGCGTCTTTACCTTCGAATAACGTCTCCGGGAGAGCGTTAATCATCGCCCCTGTCCGCGTCCCAATCGCATGGGCGAATCGGCGCCTCCATACGTGCGCCATATCTTCACTATTTGCGATCCTTGCTAGAAGTTCAACCCTGAATCTGTTGAGTGTCTCACAGAGCCGGTTCATCCGGCACGAGTACAGAATCGCCTCCAACCATTCCAGGGCCATTGGATCATCTTCCGGTCGCCCCTGCCAAAGTCGCAGTAGAACGGTATCACAAAAAACGGGAACATCGTGGTCAAGGCGGTATACAAGCATGTCAGCGATAGTCTCAAGGAAACCACCAACCTTGGATCGTATGTCTCCGATCTTCCGCAAGCGCTTGGTTGCTTCAGTCTTCGCAACATCCGACAGGGACGCCACTTGCTTTTCGTAGGTAAGGTACTCGTTATCCCAATATGCAATATACTTGATGGTCTCTCTCGACGAGAGGATCTCAAATCGCCCGTGCAAGACCGGGAGGAGTCTCAACCTGTAGTCGTCGTCGCGGCACAACTCCTCGATTTCGTTCATGCAAGCTTCAGATCGGAGAAATCCATCGCTAATGATCGGCATCACGAAGTTCGTCTTTCGAATCGTCTTCATGAATTTCTCGATGCTCTTCGTGTAACTCAACTCACGTTGGTCTCGCTGAACCGTGAGGCCAACCAATTGGAGAGCCTCGTCCACGCGATCTGCGACTGCGGAGTCATTCCAGGTGTAAGAGAGGAACACAGTTGGCGTGAATGGAGAATCAGGCATAGGGGAAAGTTTGCTTATTGGGTGTTTTAGATCGAAATACTCACTACAAAGGCACTGAGGACGGGCTGATGGGCAGCGAAAATACGCCATTTTCACTTCCTCTCTTCTGATGCCTCCAGGCAAGAACCATACACCCCAACCACTAGCACCGCCAGTGTCAAACCGTGCCAGCAATCGCTTCCGTCTATGAGCCGATACTCTTCGTTTCCTCATCCTCTCCCATTAACAGACTTTCACCGTCTGAATAGAGGGACGCTTCTTTGACGGATACGATGTAGATGAAAAGCAGGGGTTCAACAGAGTCAGGCCTGCAGCATTGAATGCATCCTATCCTAACGACTTTGGGTTGCCATTTTAATGTTAGTAATCGTCGTTTATGATGGCTGTCAGCAATGAAGCGAAAGGGCACGCGGCCCAAGCCCACAGAATTCCATCCCAAGAGAATTGGTAGAAAACAATTCCACTGACTACTAACGCCAGGAATCCCACAATTACCGAAGCATAAAAAACTCCAAACGGTCCAAAAATCGCTCCAAGAATAAAAGCGCAAATCCTGTAATTTCGCTGTTCCTTGTCGAGAGTCCTTGCGACTTGCCGCATTCTATGGCCATGTGGATCTGAGAGCATAGTCATTGAAACCATATGAAGAGCATTCACGGTGGAAGTCAAGTGTTCTGGGATCCCAGAACAGAGGAAGTGAACTCTACGAGCCATTGCGTCATGAAAGCCCAGGCAGATGGGAGATGGCGTTTCGAAAGAAAGGTTGATTGAAATTCTGCAATGATACCCATCGGGTGAAAAGCCCGACTGAAAGCGTTTGGCAAACGATCAGAACCGAGTCTTGCATCGCCGGAGGTAACGACGGCATGAAGCGTAGACAGGGTAGTGCTGAGGCTGTGTCATTGAGCTCCGAAATGAGTACGTTGGTGAAGCCCTCTTGCTTGGCTTATCGAGGGGGCCAAGCTCGGCTGTCAGAGTAAGTCCCAGGCCTTCGGGTCCCGGCAGGCCACGGCAGTTAGAGTCAGCCCGGAGTCTAAGAGCACGGCATAGGCACAAAGTGGGGTATCCTGGGAACATGAGAGATCCTGATGCTGCCTCGGAAACGAGGGGCGGGCGCCTTAAGGAATACTGAAGGCGTTTGTGTTAGAGCATGAGGAAGTCGTAGCCTTCTCATAGTACCGCTTGTAGGTGGCGAACCGGACTCACCGGGAGCCACTGTAGGGAAGGAGAAGGTCTGTTAGAAAGAGAGTCGTAAACGGGAAACACGATGGTTACCAAGAGAACCTTAGACGTGTCCACGAAACGGTTACGAATAGCTGAGCTGGCACGGAAGTTTACCGGCAGCGCGCTGACGACCCTGAACGGACATATGGACGAGGCTTGGCTGGCAGAGTCATACCGCCGCCTGAAGAAAGGCAAAGCGGTGGGCATTGATGGTCAAGATCTGGCCGACTATGGCCAGGCACTTGATGAACGGTTGAAGGACTTGCTGAGACGGGCCAAGAGTGGGAGCTATAAGGCACCTCCGGTTCGCCGAATCGAGATCCCAAAAGCCGGGAGTCAGGAAACACGTCCTATTGGCATTCCGACAACAGAGGATAAGGTGCTTCAAATGGGTGTGCATCTGCTTCTGGAGCCGGTTTATGAGAATGAGTTCTACGAATTCTCATACGGCTTCCGTCGGGGTAAGTCCGCCCACCAGGCATTGGCGCAGATACGTAGCGAGATTCATCAAAAACGTATCAACTGGATCATTGATGCAGATATCAAAAAGTTCTTTGATACATTGTGTCACCAGAAGCTGAAGGAGATCCTAAGGCAGCGAGTAAATGACGGAGTCCTCAATCGCTTGATCAGCAAGTGGTTGAAGGCAGGATATCTGAAGTCTGGACAGATGACTCAGACAACGGAGGGCACGCCGCAAGGCGGTATCATCAGTCCCCTGCTAGCGAATATCTATCTGCACGAAGTGCTCGATAGGTGGTTCGTGGAACAGGTCCAACCGGTGATGAAATCAGCATGTTTCTTAGTGAGATATGCGGACGACTTCGTCATGGGCTTCCATGATGAAGGAGATGCTCACCGAGTCTTCCAGGTCCTTTCCAAGCGCTTCAGTAAATACGGACTGAAGATTCATCCTCAGAAGACGCGGTTGCTACGGTTTACCGTAAGCACGTAGCCAACCCATCTTTTCTGTCTCTTATACACATCTGACGCTGCCGACGAGCGATCTAG
>OJGU01000609.1_pt1 | contig 19181 bp, 16 predicted proteins | sample 1594741 | NCBI WGS metagenome assembly OJGU01 (sample SAMN05416841, study PRJEB24817) | seawater metagenome | isolation source: Sea water | place: Canada:Atlantic | collected 2013-07
GCTACGCCCAGGCCATTGTGGACGCGCTGGGGAGTTCCAGCGCGTCCACAATGGCCTGGGCGTAGCGCCGCGCATCGGGAGCCATGCCCATGGATACCATCGAGGGGTCGAGGCCGTTGGCTAGATGAACCGAATGCCGAGCAGGACCGAGGTGATCGTGTCGAGCTGTTTCGGCGCGACAGGCTTGTTCTCGTAGCGCAGCGTGAACGTCGTTGCGAGGCTGATGCGCTTGTTGAGGTTCGCCGTGAGGGCCGTTGCCCAGTTGATCCGGAAGACCGGCGCGTCGATGACGGACTGAAGGTATTCGATGCCCGTATCGAAGGTGACGTATTCGTTGAGGTTGTTCACGTACCCGCCGAAGAGGCGTGCGGCGTGGTTGACGAAGACCCGGTCAACATTCTCCTGCGTCGGGTCGGCGGCGGTCGAATCGACGATATCCTGGGTTCGAAGGTCGTACTGGAAGTCGTAACCAGCCTCAAACCATAGGCGCTGTTTGGGATCGGTCAGCGCGTAGAACGAGAAGCCGGGGTCGACGTTGGCCCGCAGGTCGAGATCCTGGAAAGGATCGTGCCGAGCCGTTGTTTGCAGGAACATCGACCAGCGCTTGGCGAAGAACCAATCGTAGCGGATCATTCCCTGGACGTTGCCGACCGTAACCTCGGCGGGAGGGCTGTCGTCGAGGTCCGTTGGGACCGAGGCTCGACCGTAGTTTCCGGCGGCATCGGTGCGGAACTGGTGGGCACCACGACGAAGACGGAAGTTGACGACGGCGGTGGCCGAAGCAGCTTCAGCGTTGCCGGTGGAGAGGAAGCCACCCAAGGAGGCGTTCAGCTCGGTTGCATCGTCGGCTTTCTTGTCGTCCGCGACGGCAGCGGCGGCAAACGTGCCTCCTCCGGCCACTTCTGTGTTGCCGGTTGTGGCGGGGTCTTTGGTGACGGTGCCTTCGGGGGGCTGAGCAAGCGTGTAGCCTGCGGTTCCGAGATTGATGGCGGAGAAGGTCAGTAGAGCGAGGGCGTTCATGCGCGTCCTTCCGGTAGCTGGGGCAGACCATTGCAGGACCGGGGCCAACGTTGCCAACTCTTGCGAAATTCGGAGTTGTGGCGGGGTTCGGACCCGTGCGGCTCCGGGGCACGCTGCCCCAGCGCGGCGCCTCGCCTCCCCCGCAGAGACTCTCTGGCCTCGTTTTCATGCGAGTTTGGGCGGCTCTGGGTTGGAACGAACAATGCTATAGAGGGAGGCGTGCCCGACGCGAAAGACAACGGCCGCCTCCTCGTCGTTGAGGATGATCAAGACCTCAGAGAGCTCCTCAGTGCGGGGCTTATCGCCCACGGGTTCTCGGTCGAGAAAGCGGGATCCGCCGAGGCGTCACTCAAGCAGCTCGAGTCCGAGCGCTTCGACGTCGTCCTGGTGGACTTGAACCTCCCGGGGATGAGCGGCCTGGAACTCTGTTCACGGGTCGTGGCCGAGACCACCTCGGCGGTGGTCATCATGACCGCCTTCGCCTCGATCAAGAGCGCGGTCGAAGCGATGCGGGCTGGCGCCTACGACTACATCCTCAAGCCACTCGACGTCGACGCCGTGGCGCTGAGGCTCGGTCGCGTCGTCAAGGAGCGATGGATCCACGAAGAGGCCCGTCGTCTGCGGGATGTCGTGCACCCCACCGGTGGGTTCGGCAGCCTGACCGGGACCAGCGCTCCAATGCAGCGCATCTATGACCTGTTGGGTCGGGCAGCTCCCTCTGAAGCGTCGGTGTTGATCACCGGCGAGAGCGGCACCGGAAAGGAGCTGGCTGCCCGTGCTTTGCACGACCACAGCAACCGCCGCGATGGACCGTTTGTGGCGCTCAACTGCTCCGCGGTGCCCGAACAGCTCATCGAGAGCGAGTTGTTCGGCCACGCCCGAGGCTCGTTCACCGATGCACGAAACGACCGGGTGGGGCTCTTTGCCCAGGCCAACGGCGGAACGCTCTTCCTCGATGAGATCGGCGAGATTCCCGGCCCGATGCAGGCCAAGTTGTTGCGGGCCCTCGAGGAGCGTCGCGTCCGTCCGGTCGGCTCCAACAAGGAGATGGAGATCGACGTCCGCATCGTCGCCGCGACGAACCGTGACCTCGAGGCGTGGGCAGAACAAGGCCGCTTTCGCGAAGACCTGTACTTCCGGATCAACGTCATCCACGCCCTGCTCCCGCCGCTGCGGGCCCGCGGCACCGACGTACTGCTGCTCGCACAACACTTCTTGCGCCGGTTCTCTGCCCAGGAGGCCAAAGAGGTCAACGGGATCGACCCGGTGGCGGCCCAGCGCCTGTGCGACTACGAGTGGCCGGGCAACGTCCGAGAGCTTCGGAACTGCATCGAGCGTGCCGTCGCCCTGACCCGTTTCGCGGAGCTGTCCCTCGAGGACCTTCCCGAGCGGATCCGGACCTTCAAACGCTCCCATGTTGTCGTGGCGTCGGACGACCCATCGGAGCTGGTGCCGATTGAAGAGGTCGAGCGGCGGTACATCATGCGAGTTCTCGAGGCGGTCGGTGGCAGCAAGACAGCCGCCTCGAAGATCCTCGGTCTCGACCGGAAGACGCTCTACCGTCGGCTCGAGCGCTACAAGGCGCAGGGCCTCACGTGAGTAACGAGGCGGGAGCGGGACATGGCCCCGTCGGGGCAGTGAGCCCCGGGCAACATCTGCCGCTCTCGCCGGAACTGGCCGACCTCTTGTGGTGAGTGGTTGGCCCGACGCATGCAAATCTCGAAGGGTGGAGGCGGACTGGTGGCGATTCGCAAGGTGGTGCTGTGCGACGATGATCCCGATATTCGGGCGATCGGCGAGATATCTCTGAGAGATGTCGGGGGTTGGGATGTGGTGTGTGTGAACGACGGCTTTGCGGCCGTCGATGCAGCACGGGCGGAGATGCCAGATCTGATCCTGTTGGACATCATGATGCCGAGGCTCGACGGGCCGGGCACGTTCGCGAAGCTCCGGGCGGATCCGCAGTGCAGCTCGATCCCGGTGGTGTTCATGACCGCGAAGGCGCAGTCCCATGAACTCCGCGGATACACCGACCTTGGCGCGGCGGGAGTGATCGCCAAGCCCTTCGACCCGCTGACGCTTCCCGAACAGATACGCGCGCTGGTGGAGAAACAATGACGACAGACGCTGCCAAGGCCGCCGCCCGCGACAAGCTCGCAGCGCTTCGCAATGGATTCGCGACGCGGCTGCGCGAGCGGGTGTCGGAACTCGAGGACGCTGTCGAAGCCGCATGCTCGCGAGACGACCTCGGTGTGCATCGTACTGAGTCGCTGGCCCATCAGCTTGCCGGGACCGCCGGCTCGTACGGGTTCGTCGAGGTCGGGGAACTCTCGGCCGAGCTCGAGGCGCTTTGCCAGGCCGGGTTCAACCCAGACGTGGCTCGATCGCTGATCGAGCGGTTGTGGACCGCACTCGGGCGACCCTAGCGTCCCCGGGCCGGGCTGCAAAACCCCCCGCTCCAAACAACATCGGCCCCGTAGCGATGATCGCTTCGGGGCCGAGTGCTTTGTGCCCGAGTCTCGGGCTTCGCAGGCTACTCGTCCTGGAGCTTGAACTCGATGCGGCGGTTCTCCGCGCGTCCGGACTTGGTGTCGTTGTCGGCGATCGGCTCGTCGGGGCCCAATCCCTTGGTCTCGATCCGTGACGAGTCGATACCCGCATCGACGAAGTACTGCTTCACCGCATCGGCCCGGCGCTCGGAGAGGTCGACGTTGGAGTTACGCGACCCCACCGAGTCGGTGTGACCGGAGACCTCGATGCGAAGCTCGGGGTACTTGTTGAGCACCCGGATCGCCCGCTTGAGGACCTTGTAGGAGTCGCGGCGAATCGTGGCCTTGCCCGAAGCAAAGTTGATGCCCTTGATGACCCCGTTGAACTCCTCGATCTCGGCGGGTCGCTCGTCCGGGCAGCCGTCCTTGTCCTTGAACTTGTTGTAGTTCTCGGCCTCGTCCGGACAGGAGTCGTCATTGTTCATGATGCCGTCGCCGTCATCATCGGGGATGGGGCAACCGCCGGGGTTGTCGCTCCACTTGCGAGGGCAGCGGTCACGGCTATCGGGGATGCCGTCCCCATCGGAGTCCTTCTCCTTGGTGGGGCATCCGTCGTCGCCGTCGCCAGCCTCGTCTGGGCAGACGTCGTAGAAGTCGGCGATGCCGTCACCGTCGGAGTCTCCGCGGCGGCTGCCGCCCTTGCCTCTGCGCAGGCGCTTGAACCGTAGGGTGACATCGAGCCCCAGGAGGATCTCGCCGTGGTGCGCCCGTTCGCCGTCGTTCCCGCCGCCCTCGACGATGTGTCGACCGTCGAGCCGCAGCGCGATCCACTTGTTGATGTGGGCTTTGACCCCGGGGCCCCAGTGGAAGACCCCCTCGGCGGCCTGAAGCAGAGGGTCGCTGGAGCGGATCCCGAGCAGGCCACCACCGAGCACGAGCGTGGGGGTGATCCGGTAGGGGAGTTGCCCGACGATGTGGCCGCGGAACGTCCAGAACGAGCCATTGGTGTCGCGCTGCGGGGCACGGGTCGGCATGCCGCCGCCCTCGAGTCCGATGCCCACGAAGCGAATCGGGAAGTACGTGGCGCGCCCACCAATGTCGGCGTTGGTCTTGTTGACGTACGGCTGGGTGTCGACGCCCTGGTCAAACAGGCCGTGGTTGTCCGCGCGAAAGAACAATCCTCCGTAGAGTCCGAGGTCGAGTTCGTTGTTCTCGGGCGCCCATCGTTGCATCCAGGGCTTTTCGCGCTCTGCCTCTACTTCCTCGGACCTCTTCTTCTTCTTGTCGGCTCTCCCCGACGCTTTGGCGCCCTTCGTCGAGAGCTCGACCTTTCCCTCAGCAGCGGGGGCGGCCTGAGCTGCTCCGGGGAGGAGCGCGACGGAGGCGAGTGTGGAAAGCGTGGTTGGAAGCAGCGTTCGAAGGACGTTCATGCGCGAGTACCAGGGTCGTGGTCGTCTAGAGTCCTGCAAGCTCCGGACCGCCGTAGTCTACGCATCGAAGGCTCTGTCAACAAACTCTGCAGGGTTGTCCGTCTCGCTTGGGGCAGATTGGGACGGGGCGTTCTGTCTGTGTCTCGACATGAGTCGTAACCGGAGTCCCCGTGTCCTGTGAAGGCAGGGCCTTTGGCAGTGGAGCCGGGACGGGGTGTCGTAGGTGTATGGCAGTTCGCAGGATTGTCTCGAACGCGGGGCCTGTTCGGATCCCCGTGGTTCCGGCAGAGTGGGGCATGACCATCTCCGTCCTGGTTGTCGACGATGACGCCGACTTGCGCAGCGGCCTCCGGGCCCTGCTGGAGGTGCACGGTCTCGAAGTGCTCGACGCTGGGACGCTGCGTGAGGCGGACGCGCTGGCTCGGCTCTACGAACCCGCGGTCCTGCTCATCGACGGGATGCTGCCGGACGGGAACGGTATCGAGTGGATCTCGATCCTCCGCTCGGAGGGGATGGCGACCGAGATTATCTTCATGTCCAGCTTCTTCGCGAAGGGGCGTTGGCTCGGCGTGCTGAGCAAGCTCGGCGTGCGTCACCGGATCAACAAGCGAGAGACGCCCATCGAGCGCATCGCCGAGATCGTGGTCCAGGCGATGCCCCTGCAGACGTGACTCCGGCCTCAATCCGAGAGTGTGAACCGCTGCACTTCGTTGCTCTCGGCGATCAACACGAGGTCGTGGTTCGCTCCCACCAACGAGACGCCCTCCCACTGATTGGGGGAGAGGATGAGCTCGCCGAGGATCGTCCCATCCCCCGCAGGATCCAGTTGGATCACGCGCGTCCCGGTGTGCGAGATGATCAGGACGTTCCCGTCGCGGGCATCAAATGCGATACCCGCGAGGTCCAGTGATGCACCGGAGCCTGGAAGCGCGTCGTCTGCGATGAAGGGCTCCTCCACGGTGAGTGCCGCGTCGTTCCAGTCGAGATCCTCATCGGTCACCGCTGGTCGTGCAAACCGAAAGAACCGGCGGGGGGCGTTGGGATCCTGCCCCTCGCCAACCGCGTAGAACACCTCGGCGGCGGGGTCGTACGTGATCCCCTCGAGGCCGTTGTTGCCCACCGGGGGTGGGGGCGCGAGCGTGAGCGTTTGCTTGACGCCCACCGAGATGCTCTCGTCGCCGTCGGGAACGTCGGCAATGTACACGCCGTAGCCACCCTCGAATGCGACCGCAACCTCGCCACCGCCGAGGTAGGTGAGGCCCTCGGTGTCGTTCCCGTTGATGCCGACGAGACTGACCGAACGGATCGGGGAGGAGAAGTCGTCCGCGGGGTATTCGAAGAAGCGTGCAGCACCGTTTTGCACGACCCAGACGCGGTCGGTGTCGTAGTTCCAAGTGATGCCCGAGGCATCGTCGCCGGGTGCGGGCAGCGAGCTCGCGGGGCCAGCCTCCTGGTACTCGGAGAGGTTGACGGGGGTATTGGAACCGGTGGTTTCGCTGGAATCTTCGGTGTCCTCAGACTCGCCCGTCGCCCCATCCGTGGATGAACCCGTCGCATCCGAGCTGGAGGCCGTGGACGAGGCGACCGTCGTGGACCCCTGCGTTGTGGGGGGCTGCGTTGTGCCTGCGGTCGTGCTGGTACTGCCCTCGGACGTGCTCTGGGATGGGTCTCCCGATGAGCCTTCCGTTCCACTCTCCGTGGCTCCTGCGGTTTCGGTGTCTGCCGACGACTCGGCTGCGTCCTCGTCACAGGCGAGCAGGGCAATCGAGGGCAGCAGAAGGACGAGGACAGACCGTGACAAGCTCATGTGAGTACAAGACGCGTGGCGCCGGGTTGGTGGCTCGTTTTTTTCGTGTCCGCGCGTTGGGTCGTCCAGGGTCACGGCGCGCTCTCCACGTAGGCGATACCGCTCAGCCCCGCCTCGTACTCCGCGCGAACGGCAAACTGTGAACAGCCTGAATCGTCCACAAAGACCAGCTGAGATTCAGGGACGGTCTCCAGCGGTTGTTCCTCGCCTCCGTCCATGCAGGAGATCCTCCAGCCCGTGACCAAGTCCCGGCGCTCGCTGCTGTGATGTTCCCAAGCGACGCGCTGGCCACCCGAGACGGACTTCACCCGGACGACCAGCGGCGGGATGAGGTCGTCGAGGTAAGCCCAGAGGTACTCGGAGATCGACTCTCCCTGCGCGGTCGCACCGCGGTCGCCCCGAAGATCCATCGTTCCGCCTCCGACTATGATCGCCTCGGGGTTGTGATACGCGGCCATGTTGCGCGCAATGATGTCTTCGCCGGGGACCGGCCACCGCCGAGCTTCGGTGAGAACGTCGTAGCCCGCGTCTCCGTAGAAGGTGTCCGACCGACCCCGGAAGTAGAGCAGGGAGGACGGTAAGTACTGGGGAGCGGTGCCTTGGTCGGGTTGTCCGGGGACATCCGAGATGACCACGCTATCGGCCAACTCGGCGTTGAGGAACGCAGGGCCCTGCGTTCCACCTTCGAAGCCCCGCGCAAGACCAAAAAACGAGTCCTCCACGCGGATGGGGTTGGCGGACTGAAGGAGCCACGCTCCGCAGCGGTTGGTCTGCGGGGTACAGGTCCCCTCAGAATCGTAGGAGACGATGTGATCCCAAACGTGAGTCGGGCCGGCTTCGGAGTCCATCAGCGACAAGGAAAGCTCGTTGTTCACGGCCAGGAGCCCAGAGGTGGAGAGTGTCGCGGGGTTGCTCTCGCAGTCGGTCGCGGGGAACGCCGAGAGTCCAGCGTAGTTCTTGTAGTGCGGGGCGGTCTCGGACAGCGAGTCGAAGACGGTGTTGTCCTGGCTGAGGTGCTGGGTGTCGCAGTAGTCGCTGAATCCTCCATACGGCTGGTCGCCGCGGTGCTCGTCCAGGCGGACGAAGGAACGCCGGGTGAGCGAGGCATCGCTCGACCGGGTCATGATGCCGTAGCGGTTGTGTCCCCAGTCGTAGCTGCTTTGGATCAGCGGCGAGCCTCCGTTGACCCGCAGTCCCGCTTGCGAGCAGACCCCCTCGGACGCTTCTTGGAAGTTGGAGCAGGGTCTTCCTTCGGTCCCCGTGCCTTGGGTTCCCATGAAGTCCAGCAGAACGCGGGAGCTGGTCGATGCGATGAAGGAGGCCCGCTGAGCATCTCTGGAGACGAACCCGACGAGCGCCACATACTGCGGTCCGGCGAGCTGAAACCCGTTCTTCTGGGTCGGGATCCCATCGTGCGCCTCGCCCGTCACCTCGACGCCCCCGGGGCTGCGCGCGATGACTGTGCTGAACTGTCCGGGGCTGCCCGCGGTGGGCGTGGTCTCCTTGAACGCGTTCTCGTAGCTCTCGTCCCCGCTGGTCGAGATCGGGTAGATGCCGTCTGGGAAGACGATCGTATCTCCACTGGCCATCGAAAGGCTCGCGTCGCGAAGGTTTGCCGACAAACCGTCTTCCCCCGCGACGCGCAGGCGGCTGTTCCCGGTGTTGTCCACGTGCACGACCATCGACGCGTAGCTCGACCCGGCGTAGTTGCTGCATTTGATGCGGATGTGGAATCCCCGGCCGAAGCTGAGGCCTGCGGTATCCCAGCGGATCTGCCCGGTCTCCGAATCCACCGCGACATCGTCGTGCCCCAGGTCCTTACGGCAGACCGCAACCTCGCCGCTGATGACCGGGCTGAACTCGAACGTCTCTCCCAGGGGGACCTCGTGAAGTCCCATGTCTTCGATCGAGGGAGGCTCCGTCGCAGGTGGGTCCCCGTCTGTATCGGAGCCGCCAGCCGTATCCGAGCCGCTTTCGCCCACGGACGCCGACCCTCCGCCATCGGTTGCCCCTGAAGCCGCGGTCCCCGCTGTGCTCGAGTCTTCGCTGGCGGAGGTGTCTGAACCTGCCGCCCCGCCGTCCCCGGGGGAAGAGCAGGCCGAGGCGAGGGTTCCAACGAGGAGAGCTGCCGGACGCAGCGGGGCGCTGATTTCCATCGGGGAGCAGACGCCCGCGCCTCGCCCGACGGCTCAAAAAAAGTACGGGCGGGCGTCAGACCCCGTCAGAAGCTGAATACGAGCTCACTTCGCACGCCTTCGAAGTCGGGGAGCGTTCGGCACGAACCGTTGACGCAGACCCGCCCACCGACCTGGCGACCGGCGAAGATCCGGATGAAGCTGGACCCCCAGAAGTTGATCTGCGCTTGCATCCCGGGCCACAGATGGGGGCGGCAGGTGGAACCCGTGCCTCCGCTGCATTCTTCTTCGGTGAGGGAAGGCTCGCCAGGCGGGGTCGGAAGCTCGGTGTCGAAGCCCTGCAGGTACGTGACCGAGAACCACGGGCTCATGCTGTACCCGAACGTGAACAGTCCGCGGAAGAAGTCCTCCCGTTGGCCGACGGTGGCGAGGTTTTCCCAGCGACCCTCACCGCGGAAAGACAGGGCGTGCACGAGGCTGCCCGTGCGAGCGACCGGAACGGTGACGTAGAACTCGGCGTGGGGGAACCGGCGCCGCAGGGCGCCTTCGCCCGGTGTGGGTTCGCGAAGCCACCGTTCGTGGCGATAGCCGGCGGAGACCTGCGCGACGAAGTCGGACTTGGGCTTGCGATAGATGATGCCGCCGAAGTTGTGGGTGGCAAGCAGGCCTTCGCTGTCTTGGAGCGCGAACTGGTCTTGCCGTTCGTTCTGCGCGTAGGCGTAGGCGAGGGTGTTGCCGAAGACGGTGAGTCCGCGCTCCCGCCAGGTGTGGTCGACTCGCATGCGCCCACCGGTCGCGTTGAGGTTTCCGGGAACCTGTTGGTCTTCACGCTCGAGGGTCGGGTTTTCGGTGTACTGCAGCAGCGCGTTCTGGCCGACCGCCATCAAGTAGTCGCGGTAGTGCTTGCCCTCGACCAGGATCGTGGTTGTGCCCGCGTAGAACGTGTTCGAGCCGTAGATGCTGTAGCCGTTGTACGTCTGAGACTCGAATTCGGTCCCGACCAGGTTGGGGTTGCGCATCAACCCGCTCGCTCCGATGAACGTGTCCCAGACGCCTCCGATCCGGGCACGGCCCACGTCGCCTCCAAACTGGTGCAGGTACTCGTCGATGACCCCCGCGGTCACCTCGTCGCCAAAGTCGAGGTAGACATAGTTGGCGCCAACGTCGACCCGGCCGGGCAGCGGGACCTCGACTCGTCCGCCCGCCACAAAGTCGGAGCAGACCGTCCACAGCGGATTTCCGGTGTTCGGGTCGAGCGATCCGTCGACGTCGCAGCCGGCTTCGTTGGCATCTTGGCTGAACGTGTAGGACTTGGCGGGGTAGCCCGGATCGGGGATGAGCTGCCGGGTGGCGAAGTCGCTGTTCTGTCGGTTGGCGAAACCTGCGACCGCGGTGGCGCGTACGGGCTTGGTGCGAACATCGACCCGGCCGCCTTTGATCGTGGCATCGACGCCGATCTCGTCGATCTTGCGGACCGACAGGCCGAGGCCGCGCCCCATGTTCACATTGAAGTCTCCGCCGTAGGCGCTCACGTGCTTGGTATCGAGACGAACGGTGGCGCGCTCGAGCCTGATGTCGTTTTCCACCGGCACGCAGGTGCCCATCGCCTCCGAGCAGCCTCGGTCTTCGGTGAACCAGATGTTCTGCGAGTCGATCCGAAACTGCGTGCCCAGGGTGGCCCGCTTCATCCTCGTGTCTTGTCCGAGGTTGAGTCGGTTGACCATGGAGACGAAGTTGTCGTCGGAGCCCTCGGTGTTGTAGTTCTCGCGGTACCACTCGGTGTACAGCGTGTTGCGAACCCACGGCTGCACGACCGCGCCGCTGGAGGTCTCGATCTTGGGGATGCGAGGGTTGAACGTCTTCGTTGGCTTCGGTGGGCTAGAGACGCTGCTCTTTGGCGCCACGGCTGGCTGCACTTGGGAAGCCGGCGGCGCGGGTTGTTCGGTCGGCTCCGGCGCAGCCTCGGGAGGAGGTTCGGGTGCCCCCTGGACCTGTGCCGGGCCGTCGTACTGGCGCGCATCGTCCGGCGCTGCGTGAGCGATGGCCGGAACCAGCAGCACCGCAGCGCCGAGCACGAAGCGAAGAGTCACGCGATCAGCCGCCCGGGCGCAGCACGGTTTCGAGGAAGGCTGCGAGCTCTTCCGTGTCGCCGGTCATGTATCCCTGATGCTCCTTGAGCACCTTGCCGGTCGCGTCGAGCACGACGTAGTACGGGATGTCTCCGCGCGGGTTGAACCTCGTGAGCACTTGGGTCTCTCGATCGAGCAGGACCGGGAACGCGTAGCCCTCACGCTCGACCCAGGGCCCAATCTGAGCCGCGGTGTCGGGGCCGTCGATGGCGATCGCATAGATCTCCAGACCGCGTCCCTTCATGCCCGGGTACATCTTGTTCATCTTCGTCAGCTCTTGCTGACAGGGCTGGCACCACGTCGCCCAGAACGCCAAGACGAATACATCGTCATCGGCCTGGGCGGTTGGGGTGACCATCGCGCCTTGAAGATCGGGAAGTGCGATGTCGATACCGCCGGATCCGTTGGGACTCGAAGAGCCTGCGGCACCGGATCCAGCACAGCCCGCCAACATCGTCGCCAGCAGCAAGGGCAGGGCGCGACGCACTACGGCACCTCGTAGGGGGACGCCAGCACGGCGCCGATCTGGGTTCGAAGGACGTCGAGTCCGACCTTCTGTCCTTCGGACTTCCAGCGGATGTTGCCGTTGGCATCGATGAGCATGTTGATCGGGGTCGCGGCCTGCGGGTTCTGAAGGTAGACGCCGGTCCACTCGTTGGTCTGATCGACAAGCACGGGAAACCCGAGGTCCAGATCGACCTGACGATCCGCCCACTCTCCGGTGACCCAGTCTTCGCAGAACGAGCTGGTGGGGAGCTGCGAGGTCCAGTCCTGGAACATGACTTGAACGATCTCCAAGCCCTGGCCTTCGAACTCTTCGTAGAGCTCGGGAAACTCGAGGGTCTCTTCTTGGCAGGGACCGCACCAGCCCGCACCGATGTTGATCAGCAGCGCCTTGTTGCCGGCCTCGGGACACATGAAGCTGTCGAACTCGACGACGTCGCCGTCGCAGCCCTCGAGGTTGAAGCCGATCGTGTTGGCGAGTCGGTCACCCACGCCGGTGCCGTAGGGGCCCGCCGGGTATCCGCACTGACCGTCCGCGGACCGATCGAGTTGCGATTCGTCGAGACCGCCACCGGACCCGTTGCCCGTGGGGTTGGCGGTTGCCGTCATGTCCTCTCCTGTGTCGGGAGGTGGCGCACAAGCCGCGATCGAGGCACCCGCCAGCACGAGGAAGACCCGGCGCGGGGCCGAGCGAGGGAGTCGAGGCATCCGTGGCAATCGCATCGTTGGCTCTTGAGTGCACCTCATCGTACACATGTTGCGTCGAAACCGGCGCGCAGGAGAGGTTTCCTGGTGCGCGGGCGTACAACGTGGCGCAGCGCTGGAGGTTACTTCGGTGCGCTGGGTGTGGCCGGGGCGGGTTCGAGCCGTGTTTCGAGAAACGCCTCCAGCTGCGCGACCCCGCGCGGGTTGTAACCGCGTCGGGTTTCGATGTGCTCCCCCTTGGCGTCAAACACCACGAGAAACGGAATCGATCCGCTCGGGTTGAACCGTCCGAACAGACGGGACTCGGAGTCGAGGAGCACCGGGAACGCGTAGTGGTTGGACTGTGCCCACGCCTCGACGTTGTCGACCGTGTCAGGCCCATCGACTGAGATCGCGTAGAGCTCGAGGCCGCGGGGGTGAAGCCGCAAATACATCTCGTTCATCTCCGCCAGCTCCAGCTGGCAGGGCTTGCACCACGTCGCCCAGAACGCGAGCACGACGACGTTGCCCTCCGAGCGCGGGCTGACCTCGTTGCCGTCGAGATCGGGGAGGGTGAAGTCGAGTGACGGGGTGCAGCTTGCGAGCCCGAGCAACGCGAGGACAACGAGGAATCGGGCCCGCATCTCAGTCCACCAGCGGGGTGTGGGTGAGGTGCTCGTAGAGGTCGGCTGGAGCGATGCCCTGCTTGCGGGCGGTTTGGGCCCGCTCGAGCTCTTCCTCGATCAACAACCGGACGTGAATCTCCGGGTAGGCGCCCTCCAGAGGCCGGCCGTTGATGAAGTACGCCGGGGTCCCGTTGACGCCCAGCGCCATCGACAGCGCGAGGTCGGCCTCGACGCGATCGGCGGCGGCTTGCGAACTCATCTCCGTGTCGAAGGCCTGCATGTCGAGCCCGATCTGCTTGGCGATCGTGCGCAGGTCGCCGGATCCGAACGTGGGGCCGAAGGCATACAGCGCGTCGTGGAACTCCCAGAACTTGCCCTGCGTCTGGGCGGCGACGCCGGCTCGGGCGGCGGGGTCAGCCTGCCGGTGGAACGGCAGCGGCTTGTGCTTGTGCACCATCCGGACCTTGTCGCCGTAGTGCGCCTCGATACGTTCCAACGTCGCGTTGCCTTTCGCGCAGAACGGGCAGGCGAAGTCGCCGAAGCTGACGATGGTGATGGGTGCATCGTCAGGCCCCTTGCGCGGCGAGTCGCCCAGCGGCACCGCGTAGACCCCATCGGGATCGAGTCCGCGCCGGCCCTTGGCGTACTGCACCTCTTCGAAGCCGCCGCGGAGCGTCTCGGCGTAGAGCTGCTCGTCCGGCACGCCCGCGGCCCGAAGGTTGTCGGCGTACCGGAGCTCCTCGCCGATGATCCGATCGAACTCGGCCAGCGGCTTGGCGCCCGAGATCACGCGTCCGTTGATGAAGAACGTAGGGGTGGATGAGATTCCCAACCGCCGGGCTTGGCGAGCGTCGCGGCGCACCTCGGGCCCGTACTCGAGCGTGTCGAGGTCATGCACCAGGGCGTTCATGTCGAGCTCGACATGCTTGGCGTAGGAGAGGATCACGCCGGGGTCGAGCCGTCGACCCGAGAACAGAAGGTCGTGGAACTCCCAAAACTTTCCCTGCGCCTGGGCCGAGCGGGCCGCCATCGCGGCGAGCAGCGCGTTGGCATGGTTGTCGAGCGGCAGCGCCTTGTAGGCGATGCGGACATCGTCGGGATACAGGTCGCGCAGGCGCTTGAGCGTCTCGAGGCCCTGAACGCAGAACGGGCACTCGAAGTCGCTGAACATCACGACCGTCACGGCGGCGGTCGAGGGCCCGAGCGTGGGGGCGTCGCGGAGCTCCACGACAAAGCGCTCGACGTCCGCGTCCGTCCGAGCGGCTTGGGCGCGCTCAAACCCACCGCTCTGTGGGGCGGCCGGCTCGGGCGGGGGCTGCAGTGCTCCGGAGCCCTTGGTGCAGGCCAGGAGCAGGCTCGCAGCGAGCGAAGCCGAGCAGATCGCGGTGCGCATGCGCATGAGCACGGGTTGTAACGCTACAATCGACGTCCTCGCTACGTTGATGGGAACCGAAATGGCGCTTCGTGCGTCTGACGAGAAGGATTCGCAGTGGAACACGTGCAATGCCGACAGATCCGCCACTCCTACGACGGCGTTCGAGACGCCATCGGGGGGCTCGACCTCGAGATCAAGCGCGGCGAGGTTCTCGCCCTGATCGGGCCCAACGGCGCCGGAAAGAGCACCACGCTGCGCATCCTCGCGACGCTGCAGAGGCCCGACGAAGGCTCGGTGACCTGGGACGGCGCGGACGCGTGGACGGACCGCTACGCGCTGCGGCAGCGGATCGGTTTCCTCGGTGACGGCACCGCGCTGTACCCCAGCATGACCGCCGCGGGCTACCTGAGGTTCTTCGCCGAGTGTTACGGGCTCAGCGACGCCGACGCCAAGAAGCGGGTGGCCGTCGTGCTCGACATGTTCGACCTCTCGACCAAGGCCGAGGCCACGATCAGCGCCCTGTCCAAAGGCATGCGACAACGTTTGGCGATCGCCCGGACCATGATTCACGACCCCGAGCTGCTGCTGCTCGACGAGCCTGCCGATGGCCTCGATCCCCTCGCGCGTCGGCAGCTTCGCGACGTGCTTCGCCGGGTCGCCGACCAAGGCGTCGGCATCGTCGTCAGCTCCCACATCCTTCGAGAGTTGGATCGCTTCGTGGACACGGTGGCCCTGATTCAGAAGGGGCGCCTCGAGGTGCACGGCGGCGTCGAAGAGGTCATCGCCGACTACGATGTCGGCCGCCGATTGCATCACGTCGAGGTCACCAGCGGACTTGCGACGGCGCTCGAGGTGCTTCGCAAACACGAGGGGTTGATCGAAGGCGTCGAGCCGTTGCACAAGGATGAGGAAGCGGTCGACCCAAAGACGAGCGCCCGCGGGCGCATCAAGGTGCGGATCCACGGAGACGAGCGGCGTGCCGCAACCATCCTCAAGGACATGGTGCTCGCCGATGTCGAGGTGATCTCGATGTCGAAGGTCCGCAGCGACCTCGAGGATGTGTATCAGAGCATCGGCCGCGACGAAGTCAGCTGAGCTCGACGAGGGGCCCAGCGTGGTCACATCGCGGACGATGTCCTAGAACGTGCAGGTCATTGCATCGGCACAGGTCGATGCCGTCGCAAGGCACCCGGTGATCGCGTCCGCGTCCGCGTCGCAGGCTGAGGGGCAGCGGTCAGCGAACATCCCGAAGCAAAGCCCGGAGATGTTGGACTCACAGCTCGAGAGGCAGTCGGGGTCGTCGGGGTCGTCGGGGTCGTCGGGCTCGATGGGCTCGGCGGGGTCGTCGGGCTCGTCGGGCTCGTCGGGCTCGTCGTCGACGCCAACGAACAGCAGCGAACGATGGGTCCCCTCAGGAGCTTCCTGGACTCCGTCGTGCGTTGCCAGCTCCCTGAGGCGTTGGGCGACCGCTGCCGGACTTGCGTGTGGATCGACCTCCAACACGAGAGCTGCCGCACCGGCGACGTGCGGAGCCGCCTGGGATGTGCCATCAAGCATGCGGCTTCCATCATCGCTGTCGTGCGCTGCCGAGGTGACCCCCATTCCGAGCGCAGAGATGTCCACGCAAGCACCGTGCTTGGAGAAGGGGGTGAGAGCATCGTCGGCATCCGTCGCCGCGACTGTGATCACCTGGGACAGGTTCGCAGGCGACTGCGCACAAGAGTCCTGGTTCTCCAACGACGCACCCGGCTGGTGGTTCCCTGCCGACGTCACGATGGTCGCGCCTGCGTCTACGAGCTCGTCGATTGCCGTCTGCAGGGCGACCGACTCAGGTGCCGCAATACTGATGTTGACCACCGCGGGCAGACTCAGGTTGTCGCGGATCCAGTCAAGACCCTCGATGAGGCCCGAGAGACTGCCCGAGTTGTCACACCCCAACACGCGGATCGAGACGAGATCGACTTCGGGCGCGACACCAAAAGACACGCCGCCCACGATCCCCGCCACATGCGTTCCATGGCCGTTGCAGTCCGATTCGCCGTTGCCGTCTTGCACGGCGTTGTAGCCCGCTATGGCCCGTCCTTCGAACTGTTGATGACTCAGGCGAACGCCCGTATCGACAACGTATGCCGTAACCCCAGCACCCGTGGCGAAGGGGCTGTACTCGCCGTCCATCGGAAGGTCTCGCTGGTCGATCCGGTCGAGCCCCGGCCGTCCCGCGGACTGGTCTCCGTAGACCAACGCGTCCGCTTCGACGAAGAGAACGCGTGGGTCTTCGGCAAGCTGGTGCGCAGACTCGAACGAGAGGCTGGCCGAAAAGCCACGGTGCCGCGAGCCGAATGCACGAACGTGTTTTCCTCCGTGCTCCGCGGCAAACGCCATCATGGATGCTTCGTCGGTCGCCGAATCGGAATCCGCATCTCCACGCATCACCACCAGGTAGCGCCCCTGCACCGCATTGTCGTGCTCGATCAGTCCCGTCCACGGAATGGCCTGGTCGTGGTGGGGATCGATGTCCCCACCTGCACAGCCGCCGAGCAACACACTCGTGAGTAGCAACCCCGTCGTTCTCGCGTCCGTCATCGTCTTGTCTGCTTTCGCCGTCGAGCCGAGGCCGCCTCGTGGGTCCTCTGTCTCGCGCGTTGCCGGCATCGCGAAATCGGTTGCATCGAATCGACGGTTCGACCGAACTGTATGGATCGCTACGCTCCAAACGCACGAGGGCGCGCTCTGGCCAACGCCTTCCGGAGGCCTACCTTCCGCGAGGGTCGGCGGAGGCTGGCTTGGACTCCCGCATCGACCAAACCTCGACGTCGCGGGTCAGCGGAGCGCTCGGTGCTTCTCGAACGAGCTCGTCGTGCAGCTGTTGGAGTTGCGAGCTGCCCTGGTCGGGATCAGCATTCGTCTCCGTGAGCAGGAGCGCGAGGTTCGCCCGAGCTCGTTGCTGCCAGCGGAAGGTCCTCTCCCCGGTGTCGAGCGACAGTGCGTTCTCCAGCAGTTCTCGCGCGTGCTCGGGATCCCCGGCCCGGCGGAGCGCTTCACCTTCGATCCCCTCCACGTGGGCAGCGAGTTTCTCCCCCGACTCAGCATCAGCAAACGCATCAGGCTGGCGGCGAAGGGTGCGAACAGCGGACAGCGCGTCGTCCACCGCACCCGATAGCAGCAGGACCTCGGCTCGCGCCAAGGCGGCCCTTTCACGTTCGGCTCCCTTCGGGGCTGCGCCCAGGGCCGCCTCGAGGTCGGTCAGGGCTCCGTCGAAGTCTCCAGCGATTGCCCGCGCCAGCCCCCGGTGTCTTCGGGCACGGAGCAGCAACGTGTCGCCGGACGCGGCGGTGCGCTCGAGCTCCTCGACCACGCCCTCGGCTTGGGCCAGCGCGGTTGCCGAATCGCCCTGCAACGTAGCCACCTCTACGAGGAGGACTCGCGCACGGAGAACGTCCCGAGAAGCCGCCGAATCCGCCAAGCGCTTGCGGACCGCCAGTCCCCGCTCGCACGCCTCTCGGGCGGCCGCGAGGTTGTGAGCGTCGCGCTCGAGCGCGCAACGGTGGATGTAGCCGTTTCCCACGGGCCTCGTGACATCCCCCCCAAGCGACCGGGCAGCTCCGAGCGCGAGGTCGAGCAGAACCCGTGGCTCTTCGACACGATTCATGGCGCGAAGCAAGCTCGCGTAGTTCATCAACATCGCGATGTGCTGTGGGTCCTCCGGCTTGCCGGGACCGAAGTACGCCAGCCCTCGTCGGTACACTTCCCCGGCCTCATCGAGCCGCCCGAGGTGTCGAAGATAGACGGCACGGTTTCCCTCGGCCGTCGCCACGTATTCGCTCGAGGGCCCAAAGAGCGACGTGCCAATCTCGCGGTGCCGCGTCATGGCGTCGAGAGCTTCTTGGTAGCGGCCGTTTCGATATGCGGCGCTGGCGTTCGCCTCGAGCCAGTTCATTTCCAGCTCTGTGCCTGCGAGCCCGGTCCCCTCCAGCACCCCGGCAGCATCCGCGACGATCGCATCCATGAGCTTCAGCTCAGTCGCCGTATGCATTCGATAGGCGTGAGCGGAAAGCGCGAACGCTTGGGCGTCAGTCCTCAGCGCGGCGCGCAGCGCTTCGTCGGCGGTTGCCCGGGCTGCCCGTTCGTCGCCTCGTTCGTATTCGATGCGAAGCCGGAGCATCAACGCCTCAGCGAGCAGAGCCTCGCCTCCTGCTTCCCGAGACCACGCGATCACGCGTTCAATGGTCGTCTCTGCGGATTCGAACTGGTGCATCCGCTTCGCTTCGTACGCCGCGGCTAGCTGCATGCGCTGAGCCGCAAGCGCCTCGCGAGCACTCGGGGCGGCGGGCTGGGCGAAGGCCTTGCGTCGCTTCGGGTCGGCGCACCACTCGAAGAAACGCAGTGTCTTGATGGCGACTACCGCTTCGTCCGTGTCGACCTCGGGCACCCGCGCGATGTGGCCGATCAGTGCGTCGAGCTCGTCTTGCCGGTGGGCAAAGCACTCGTCTGCGGCGCCCGCTCCTTGGCCGGTCGCCGCTTGGGCTCGACAGAGCTTGCCGCGCTCGGTCGCCAGCGTCTCTATGCGTTCTTCGATCGGTGTGGAGACTCGCTCCCAACTACGAGATCTCGACTCCGGATCGTCGCCTGCGCTGCGCTCGACGACCGCGCGGACGGACTCCCGCCGTTCCTCGTTCCACATGCGAGATAGGGAAGCATCGAGATCTGCGCAGCGGCGATGGGCTCGTTGCTGGTCCCCGATCGAGAACGTGAGCGCACTGAAGGTCAAACCCAGCGTCGCGAGGGTAACCGCGCCCCGGCGACGTCGGCGTCGGCGCCAGTCGAGCACTTCGAGCAGCTTCGACATCGTTTCGAATCTGGCGCCCGGATCAGCGCAGAGGCCCTTGGTCACCGCAGCGCGGAGCCAACCCGGTGTCGACGGTGGGAGGGGGTTGTAGTCTGTCTCTTATACACATCTGACGCTGCCGACGAGCGATCTAGTG
>OJGU01000610.1_pt1 | contig 19165 bp, 13 predicted proteins | sample 1594741 | NCBI WGS metagenome assembly OJGU01 (sample SAMN05416841, study PRJEB24817) | seawater metagenome | isolation source: Sea water | place: Canada:Atlantic | collected 2013-07
TGTAGAGAGGTCTCGTGGGCTCGGAGATGTGTATAAGAGACAGCCGTTGTTCACAACGGCGACCGGATCAGTTTCAATTGCCTGGAAGGCACCATTCACCTTCACGTCAGCGATCAGGAAATCGCCGAACGCCTGAAAGCATGGGAGAAAAGACCGTTACCAGATGGGACAGACCCCTATCTCAAGCGCTACGCCGCACTGGTGTCTCAAGCCAGTCAAGGGTGTGTTCTCCAGGCGTAGAAGAGTATCAACAGAAAACACAAAAATGACCGAAGAATTCAATCCACGTCGAATGATCGCCTTGTGGCTTCTTGCCTTCACGGTCTCATCCATTACAAAAGCGAACGGCGCCAACGCCTATCAATATCATCACGAGGAGATCGCAATTCCCGCAGCCAGCGGGGGTGAAGCGAAACGAAAAGAATTCTCACTTTCAGCGGCTCTCACCTATCTCGAGGAGGGAGCGCGTGCCTGGTCTCGCAAACGCCAATGCGTCAGCTGCCATACAAACGGTTCCTACCTCTTGACGCGCCCTAGCCTCACTGAGATCGCTGGCCCTCCAGCGAGCGACGTCAGAGCCTTTTTCGAATCGGAACTGACCGCCTTCCAATCCCAAACCAATGAGGCTTTGAAGCAAGGCATCACTCCGACGCAGATTGCCTACCTCGCGGCCGGCCTCGCAAATTGGGACCGGCACCTCAATCACGATCTAACCCCCCCAACAAGAGCCGCACTCGCACTGATGCTCTCCGTCCAATCTAAAAACGGCGCGTTTGCCAACGATGACGGTTGGCCTCCTTTGGAGTCCAGTGAGTATCAGGGAGCGACTGTTGCTGCACTCGCCCTACTCGCCGCCCCGGATTGGCTCCAATCATCCGACGCTGCCACGCAAGCAGATCAGATCGATCGCCTCTGGAACTATCTCCGCGACACACCGCCGCCCCACGACTACGGCCGCACGCTCCTCTTATGGGTTGCAAGCCAGAAACCAGATCTCATTCAGGGAGCACGCCGCGATCGCATTATCAAACGCCTCCTCGATCTTCAACGTCCCGATGGCGGTTGGTCCATTCGGAGTTTCGCTACCCCTGAGCGTTGGGGACGAGGCAATCGAGTCGAGAAACTACACGCAGAAGGCAACTACAAAACTCCCGAAAGCGACGGACACCAAACGGGACTCACTGCCTTCGTTCTCATGAAGGCCGGAGTCCCGTCAAGCCACCCAGCAATCCAAAAGGCACTAGCATGGTTGCAGAGCAATCAGCGAGAGTCTGGACGCTGGTGGACCCGATCGCTCAACACCGACAAGTTTCATTTCATCACCTACAGCGGCACCTGCTACCCACTCATGGCCCTTGCTGAGGCGGGAGCACTTATTCCCCCAAACAACAGCGACGGGACACGGTTCCCTAAATATTGACCGTATCCACCACATACCGTAGAGTCCGTTATAGATTCACCCTTAGTATGGCTATGAAAACGACTCGTCGCGTATCGCTTCCATTCGAATCCGGCAATCGTAATGGATTCACCCTCATCGAACTTTTGGTGGTTATTGCGATCATTGCCATTCTTGCCGGCATGCTCCTCCCTGCCCTGAGCAACGCCAAAGCCAAAGCCACTCGCGCCCTCTGCATGAGCAATGAGAAGCAGTGGGGCATCGCGCTCGAAATGTATGCGGGCGACAATGAGAATTCGTTCCCCGACAATACTGACGGGCAACATCTCAGCTGGATGGGCAGAACGATGAAGAGTTTCTGGAAGAACTATCTCATCGAATCAAAAGAAACCGAGTTCGAGAAGAACAAGTTCCATGTCATTTTTTGCCCAACGGACAAGTGGCATCGCGTTGCCGACTTGTGGCGCAACGGCAATCCTGACCCGGATCAGATCCTGACCGGATTCTTCTACCTCCCTGGCCGCACTGCCTCGAGCGCCAATTATGATGTCACCGGTGTTGAGGGATGGGTAACGAGAAAGAAAATGGGAGGGCGTTTCCGCAACGCGCCAATCCTAAGTGATCGCCTTCAAGGACTTGGGAGTTGGAGTGTAAGCAACAATAGTGGCAAACCAAGCTGGTACACAGACAGTGATGGAAAACGAGTCCCCACTGCTACCCACCGCAATAGTGATGGATCCCCCAAAGGCGGCAATTTCCTCTTTGAAGACGGTCATGTTTCCTGGTCGAACTTCCGACTCAACAACGCTCGCGATTCCATCGACCTTGGGGCCACCGTGGGAACTTGGCTCTGCTTCTACAAGATCCCAATCAACGAATAACCCCAAACCAAGTTGGGTCTTTCTGTGCCCATCCGAGCTATCCGTGGTTAAAAAAACTCCATTCCACGTAAACGGCAACGCACGCCGCTAGGCGATCGTCACGATTGAAAATCGATGTTTCGCGATCAGGGCATCAATTTCTTGACGTTCTAACACAATTACTCGTCGCGCCTCCACCCCCAGAACAGCCACTCCCGACTCGAGGCAGGACTTGACCGTTCCAGCCCCAATGCAGGGGATATCAAAACGCATGTCATGCGCTTCCTTGGCAACCTTGACTGCCACAGCGCCGCCTTTCTTTCCCGCCAGTTCTCCGCCGCGCCTAAGGCAACGATCCGTCCCCTCAAAACCTTCAGCAGCCAAAACGGTTCCCTCCTTGACCACAACGCTCTGTCCGATCTCGAGCCGCGAGACTTCCTTCGCAATACGATAACCAAAGGCAACGTCCGCTTCTTGCTCCGCTTTCAAGCGGCTCCCGATCAGAAAGCCCGCCTCCGGCATCAAGGGCGCGAGCCAAGGAGTCGCCTCGATGAGTTCGATCCCGTCCTTCTTCAACTCATCAGCGATGCCACCGAAGATCGTGTGAGCATTCTTTTCTTTGAGCCGAAACAACAACGCAGCCCCCCGCAGATCAGGACGGACACTGAAGAGATTCTTGGGAGCCACCTGCCCCCCCATCACACATTGAGAAATTCCCTGCTTCTTGAAATAGCGGATCATCTTGGACAATTGGCCGACCCGCACGTAGCACATTTCGTCCACCAGTTCTTCCAAAGCAGGATCCGTTTCCCCCTCAAACCCGACGACCACCAAACGCTTCACCCCTCCAGCGCGCGCCAAGCGGGCAATCTCCAGCGGCAGCGAAAAACTCCCAGCAATAATTCCCAGCGAATCCAAGGTTGACCCCATAGGCAGACCCTACCCAATCCACCGAACTCAGCAACGAGAAAACTGCTCGATGCGAGGATTCGTGGCGCAGATTGATTGTGATTTTCTCCGAGCGTGGCAACCTATCGACCGATGCGGCACTACGCTATCCATATAGTCAACATTCTCGTCCTGATCATCGTCCTGATCGGCGTTCCCGCGGCAACCAGTGTCCGCCTTGGCTCCCTGCAAATTGGATCACGACCGGCATCTGAGCTCGTCACCCTTGGACTCCTCGCCCTCGCTCTGGCAGTCAATCTCCTAGGCTGGCTTTTCCTCGGCCCGAAGCGTAAAACACGGCAACTATGGTCTCGGTGGGCAGCATGCATTCTCATGGTCATCGCCCTCGAATTAATCTTCTTTGAAGGCATCCTTAGTTTCGACTGGTTAAAGACGTCTCTCCTCTGGCTTAAATCACGAATCTAATCTGCCCCCTCAGCCCACACACAATGCGAACCTAAGAAACTTATTGAGAGTATTTTTACGTCTTTCTTCTTTAAAACACCCTCACACTTCTAGTATCAAGTCATGAATGCTAGCCAAGGTCTACTCTGCCGCCGTCAACGGCGTCTATGCGAATCCGATTGAAGTCGAAGTCAATGCTGGGTGGGGCGACACCAAAATACTCATCGTCGGGCTCCCGGACGCCGCTGTCCGCGAATCACGAGATCGCGTCACCACAGCGATCACCAATAGCGGCTACAAATTTCCGATGGGGAAAACGGTCATTAACTTGGCACCGGCCGACGTTAAAAAAGAAGGTCCCAGTTTTGATCTTCCAATCGCAATCGGCATGCTGGCTGCCAGCGACCAATGTCATGCCCCTGACCTGGACGGATATCTGATCGTCGGAGAGCTTGCCCTCACGGGGGCAATTCGCCCAATCAAAGGCACCCTTCCCATCGCACTCAGAGCCCGCGAGGAAGGAAAACTTGGTCTCCTCGTCCCCCAAGCCAATGCCGCTGAGGCCGCCGTCGTGGACGGGCTCAAGGTTTTCCCCGTCACGAACCTTCGCCAGACAGCCGCATTCCTCGAGCAACAAGCCTCCATTTCCCCGACAACGATCGATGTTAAAGCCCTTTTCAAGGCCGACACCAATGATCAGGTCGACTTTTCCGAAGTAAGAGGCCAGGAAATGGTCAAGCGCGCGCTGGAAATCGCTGCCTCAGGCGGACACAATGTCCTCCTCATCGGCCCGCCAGGCACGGGAAAGTCAATGTTGGCCAAACGACTTCCCAGCATTCTTCCTCCACTAACACTCGACGAGGCCCTCGAGACGACCAAGATTCATAGTATTGCGGGAATTCTCCCGCGTCATCGAGCCCTCATCACCCAACGCCCCTTCCGAACCCCTCATCACACCGCGAGCGATGCTGGCCTCCTGGGAGGAAGCGCGACTCCCTCACCCGGTGAGATCTCGATCGCACACAACGGCGTCCTCTTTCTTGATGAACTCCCAGAGTTCAAACGCAGCGTCTTGGAAACGATGAGACAACCGCTCGAAGAAGGCCGCGTCACAATCTCGAGAGCCGCCGGCACCATGACCTTCCCCGCGAATTTCATGCTCATCGCCGCCATGAATCCCTCGCCCGACGGAAAAATGCCAGCCGAATCCCAATGCTCTCCTCGAGAGATCCAACGATACCTGGGAAAGATTTCTGGCCCACTCCTAGATCGTATCGACATGCATGTCGAAGTCCCCCTTGTTCCCTTCAAAAAAATGACCAGTCGACAGGCCGGCGAAAGCTCGGCGTGTATTCGCGAGCGAGTAACCCAGGCGAGGCTCACTCAATCGGTGAGATTCAATGCCCACGCGCACATCAACCACAACGCCGCCATGAGCAGCCAGCACCTCAAACAACACTGTGCCCTCTCAAGCCCCACTCTAGACCTCCTCCGACATGCCATGGAAGACCTACACCTCAGCGCTCGAGCCTATGACCGCATCCTAAAAGTCGCCCGCACCATCGCCGACCTCGCCGAAGAAAAAAACATCGATACGCCACACATCGCTGAGGCAATCCAATACCGAAGCCTCGACCGACAACTCTGGGCTTAGGTAAACGGGAACTAACATGGATTTACAGGATATTCAGGATGGGAACTTTTCTTATGGGGCTCTGACCAGGACGATTATTGGGTGTTCCTTTGATGTAATTAATGAGCTTGGCGCAGGGTTTCTGGAGTCCGTCTACGAGAAGGCGTTAGTCATTGCGTTTATCGATGCCGGTCTCAGCGTGGAATCACAAAAGAGCATTCACGTCCATTTCCGGTCCACTATCGTTGGGGAATTCTATGCCGATCTTCTTGTTGAAGAAAAGGTCTTGATTGAGCTCAAAACCGCGAAGGCGATCCTTCCGGAGCATCAAGCCCAAATCATCAACTACCTCAACGCGACTGGAATCACCGTTGGACTACTCATCAATTTCGGCAACCCCAAACTCGAATACAAACGATTCACCAGAAGCCCCATTTCCACATCCTGAATATCCTGTACATCCATGTTAGATTCGGACCAGGCTTGTTCTGATGGTACTTCTTGAAGCAAACTGAGCATCATGTACTGGAAAACCGTTCGTTTGGGCTTACTCAGTTTGGCACTTGTCTCGGCTTGCTTCGCTGCGGATAGCTTGGCCGTTCTCGATGAGAATGATCCGTTCTACGTCGACCATACATTTCCGAAACTCACGACGCCACAGTGGATCGGGGATCCGGCAACCGATGCCGTGATTGTTCTCGCTATCGACGACATGCGAGAGCCAGAAAAATATGAAGCATTCCTACGACCAATAATCGAACGTCTCAATGCGATCGATAGCAAGAGCCATGTGAGCATCATGAGCAACGCGATCGATCCCTCATTAGATCACTATCAAGATTGGATCCATGAAGGAATTTCCCTCGAAGTGCACACCTTGACCCATCCCTGCCCTTTGCTGTCCCGCAACGATTTCACATCCGCGGAGAACACTTTTTTCGGTGGTATCGATTTGCTGAATCATGTTCCAGGAAGCGTGCCGGTGGCGTTTCGAATGCCCTGCTGCGACTCGATCAATAGCCCAAGCCCTCGCTTCTATGCGGAGTTATTCAATCGAACGAATCCCGCTGGCCAGTTTCTTCAGATCGACTCGTCTGTCATGTGCGCGTTCACACCCTTGGATCCAGAACTTCCGAAGGATGGGGTTCTCAATGAACAGGGTGAGGAGAGATTTGCGCGTTATCTTCCTTTCGAATCGTTTGTGACAACAATCGAGAATTACCCATATCCCTACTTGATAGGAGGAAAGTGCTGGGAGTTTCCTTGTATGGTCCCGAGTGATTGGGAGGCTCAGAATATACAGGGTAATAATCACCCTGATACGGTTCGAGATTGGAAGATTGCGCTCGATCTGACGGTATTGAAGAAGGGGGTATTTAATTTGGTATTTCACCCACACGGATGGATCAGGAGTAAACAGGTTGTCGAATTGATTGATTATGCAAGGGAGCGATACGGGAATCGCGTCGCTTTCCTGAATTTCGAGGAAGCCCTCAAGAAACTGAATCAGCATCTCTTAAGCGGCCAGAGTGTTAGAGACGCAGCGGGAGGAGACAACGGGGTACGTCTCTTGGATATTGATGAGGATGGTTATCAAGATGTCGTGATCGGAAATGGTTCAACGCGCTTGACTCGAGTTTGGAAGCCGTCTTCGAGAACCTGGAGAGAGACGGGCCTACCGCTTGAACTCGTAACGACAGATGGCGAAGATGCCGGAGTAAAATTCGGCCGATTCAACGAAGATAGGGAGTTAAGCATGCTTGTGAGCACAGAACAACTAGCTGGGGCTTGGTCCTATTCAGGAGATGTCTGGGTCCCCCACTCTGCGATGATCCGTGAGTTGCGCACAGGAAATGACGCCATCTTGACGCGACAATTGGGATTGGACACTGGCCTTCGAGTTCGGGATGTGGATAGAGACGGTCGGTCAGAGTTAATCGGAGGAACAGGAACCGCCGGGCAGGTATTCGAATGGTCTGAGATGCAGCAAACATGGACAGAGCTCGGTTATTCACTACCGAACGGCATCACTGTCGTGAACGAAAATGGGCTGGACAATGGAGTTCGATTTATTGATGTGAATGGAGATGGATTCGATGACCTGATTCAATCGAACCCTGAGCAGTATTCGCTTCATCTATTCATTCCCGATACGGTGCTCGGGTTTGCCCCCGGATGGAGTCGAAAGGTGGTCATGCGGAAGCGGCAAGGTCAACCGGGTGAAATCCCACCGATCGTGAGGAACGGAGCCCGACGGCACAATGGGGCTTGGTTTCACTCGGAGTCGATGTGGGTTCAGAATGAAGAGACGGCCTCGCTGCCAGATCTCGTCGATCGCCTTCCATTCGACGAGCTTCTTACTGGATTTGTCTCTGATCCGCTTGGCCCGCAAGAAGCGATCGAGGCCATGGTTTTTGACGAATCTCTAACCGTTGAATTGGTGGCTTCAGAACCCTTGATTGCCGATCCTGTCTATTTTGATTGGTCGCCGGATGGACGTTTGTGGGTCGTTGAAATGGGCGACTATCCTGACGGAATTGATGGGCAGGGAAAAGCTGGAGGGAAGATTCGCACTTTGACGGATAGTTCTGGAGATGGAATCTACGATCAGTCTGTGATCTTCATCGAAGGACTTCATTTCCCTACCGGTCTATTCCCCTGGAGAAAGGGGATTCTGATTTCGGCTGCCCCCGACATCATTTACGCCGAGGATCGAAACGGCGACGGCAAGGCCGATTTTAAAGAGGTATGGTATACCGGCTTTAGAGAAGGAAATCAGCAGCATCGAGTGAACGGATTTTCCTACGGCCTAGACAACTGGCTTTACGGAGCAAATGGAGATAGTGGAGGGTTGATCCGTTCGCCTGGCACGAATCTAGAGATCAGTATCGATGGACGAGATTTTCGACTAAAACCACTGAACCGTGATTTTGAAGCGGTTGAGGGAATGACACAATTCGGTCGACATCGTGATGATTGGGGCAATTGGTTCGGAAATAACAACCCCAATTGGCTCTGGCACTACTGGTTTCCAGAACGGTATCTTCACCTCAATCCAGATCTCAGATTGGGAGGGAATAAGAGGTATCTCGGGCGAGATGATCCCTTCGTTTATGGAATTGGGGACGAACTACAACGCTTCAATGAGGTAGGGCATCGAGATCACGTCACTTCCGGAAATAGCCCCACACCCTATCGCGATGAGTTGTTTGAAGGCGACTATCGTCATTCCATATTTATTAGCGAACCGGTTCACAATGTTATTCATCGGGAGGTGTTAGAACGGAATGGCATCTCATTTGAGAGTCATCGTTCCTCGACCGAAAAGGATCGCGAGTTTCTTGCTTCGAAGGATTCTTGGTTTCGACCAACGGGTATGAAGACCGGACCTGACGGTGCTCTCTATGTTGCCGATATGTATCGATTGATCATCGAACACCCCGAATGGATCCCTGATGATGTTGCCTCGGTCATGAACCTACGCTCAGGCGAGAATCTTGGTCGAATCTACCGAATCTATCCGTCTGCACGCAAGCCGAAGGCAATCCCAGATTTGGCAGTTGAAACGAGCCATGAGCTGGTGCTAAGACTCAAGAGTTCCAATGGCTGGGTGAGAGATACAGCTCAGCGTTTGTTGGTACAGCAAGGAGGATTATCCGCAGTCAAAAAGTTGCGAGACCTTTTGAATTCTTCGGATTCACCCAAGACGACGATTCACTCCTTATGGACCTTGGATGGATTAGATTCGCTGCGTCATCAGGATGTCTCGTTCGGATTGCGCTCACCGTGGGGTGAGGTGAGGAGAAACGCGGTTCGTTTGGCAGAACGGTTTTTATCTGACGCGAGTCCTTTTAGGAGTCCCGTTGATGGATCGGTCGATTTCCGTTCATCCGATTTCATTCGCGATCTCCTCGATCTTAGAGTCGATCCCTGGCCCAGTGTTCGCCAACAACTAGCGCTTAGCCTCGGAATGTCTTCGGAACCAGAATTGGGGGAGGCCCTCTTCGAATTAGCGCTTCAGGAATCGTCACCGGAATTAAAACTTTCGATTGAGGCTTCTTTACCTCCCCATTTTGACCGGTTCGTTGCACATGCCGTGGCTAGACCTGAGCTGGTTGTTGAGCACCCTGATCTCTACCAAACGTTGATCAGGTATGCTCTAATTCGGCGGAATGCCGTCTCCGTTCGGCGACTGGTGGAGCACGTTCTGGCTCGAGCAACTGCGGATTATCGACTGTCCCGCTTCAATATCCTGCGCTACTACGCCTCTGAGCTCAAGAATCAGGGTCTTCTTGGGAATTCGCAATTTGATTGTTGGGGCGAGTCGTTGATATCTTGGGATCCCGAGACGTCAACATGGCGAGCTCAGCTTTATAAAACCGCCAACCAGGAAGCCTTTGATCGAGATCTTGAAGATACGTGGCGGAGTGCTGCTTTCAAACTGTTGATTTCTATCAAAACAGATTCTAATAAATTGAGAGACCTTCTCAGTTCGCTTGAATCAAGCTCGCTTCAAATGGATGTGCTCAAATCGCTTTCTCATTCTGCCCCGTCAGAAATTCTGCCAGTCATTAAAGACTCTTGGTCGGGTCTCCGGCCAGAGGTCAGAGAACTTGTCATTCGACAATGGATTAAAAGCGATGCGATTCTGGAATCCTTGGTCAACGAGATCAAGAATGGCGATTGGGTAGGTTTGCTAGAAAGCTCTCGAATCCAAAGATTGGCTATCGCATCTAAGTCGGCCAGCGTTGCTTCGATGGTCGAGAAGAAATCCAGTTCTGAAGACTCATTCTTGGGCACACTAAAGGACGCTTTAGCCTTGGTCCATTCTCTCGAGCCAGATATGACGAGGGGCGAAGTGATCTTCACTGCAAACTGCGCAAGTTGCCACCAACGAGGCAATGTTGGCAATACTATCGGACCCGATTTACGATCAGTCTCCGATCGCAGCACTCGAGGCCTTTTGCAAGCAATCATGGAGCCTAATCGAGCAGTCGAATCAAAGTATGTGGCATATAATATTGAAACCCGCTCTGGCGAGTCCTTAAGCGGAATCGTAGAGAGCGAGAGCGGCAATGCACTGATATTGCGTGATGCCACTGGCGGGAGTAAGAATCTACTCCGAAAGAATATCCTCAGCATCCACGGTTCTGGCCTCTCATTGATGCCGGAGGGTTTAGCTGAGCAACTCGGAGCCCAAGGGCTTTCTGATTTAATCTTCTTCCTTCAACAATTGTAGAGACGAGGCATCTGTAAAGGACGGTCCAAAAGTGCAGCACGCGGCACTCGACTATGAGTTTTCAAAAAGTCCATTCCCAACTCCTTTAATTCGCGCGCCACGGCACGTCCTTCAGTCTCCGTTCTGATCACACGAGTAAATGAAGCACGAAGCGGCGATAAGGCCTTTGGCCCATCAATGAACGGTCCCGAACGGACGATCCGTGGGCCGATACGTTCTCCCCGAGCAATCTCATCTCGCCACCTGTCAATTTGATCCAATTTGCATCCCGGATCGGGCGCTCCCAAGACTCCGTGCCCCACAAGCAACTTTAGAGCATCTTCCCCGTAGTAAGAAAAATGTGCGTGCATATCCCAGGGGCCCGGTATGAGGTATTTCCCCTCTGCATCGACCACGGCTGGTCCGTCAACAATTTCCAGGCCATTTCCTGCTGGACCGATATCCTGAATGAAGCCGTTTTCGATTCGAACTGTCATTCCAGACTGCACCCGCTCCGAGCTCATATCAAGGACTGTCGCGTTCTTCAGTATTAGCGGGCCAGCTGCGGCGCCTCCGACGAAAGCAAGCACAAGAAGGGCCACGAAGCAGATAGCATTGATACCGAAGCCTTAATGGACCTGAGGCAGCCTATCAAATAAAACATCTCAACAATAAATTCCTCAATGCGCTCAACGAAGAATAGTTTCACAGTAAACGAATCATGTTTTCAGACGAGACCTTTGTTGGTTTCCCACAAAATCACTTAGGTTTGATTCCTTCCCCCCGCTGCACCTTTCGAGCGCCGCACAAAAGAACTCATTCCATTAGAGCGTTTTCTAGATACGGCCAACGCAAGGACATCGTAGCAAGCCGAGTCCAAGATGCTCGATGCGGAGCTCAATTGGGGGCTCGTCATACTAGCCGATCTCCTGAATTGCTAGCCTCGACCGTCTGTGAATATCATCCTGCAAATTCCGATCCACCAAGAGACCATAGAAGTCCGACAACACTGGCATAGACTCACGATTGGCAAAAAACCTCATCAACGAAATTCCCAATCTACCTGAGGTTATGAGAGGGAAAACGATTGATATTCAGATGCCGTTTTCTGGCAGCATCAAGAACGAATAAATGAGCAAGCAAGGAGGCCCATTCAAATTACGGGAGCATCTCCCTTATGTGATCGTAGCCGTCCTTCCGTTCTTGCTCAACGACGCAATCGACTTCATCGTTCACTCGCAGAGGTCATGGGTGTTCTGGAACTATATCTTCACCTACCCGCTGCCACTAGTCGCAGTCGCACTGTGGCTCCACCGTTACGGCCCGAGCCCTAAGAACATAGGACTAAGCCCCATATCCCTACGCAAACTCCTTTCCGAATCTCTGATCGCGAGCCTACTAGGGATCCTAGTCACTACTGTGGTCTTTCACTACCTGAAAATCGTCTTCCCAAGTGGTTCGCTTGCCTCGAGACCCGTTCTTAACGAGGAAATACTATTCATAGTGGATTTGACCCTTGGACTTGCTTTCGTGGCAGCGACCGAAGAAGTGGTTTTCCGAGGCTTTCTATTGACGATATTCGATCGTTTTTTCGGCTCCCAAGATATCGCCACGACTTCGGCAGCAATTCTCTTTGCACTTATTCACTGGGCTCAAGGCCCTGCTGTAATCGTCACAACATTCTTCGTTGCCATCGCGTTCACGTGGAGACGCCGAGCAAGTGACAATCTCTACCCATTAATATTCGCCCACTACCTCATTAACCTTTTTTCTAATTTCATGAATACTACCAATGGGCTGTAGCTCGCACATTCTTACCGTGCTTATGTTGCACCAGCAGCCTTTCTTTCGCTGCATCAAGCCGGACCGATTGAATGGCCGTTCTTAGGAAGAGAGTTACCCTTGAACGCGTTAGCTTTACGAATGTCTGAAGTCACGATATGTCTTTTGCACCGACGCATGCTATTTCGGTCTTGGCAACCACAGCAGTTCTTTGGTCATCCTGTGCCTCTGAACCATGGAAGAAGTCTCCTCAAGAAACAGAGCTCAGCTGGAAACTAGGGATACCAGTGAGAAATGAGATTCAGCGAGATGATTTCCAGATAGTTCGAATCACTGGAGAAGTACATCGCCCCGGCAGGGTTATGTGGCAAAACGGAATGACCTTGGGCGCCGTTATTGAAGCTAGTGGGGGCTTTACCGGCTTTGCGGGCAACTTCGTCTGGACAACTCAACAAACCAATATCGTGAAGTTAAACAGATCAAAATATCTTGAAGAGCCAATGTGGGCGGAAATGCCAGTAATACCAGGCGACTCAGTCCAGGTTAATCGAGTCTGTAATTACTGATTACAGAACGGCAAGACGTTGAATACTGTATGACCAGTATGCAGGCAGGCAAGGGATCGGCGTGAATCAACCACGAATAACCCCAACGAGCACGAAACAAGGACCTTGCCTGAATCCCTCCACGCCCAGCTATGTCCATCGTTGATTTCCGAGAAACAATCAGGCCAAAAAATTCTGGCTCAATCCCTCGAGCAATGAGGTCTTGAGCAATCTGAAGAGCTAGCTGAGCACCAAACGAGATCACATAGGAAGTAATCCAATCGGTTCGCTTTTCGATTCAACTCCCCGTAGGAAAGCCGCTCCCCTTCAAATAGAACAGCAGTCGCATCACATTGTCGTGCCGCGTGTCATTCAAAAAGCTGAATCAAGGAGCCCTGATTAATACCCGCACTCATTCAATACGCCTCAATCGAATCGAGACGCCCCTCACCGAATGACAGCAGGTAAGCGACTAGGATTCGGAGGCAACCCAATCAAAGGAAGCCTAACACCTTGAGCTACCGCGACGGTTTCCCGTTTGTTCGAGTGCATTCTTCTATTATCGAGGATCCAGAAGAAGGGCCAAACTCGACCTCATACTAAGGCTAATCCGTGTGAATGAATCCGTCTCTTGATGCGATTTCTTCCTGGGCGGCGACAAACAAATTCCCTTTTGGGACAGAAAATACAGCTGACCAAGAGAGGATGCGGGGGAAAAAGAGGCAACTCAACAAACTGCCACCGAAAACGATAGACTGCTCTTAGGTTGGGAAAAAAGGAAAATTGGCTATCCGGCATGGATTCGAACCATGACTAAAGGTACCAAAAACCATTGTGCTACCATTACACCACCGGACAGACCGCCACAACAATACTGCTGTCGGCGTTCGGTGCAACCAAAAATTAGCGCTTCAGCAAAATCGTTTTATCTAAACACAATTTCAGGTCAATATAGCTACTTTATCAGCGTTTTCGGAGCAGTTTACTGATTCAATACCGATTCGGCTCGTCGAGCCAGCCCCCTGTTCAATCCTGTCTATCCTAGAATCCATGTAAGGTTCGGAATTTGCAAGAGGGAGAACGGGCTCAACATGGATTCACACGATAGACAAGATGAAATCTTGGGACTTCGATCCACGGGATTCGTTGAGAAACCTGTTCACTCAAAGTTGTTTCAGAATGAATTGGCGACGATCAATCAAGCCCTTTTCTAGTCGATTGAGTTCTCGTTCCCAATCTTGCTCTCCCCCCCAACCTTCCCGATCTCGAGTGGCATCTTGAACCATTTGAGCCCCCAAGGCCGCGATTTCAGTCGCGATCCAGTCGTCGGTGAAGACATTCAGCAAGAGTTCTTTCAGCCGATTCCGATACGCTCGGCGCATCGAGGGATCTTTCAGGGCAGCGTCAAAGACTCGATTCCATCCCGTCACTCCAGGTTGTTCCGCGGTGCCAAGCCAGATCGATAGTTCCGTTTCATCAAACCGCCAATTCCAGCTATCGCCCAGGGTTCGGTCTAGATCCCATGGCAGCAGAAACCATCGCTGCGGATCGTTGTCTTCAAAGCCGATGTGATGGTTCTTATTGAAGCCATCCCAGTTTTGAAGAATCGCCGTCGCACAAAGGTAGTTGAGTAATCGATGTCGCCGTTCAAGGTCGCTCCAAAGTTCAGAGGCCGTTGGCGAGGCCAATTGACGGCAGAACGAGGCGAGATCGGAATACGGCTGTTCCTCATTAGTTTCCTTTCGGTAGTGTTGAGGATACACCTGTTCATTCTCGAAGAACCGTTCGTCGGAGCGGTTCCTTGACGAGTCCGCTTTGTAGAGAGCGGCATTTTCCAAGCCCTGCGCCTCAAGATACCGTTTATCAGGTTGCTCTACCTCAACGTAAAGCCCCCAAAAGGCATTGTTAAGTTCCAGCTTAACCAGCCTAGATCTCAGCGAATAACTCCCCGCGGCCTGGTAGATTCGGTAGGCTAGCACTTCACGAATCATTGCCGGATCTCGCCACGCGGAATTCAAGTTCAATCGATTCCGCCCTCGAAACAGCTGCTCACGATGAAAAATAACTCGATAAGACTTCTTCGGCCACGAACGCGCATACGCCCCTCGGATTCGCATCTGAAGATGATCAAACACTTCCCCCCTGTAAATCATCGTCGCGGGCACCGTCTTGTTTGACCGAGCGTTTTCATGTAAACGCTGCATGTCCGTGGGAGCAATCCGGAGCTTGTATACCGGCAGGGCAGTCTCCGTTTTCCCGGCTCCGACAAAGAGCGCTTTGTTCGGAATCCTCCGCTCAGCATTCGGCCAGCGCCGGACAGTTCCTTCCGAAGTGTTCGCCTCAAACCAATAGCGGACCAGCGTTCCCGGAGCAACGGGTCCCAGCTTTGCCTCAATCAATCGAAGCTTCGTCAGAAGCTCGGATTCTAGAATTTCAGGAAGCGGATAGGATCGTTTTTCTCCATTCACCTCAAGAACGAGATTTACTGAAACGGCATGACTCAGCCCTGATTGCATAGCAAGAATCAAGACCTCGTCTCCCTCACTAGGACGTTTCGGTTGATGATGAAGATCAAAAAGATTGGGCTCCGTATCGCTCTTCTCACTTGTCACCACTGCCCCAGGATTAGGCGGCATCGCGTACCAGCTCCGCGGATCTCTTAGGGGCACCCGGAGCCCGCGGATCTGAAGTGAGGCCCCCTTCCCGTCAGGACTCGTTGCCCAAGGGCTTTCATCGGCAAAGGATAAGTCCACGGCTACTTCATCCTCCCCGTCTCGAATCTGAATTCTCTCTCCCGAATTCCTCAAGCCTCCTTCATACTCACCCAAGACCCGAATCGGATTCGGGAAGGCTGCCCGAAAGGAGGTCTGATCACGGCAAATGACCGCACTCTCTCCAGGATTCAGGACAAGCCCCGCCGGGAATGTGAATTCAAGCCCTCGAGAAATCCGCCAACCGCTGAGATCCACTGCCGAATCGGAAGCGTTGCTGAGCTCAATGAACTCGGACTCCTCATGCGGCTCCGCAGGGTGATAGTGAATTTCGCTCAGAACGATACCAAGAGGTTTCGCTTCGATAGCTCGACTTGAAAGCCTAACCGCTTCAAAACTGAATGAAGAATGTGGGAGCTTCGCGATTGAGAGGTCGACGATTTGGCGTCGCTGAGGGCGGCGGAAAGGAGCCGGTGATCGACCTCGGTTCTGAACCGACCTTGGCCTCGCGTCTTCAATTTCAAGTTCCCGCAACGGCCACCAATGGGAGCGAAACACCCAACCCAGCACGAGCAAGATCAAGAGCACCCGCAAAGCTCGCCGATCACGTTGCGAGAGATTCATATCCGCTTGTTAGGCCGCATCGAATTACCAATAGACATTATCTATCGTAGTTCAACATTGAGATTGGGAACGTTATCTCGATGCCAATCAAGTGCCCAAAGTCCTCTGACCGAAACCCGTTCCACATGCCCATCGACAAATCCCACGTTGATTCCATCGCCATGTCGTTCGATGGCAAATCGCCCCATAAACTGCCCCTTAGCATGAGGGAAACTTCCCCCCCCATAACCGTCCCCTTTGAAGTCTCGTGGCGCCCGATCTTGCCCATCCGGCCATGAGCCGACCCAAACAGAATCCCCATAAGCGGGAACACCCGATGGGGCTTCGGAAAAGCGGCTATAATAGTGCACCGGAGGAAAGTCGTTCACAAATCGACCGAGATTATCCAACCACAAATTCATTCCGTAGCTCCCGTCAGACTGCAAGGAACGCCACGTCGTGCTTGCGGTCCCCCACCAACCCTCATTTGGGTCCGGATCAAGCTTTGGACGTTTGGTCATGGGACAGACGATGAGGCGCATCACTCCGTCGCCCTGCTCGTGGGGATTCTCCTTATACTCCGCATCACCCAGATAAGGAGCGATTTGATGAAACCAGTACTTTCCGACTTCACCAACGACAGGCGGCACATGGTCGTCAAAATCGTCGGCATAGAAGCGGGTCGCCAGAGACATCTGTCGCAGATTGCTGCTACAGAGTGTTCCCTTAGCTTTCGCCTTGGCCTTAGACAGAGCCGGAAGCAACATGCCAGCAAGGATCGCAATGATGGCTATCACGACGAGCAACTCGATCAAGGTAAAACCGGCGTCAGGTGAAGAACTGGAGTTCCCTTTTCTACTCATCAAAGCATTAACCACAAGGCAGTGAAAAATGTCGAGCCTTAGTCACCTCCCATGCATTCGCGAGAACCGGTCAGCAATAAGCCTGAAACGGGGCGAGCCGATTCGATCTCTCCCTCTCTCAAGGCAGGCGCAACAGCCGCTCATCTGTCCCAAGGAAACCAACGCACTAGCGATTCCAAAACTGGCCTTGACTAAGATTCACATAAGCCCCTGCCGGGCTGCTCGTCAGCTCCGCCCGCCGAACCATGTAGTAGGGTTCTCGATCGGTCGCCGAAAGGTCAATGTAGGACGCTCCGGAGATCGGTGCGTTTCCGGAAATGCGATGGAATGGCCCAGAAGCGTGAGCACTCCGATAGATGACGGTCCCCAACTCTTTTTCTGAAGCATGACGCGTTTCCCAAACGAGGGACACAGCACCCTTCTCACTGCCCCCCCGTAAACCCTCTACGGGCGAGACGATATGCATTCTCAAAGTCGCATCTCCGAGGATCGACAATGACCGCGCTACCTTGCTGCCGCGAGTCACCTCTTCGCTGGTCTCAATGTAGGCCGTTGCCAAGGGCTCACCTAAGGCCAACGAAGAAAGCTGCCACTGGCCATGCAGCGAACTCATGGCGGCCAATCCCGTTTTTGCATTCACCAAGAGAGATTTTGTGAAACTATCCCGCAGATTCCAATCGGCACTCCATGACGCATACAACATGAGAAAGGCCGCTTGGGGGCCAAACTCAGGACGGTTCATAAACTCGGTCTTATAACGCCCCGAAGCCACCGATGAGCGACCACCGAAGCCAGCGAAAAAAGCCCACTTCACCGCTTTCGAATTCAGGAAACAATCTTCTTCAGAAAGCGCTCCAGCTTCCGATCCAAAAAGCGCGGTTGCGTTGCGAAAGGCGTTGTCATCCATATTTCGCCAAAGCTCACGAGGCAAATAGGATTTAAAAACCGCCCGCTCTTCAAAGGAGAGTTCCCCCATGCGATAAGCATGATTCTTGGCAAAGTAGCGGCGGAAAAGGCCCACTTCGATATCTCGCAAATAGATCGGCTTGCCCGAAAGCGTTTTCCCGGTGATCGATGGCATGTTCGAGAAATCAATTCGGCTCACCGCAAGCTCTGCACTCGAGGGCAAAAAATCTTGATCAAAACGACCGTCGCCGGGGCGGTTGGTGTTGGAACGATAAGTCTGATTGCTGTGACTCACACGTTCGTCGGTCCAGACTCCGTCGATATCCCCGTAGAAAGCATCACAAGGCCATGCCCCACGATGATCATCTCCCTTCTTTGTATGCCCGTCCTCAGCCCGAAAACCTGAATAAGGGATCGGCACATTGCCGATCAGCAAGACGACGTTCTGAGTCGTTGGAGATCGCTGATGAAACCCCGCGATCTTCGACTTCACATCTTGAATCTGTTGACGGTAGCGAGAACGCCGTCGAGGTTCGTGCTTGGCAACATTCACATGTTCAACCAACCATCCATCTCCGTGGAGATCACTGATAAAGGTCTTGATCGACGCCTGGATATCAGAAGCGATATTCTCAGCAATCACCAACAACACTCGCCCCCGATTCTCGAGAACAGGCTGAACCCCCACTGACACGGCACAACGGCCCTGTCCGACTTGATACTCATACTTGCCTCCCAACCGGAGGAATGTCGAGTCATCCACGTAGCGAGTTACCCCTTGCACGGTCGCAAGAAACTCCCATGATGCCCGTCCAAATTCGCGGCGCCTTACGACCGTTGGTTGCACCGATTGCCGAGGCCAGTTCAGCACGATTCGAATAGGATTCGTCTCTGCCACGGCATCCAAGACAAAACTCTCCTTTCGCTGAACGAAGCTCGTCATCGGACGGCGGTCCAATTCTAACTCATCGATCAGCCCTTCGATCGGTTGATTGCCGTGATGATTGTTGCCAATTTGCAGCCCATACTCCGCAAGAACCGCGTCACTAGGTCGGACGACAACACCTGCTCCAGGACCAAACTCAACACCATCAATGAAGATTCGCGTCGACGCAGCAGAAAAAACCAAGAGCATATCATACCACTGCTGCGCTTGAAATTGGATTGGAATTCGGAAGAACGTTTTCCCCTGCCCTACCTCTTGGCCAGAGAAGATAAGTTGATCCCCCTTGGGATTCGTCCCAAGTGCCCAATAACCTGTCTCTTATACACATCTCCGAGCCCACGAGACC
>OJGU01000611.1_pt1 | contig 19115 bp, 16 predicted proteins | sample 1594741 | NCBI WGS metagenome assembly OJGU01 (sample SAMN05416841, study PRJEB24817) | seawater metagenome | isolation source: Sea water | place: Canada:Atlantic | collected 2013-07
TCGTCGGCAGCGTCAGATGTGTATAAGAGACAGATCAATGCCTCGGTTTCTCTGACGGAGAGTTTGTCTTTAGTGATCCGCTGAGCGATATCGAGTCGTTGCTTTTCATTCGAAAGCCCGAGGATGACTTTGGCGTGACCTACAGAAATTAGCCCTTCCTTCAGAAATGACTGTACGTTTGAAGGCAATTTAAGAAGCCTCAAAGCATTGGCGACGGCGGCGCGACTCTTGCCGACTTTTTGGGCTGCCTCTTCTTGCCGTAGCTTGAACTGTTCGATGAGCTGCTGGTAGCCAACGGCCTCTTCGATCGGGTTGAGGTTCTCTCGCTGAAGATTTTCGACGAGAGCCAATTCAACCACTTCGCGGTCATCCGCCTCTCGGATAATAGCCGGCACGCGTGTTAGGCCAAGAAGTTGGGCAGCTCGCCAACGCCGTTCACCGGCAATGAGTTCGAATCCCTTCTTTGCTGTCCGAACGACGAGGGGCTGGAGGATTCCTTGTTCCTTGATGGACGCAGCTAAATCGTTAAGAGAATCGTCGTCGAAGTCTTTTCTCGGCTGAAAGGAGCAAGGGCGGATTTGATCCATTGCCAATTCGCCAACGCCTCGCTTATCAGGAGCGACACTCCTTTCTTCCGCCGGAGGAGGAGCGGGGGCTTCTTTAGACGCTGCCGGGGCCTCAGGAGCAGCGGGAGTATTCCCGCTTAGTAATGCGCTCAAACCCCGTCCTAGGGGTGACTTTGCCATGCCGGCAGCTTGTTTAATGAGGGCGAAGATGTCAAAATCAAAGCTTTGGTAAGGTCTCTTGAGTGATTGAATCCTCTCAATTCTTACTCGTTCCGTCATTATATGCCTATTATCACGAACCCCCAGAGATGAGTCACAAGAGCGCAAAGATCGCCGAGTTAATCGCAAGTCAGCAAGGACAGGCGAGAAATGCCCATTATTTGGGCTTTTTTGAGTGTTTTAACCAAGGCTTGTACTATGAGGCTCATGATGTGCTTGAAGAGCTTTGGTTGCCCTGTCGCAAAGGGCCGCTGGATTTTTTCTACAAGGGCTTGATTCAATTGGCGGGCGCGTTTGTTCATTTCCAGAAAAAGCGCTTACGGCCTGCCGGCGCGCTGTTACGTCTTGCTTCCAACAACCTGAAACAGTACCCAGATCAGCACGAAGGGATTGTGGTCTCGGAAATTGAGGCCTTGATCCAGGTTTGGTTGGCGCGGCTCGACGAGCGAAAAGGAGAGGAGAACCCCCTGGCCGTATTTCCTCCTCCGCGGCTTCGAAAGCCAGCGAACTAGGGCTCAAATTGCCGCGCAAAAAGATTCCTTGGAGCCAGTCTCTTCTCAAAATAGACTCTTTTTTTTGCTCCTGAGATACTTGACGATTGATTCCTCAAAACGAGCGAGAGTCGTATGATCCCATTATTGATTGCTTTTCTGGCTGGCGTCGGATTTTTAGTCGCCTATCACACCTACGGCCGCTGGCTGGGCGGAAAGATATTCGCTCTCTCCGCTAAGACCGTTTGCCCTTCGATTCGTCTGGAGGATGGGGCTGATTATGTGCCGACGAGTCGCGGGATCGTCTTCGGCCATCACTTTACCTCGATTGCAGGGACGGGACCGATCGTCGGCCCCGCGATTGCGATCATGTGGGGTTGGCTTCCGGCCTTGCTGTGGGTCGTATTTGGGTCGATTTTTATCGGGGCCGTTCATGATTTCGGTGCGCTGGTGGTTAGTCTTCGAAACAACGGACAAACGGTGGGTGACATTGCTGGTCGAGTGCTGAATCGCCGGGTTCGGCTTTTATTTCTGCTGATTTTGGTTATGTCTTTGACGATCGTGTTAGCCATATTCGGTTTGGTTATCGCGAGTGTTTTCCGCCTCTATCCAGCTGCGATCTTTCCCTGCATTGTCCAAATCCCTTTGGCGATTGGTATTGGGCTCCTGTTACACCGGAAGGGAGCGAATATTTTGATCCCATCGCTCGTTGTCTTGGCCTTGATGTATGTCTCGGTCTTTTTTGGGGATCGAGGTTTTTTAGGAAGTTTTAACCAAACACTGGCCGGATGGTCGTCGTGGACCTGGGTTGCCGTACTGCTTTTCTATTCCTATGTGGCGTCTGTGCTGCCTGTATGGACACTGTTGCAGCCGCGAGATTATATCAATTCGCTGCAATTAATTTCGGCATTGGGGTTGATTGTGTTGGGATTGATTGTTGCCGCGTTTCTTGGTGGTGCCCCGCTACCGGATGGCATGAGGCCGACCCTCGAAATGGCAGCTCCGATGGTGGACTTTAGTCCGAAGGGAGCCCCACTGATCTTCCCATTCTTATTCATAACGATTGCCTGCGGCGCCATTAGTGGCTTCCACTGCTTGGTATCGAGCGGTACAAGCAGTAAGCAACTAATGCACGAACCGGATGCCCGATTTGTAGGCTACGGGGGGATGCTCACTGAGGGGTTTTTGGCAACGCTGGTTATTCTTGCCTGTGGGGCCGGACTCGGGCTCGGGCTTGCTGCAGAAGGGCAGACATTGCTGGGAAGTGACGCCTGGGACAATCGATATGGATCGTGGGGTGCAGCAGGGTCACTAGGGGCCAAGGTATCAGCTTTTGTTTTCGGGTCGGCAAATTTTCTTCAAGCGCTCGGACTATCGAGTGCGGCATCAATTGCCCTGATGGGGGTCCTCGTTGCTTCGTTCGCTGGGACCACCTTAGATACCGCATGTCGGCTCCAGCGCTATGTGGTTCAGGAGCTTGCGGCAACCCTTGGTGGGAAAGCGACCGAAGAGCGAGTGGTGCGTGGGCCTTTTGGATGGTTGCAGAACAAACACGGTGCCACGATTTTTGCAGTCTTGATTGCAGCTGCTCTCGCTGCGGTGCCTCCGGCGGGAAAAGCCTGGACCATCGCGAATGCCGGGACGGGGGGCTTACTGCTTTGGCCTCTGTTTGGAGCGACCAATCAGCTCTTGGCTGGATTGGCCTTCCTAGTCATTGCCTTCTATCTTTGGCGCCGGGATCGCCCCGTCTGGTTTATCATTCTTCCGATGATTTTCATGATGATCATGCCATTTTGGGCTATGATCTGGCAGTTGTTCATCGGAGCGCCCGATAATCCGAGTTGGGTGAGCCAAGGAAAGATTCTTTTGAGCGCGATCGGATTTTCTACCATTCTCTTGGAATTATGGATGGTGGTGGAGGCCGTTCGCATGTTCCCAAAGGTGAAGGGTGTGATCGAAGAGAACGCCTTGGATCTTGATCCGGCGGCGGATTCGGCGAAGGCATGATGCGGATTGCTCTCTATGGGGGGACTTTCGATCCACTCCATCACGGTCATTTGCTGGTAGCTCGAGCCGCGTTTGAGGAGCTTAGTCTGACGAGGCTGTCGTTTATTCCTGCGGCTCACTCTCCGTTCAAACCCGGGCGCAAGCCGCTTAGTGGGGCTTGGCGTGGTCGAATGGTGCGCGCAGCCTTAGCGGGAGCACCCGAGTTTACCGTTAGCGACTTTGAACTGAATCGTGGGGGAGTTTCATACACCATCGATACCGTCAAACATTTCGCAGAGCGGTTTCCGGAGGCAAATCTATTCTATTTGATCGGAACGGACCACGTAGCCACGCTTCCCCAGTGGAAAGAGGCAGCAGTGTTGGCAGAGTTGGTCGAGTTCGCGGTGATTCCACGGCCTGGAGCAGAGCGGGTGGAAGTCCCTCATGGATTCCGAGTTAGATACCTCGAAGGATTTCCGATTGAAGTCTCTTCGTCCTTAATTCGCGAGAGAATCGTTCGCGGTCTCACAATCGCGCCCTTTGTTCCTCAACCTGTTGCTGAGCTTATTCGAAGGTATCAGCTTTATTCTCGCGACTGAATCTGCCAGAGTCTTCCCGAATGGACGCCAAAAAGATGGTTCAGTATTGTTTTGCGTATGCAGACGATCGAAAAGCAGAGAATCCGACGATCCTCGATGTGCAGGGTTTGTCGACGGTCACTGACTATTTCTTGATTGTTACCGGGAGTAGTCAGCCGCACTTACGTGCCGTTGCAAATGAGATTGTTGATGAGAACAAAAAGCACCACGAGATTCGTCCTCACAACATTGATGGTAGCTTCGGAACGGGATGGGTAGTTATCGACTATCACAGCGTGATTGTACACGTCATGACGGAGCAAATGCGTGACCGCTACGACCTTGAGTCACTTTGGGGAGATGCGCCGAAAGTGAAACCGAGGCGGCCTCGAGGGATGGGGAAAGGGGCGGTGAAAAATCGTCCGGTCGAGTCGCCGCGCTCCTAATGTCTAACGACAACTCGCCTATTGGCGATTGCTTACCTATTCGTCATCATTGACTTCCTCCGGGAGCTCCGAGTAAGTCTCGAGCATGTCATCGAGAACTTGCTTGAAATCAGCAAGGCCTGTTGCGGGGAGAATTATGGTATCTCGTCGCCCTCCAACATCTTCGGTGATTCGGAGAAAACGGCCACGGGGATTCTCTTTCAACGTAAAAATAAAGGTCTTTCTTTCGACCTGAATTTTCTCCGTCCTAAGAGTATCTTCGTTAACCTGCGGTTTGCCAGAATGTCCAGAATATTGGTTTCCGGCGTGGGAGGAACGTTCTCTTGAGATCATATGCCGACTTCCATTTCGCCCGACGGTTGATGAGTATTTCCCTAACTAATTCTTTATTGGGAGCTGTTTGTCAACATTTCATTTGTGGTTCGCTGAATTTATCTCTTTTCCGGAGCATCCAATGTGGAATTGGATCGTAGGTTTCTTGGGGAGGCTGAGAGGGGGCTGCATCCTTGACCGGTTTCAGAAGCGGTTTGCTTCTTTTCCTTGCCGGAAAATGAGAGTTGAGCGCGTTCCGATCAAATATCGACGTCCCGTTCCGGACTGGCTAAGCTCCTAGAAATTACCAGTTTGCTCCGGTCATCGGCGCTAAATTCATGATGAGTGACGTTCAAGACAATGCTATTCGGCTGCGAGACAGTGACAATGTTGCGGTCTTAAAGAAAACAATAAAGGCTGGAGCAACGGTCAACTGTGAGGGAGTGGCATTGGATTGTCGGCAGCTAATCCCAGCAGGGCATAAGATCGCTCTCACGAGCTTGAGTGATGGCCAGGCCCTGATCAAGTACGGTCAGACGATTGGTTTTGCGAAGGGGAGCATTCAAGCGGGTGACCATGTGCACACGCAGAATGTCGTTATGGGGGATTTTGGAAGGGACTACGAGTTTTGTGCGGATTATCATGCCGTTGAGATGGTTCCTGACGGGCAGCGTCGAACCTTCATGGGCTATGAGCGTGAAAATGGTCGGGTTGGCACTCGAAATTACATCGCTGTCATTTCTAGCGTCAATTGTTCCGCCTCAGTCTCAAAATATGTGGCTGAACACTTCCGAAACGAGGCGTTTGCCAGGAAATATCCAAATATTGATGGTGTGATCGCCGTTACCCACAAGAGTGGGTGTAGTTTGTTGCCCTCGGAACCCCTAAAAATGCTTCAACGCGTGCTCGCCGGAATGGCGCGGCATGCCAACATTGGTGGATACGTTATGATCGGATTGGGCTGCGAAGTGAATCAGATCAGTCATCTTATTCGGGATCAAAAATTGGATGCCGATACACCGGGCGGAGCCGCTCCGGTCTCACTGAATATTCAGGCCTTAGGCGGAGTGCGAAAAACGACGGAGGCAGGCATCAAGGCGGTGGGAGAAATATTGGATCGCGTGAACGCTCACCAGCGCTCTGCTCAGTCGATCGATAAACTTTTATTGGCGATGAACTGCGGTGGCTCGGATGGTAATAGTGGGATCACCGCGAACCCCGCCCTAGGATACGCTTCCGACCAGCTTGTTAGGCAGGGTGCGACATCGGTCCTAGCCGAAACGACGGAAATCTACGGAGGGGAACATCTTTTGACTCGCCGTGCCGTTTCCGAGTCCGTCGGGCAGAAGCTGGTGGACTTGATTCACTGGTGGGAAGATCACGTGAAGCTCTATGATGCTTCCATCGACAACAATCCCTCCTATGGGAACAAAGAGGGCGGGCTGACGACAATTTATGAGAAGAGTCTCGGAGCCATTGCCAAGGCTGGTCAATCGCCCTTGGCTGAGGTTTATCGTTATGCGGAACCTATTAAGGCTAAAGGGCTTTGCTTTATGGATACGCCGGGGAACGACCCAGTTAGTATGACCGGACTTGTTAGTGGAGGCTGTACGATCGGGACCTTCACGACGGGGCGAGGAAGTGTCTACGGATGTAAGCCATCCCCCTGTATCAAGATCGCGACCAATAGCCCCCTTTACAACTGGATGGAAGACGACATGGATATCAATGCGGGGACGATACTTGATGGATCAGAGACGGTCGAAGAGGTAGGGCGGCGAATTTTTGAAAAAATCCTATCGGTGGCGGGAGGGGAAAAAACGAAGAGCGAGCTTTCCGGTATGGGGGATGAGGAGTTTGCCCCATGGATGATTGGCCCGGTCCTCTAACCGGGGCTGAAAGAAGCAAAAATAATTTGGGGTTTTTTGTAAGAATTACCGAAAAACGACGTATACTCTAGTAGAGCACTAGCGACGGAATATGATAGCCCCCAAGGAACGGCCAGAGTTGGCACAAACGCGCCAGTCGTTGCTGAGTCGCCTAAGGAATTGGGATGATGCCGAATCCTGGCAGGCTTTCTTTAGTAATTATTGGCGCCTGATCTACAGTACTGGCAATCAGGCCGGCTTGACGTCTCAGGAGTGCGAGGATTTGGTTCAAGAAACGGTTCTCAGCGTTTCGAAGCAAATGCCGAAGTTTAAATATGACAAGGCGAAGGGGTCGTTTCGGAGTTGGCTGCTGACGGTGACTCGTTGTCGAATAGCCGATCGATTTCGCAAGCGTCGGGGTGAATCCGAAGAGGTATCGATGGAAGTCCTTCTGGGAGAAGGAGAGGCCTACGGAACGACGGGACTTTCCGAGCTGCTTTCGAGGGCGGAGCTCGAAGAGATTTGGGATCGCGAGTGGGACTCGAATCTGCTTGAGGCGGCTGTTGACAACGTCAAGCGAACCGTGACACCGAAACATTATCAAGTGTTTGATCTGCTACATTTTAAGGAATTGAGTGTCTCAGAAGTGAGTAGAATGATGAGAGTTTCGAAAGCGAGTGCCTACTTGATTCGGCATCGGGTCAGGAAGGCAATCACGAGAGAACTCGAGCGAATTCAAGAGGAGGTTATCTAGCCATGTTCGGCTTTAGTAAACTAATACGTCGCCTACTAGGGCGATCGGAACGGGGATTTCGTGGCAATATCCATGAACCCTACGTGCCAAATGGTGCCTTTCGATCAGAGCGGCGAAAGCAAATAATTCGGTCCAGGATACTTGATGGGATTCAAAGACGGCTTTCTAAAGAGAGTCAACGAGAACTTCGTCATTCCATGTGACTAGGGAGGTGTTAAGAGACCTCGAAAAAGAAAGGAATAGAATGATTGTTGAAGCAGAAAGAAAAGAAACTGACGTCGAATACTCTTACAGTCCACGTCCTGCCATTGTTCCTGTTGGGAATGAAGGCGAAAGTAGTGACAGTCCGAGTGAGAGCTCGGATTCGAGTAATTCGTTGCCTTCTAAAAGTGGAGAGAATCTTGCGGGAAGAAGAAACGACATAAAAGTTGGAAAAACTTCGTCGGAATACAGCCCGCGTCAAGATTTCTGAATGCAGGGGAGAAAATGGATTGAGTGACTACTTCGAAGTTCGTCTTCGCAAGAGCCCCGGCATGGGGCTCTTATTTGAGTAATTCGAGGTCTGCTTCAAGACTCCGATGGTAGTTGAATGGCGATTAAGACTCGCAATTAAAAAATGGCAACGAATCTTGGAAATCAAGGCGGTGATGATGGGTTTCCGCAAATAGATATTCCAGATCATAAATTGCTACGCCTCATCGGTCAGGGGAGCTACGGGCAAGTTTGGATCGCACGTAGTACGATTGGGACCTATCGGGCGGTCAAGATTATAAGACGAAGCTCATTTCAACATGAGCGCCCATTTGAGCGTGAAATTGAAGGGATTCGTCGTTTCGAACCTATTTCACGCACCCATCCGGGGCTCGTAGCGATTCTGCATGTTGGACAGACACCGGATGGGAATTGCTTCTATTATGTGATGGAGCTTGGCGATGATATCCAAGCTCGGGATGAAATTGACCCGGAGAAGTATGAAGTCAAAACGTTGGCTAGTGCAGTGTGGGACCAGGGGAGGCTACCGATCGATCGTTGTATCGATATCGGGTTGTCTTTAAGCGATGCGCTTTCGTATCTTCATAGCAACGATCTAATTCATAGAGATGTCAAACCGGCCAATATTATTTTTGTGGCTGGATACCCTAAACTTGCAGATATCGGACTCGTTGCCGAAGCAAGTACGGCGAATACCTACGTTGGAACCGAAGGTTTTATTCCCCCAGAGGGACCGAATTCGGTTCAGGGCGATGTATTTAGTTTGGGGAAAACCCTCTACGAAATATCAACTGGTCAGGATCGGAATCAGTTTCCGACGCTTCCAAATACCTGTATCTCCGATACTGCTGAGGATAGTTTTGTCGAGCTCATTGAAATCATAAACCACGCTTGTGACCGAGACATCTCAGTAAGGTATCCAACCGCGCGTGCAATGCATGCTGAGATCACAGCGCTGGCCAATGGAAGATCAATCAAACGTTTGCGCCTGCTGGAACGACGGATGTTGGTCTTTACAAGAATTGCCAGAATGAGTGTGCTCATATTGATCCCTCTTCTATTCCTAATCTTTCTGGGCCAGCGTGAATGGCAACGGCGCATCCAAGAAATGAGTCGGGAAATCGGCAGGTTCGAAGTGAAGGCGGCGAATAGTATTACCGAAGGTGACTATGGGACAGCTCTAGGACATGTTGGACGGGCCTTAGAAATTGCGCCGGAAGATGAGTTGAACCACGAAGTTCAACAGATGCGAGCAGCCTCTCTTCTTGGATGCCTGCCTGCCTTGTCCCAGTTTTGGGTTGTAGGTGGATCCGTGAACGCACTGCGCTTTAGTAAATCGAACCAAAGTCTATTCGCTGTCGGCGACGAGGGATTTGTGGCTCGATTCTCGTTGAGCGATAGCTCGATGCATCCGTTCGTTGGGCATGCTGGAGATGTTAGAGCGCTCGATTACGATGGTGAAAATGAACGCTTACTGTCCGCATCGCATGATCGTTCCATCCGGCTTTGGAATGCCGAGACAGGGGAGTTGATTCAAGAGTTTAAACAACCCGCTTCTCTGTGGGCCATTAAGTTTAGCCCAGATGGACGCCATTTCGCCTCTGGGGGGGGCTCCTCGGATTCGCGGCATTCCCTCTATCTTTGGAGTCTCTCCAATCCTGATGAACCGCTTCGAATCTTGCCGGTTCGTGATCGCGTCTTGGGGGTGGATTTCTCTGCTGACGGGAAGGTGCTTGCTGTAGCAGAAGGTGGGACGGCAACGATTTGGGATGTTTCATCAGGCGAGCTGATCAAGACAATTCCTCATTCATCAACCGTATACGATGCCTCTTTCATTGATGAAGGAATGCGGCTAGCTACGGCGTCGAAGATTGGGATTTTTGAAATCTGGGATGCTGACTCGTTCACTCGTGAATTTCAATCACCTCGTCAGAATTTTGAGGTCCGTGATATTGAGGAAAGCCCCGATGGTCGTTTCTTGGCGACTGCCGGCTGGGACTCTATTGTGCGAGTCTGGAATCAAGATGAGGGACGGATTGCTCTCCCATTGTTGCGGCATTCCGGGCGGGTCAATTGTGTGCGTTTTGACTCTGCCGGACGCCGCATAGCCACAGGAGCTTCTGATGGTTCCATTAGAGTTTGGGATCTTGCCGGACAACGAAACCCAACTCGTTTTCCTGGGGTGTGGAGCGCGAATCGAGATGGTTCCTTTGCTGGTATCGAGGATCGGGTGGTTCGGTTGAGAAAAGGCGAAGCTGAGATTGTTCTAACGAACATTAGTCAGAATCTTGGGGCTGATTCTAAAGTGTGGTTACCTCAGGACGGACGTGAACTAGCGGTGACCACACCAATCGAACCGTCAGTTTTTCGCGTGCGAATCGCAGAGCTTGATTCGCCTGACACTTTGTTAGTGGACAAGGAGGTTAGAGTGGGCGAGGCGATCAGAAGCCTTGACGTGGATATTGATCAGGGTCTTTTTGCCGTTGCTGTGGGAAGTGTTCTGAAAGTCTTTCGGTTTTCTCCAGTTGATAATTCGGTTTACTATTCTGAGCATCTCGAGAATACAATTGATCGAGTGTTTTTCTCCCATTCTGGTAGGGAGCTTGTTATTCAGACTAAAAAGGAAGTGCTGATCTGCTTTGTTGGTGACGTAAGGAGCAAACCTCTCGTGATTGAATCTCAAAATGAGATTGCTTATTCTGCGCTCGATCCAACCGATAGTGTTCTCGCGATTTGCGAATCTGATAGTGGGCTCGAAGAAAGGAGTGCGCATCTCTATCGATTTCGAGAGAGTGTTAATTCATCCGTCGAACTTAGGCACCGTGATGGCGTCGTGAAAATGGCATTTCATCCTGAAAAAGAGATGTTAGTTACTGCTAGCGAAGATGCTCGAGCTTTGGTTTGGGGGTTTGACAATGATGAATCGTTAGGCGTGCCATTTAAGCATGACAATGGAATACGAGATGTCGACTACGGTCTGAACGGTCGGGCCATTCTCACAACATCGTCAGACCGAACTGTTCAGCTTCGAGATTTAGAAACGGCTTTACCGATTATACCGCCGATCAGTTTCCCTATAGTGATGAGTTTTTCTTCCCTTGATGAATCGACTAATCAGATCCTTTGCCAATCTCTTGGGGGCAGTGTAACGTGGACCTGGGCTATAGGGGAGAATAAATTCCCTGCCGATTTGCTATTGCGTTTTGCCGATGTCCTTTCGGGAACCCAGCTTGAACAAGTCGACGGTACTAGGGTCGTCCCCGTGGCTTGGTTAGATGCGAAGGCAGCTGTTCCTTCCGAATTAAGTGTGACTAGCCAAGAGATTCTGAATTGGCATCAGTGGCAGTCGTTTCATGCGTTAGCATCGTTGATTGAATTGCCCAACCAGTATCGACAGGAGCAATTTGATGCGCTCGACCGTGCTGATCGATTTCATTACGAAATTATCAAGAAATTGGAGGGGAAAGAAGATGAAGGCTATTTGGAATATCGACAGCTCGTTCATCAAGCTGTGATGAGCCAGAAAACGAGGGTTGATTGAGGTGGGGCCGAGAATTGGGTGCTGAAGTGACCTCCGGAAGATCCCGAGATAGTCTTTTGTCTGCGATGCATAGAAAACTGATCTTATCGAACAAGCTGTCACCTGGTGATGTGGTCATGCTGACGGCTGCGGTGAGAGATCTTCATCTTTCTTATCCTGGGCAGTTTTCTACCGACCTCCGGACGCCGTTTCCTGCTTTGTGGGAGCATAATCCGAATGTAGTTTCCCTAGATGAAAACGATTCGGAAGTTGTGGCGATTGAGTGTCGCTACCCCTTGATTGATCAGGCGAACACGACGCCGCATCATTGTATTCATGGCTTTATTCAACACTTGAATAAGGAGTTGGATGTCCAGATTCAGCCATCCAAGTTTTGTGGGGATATTCATTTGTCTCTGGAAGAGAAGTCTTGGTATTCAAAAATCTACGAATTGGTGGGATGTGATGTGCCGTTTTGGATTGTCGACGCTGGGGGGAAGTATGATGTGACGATTAAATGGTGGGACTCAGCTCGATTTCAGGCTGTTGTTGATCACTTTCGTGATCGGATCTTGTTTGTTCAAGTGGGAGCGAAGGGGCATCACCATCCCAAGTTGGATGGAGCTGTCGACCTCCGGGGGCGGACGGACCTTCGCCAGTTGATTCGCCTCATCTATCATTCAGAGGGATCGCTGTGTGGTGTTACTGCGCTCATGCATCTCACTGCAGCTGTTCCGTTAAAGAAACAAGATCGGCTTTTTCGTTCATGTGTGGTTGTTGCTGGTGCCCGGGAACCGGCTCATTGGGAGGCCTATCCCGATCATCAGTTCATTCAGAATGTGGGGGCTCTTAAGTGCGCCTTGTACGGAGGTTGTTGGAAGGATCGCACGTTTCCGCTTGATGATGGGGATGAGCGTGATGCACCGGATCGCCTCTGTCTTGATGTCGTTGGGGAACTGCCGCGATGTATGGACATGATCTCCGCTGAGGAAGTGATTCGTAGGATCGAAGCATACTACGAGGGGGGAGCATTGACCTGCCTTAGTGCCTCAGAAAGTCAGGCCGGGCGCAGGGCTATTGCAGAGACTAAAGACAATCGGTTTCTCAGTGGGGATGCTGCAAAAGGCCTAACGAACTAAGACGGAGTAGTTCATTCATCCTAACCGATTCCCGTTGTGTAAATTGCGAAAATCCGCGATCAATTTATTGTGAATGAATTGAGGCGTTGCGGTAGTCAAGGACTCGGAATCGGGACCGTTCTAATTGCTCTAATCGGATTCTTGGGTATGGAGGGAAATGCGGCTGAGGCGAGGCTTTCCCTTGAGTTAGTGGATCACGATTCAGCAAAGACGATTCCGGGATATTTTCGTGTCTTGGATAGAGAGGGAAAACCTATCTTGTTTCCGGATCTCGATTCACGAGGCGTAGGCCTGAGGCAAAACCACCCGGCTCGGCATTGGTATGCGATTCAGGAAAAGGCTGTCATCAAACTCCCTAAGAGTGAGGTTTATCTTGAAGCGTTCTCGGGGATTAATTCTGAGTTGTCTCGACGAAAACTCGACCTCCGGTTCTTCAATCGATTGAGCATCAGGATGCCGATTCGTGAGCTGCTCCCTTTGAGGCAGGAGGGGTGGCATGCCGGCAATACGCATCTTCATCTGAAAGGGTTGAAGCGTGACGCTGCTGATCGCTATCTCCGGACGGTGCCCACTTCAGATCGGCTGGATATTCTCTTTGTTTCCTATCTTGAGCGTGCCAGTGATGATCATAGTTACATCTCGAATGAGTATCCTCGACCTGAGCTCGACGCCCTGTCAAACGATGTGACTCGCTTCGGGAATGGGCAGGAACATCGGCATAACTTTGCGCCTTGGGGCGAAGGGTATGGTCACGTCATGTTTCTTGAGGTGGACGAACTGGTGAAACCTGTGAGTTTGGGGAAAGGGCTCACTGGATCGGGCTTTGATTCTCCGGCTTTGAAGAATGGTATCGAACGTGCCCGGGCGCAGGGAGCAACGATCGTCTGGTGTCATAATGGATTAGGTCTTGAAGGCGTGCCTAACTGGTTGGCCGGCCGGATTCATGCGCAGAATATTTTTGATGGAGGGTCTCAGGGGGATTATTCTGACACGTTTTATAAGTACTTGAATATTGGCTTGTCGGTCCCGTTCTCAACCGGAACGGATTGGTTTATCTACGATTTCTCGCGGGTGTATGCAGCTGTTGAAGGTTCGCCAAGCGTTGATTCGTGGCTGAGTGGGTTGCAGGCAGGGCGTAGTTTTATTACGAATGGCCCACTGCTTCATCTTCAGGTCGAGGAGCTTTCATTGGGCGGAAGGCTTAACCTTGATAGAGGACGAGCCGTGAGCGTTGTCAGTCGAGCGGTAGGGAGGGGGAATTTTGGGGAACTTGAACTCGTTAGGAACGGGAAGGTGATCAAGAGTGTCGTGGCGAAGGCGGTGGGAAATCGCTTTGAAGCGATCATTGAGTCTAGATTGCTTATCGGTGAGGCGTCCTGGATTGCAGCCAGGGTTTCCGGGGGGGGATTGGGAATGGAGGGCAATGTCATTGTGCCGCCTAGCACCCCGATCAGGGGGACGAGTCAAGGGGTGAATGAAATGGGGGAAGCGCTGTTCGCCCACACAAGTCCCATCTATGTCGATTTCAAAGGCAAGCCTCGATTTGATGTGCTGGCGGCCGAAGAACTGATTGCTGAGATGGAGGTCGGACGCGATCAGGTTCTGGCGAAGGGATTGTTTCAATCCATTGCTGAGCGAGATCAAGTCCTGAGTCTCTACCAAGAGAGCATCGAGGCGCTCCGAGAAAGAATCGCCGTACATTCTTCAGCGGGCGCGACAAAACGCTAAGTCAAGAGCATGATGAGAATCGGTAGCGAGAAGAAGCATCCGATAGTGGAGTAGAAGACCGCTTGCGTTAGGGATTCGACGTTCCCTCCAAAGACGCGGGCGTAAACGATGGGAGCCATGGCGCTGGGCATGCTCGCGATCAGAATCAGCACGGATCGCAAGAGGCCTTCGATGCCAATCAGTGAGGTGATGACAGCGGCGACAAGGGGAGCAGCGCATAGCCTAAGGATAACGATGCCAAGGAGTTTTGGATCCATCGATTTAATACGAATGCTAGCGAGCTCCATACCGACGCAAATGAGAATCAGAGGAATGGCTGCCTGCCCCATCGTTGTGATTGGAGCCATGACGGGTTCGGGTAAAGTGATTCCAACGAGGCGGAATACCGTCGCGATAATGAGGACATAGAAGATCGGCATTCGGGCCATGGCGCGTGCTGATTCTCTGCGAGACATGCGGCCCCTTGCGGCCACATACATGCTGAAGCCGTTGTGGGGAACGGCGTTGACTGCTACCAAGAGGCCTGCAAATAAAAGGCCCTCGTCTCCGAAGGCGAATAGGGCGACTGGAAACCCAAGGTTGACAGCATTGAAGAAGGTGACAGAGAGAACGGCGCTACTGCTTGTAGCGGTGTCGAATGCTACGAGCTTTGAATAAAACTTCCCAATCGTAGCCATTGTTCCCAAGGCTAGAATACAGAATAGAGCCACCTTGAGAATGTCCTGGCTCTGGACGGTGACTTTCATCAGATTCGAAAAGAAGAGCGGTGGAAGCAGAACGTAAACCGAAACTTTGCTGAGGGTCGTTCGGTCGAGTTCGAGCGTTCGGTGCGCAACGATGCCAATTCCACAATAGAGGAACAGCGGCAGAAGCGCATTGAGATAGACTGAGCCGAGCTCAGCAAGAAAGGTCATTCAGCTAGGGGAGGTGAAATGGGCGTAGCGTGTTAAGACGCTACGATTTTTGTTTCAGATGATCGTCAATAATCGTCGCGGTCACTACATCAGCGCCAACGTTCACCGTGGTTCGAGCCATATCGAGGAGACGGTCGACACCAATGATCAGCGCGAGTCCTTCCGCTGGAATATTAAAACTGATGAGCAATCCAGCGATGATCGGAAGTGAGCCACCGGGAATACCGGCTACAGCGATCGCACTGAAGACGGTTAGCAAGAGAAGCGTCAGTTGATTGGCTAGCGAAAGGTCCACGCCGTAGACCTGAGCGATGAAGAGAACGACGCAGCCCTCGTAGAGTGCTGTTCCACTCATATTCATGGTCGCTCCGAGCGGTAAAACAAAGCCACTGGTGCTGTTCGAAACCCCAAGTCCCTCGCGAGTGACCTGAAGACTCGTTGGAAGGGTGGCGTTGCTTGAACTCGTCGAAAAGGCAGTGATGAGAACGGCACGAATCGACCGGAAGAAGGCGATCGGAGAGCGCTTGGTAAACACCTTGAGCCAGACTGACATGGTGCCGAAGAGATGGATGAGCATGATCAACAGACTGGCGACGACGAAGTATGTCAAAGAGACGAGAAAGTCGAGTCCGACGTTGACGATGGCGCTGAAGATCAATGCTGGGACAGCATAGGGAGCAAGGAGTAGCGCGAAGTGGACGATTTTTGTCATCAACTCGGCGATAATACTCAGGAACTCCTCAAATCGTTTTCGGCGGTCTTCAGCCATTTGAGTGCCTGCCGCTCCAAGCAATATCGCGAAGAGAATGAGGGGAAGGATCTGAAATTGGACGACCGATTGTACTAGATTGCGTGGCATGAACATTTCCACCAAGGTCTTGAAGTTGATACGTTCTTGGTTCTTATGAACTTCCTCCACATTCTGGGCATCTCCCACAAATTCGTTACGCAGTTTTTCCTGGGTTAATTCGTCTAGCGAACCTCCAGGATTCAGCACGTTCATCATGATCAGCGCGAGAAACACGCCGATGGCCATGTTCATGAAGAAGAACCCGGCTGTACGCCCTGCCAAGGAACCCAGTTTAGAGATGTTGCCAAGTTGGACGATTCCTAGTGCGAGAGAAGCAAAGACTAGGGGGATAACGACGAAAAACAGGAGGCGAAGAAAAACTTGTCCGAATGGATTGAAGACGTGCTCCGCCGCTCCCTGAGCGAAGCTCAGAATGCGCGGGTTGGAATTTCCTGCTACTACGGTGACGATACCGAGAATGATTCCGATCACGAGCCCCCAAAGAATTCTGGAGGCGAGGTGATGCGATGCCTTTTCACTACTCATACGATTAAAAGGTAGGTAATAAATCTAAATACTGTAAATGACAAAATCCTCACGCCGGGGTGTTGGATTGCTGACTCTATCAGAGGGCCGTGGACGAGATCGATCTAAATTCATGTTTTGTCGATCGATGCATCGCTTAGTCGGGGCGCGAGTTGCTGGCTGAGCCTCCGATTGACAGGCTACACTGAGCTCTCTAGCTTGGCGTCGATGTTCGATCTCGTGTCATCTTATCAGCCTGCCGGAGACCAGCCCCAAGCGATCGAGGCCTTGTCAAAGGGCATCGTCAAAGGCGAAGCCCATCAGACCCTGCTCGGAGTGACTGGGTCCGGGAAGACTTTCACGATAGCCAATCTTATCGCCAAGATGAATCGCCCAACCTTGGTGATTTCCCATAATAAGACCCTCGCTGCCCAGCTTTACTCCGAATTTAAAGGGTTTTTCCCAGATAATGCGGTTGAGTATTTCGTAAGCTACTTCGATTACTATCAACCTGAGGCGTACATTCCTCAATCTGACACCTTCATCGAGAAGGACTCGAGCATCAACGATGAGATCGAGCGGATGCGCTTGTCAACGATGAGTGCCTTGTTCTCTAGGAGAGATGTCGTCGTTATAGCGAGTGTGTCGTGTATTTACGGCATCGGGAGTAAGGACGATTATGAGGCGATGTTAATCTCAATCAAGGTGGGACAAGAGCTTTCGCGAGAACAGTTTTTAAGTCGGCTTATTGAACTCATGTACGAGCGAAATGATGTGACCTTAAAGCGGGGCCATTTTCGCGTGAGAGGGGACACGGTCGAACTGATTCCTGGTTATCTTGAGGAGGGGCTACGAATCGAGTTTTTTGGCGATGAGATCGATCGCTTGACGCGTTTTGATCCGTTGACGGGGGATGCTATCGAGTCCCTGCCTTACGTTACTGTGTATCCGAGTAAACAATTTGTGACCTCTCGCGACAAGATGAAGCGTGCGATTCTAACCATCCGCGAGGAGTTGGGGGAACGGGTTGCTTGGTTCGAGAAGAATCAGAAACTCATCGAGGCCCAGCGGATCAAGATGCGAACGGAGTACGACCTGGAGATGATGGAGGAAATGGGGTTTTGTTCTGGCATTGAGAACTACAGTCGTCATATCAGCGGGCGCCCACCGGGTTCTCGACCGCATTCGCTAATGGATTTCTTTCCGGAGGACTATCTCTTGGTTGTCGATGAGTCTCATGCAACGGTGCCTCAAATTGGAGGTATGTATGCTGGGGACCGATCTCGGAAATCGACATTGGTCGAGCATGGTTTTCGTCTGCCAAGTGCTCTTGATAATCGTCCACTCAATTTTGAGGAGTTTCAGACTTTTCAGCATCAGACGATCTACGTGAGCGCGACGCCTGCCATGAGAGAGTTGGAATGGAGTCGGGGAAAGGTGGTGGAGCAGATTGTTCGGCCCACGGGACTTTTGGATCCGGTGATTTCGGTGCGTCCTTTGAAGGGACAGATTGACGACTTGATTGATGAGGCGCGAAAGCGAGCGGATGCGAACGAACGGGTTTTGGTCACGACTTTGACTAAGCGCACGGCCGAGGAGTTGACGGACTACATGGCGGATATTGGAATTAGTGTGAGGTACCTGCATAGCGAGATTGATGCCATTGAGCGCGTTGAGATATTGCGGGCGCTTCGGAAGGGTGAGTTTGATGTCTTGATTGGAATCAATCTCTTGCGTGAGGGCTTGGATCTTCCTGAGGTATCCCTAGTAGCCATCTTGGATGCGGACAAAGAGGGCTATTTGAGATCGACGACGAGTTTGATTCAAACGGCCGGACGAGCCGCTCGACACCTTGAGGGGCAGGTTATTCTTTATGCCGATGTCGAGACGAAGAGTATCAAAGCATTCCTCGAGACCTCCCGATATCGACGTGAGCGCCAGTTAGAGTACAACAAGAAGCATGGGATCACGCCGAAGCAAGTCACTCGCGCTGTCGAAGACAGTCTCTCCTTTCGTGGGAGCGGGCGTTCTGAATCGGAATCTATGCTGAAAGATGCTCCTGGAGGGCTTGATGTCGTCGAGACGGTGAAGGAACTGGAAGAGGAGATGATTGTCGCCTCCAATAATCTGGAGTTTGAAAAGGCGGCCTTGCTGAGGGATCAGATTCGAGAATTAAAGAAAGCGAACGGCGAGTCTGTAGAAGGGGCGGCAGCCCGGTCGATCACCTATGGTAAAAAGAAGCGCCGTCGTCGAATGAAGTAGTGCGGGAATAATAACCGAATTCATGTTTCTTACCGTGAACGCATTCAATTCATGAAGACTTTTGGAAAATCGGTTGTTTCTGTCCTCTGTGTCGGAGCTGTTCTCTGGTCCGGCATTCGCTGGTATGAGTATTATGTCTCGGTGAGTCCTGTGGAGATCTCCCATGGCGGTTCATTCATGATGCCTCCGAGCGATCCCACCGTGTTCAGTCCGTTTCAAGTTGTTCCTCCCTTTCCCGCGATTACGAATGCTCCATTTGTGGCCGGGACGCAAGTTTCTGGTGAGGTGACCGAAAACGAATTGGTTCTAGGAGTTGAGATCAACGGCGAGGCGCGGGCTTATCCCATCAACATGCTGACGGGACCTGATCGAGAGATCATCAATGATCACTTGGGAGGTGTCGCCATCGCTGCGACCTGGTGACATCTCTGTTTTAATGGCGTAGTTTACGCCAGATCGGTCGGTGATCAGGAGCTAAATCCTGTCTCTTATACACATCTCCGAGCCCACGAGACCTCTCTACAT
>OJGU01000612.1_pt1 | contig 19080 bp, 13 predicted proteins | sample 1594741 | NCBI WGS metagenome assembly OJGU01 (sample SAMN05416841, study PRJEB24817) | seawater metagenome | isolation source: Sea water | place: Canada:Atlantic | collected 2013-07
TCTACACTAGATCGCTCGTCGGCAGCGTCAGATGTGTATAAGAGACAGATCTGGAACTGGAGCCCCAGCTGGGTGATCGCGGCATCGGCTCGCCCCTCATCGCCCCCAGCGGTTCGGGCCAGCTCGTGGTCTTCGACGCTCTCGCGGGCGAAGCAGCCGATCACCCCCGGGTTTCCGTGCGCGTCCGTCTGCGCTTCTACGCGTGCCTCCCAGAGTCCGGCCGCCGTCCGGCCCCGCACCCGCAGCGTCCCGCCCGAACGCGCCAGCTTCACCGAGATGAGCGCGGGGCTGCCTGCGTAGAGGTCTGGCAGGCGTTGCGGTGCGTGCTCGAGCAGGCCGTCGCCCTCCAGTTCGAGGTCGACCACCAGCGGGTCCCCGGTGCGCTCGAGCAGCCGTCCGCTCGCCCGCTCGGGATCCTCGCCCAACCCGATCACCACTTCGAGGCCGCGCCCCGCCCGTGCTGCGGGTCCGGTGAGGGATCGATTGACCGCCGAGCCCACGCCGACCGTGTGCAGCCGGGAGCCCGAGGGGAGCTGCTCGACAATCGCAGAGACGACATCGCGTTCGAACCCGATGAGGCCATCGGTGATCACCACGACCTGGCGCTGTGCTTCGGCCCGTACGCCCGCAAGCGCGGCCAGAATGCCCGAGACCATCTCGGTGCCACCGCTGGCCCGCAGCGAAGCAACCCACTGTAGTGCGCGAGCGCGTGCCTGCGGTGTTGCGGCCATCGGGGCCTTGGCAAGGTGGCGCGTACGACTGGAGAACTCGATCAGCTCGAGTGTGTCTTTTTCGGACAGGCTCTCGATCAACGCGGACGTGACCCGCTTGGCCTGGTCGAGCGGCTCGCCCGACATCGATCCGCTGGTGTCGAGCAGGACCACCAGATCGCGAGCGACCGGGGCCGGCCGAATCGAGGGCGGCGTGAGCGTGACCAGGCCGAAGAGGTGGTCTTCCATCGCGTGCCCCGGCTGCGGTCTTGCGACATCGATCGCAACCCCGACCTTGGGCGTCGCGACGGGCCAGCGCAGGACCACATCACGATCGAGTCCCACAGATTCAGCGGCGAACGAGACGTGCCCGCCCCGACCGGACGCGAGGGCATGCGAGGGGGAGGAGGGGGACTGTCCGTCCGGCAGTGCGTCGGCGATCGTGAGGTCGAGCGACATCGCGACTGGTCGCTGCCGGTCGGTTGTTGCAACGGCCACCCGGGGCGCATCGGGGACCGTGCCAGGGGCTCCAAGGTAGCGGGGCGCGACGACGGTGGGAAACCGCCACTCCCAGCCCCCGGTGCTCTGGGCTGCGTCCGGGATCCAGACCAGGCGCTGATCGATCTCGATCTTCACCACAACCGTCGTCCCCGGCGGGATGTTGCCGACTTCCTGCGTGAAGAGGCTGGCCCGCTCCTGCTCGAGGTGCGCCGCGCTTCGGCCTTGTGCGATGGCCTGCTCGAATCGCTCGCGGGCGCGCTCCTTGCGGTCGACTTCGCCCACGATCTCGCGCTGGCCGATCCGGAACGAGAACCCGCTGACCGCCCCGTCTTCAGGCAGCGGCAGCTGGTACGTCACCCGAAGGGGCTCGGCGTGGGGGTTTTCAAAGGTCTGCTCCAGCGTGACCCGACCCAGGCCCGCGCGGTGGCGGCCGGCCAAGCGGGCGCTCCTCAACGGCAGCGGGCGCCCGTCGGTGGAGACGAGCGTGCCTCCGCAGGAGGGGGTGGAGTCGGACGTGGCGGACATGGGGGAGAGAGCTGCGGTCATGATGGCCTACCTTGGAGACGTCCGATGAAACGGGCGCAGGAGGCCTTCATCGGCCGTCTCGCGCTGCTTCGACCGACGTCGAGCGTCGAAGCGCCCGACCAACGCAGCGCGGCGGATTCTTGTGACAACGTTTTTTTGGCGGGGTGGCCGACCCGATCCGCGTGGACCCTCGACCCTCAGCCGACTGCCAAGTCTCGATGATCCAACCTCGGTCTGTTCACGTTCGCGCGGGCTGCGGGTTTCACCCTAGACGCCTGCGCACGCGGGCCAGTTCCGCCCCACGACCGCGTGGAGGGAGCCAATTGCGCGTGGGTGCCAAGGTGCTACTCGAAACCACATCGGAGCCACTGATCAATGCCAACAGCATGTGTCTTATACGCAGGAAGTGAATTCGCGGAATCCGGCCGGGCGGTGCAGCAGTATCTGAAGGGCCGGAACTACACCGTCACCCTGCAAGACATCACCGACGAGGCGACGTTCGACCGGATCAACACGCCGCCTGGTGGCTGCGACGTGTCCGTTTGGCTCTCGCACGGAGGTTGGGACGGGCCCCTGATCTGGGAGGATCCCAATGCCGGCGGTGGTTGGCATCAGATCGATCCGGTCGAGACGCCGGGCGATTGGAAGAAGCTCAAGCAGTTCATGACCAAGTTCATGAAGCCCAACGGCTTGGTCGTGACCCATGCGTGTCACTCCGCCGGCTCGAACAAGTGGGAGAGCAAAGAAGGCCCCCTTGGCGAGCGGTGGGCACAGCAGCTCGCGCGCGACATGAACCTGTACACGACCGGAGTCTTGGGCAGCACCGCGTCGGCCAACTACAAGTGGGCCGTCGAGTTCGTTCGCTACTCGCTCGACGGTGGCCGCTACGCCTACCAGGCGGCTCACGCCTACGCGCCGGGTGGCAAACGCGACATGCAGTGGAAAGGCTGGACCGGTCGCTGAATCGTCCGTCTCTCACGAAAAAGGGCAGCCCATGCAGGCTGCCCTTTTTTTGTGCGGTGGGCTGGGGTCAGCCGCACGCGCTGTCGTAGTCGTCGCAGCAGTCGCCGTACTCGGCGCAGCTGTCGTCGCACCAGCAGCTGTCGGCCATGCCGCCGCAGCGATCGTTGCACGACGCTCCATCGTCGCCGCCGGAGTCGTCGCCGCCGCTGTCATCACCGCCGGAGTCGTCGCCACCGCCGGCGTCGGTCCACTCGCAGTAGTTGGTCCAGTCGTGCGTCGCCTCGACGTCGTTGTGGTTGGGGAGGTCGCCTTGCGGACAGTGCTCGTCGTTGCTGTACGCGACCCAGCTCTCCGGCGCGAAGGCTTGGAACTCGGCGTACTCGCCGTCCACCGCTTTGAAGACCAGAGGCTCCAGGCACGCTTCGGCGTCTTCTTGGCGCTGCGCGTTGACGGCCAAGATGGTCTCGTACATCGCGTCGGTGCTGCCGAGCCAGCAGCAGGTCTTGGACTGCGAGTACTCGAGCTCAGCGAAGATGTAGTCCTCGGTGACGCGGTACATCGCGTCGACGTCGGCCTGGGTCATGTCGAACTCTTCGGCTCCGAGCGCGTAGAGCTCTTGGAAGGCTTCTTCGCGCTTGGTCCGGGCCGAGCACGATGCAGGCTTGTCCCGGAGGTGCTCACGCTTGGACTCGAGGATCTCGAGCAGTGCGCCCAGCTTCTCCTCGGGGGAGACTTCGCCGAGCAGGCCTTGCAGCACGCCGATGCGGGCCGCCATCGCTTCGTGGTCACGGTCGTCGATCCACGAGGCCTCATCGGCAGCCATCCAGGTGTTGGTCCAGTAGCCGCCCATGTTCTTGGCGACACGGAAGCGCTTGAGTCCGCCGTTGTTCTCCGCGTAGCCCTCACCACCGCCGGTGTTGGTGGTCAGGCGAAGCTTGCTGCTGACCGCGTTGAGCAGTCGGGGCTGGCTGGGGGGAAGGTTGCCCTCGACGATGCGCGCGTCGGTCTTGCCGCCCTCGAGCTTGTCGACCTCGATGACGAACATCGTGTGTCCGACGCCCTGGGCTTGCCAGCGGTGAAGGTTGACGTCGCCTTCGCGCAGCGCGTCGGGCTGCAGGTTGAACGTGTTGCGGCTGTCGGCCAGGTGCGGCGAGCCGGTGAAGATCAGCATCAGCCGGATGAAGCGACCGGCCCGTTTGTTGAGGTGCAACTCGTCGAGCCACGCTCCGGTGCGGGCGCCCTCGAAGACGAAGTCTTGGTCGTCGCCGTTCTGAACGCCGCGGCTGCGCAAGGTGCTGTCCTGCGGCCAGTCGTCCAGGGCATCGCTGCCCATGTCGCTGTAGTCGGCGAACTGGGAGAAGTTCGGCATGTTGCCCCAGCTGCCGCTGGAGGTGCGGATGCCGAAGTGTCCGAAGTGGACCGCCTCGCCGTTGTCGTAGGCGGTGACGAAGAAGGGCAGCTCGTACCAAGCGGCAAACGAGGCGCGCATCGTCAGGGCCACATCGGCGCAGTCGAGCTTGGCGGCCTCGAGCGTCTTGCCCCACGGGGTGGTGATCTCGAAGGACTCGTTGTAGTGGCCGTCGATGGTGTCGAGCGACTCGACCCACAGGGCGTACTTCTCATCCCAGTTGAGTCCGCTGTCGGCACCCCACGCCATACCGGCTTCGCGGGCGGCGGCGGTGTCGGTGTCTTCCCACTGGTTGTTGACCTCCCAGACCTGGGTCTGGGCGTAGTCGCCATCGACCGGCAGGGCGGCGAGGCCCGCTCCATCGGCCTTGCCCAGGGCTCCGCCAACGCCGAGCTCGTCGCCGATCTCTTCATCGGCTGCACCGCCGCTATCACAGGCGGTTCCGAGAGACGCTGCGACCGCGAGTGCGCCGAGCCAGCGCATGCCTAGACCAATGTTCTTCCCCACGGGCCAAGAGTAGGGGTGTAGGAGGTGTCTGACAAGGTGGGATAATGGGAGATAGGGCACGCAAGAGCTGCGGCTCGCGCGCTTTCGCGCAGTAGAGGTTGATCGCTCCTGCGCCGCGTGTTCGGGTGCTGCCATGACGCTGTCCCGCGAAGAAACCGCGACTGCCTACGCGCGGCATCAGGCTTTGCATGAGGCGCGGCGCTGGACCGACCTGGCGGACCTCTTCCGGGAGGACGGCACCTACGAAGAGCCGTTCTTCGGTCTCATCGAAGGCCGCGAAGGAATCCGGGAGTTCCTGCGGGTCAGCATGCGCGGTCTCGACGAGTGGGTGTTCCCGATCCAGTGGGTGGTCGTCGGCGAGGGTCGCGTCGTGACGCAATGGTTCAACCGGCTGCCGAAGCTGCGGCGCGATGGCTCGCCGTTCCAGTTCACCGGGATCACCAACCTCCTGTACGACGACGATGGCATGATCGTCTCTCAAGACGACACCTACGATCGGATCGCAGCCGCCCGGGTTCTTTCGGAGGCGCAGTCCTCGGTGCTTGAACGCTTCAATGGCGCGATGATTCGCGCCGGGTCCCCGATGGTCGCGCTGGCCAAGCGCATGACCGGCTACGGCTGAGACGCTTCGTCCAGCGGGACGTAGCGGACCCGGGTGAAGATCCACCACAACAGGATTCCTGCGACGATCGCCAGCCCGACCGCGAGCCCGGTCCACAGACCGCGAAGCCCCCAGCCCAAGCCGAAGGTCAGCGCGATGCCCAACGGGAGCCCGAGCGCGTAGTAAGCGACGAGGTTGAAGACCGCGGCGGGTCGTGTGGAGCCGACGCCCCGGAGGATCGCGCCGCCGACGACCTGAATGCCATCGAAGACCTGGAAGGCGCCGGCGATCGGGAAGATGCTGGCGGCGAGGGCGACGACGGCGATGTCCTCGGTGTACAGGTAGGGAAGGGCGCCGCGTCCCAGAACGAGCATCAGCGCACTCGCGGCCATGATCCCGGCCCCCATCATCAGAGACAGCCGTGCGGCGTATTGGGCTCGGCTCGGTTGTCCGGCGCCGACAAGGTTGCCCACGCGGGTGGCCACGCCCAAGGAGAGCCCCATCGGCAGCATGAAGGTGAGCGAGGCGAGATTGAGCGCGATCGTATGCGCCGCCAGCTCTGCCTCGCCGAGTCGACCCGCCAGCAGCGTGCTGACCTGGAACGCCCAGCCTTCGAGCATGTACTGCAGGCCGATCGGAAGTCCGAGCTTGATGATCGTCCACACCCCCGAGGGCGACATGGACTTCAGCGTGGGGCGCTCCCACGCACCTTCGTGCAGGCGAGCGATCAGGATCCACGCGACCAAACCGAACAGCGTGAAGGTTCGGGTGGCGGCGGTCGCTTGAGCGGCACCGACGAGGCCCTGCGCCTCGAAGCCCAGGTGTCCGAAGATGAGGGCCCAGTTGGCCGCCACGTTGAACACGTTGGCCACGACCATCACCCACAGCGCTGGCATCACGATGCCGCGCGACTGCAGGTACTGGCGCAAGGTGAGGTACAGCAGGAAGGGCACCATGCTGTAGAGCTGCGTCGTCACGTAGACGTCTGCAGCGGCCGCGAGCTCAGCCGTCTGGCCAAACGCAAGCATCACGGCCTCGGTCTGCGCCCATGCCCACCACAGCGGCGGGATCAGCAAAACGACCAACAGAAAACCAGAGTGAAGCGTGCGACCGACCTTGCGACCGTCTCCGGCACCGTGGGCCTGAGACATGAGCGGGTCCATGCCCCAGATCAGCCCCATCCCGAAGATCATCGTGCCGTAGATCCACAAGTGCCCGAGCGCGACCGCGTCGAGGGCATGCGTGCTGACCCGGCCGACCATCATCGTGTCGACGACGCCCAGGAGCATGGCGGCCAGCTGCGTTCCGGCGGCGGGCAGGCCGAGCCTGAGCAACGCGCGGAGCTCTCCGCGCTTGTCGAGGTCCCCGCTCACGCGCGGAGCTGTAGCATTTCTGCGGGGGTTCGTCGTCCGGCGGGCTCAGAGCGAGAAATCAGCGAGGCGGTAGTGGTGGACGACCGCCCAGATCCCGATGAGCAGCGAGAAGCCGACGAGCACGAGGAGCACGAGTCGGATGAGCCGCACGATGCTGCTGCTGGCGTGCGTTTCCGGGGCGAGGGCGCTGATCAGGCGTACGGTTCCCGTGACCGTGACCATGAAACCGTAGATCGCCCCAACGTAGGCCGCGGCAAGGACCACGTTTGGCAAGACGATGGAGCCCCGCGCTCCCATCAGTCGAAGCAGGCCATTCATGAGCAGGGTTCCGGCGAACGTTCCCGCGGCCGTGATCGGACCGCCCAGCAACAGCCCCCATAGGCCGGCCCGGAGTCGCTGCCCGCGGCCGCCTATCGACTCGTCGGATTGGTCGAATCCCACCCTACGGAGCGCACTGTAGAGCGCAGAATCGCCTGCGACCTTCGCCTCTTCCGGCTGCGCTTCGGGTGCAACCGAGGGAGAGCCGGGCGTGGCCTCGGGCATCGCGGTGAAGAGTTGCCCGAACAGCGCTTCGATCTTCTGACCGTCTTCGGCCGACACCTTCGGCTCGAGCGGCTGCCCACATCGGCCACACTTGGGTGCGTCGTCCAAGCGGTCCGCCGGGACGCGGTTCACTGCGCCGCAGCCACTGCAGTTGATCTCAAGGGCCATCGTCTCGGCAGCCTGTCTCTCAACTCAGCTCGGGTGGGTCAAGGGAGCCTCGGTTGGCTCCATCATGCCGGCGAGCGACGGCCCGCAGTGGTGGTTGTTGTGCTTGCGGGCCGAAGCGGTAAGGACAGGAGCCAACAGGGGCAGCGGGCGGCCGAGGGAGGACCGAGAAGCGGCCTGCTTGGCGTGCGAGTTGTGGCAATTCCGAACAGCGTGGTAGGGAGGACCTCTGTGGCTGACGCGGCAGTAGTCCTGGAGTTCCGTCGCCGAGATGCGTCACCGCTGACGTCGGACGAACGCAGTGTCGTCGATGGGATCGTCTCGAGAATCCGCCAGCTCGAGTTGGTGTCCGAGTTGGGGGAAACGGCCGTATGGCGCGCCGACGACAGTTTTCCAGAGGTCGGTCGGTTCGTCGTGTTCGAGCTTTGGGGCGAGGATATCGAGCTCAATGTGCTCGAGACGGACGGTTCGATTCGACCCCCGCGATTCGTGACGCGGGTGATCGACGGAGAAACGATCGAGGTTCCCGAAGCCCCACCCGAGGGGAATCCGGGAGCCGATGAGATGCTCTCCCTGCTGCTGGAACGGAACAAGGCACGGCTCGAAGTTGGACTCCGAGGCCTTCAACTACCCGCGCATCTAAGCGCAGGTGCGAGCGCTGAGCATTGGTGAACCGCGTAGGACTCCTGTGGACTGTTCTGTTCCTTTGCGCGTGCGGGTCGGAATCCCCCGCGTCAGCTTCCGGTTCTGAGGCTGCTGCCAAGAAGACGTCAAAGAAGAGGAAGGCGAAGAAGAAGGCGAAGTCTCGCGCGGCGCAGCGCTGGTGCTTCACGACCACGAAGACGCTTCCCGGCGGCACCCGGCACGAGTCTTTCAGCTGCGAGACCAAAAGATCGATCTGCGAGAAACAGCGGGACTTCGCCCTTCGTGTTGATGCGGATGCTCGGGCAATGGACCCGCTCAGCAAGATCCGGATGAAGTTCGGGAGTTGTGTGGTGGTCGAGCAACCACTGTGGTGCTTCAAGCTGGGCCGCTCTTCGAAGACCGGCAAGCGGGCATCCATGTGCTTCGCCGATGAAGACTTCTGCAACGAGCGCTTCGATGCTCTCACCCTCGGTGAGCCGGAAGGGGACCCCGACTCCATGATGCTTCCTTGCGAGCGCGATCCCGCCTACCCGGACTGACCCGCGGAGTCGTGCGCCCCTGGGAGCACGCGCGTCAAAAGTACCCTGGATCGGGTTGTGACTCTCGGTTCGATCGCTCGTCGCGTTGGGCTGGGGATTCGACGCGAACCTCGCGTTTCGCAGAGCCAGCGCCGTCGATCCGAAGCGCGTCTTCGATGCTTCCGTCATCTCGCTCGACCGAGAAGCCCATGCTCGTTCGAAGGGTCTTGTCCAGCTCCCTACGGACACAGGTCTGGAACACCGCGTTGCCACCGGTCAGCTCGATGTTCAAGTGTTCGGCGTCGAAGTCCACCGTGGCCGAGAGCCGCGGGGGAGCTCCGAGGTCCCAACAAGCGGTCGCCGCTTCGGGCAGCGTTTCGGCCAGACGGCGCTGGAGGTTTGTGTCGCTGAGTCTCTGATCGATGGTTCGCGTGACCGATGCCGAGAGCCGCCACCGACCGGCCTCGAAGTCTACGAGCCGCCGCAAGACGTCTTGTGTGACGCATGCTTCGACGTCGGCGTTGGCGGGGATTGTGGACGCAGAGACCTCGGGCCCACGCTTTCCGACGCCAACCGTGATGCGAACCTCTTGGGGGATCGGGCCGGGCCGGTCGGCTCGCACTCCGCACCGACCATCTGCGTAGCGGATGGTCTCCAGCTTTCGCTCGAGAATCTCTTGCGGCGCGACAATCTTGACGCGTTCGCGAACCCGAAACGCCCGCACGGGATCGTCGTCAGAGTCCTGCATCTGCAGCGGCCCAAACTGCCGGGCAAAGCACCGTGCGAATGCACTCCAGCGGTAGGTGGAGTACTTGACGTTGCCTCTGCGATCCCCCCGCACGATGACGGGTACCCATCGGGTGACGGGGTGATGACTCGCGCAGGCGAGTGTGGCCGCAGTTCGATCGTTGTACAGCGCGCTCGCAAACGTGTCGGCTTCGTACCGCGGCTGGTTGTAGGTGGGCTGGATCATCGCCAGCTCTGCCTCGGTGAATCCGAAGGCTTGCATCCAGACGCGCAGTCCGGGGGTCTGGATCGCTCCGATCTCGTCAAACTCGTGTTCGCGGTCGATCGCTTCCGCGAGCTGTACATAGCCCGTCCCTGCGATCATCTCTCCCACGGCGCAGCGCACCCCTCGATCGTCGATGAACTGCGGACGACGGCCAGCGTAGGGATCGTGGGTCCGCTGCGGAAAACTTCCTGCGCGCCAGTACCGGGCGAGCACGTCGAGGGCTTGTCGACGGGCGGCCCGTTGCGCCTCACTCAACCCCGTGACATCGGCGGCGCGCAGCCGAGCTTCGACGTACCGCAGGTGAACACGGATTCGATCGCCTTCTCGGGTGTCCCCGCCTGGTCTCTCTCCGTACTCGGCCCTCCAGCTCGCGTCGCCGATCGCAGCGTTGACGGCCTGCGCGCGAGAATCCTCGGCAGCCGCAGTCGCTCGTCCCACGAACGACAGCGAGGCGAGAAGTACCAGAGCACACCACCGAGCAACCCTTGCGAGGGCACGCATTCCGGTCGCGCGTCCGTGACGGTGTCGCATGCGTGCCTCGACACTAGCCGATTCCTGGCCGGGCGATGCTGTCTCCATGCGCTGCGATGAGCACGCGGCCTACTTCGCCGCGGCTGTCACCGACACGACGCGCGCCTCTTCCCCCTCTTTTCGCACCCCGAGCGCGTACGCATGCCCGGCCTCGACCTGTGCGAGTTGCACGATCGTCCGCCCCGGGTTCGCGATCGGCGTGCCATCGACGCTCACCACCTCGAGCCCAACGGAAAGCCCGGCCTCCGCAGCAGGTCCCTTTGTCGACACCGATGTAATCCACAGCCGAGCGGCTCGCTCCGGACGCCCGATGGGCGGGGTGTAACCCTCTTCGTCGCGGTATCCGGGCCGGTCGTAGCTCGAACCGAACGAGAGCCCCAGCGTCCCCGCTTGCTCCGGGTGTTGGGCGTCGAGCAACTCGATGTCGCCGACGTCGAGGGCCTGACCTGGCTCTACGAAGATGTTCTCGTGGGCCAGCCAGGTCGCCCGTCCGAGCATCGCGCGTGGGGCGGCAGCGGACTTCGCCGACTTCATGAACGAGATCGTTCCGCGTCCGGCTCCGATGCCCTCGATGGTGAAGCGCCCATCCCCATCGGTGAGCAGCCCGTCGGATCCGGTGAGGTCGTCGATGAGCCAGTTCATCGACGTCCGCATTCCTCCCCGCGAACTCGCGGATATCTTCACGCCGTTTGCCGGGGTGCCGTCGGGCCACAGGGCCCGCCCGGTCACGCTGGCCCACGCTCCGACCTCGAACGTCGCCTCGGTGCTTTCGCCGGGCGTCAGCTCCACGCGCCGCGTTGCGCTTCCGGTCTCCGTTGTCACGACCACGAGGACTGCTCCGGAGGGGTCGATGCGATCGAGCGTGAACCGGCCGCCCTCGTCCACGAAGGTCCGCCGGCTCGCTCCGCGGGCCGAGACCTCGAACTGCCGTATCGCAGCACCGTCCGCCGTGACCCTGCCCTGGATGCTCGCGAGCGCTTGGGTCTGAATCTCGACCGTGCTCACGCCCTCGGCCACCTCGACGTCCGCGGCCTCTCCTCGAGCGTCGCCCCGGTTGCTTCGTGCGTAGGCGGAGTAGGTTCCCGGCGGCAGCCCGCCGAACTCGAAGTGGCCTTCGGCGTCGGTGAGCTTGATCGGAGCATCAAACATCCCGGTGCCTTGGAGCTGGGCCGCCAAGCGGATCGAGGCGTCGAGCAGCGGTTGGCCGCTGCCGTCCACGACCACTCCAGCGAGCACCCCAGAGGCTTGCGCGACCTGCAGCCGTAGATCGTCCACCGACGTTTCGCCGACCTCCACCGCGAACGAATCGGATCCGTCGTCGGCGCCTAGCGGGAGCTGATCTCGGTTCACGATCTTCAGCTCGTACGCGCCCGCGTCGATGCCAACGAAGTCGAAGCCGCCCTCGGTGTCGGTCGTCGTGACCCGACGGAACGCGGTGCGCGACGTGCTATCCGCGCCTGCCGCGAACATGTGGATCGTGGCTTGAGGCAGTGGGGTTCCGGCGGCGTCCGTGACGACACCACCGACCGAGGCGCGCGGCATCATGGCGATTCGAACGTTCTGCGGACCAGCCTCACCGACGGTGATCTCGAGTTGCCCCCGACTTCCATCCGCAGCCTCTGCAACGACCAGCCAGGTGCCCGCCGGCGCGCTGGTCAGCTCGAAGCCTCCCTCTTCGTCCGCGAGGCCGTGCGCATCTTTGATGCGTTGGCCCTGGATCATGACCTCGAATCCCCCGGAGGACTTGACGAGCGCGAGCTTCACTTCGGCCACCTGCGGCGGATCGAGCCGCCCTCGAACGGACACGCCGGGATCCAGCTCGAGCTTCAACCCCTCAATGTCCTGGTCGTCGATCACCACCGATTCATCGAACAGCGAGGGCAGGAAGCCGTCGGCTTCGACCGACAGCGGATACTTGCCGGGGAGGACACCGAGCAGCGTAAACCGGCCGTCGGTTCCGCTGAGGGCTGGCGTGCTCTCACTGCTCAAAGCGCTGATCTTCGCTCCGGCCACGCCCGCGGAACCCTCGCCGCCCACGACTTGTCCCGAGACGTTGAAGGCGGGGTCCAGCGCGACAACCACGCCGTCGGTCTGATCTGCGAGACCAATGGCGACCTCGACCGCAGCTGCAGTCGCGAGGTGGCTGGCGCTCGCCTCCACCTTGTAGGTCGCAGGGGAGAGCCGCTGAAGTGTGAACCGACCCCGCTCATCGGTCTGGACCCGCTCATCGTCCGAGGCTCGAGTCGAGCGGAAGCCGCCCCCAAAGCTCTCGCGCCGGGTGAAGGAGACACTCGCGCCCGCCACCGGTTCACCCGAGGCTCGCGCGATGACCTGGCCACTGAGGGTGGCCGCCGGCATCAGCTCGAAGTCCACGCCGCTGCCCTGGCCTCGCACATCGATCCGCGCCGAGGCTTCCTGATAGTCGAGATCCCAGACGCTGAGTTCGTGACGACCCGGTGGCAGGTGGAGTTTGTAACGTCCGTCCTCGTCGGTGAGTGCCGCGACTGGAAGACCCATCGAGGTCTTCGCATGCACCGTGGCTCCGGCGACGGGCCCACCGCCGATGTCCGAGACGACCCCGGACACGGGAAGCCCACCGACGACGAGCTCGAACCGAACGTCGCGGAGATCCTGCGCCGCGGAGACTCGCAGTCCGCGGAGCTGCGCGGGGAGATGTCCGGGCGCGGTCGCGGTGGCCCGGTAGCGCCCCGGCTTCAGCCCCGGAAGGGTCCACAGACCGTCCTCGTCGGCCGTCGCCACCGCCAGCTGGGCCGAAGCTCCTGCGGTCTGAACGGTGGCCAAGGATCCGCTCTCGGTCACAAAGGTCACGATTGCGCCCGGCAGAGGCTTCAGGTCTTTGCCACCGAGTACCTGGCCCGACGCCTGGGTCGCCTGAACCGTCACCGGGCGCGTGGGGACCTCGGCCAGCCCGCGCGGCTGGGCTGCCGAGGGCCGGTCGGCCGAAGGCGCCTGCTTCGGTGGGTCGTCGCGCATCGCGTATCCGAACAACAGGACCGCAACAGCGGCGACGACGACAACGATGGCTTTGTGCATCACGATGACTCCAGTCAGAGAGGACAGAAGGGTGGTGGCCGTCGACGCGGCCGGAGGGGTTGCGAGTGGAAGCGCCGGAAGTGCCGCGGCGACACGTCGGCGGAAGTCCTCACCCGGCCGACTTCGGCGAAGCTCTTCGGCGACGCCGCGCTCCAGTTCCTCCCGGAGCATCTTGCGACCCCGCGACAGCCGTTGCTGGGCCGCGGACACCGAGATCCCCAGCTGCGCGGCCAGCTTCGGTGTGGTCAGCTGCTCGCGGTAGTACAGAACCATCACCTCGCGGTACCGAGGCGACAGGCGGAGCAGCAGCTCCCAAACCTCAGCGTGCGTCTGTTGTTCCACAGCCCTCTCCTCGAGCCCTTGGCTCTGGTCCCGAAGGTCCGCGGCCTCATCGAGCGGGACCATCGTCCGTCGTCGAAACGACTTGCGGGCGAGGTTGCGGGCGATGCCCGTCAGCCATCCGCCCACCCGCTCGGGCTGCTCGATCGCATGCAGCTTCTTCCACGCGATCAGGAACGTCTCCTGTGCCAGGTCCTCGCTCAGATCGGCTCGACCGGTCGCCGCAAACGTGACCGCGCAAACCGGACCCTGATAGCGGCCCACCAGCTCGGCGAACGCCTCCTGGTCGCCTCCGGCTGCCGTCTGGCACAGCTCCGCATCGGTCGCCTCCGCAAACACTTCACTCCCCCCTCCCTGCAGGCCCCCCAACCCTGACAAAAAAACATCGGGAGACTTCGATTTCTCGCCGATGAACGGCTGGGGGCGGAGAATGGGGTCTAGCGGGCCGAGGAAAAAGTCGACAGGACGTCTCACTCGTCAGCGCTTGCCGTGTTCTCGACACAGCTTCGGGCTCCCGTCGAACCACAGCTGCCTCCAGATGCCCCCTGGCCGGCGCGATTCTGCGGTTCGTCTCTCTGGCGCCGCAGGCTTCGCGTGGGACGACCCTGTCCCGTCCGGTCGATGCCGAGCCATTCTCGGCGCGTCATCCGGACAGCGCCGAGCCTCCTTAGGAGTGGTCGAGCCCGACCTTGCGCACCGCGCTGGTCGATCGCGGACCCGGTGTCACCTCGGCTCACTCCTCTGCGTCGTCAGTGTACGAGAACGAATCGAATCCGCTCTCGAGGTAGCCATCCAGCCAGTCCGCGAAGCAGCGTTCTCTCATCAACGTGCGGCTCTCGTCCGGCTCGACGCCGCCCCAATCATCCGATTGGCACACCAAACGAAACGACTCGCCAAAGTCGAATGCATAGTAGCCGAGCGCCGGGTGATCGAAGAAGACGAGGCGATCGTTGATGTCCTCATCGGGATAGTCGGGGGGAAACAGCGGGTCGCCCATCAAGCTCTCGTCGAGCTGTTCTCGTGCCCCATCGGGCTCGAAGCCAGGACGATACGCACGGATGGCAAGACCCCCGTAGAGACTCAGGAACAGGCGGTAGTCGGCGGGAAGAAACAACTCCTGCGCTTCGAGTGACGCTTGCAGCTCATCCAACGCGTCGGAAGCGGTCGCCACGCCGCGCTCGACCACAAGAATCACGTCGTCGTCGAATTCCGCCTGCTTGCGGATGACCCGAGCCCAAGTCGTGTCTGTCACGACGCCATATTGGTCAAGTCGACTCTCCAGTCGGTCGATGACTCGCTTGAGCCTCTCTACCCACCGACTCTGCTCCTCCTGTGACGGACGTTCAATCGGGTGCCCCTCAAGAGCCCGCGACTGCCAGCCGGGGGCGGGGGCGGGCAACGGGAGACCGAGCAGGTGGTGCAGCCGCTCCCCCGCCGCTTCCTCCTGGTAGATCTGGTAGTGACGAAGCATGGTGTCTCTGAAGTCGATTCGCTCCGCTTCCGACTTGGAGTCGAGCCATCGACGCAAGGTCGCGCGGGTCCGGTCGAAGCGCTCGGGGATGCCCGGGACATCCGCGGCCAAGCTCAGGCCGAACGCCGATCCGAAGACGGGCACATCGCGCTCGCCGGTCGTCGTGGGATGGGACGCGAAGGCCAACAACGCCTCCGTGAGATGGACCGCAGCAAACCCTCCGCCCTCCTCGGGGTCGTAGAACGCGATCTTGTCGTCGAGGAACGTCTGCGTCTTTGCTGCGATGATCTTTGGGTCCACTCTCATCCTTCCTCCTGCGCGCTTTGCTTCATCCGCGGGCAAAGCGCACTCGTGCGGTGTTCCTGAGCTCGTTCGAGCTCAGTCTTTCTTCACCGAGGGAACACGCATCGCCGTGCTCACTTGCACGGCCTCCCAAGGAAAACCGTGAGTCTGGAGCTTGAGACCTGTCTGGAGCGGTGGGAGTTGGATCAGAGACGCTACAGCAACCCCCTGGTCAGCATGCGCATGTACATCGCGGGTCTGTCCAACGCTCAACGCCTGGCCCAAGCCAGTCAACTCGTCTGTCAGCCGGTGAGCACGCTCGCCGCTCTCGTCTACGCCTCGGGTCGACCGTCGCGCTCGCTGATCATCTCGAAGGCAGGCCGCAGGTACAACATCGAGCCCGAGTTGGTGAGAGCTTCCGTGCCCGATAGCGGCAGACACGACTTCCAGACGAGTCTCCCCGCCCCGCCAGACTGGTCTCTCCCCAACCGGCGTTGGTGCGAGTGCGCGGCCGGCGGTTCGGCCCTAGACGAGCGGGAGAGTGCGTGAAAACGCGGATCTGCGCGGACCGGTTGAACGTCGGGTCTCGCGATGCGAGCCTCGTCGACCCGTGAGTCACGATACCGTTCAGGTCCGCCTTGCGCAGCCCCCGAGCTACCTGATGGGAGCCGTCGTTCTCGCGTCGCTTCTTCCTCTGTTCGCGCAGTTTTTTGGGGCCGCGGACGGCGTCGAGCGCTTGCGTCGGCTCGCGTTCGCCGGAATGGATGTCCAACAGCTCGAGCCCCGCAACCTTGCGGTCGTCTCGCTCGCCCACGAAGCTTCCGACGAAGACGAAGACGAGGGCACGGACGAGGTTGAGGTCATCGAGACCCAACCCGTCGTCGAGCCCGTCGCGCCTTCGAAGAGAGCCGCGAGCCGGAAGAGGCCTTCCGTAGTCGCAAAGGCCAGGTCGACATGCGCCCGGAATGACAAGGACTCGGCCCGCGCGGCGTACAAGTCGCTCGAGCGTGGGGACCCACGGCGCAGGACGATTCGGAAGTCCTGCCGCAAGTCGGGCGTCTGGTTCCTGTAGGCCTCCCCACGTCACCTCGGCAGCACCAATTTCGCACTCGTTCATCGCCCGGAATCGGCGGCTCATCGAGGGTTCCGAACGGGTGCTCGCCTGAACTCGCGACGCTCAGAATGCTCGACCCGCGAAGTAGTGCGCCCCTGCGAGCAGGGCATAGTTCTGCGAGGTGAGAAGCCGGTCCAACAACCGGCGACGACGCAGCAGCAGATGTGTGGCCACAAGACTGCGCGCGGCGAGATCCAACCCAACGGCCGACCGCCGAAGCCGCCTGCTCCAACCTTCAACGCTGTCACGCCGCTCGTTCACCATCGCGCTGAGAAAACGTCCCGCGAGCAAGCCTGCCTCGATCGAGGGACCGATGCCTTCCCCGGTCACGGGGTCGACTCCAGCGGACTCGCCCACGAGCATGCAGCGACGAGACGCGATGGCGACACCGGGCTCATACCCTCGCTCTCCGAATCGTTTGAACCGGCCATGGTCGGCGACGACGCCTCGGTCGGCGAGGTGGCGTCGCAGCAGGTCGGTGACGTCGGGGCCGCGGGCGTGTTGCGGAGCCGCGGTGTCCCGAAGCTGGTAGACGCCGCGACAGACCCGAAGTTTGCCTTCGACGATCGTCGGGAAGTCCCAAACGTAGCCGGTGAGGTTGTCGCGACCGCCATCGAAGCGCAGTGCGCCGTCCTCGGAGTCGAAGCGACTGGGTTCGGTGTCGACTTCGACGACTTGCGCCCGAAGCCGGCCGCCACCCAGGCCGAGGCGGCGTCGGACCATGCAACCAACGCCGCCGGCTCCAACGACGAACCGGGTGCGTAGGATCCCGGCCGAGGTTCGCAGCACGGCGCCTTGGTCGGACTCGACGACCTCTTCGACTCGGGTGCCGTCCTGGACCCGAACCCCAGCTTCCAACACATGTTGTGCGAGATCAGCGTCGAACTCGGCCCGGCGGATCACGAACCCCGCGCGGCCGATCCGGGCTTTCGCAGTGCGCCTTCGCCCCTCGAGGTCAAAGCCACCCACGGGAACGGCGGGCACCCGCGGCTCTGCTCCCAGAGACGCCAGCGTGTTCCAGGCCCGGCCGGACACGGCACCGGCGCAGATCTTCTCTCGGGGATACGTGGCGCGCTCCAGCACGACGATCCGACCTCGAAGCGCGGGAGCATGCCTCGCGATCGAAAGCGCCGTGGTGAGACCTGCTGGGCCGCCGCCCACGATGACGACTTCCATGTCGCTCATGCCTGAGCCTCGATCGCTCGGGCCGCGATCATCCCGGACGAGACCGCCGCTTCGACGCTGCCGCCGTTGATCTCGTTGCGGGTCCAATCCCCGGCGAGGAACAGGTTGTCGAAGCCCGAGTCGTTCGGAGCCAGGCGATGCCCGGTCGTGCCGGGAAGAGATAGAACGTAGCGTTCCCAGGCCTCGGTGTTGGCCCGGAGATAGACCGCGTCTGTTCGTCGACCGCCGGGATCGACGTGCAAGGCGCCTTCGTCGAAGCTGCCCGAGGCAGTGGCGGCACCCGGCCAAGCGGTGGGAGCTCGAGTCCGGAACCAGGATGCGGCCAGCTCGCGAAGGCGGGCATGGGCCTGCTCTCGGCTCGAAGCTGCCAGGACCTCCGGCGGTGCTGCGCCGCACAGGTAGGCGAGGTGGCGAGGGGCCTCCTTCCAGGCCTCGGCTTCGAGCACGTCGGTCATGTTCGCGTGGGTCCGAAACAGGCCCGGGTGGCCGGTGCTGACGCTCGGCACGGCATCGGACCCCAGCGCTTCGGCGCTGCGGGACATCCACACTTGCGCCGCGACAGTGGGGATCGTGTGACAAGCCTCGAGCATCGCGCCATAGCGGGGGTTGGCTTCGGCCAGGCCGACCGCGCACCGCCGTTGCGCCGCCGCGGGAATGGCCATCACGACGGCGTCAAAGTCCTGGCCGTCCCGCAGCTCGACTTCGGCGAGGGTCTCCGAGAGGTCTCCGTCCAATGCGCCCGGAGCAAGCCTGTCGAGGCGGTCTTCGATGGGGCGCTCGGGCCAAGCTCGAACGCTGCCAACATCGATCAGCGGGTCGTAGTTTTCGAGCCCCGACGCCTGAATGCCGACCCGTACCTTCGAGACTCTGCCGCGTTCTGCGGACACGCCCAGAACGTGGTGGAACAAGGAGATGTTGACGCCGCGGGTTTTCAGCACGTCCCAGGCCGGGGCGAAGACGGTGTCCCCCATGCCGGCGGACATTCTCCACAGGGGGGCTCCGCGGTAGTCCGCGAACATGCGCAGCAAGACCTTCACCGCCACGCCCGCGGCCGCGCGTCCCTCCTGCACGGACTGCCCGCCTCGCGGATAGGCAAACCCGAGGTCGTACAGGCCCACGACGGGCGGGCTGTCGGTGACCTCCGGCGTCGCGCCGTGCCGAGCGAGCCAGGCACGGAAGTCTTCGAGGTCCATTCGGTCCCAGGCGTGCTCGCCCCACCGCGCCCACTCGCGGGCGAGGCCGCGGGCGACGGTCCGACCCAGCGACAGGAACGTGGCGCGATCGTCTTTGGGGATGCCGCCCAACAACGTCGGCAGTTGCCGAAGCCATCGCTTGGACGTCGCCAGCCAGGAGGTTTCGGCCGACGGATCCCAGGGGCGACCGGGCAGCCGGGGAAACTCGAGGTCCCATTGTTGTGAACCCGCGCGCGCTGGCCCCCGAAGGCGCACGTCGTAGGCGGGGGTGAAGGCGGACTCGAGGCTGCGTTGGGGACCGTCGGTGGGCCCGTTCCAGTGCTCGTAGAGATCGCGAACCATCGAGAACGCGTGTCGGTAGAAGCCGAGCCACAGATGGAGACCGTGTTCGAGCACGGCATGTCCGCTGTCTCTTATACACATCTGACGCTGCCGACGAG
>OJGU01000613.1_pt1 | contig 19080 bp, 16 predicted proteins | sample 1594741 | NCBI WGS metagenome assembly OJGU01 (sample SAMN05416841, study PRJEB24817) | seawater metagenome | isolation source: Sea water | place: Canada:Atlantic | collected 2013-07
GCGTCAGATGTGTATAAGAGACAGCAATGAAATACTGAGCCTCGTCAGCCCAGAGAAAAACTGGCCGTGGATTCGATTGCAAAGCTTTACTCTCCATAGTCAGTTGCCAACTGTATTTCCAAAGCGTCTGCACCATTCGCCCAACATCGCGATATTCTTTTATCGGGAGATCGAGCAGAATGATCGCTCCCTTGCGGCTTGCCTCTGGCGTAATATTTGTTTTAGTGCAGATAAGTTCTCGCACCGGCCCTCGCAGCAATAGATCGATCGTTCCCGTAACCATCGAGACGATGATGCTGCGCGTCCTTTCACTGAGAGTCGGAAACTCGCGTAGCCAATAATGTCTGGTGATAGCGTAGTCGTTTTTTTGAATCGCCGTCTTCGGATTGTTTCGAGCCCTATTCAACGTTTGGAAACAGTGCGATTGGCGTTGCCACGAAGCAGAGGTTGCCTCGTCTCGTGTTTGCGGCGCTGAAGCTATTACTTTGTGGAACATTGGGAGTGATAGTCGTCGGTATGCGATGGAACAGAGGTCTACCAGATTTCGAATGAGCTGTTCTGCTGATCGTTGCCAGTAGGGGTCGGAACTGTTCTGACGGACAGCGCTGCTCACCTCAGTCGCCCTAAGGAGAAGTTGTAGGATGTTTTCTGTCATACCCCCACCGCGACCTGGACGTCTGAGCTCGTATTCAAGAAAGTTAAATCGGAATGGGTGCTCTGGCCCAAACATCAGGAGGGACCTACTTCGCCCTGTCTCTTTGCAGTAGCGAATCCACATTCGACGTTCGTCCGGTTTTGCCGTCAGGACTAGGCCTCCAAAGCCAGCTCTTAGGAATGCTTTCGCTAGGATTTGCCCAGATGCCGTCGTTTTGCCTGCTCCGGTGGCACCAAAGATTGCAGTGCCTTCAAATGCATCTCGTATAGACCATGGGTCTTTATTGCTTAGGTAGAGAAGGGGACGATCGAGGTTGAGTTGATTAGGAATTCGTGCTCTTGTTTTTCTCGGAGTACTAAGCGAGAATATGTTTTTGAAAAACTTCATAATTCGAGTTGAGGTTCTAACTTTCTAGGGGATTCCCGTTGCGACTTCTTTTGAATACCTTTTCTGCGTCGAAGTTCACGCGCCGATGGGAATGCGTGCTCCCACTGCTCGAGGCATTGCCATTGGTTGGAGGGGGTAGGGTATGTGCGGAAGGTTGCTATCCCGTTCTTGTCGAAATGACTAACGGTCGTTACACGGTATCCATTTTGGATTAAATAGTGATAGTCTGGATTCGTTCGATTGAGAGTTTGTTTCAGTGCTTTGGCGTGGCGGGCATCGAGAGGAAGAAACGGTTGCGCAATTTTTGAATCAATCGTTGTTGTCGTTTTAAGATGCTTTTTGCTAAACGATTTCGGATGCAGCCAACGATCAACTGCTGCTCGAATCTGTTTGTCCCGTTCTTTCTGGGTTGTCTCCCGTTGTGATGGCTGTGAATTTTTGCGATGTGAGATTATCGGAGCTTTGACTCTTGCAATCGTTTCTCCAACGCGACGAGCTGTTTTGAGAGTTTGTTGAATTGTGCGTAGCCAGAGTTCAGCTGCTGCGCCAAGGTTGCTATCTGTCTTCTCATGAGCTTCTCTCGATCTTTGGCGTCTTGTTCTAGCTTGTTCAGGGCGGTGATCAGATAGTTCTCGAGTTCTGTCATTGAGCGGAGTTTTGGATATTAGATTTTGAGGGGGAACAGGTGTGGGTTTCGGAAATCGCGCTTGATTGTATTTGATTCGACTTTCGAGAAGTTTTTGCAGCTCGGCTTCAAGTATTTCTGGTTCGGAACGATTTGGTTTCGTTGCTGCGGGTATGTTCTTTGAGAATAGAGAATCACGCAGACGAACTCGGCGACCTGTTGAGGGATGTTTTACGGTAACATAGTTTTGGCCTACACGGGTTACGTCTAATCCGGATTGTTTTAGCAACGTGACTGAGTCGCTCTGAGTTCGGATTTTGCCTTCGTTGCGTATCCTTTGCGTGTGTCGTGTAATCGTGTCCTTAAGAAGTTTGTTGGTAACAGTGCGCCCAGCCGAACTCGTCGATGAAATCCTGTCGACGAACTCATGAAGCGACGCGTCTCTCGTGTGATTTGGATCGTCTGGATCAGCCAATCCGAATTCTTCTGAGATTTTAGACCTGACAAGATCGTAGATCCGGCTGCTTCCAGGTGGGGCAATATTTAATGCAGTTCCAGTTCTCAGATTAACCCTTGGGACCAAGAAGTGGAGGTGATCGCATTTGGCATCGGTGTGGTGAACCCAAAGAATGGTGAAATCGTTTGGTTCCAGGCCTGCGAAGGCCGCTTTTTCAAATTCGGCCATAGCGCGTTGTGCCAGATTGGGACTAAACCGTTCTCCTTCATGTAGGCTTAGAACGCCGGAAGTGTATCTCCATTTCGTTTTCAAACAGTCGATAACATTCCGAATCTTTTCCGGATCCCCCCTTAGAACTGTTGGTTTTGCGGAACGTTTTGTTCCCTTGCTGTCGTTGGTCCCTTCGAGGTAGCCGACGGGATCATCCTTGCGAAGCAGATAATTGAGTGCTGGTGCTGCACCTCCCTGCGATCCCCGTTTAAAAAACCGAATAATCAATCCTCTCCTTTTTCACCTGGCAACAGAGTGGAAGACACTTGTCGATCAAGAGACATTAGAAAAGCGGTGAGTCTGACCAACTCCAGAGGATTAGTACGATTCAGATTCGCCCGTGCGATTGAGACGAGGCTCTGATTGATTCGTTGGCAGAGAAGAATTGCCTCCCGATTAATTCTTGGTGTATGCGAACGCCGGTTTATTGCGGCTGCTCGGGCATACTCCGCCATTGGAATTCCGAGGGACGTTGCTTTAGTCTGTATCTCGGAATACTCAGATTCTGAGAGTCGAACTTTTAGTAACCGCTGCCGTTTCATTCAGTGTTGGGGGTTTTAGGGGCACAGCCCCTAAGTCCGCCCGAGAGGCCCTCTGAGGGCCCTCTCGGGTAGCCTTGCTGTGTGGCGGGCTGACATATTCGGGCCATTTTGGGATTAACTACGGCTTATTTTCGCACGGGTTTGTTTAATCACTTTTGTGAATTGCCCATGACTGAGAAAATGGTGCCGTAGTGGAGTGAACTACCGTCGGTTAAATCAGTTGGCGTGTGCATGAACCCAGTTGTTTGCTTGGGCCGTATGCGCTCGAGGGTGGCCTGAAGAATGCCTGGGGGCATGTTGCCGCCGATAGCCGTGCTGGTGCGATTGATTTTGACCAGCCGAGTGTGTGCCTGCACGAGATGTCCGAGCCTGCATCGCCAGCATTCGCTTGCACCATGCTGCCGCTAGGCGTTTCGCCTTGTGCTTTGTTCGAATTGGTCCTGCACTCGCGACAAAATATCGGTTGCCATCAAACCCGCGTCCTGTTGATTCACAATCGGTGATAGGCTGCTGGAACTCTGGCATTTGCTCAATGTAGACGCGAAAACCATCAGAGCCGTGGCGCTCGATGAGGATGACGAATTGTTGTTCGAACCCTTCTGCTCGGGAATAGAACGGGTCTGTCTGGAGTTTTCGATCTTGTGGTGCCGTGTAGACCCATTCACCACTCGTCATAAAATGCGCGTGGCTTTGGGCCCAGCATCGTGCGGCGTCGAGTGCGTCTTCTCGGCTGTCAAGAACTGCTGGAAGCAGTCGTCCGATGCTTTTGTGCTGGATAATGCCGCATTTTTTCAGATTGGGAGATTCAGTTTGAAATGGGAATCGATCAATAAACACACGCCACGTCGAACCGTTATTCTCAAATTCGAATTTATAGACACCGAAACCTTCGATTTTTTGAAAAACATGTTGCCGATTGGTATGTCTCCGGGGGCGTTCGGCTCGGCGAAACGCATTGCGGTTCCGCTGCCGGAGAGCTTCATGTGTCAACGGAGAGCGCTGTCTCACCTGAGTCGCGCTCCGTTGCTGCGGAGTGGGGTCGTTTGATCCTTGGGTGGGTGGGCTATGCCGGTCGCGGAGCGTGAGTATGATAATTGCGACGATTACGAGAATCGCGAGAATTGAGATTCCGATTATTATTCCAGTGAGTTCCATATTATTTCTTTCTTTAGGCGGTTGTGGTTTGTTTTCGAGGGCGTCCCCGGCGTGGGGTTGGCGAGACCGGAAGTCCGCCAATGACCTTGATTCTTTTCGTGCCTCGGGCAGCGACTTTCTCAAATGTGTCGCCGATCGCTTCGAGGATGACCTCCCGTGGCTCCCGCTGAGACTCTTCGCGAATGAGATCGTCGAGACCTTCGATGAGTTCGTCCGAAATGTCCGCAGGGTCGAGGGTAAGTCCGGCTTGCTCGGCGGTCTCAATGAGCACTTCTGTGGAGGACAGGCCGAGCGTTAACCGTGGGTGTGGATCTGGTTCCGAGAATGCTCTTGGTGCGGGGAGTAGCAGCGGGGTTTTTGGTTCAGGAGTAGCTGCTGGCTTTTCAACCGTGAATTCAGCGCTGAGCTCCCGCTGAATCCACAGGCGAAGGCTCAGAAACGTTGGGAAGCGAAGCTGACCAGATTCTATCCAACGTCTGATTGTTTCGTTCTTTCCAGAATATGTTTTTCCTCGATCAAGATACAGGAACGCCGCATTGGTTGTTGGGAATACTCGAAATCCGATCCGACCCGTCGCTGGAGATACCGTGGAAGGCAATTCCTGATCCGAAAAGGCGATGCAAGAGCGATATGCCTTTCGTTCGAGATCCAGAAATTGGCGATTTGAGCCGTTAATAAATTGTTTCATATTTCTTTTTGGTTTCGGGGATTAAGATTCGGGGCATGTCGGTATAATTTTGGTGTCAGGAATATTTTCTCCCCGCGCCTTGAGATTTCCGGTGCCGCCGCAGTCGGGGCATGAATAATTGTATCCGGTTGTAGGATTCTCCGGAAATTGCTCACGCCAGAGTATATTTCCGGTAAACGCGTTAGGGTGGTTGTATGCGTTCTTGAACGCACGAATTCCGAGCGATTCATCTACATTGGGATCGAGCTGGATGAGCGCTAGATTTCGGTTTCCTAGTTCGGCCAATTTGTCGCCCCAGAACGAGTGTCCTGATCCGTGGTGGGCGAGTGCAAGTGTGGTCCATAGTTTTAAGGAATTGACGGTGGGCGTTGCCACATACTGGGAACCTTCGGAGGTGGCGTGGTTTTTGATTCCTTTTTTGAGAAACGCATCGTAGCGGCTCGAAAGAATGCAGCGATGGCATGCTAGCGTTGTTTCCGGATGGGTAAATGTCACTTCGGCGGCGTAGCCCCCTCGATACACTTGAGCACAAAGGCTTGGAATTCCCCATTTCAGTGCAATCTGGTTGGTGCGCGCCTGCGCATGGAATGAATCGGTCATGCCAAGCACAAGTGTTGTTTCAGAGATTAGTTCGCTAAGTGCATCGTCTGAGAGATCGTCGAGGCTGCAGTGCATTGGGTGCACATCTGCATCCGCGTTGATTTGCTGAATTCGCGCTGCAATAGATTCTACTTTCGGTGTTCCAACATCACTTCGAAAGCAGGCCTGAGTTGCTAGGTTTGCGTGCTCATATCGATCTGGATCGATTAAGCAGAATCTGCCGAATCCGCTGCGTGCGAGATCGGTGATGAATTCTGCGCTTCCTCCACAACCGATGCAGAGTGCATGGGTATCTGCGAGGCGTTCGAGATTTACCGATGATGAGATTCTTGAAAAACATTCGTTCGGTGACTCTTGAGTTTTCTTCTCGTCGAGGATGGTAATCGGGATTTCGTGAAGCTCGTGATCCGATCGATCGACGACGAACATCGTCATTGAGAAGGGGCCTGTTGCAGAAGACTGGACGATCGGAATTGCTGAGTAACGGAGATTGTCGTTTCCTGGGTTGGAGAACAGACTTATCGCGGAAGAGATGTCCATTCCCGAAGGAAATGGAACTCCCCGCGGATGTGAATGGACGATGCCAACAAAGTCTGCGCTCGGCCAGTTCCTGATCGCTGTGTTAACCGCGTCGCGATTTGGCCGGTACTCGACCCCGGAAACATACGCACCTTCGTCGAAGAAATACTCAGTTATTTCTCCAGAATTGCGATTGCCGCCAAGAGCTCCTCCAGTTTCCGGTTGTCGTTGGCCAACAGTGTTCTTGATCTGCTCAATTACTGAGCGCCGAATTCGAATTTTGTTTGGAATTTTTGTTTTCATAGGATTGTTTAGGTGAAGCGTCCGTTCCTGAGGTAGTTGTCGGTCCCGTGTGCCCAGCGCCGCGAAACATACATGGCGTCCTCCAGGCATTTGATCTGTCCTGTCCAACAGATGTAGTGCTTCCGGACTTGGCCATCCCAAAGGCGATGAGTGGTTATTCCTGAATGATTTCCCGGGCCGTAGCTTGGATGTTTAAGAATGTAGATACGCCAGTGATTCGTGCGGATCTCCTTGTATCGAAAACGATATTTGTGTCCTCTCGGAGTTTTGTATATGTGGGTAAATTGTGTGACTAAACCAGGTTTGCGAGAGTGGCGCTTGCGATTCTGATTCCGTCTTCGAGCTGCCAATAGAGTCCTCAGAAGCGTTCGACTCGTAGTATTGCCACCGTTCTGCGGCCGCTGTTGTCGAGACCTTGCAGATTGCGGTCGTTGTGCCGTGTTGCCATTGGTTGGGGGTGCACTTTGACCAATGAGCAGTCCTGCCAAAAGGGATACTATGATGATTGCTAAAAACATTGCGACCGCCATGAGTTGCTCGCCTGGTGAAAGGCCCGCCGCCGTTTCCGGCGGCGGGTTGCTAGCTAAGAAAAATCGATTCATGCGTGAAACGATTCGTCTTGCACGGAGCCGTCTCCATGCATGATTAGGTTTTTTTCCATTGTTTTACTTTGCATAGTTTCCTTTCTGTTTGCTGTTGCGACCCTGTTTGCTGATGCCTACTGGGGCGCATTCACCAAGGGATACGTTCGAAACTTCAGAATTAGGGAAAAATAAAGTGAAGTTTTTTGCTTTTCCTTTTTTACATTGAATTAAGGATCGGTTTATTAGCTCATTTTTGTGGTTATTGACAAGTAGAAGAAGTTATGATACTGTGGAAAAGACGTTCCTGAATTTGATTAGCAGTTGTCTCCCTGTGTCTTGTGACGTTGGGAGTATCCGCTAATCAAAAGAGAGGAATATTGTGAAGAAGAAAAAGCCCCAAGCGCCTAACCAAGCCAAAGCGATGGAATTGTTGCAGGCGTTCGTCTGCGACCTGCGGGAGCGAGAAGTGACAGACGAAGATATGGAATTAGCGTTCGGAGACCTTGGCCCACTACCACCAGAATTCGAAGCTATTGCGAATCGGAGGATCGGTGCAGCAGAGGCGAGGAAGCTTTTAAGGCAAAGAAGCTATTCTGATGAAGAGCCCCTGAGTTGGGAGGAACTCTGTAGACGGTTGAAAGCGAAAAATGCTAAGACTTCGTAGGTTAGAGAGTGGCGCAGATCGAACAATCCCAAAGCTGAAGCTTTGGGATTGTTTTTAATGGCTGAATAATATCTATTTCTTTGTGATGGAAGAGAGCTTGAAAAAGCTGAGATGCCTCGTGGTTGACGCTCAGAGCAGAAAAGACGAGAAATCGCAAGATGCCCTGTTTGATGTTCTTGATAGTGAATACCGAGCGCGGTTAGTGTACTTTCTGGAAAAATCCTTTTCCAGTGAGGCATCGCAGGCAGAAGATGTTGTTCAAGAGTCACTACTTAGTTTTCAAGAGCAGATCTTGGACGGAAGAATCGACCCCGACTGCAATCTCTTTAACTTTTTGCTCACCATCGCAAAAAACAAGATGATTGACTTGCTCAGAAAACCAAGTCGGAGGTTTGTCAATCGCACGCGAACGTATGAAAACGTCATCGCTGGCATAAAGGGAAGTCGCCTTTCTGGCTTCTTGTCTGATCCATTGATCGCGCAAGAGGTCTTTGAAAGGCTTTGGAAGCTTGCGAAGAATTCTGCCAAATTCAACTATGGGAAGATCCTAATAGTGATTCTAGACGCCTATCCCGAGGATCTCACTCCGAAGGAAATCAAGATTGAGTTGGCAGTTCAGAATATTGAGATGTCCATCAACACTATCTATAGCGGGCTAAAGGAAGCGCGAATAAAATGCCGACATGTGATCTATGATGAGTGAGCCTGGAGATAGCGAAAATATCGAAGATCGTGCTGCCAAGCTTCTACTATCGTTCGTCTGCGACCTGCGGGAGCGAGAAGTGACAGACGAAGATATGGAATTAGCGTTCGGAGACCTTGGCCCACTACCACCAGAATTCGAAGCTATTGCGAATCGGAGGATCGGTGCAGCAGAGGCGAGGAAGCTTTTAAGGCAAAGAAGCTATTCTGATGAAGAGCCCCTGAGTTGGGAGGAACTCTGTAGACGGTTGAAAGATCGGAAGGTAGAGAAATCAGGAGAGCAAGGTGGCAGGCAATCCTCTCATGTATTTCGAATACTCGGTCTCCCAGAAATTCTAGCAAAATCCGAACTTGGGCTAGCTGCAGATGAAAGACGCCCACCGAGGAAGAAATTCCAGTTTCAAGTTTTAGGCGGAGAGGCGGTCGTTGACGCACATATTGAAAACAATTGGGAATACCTGGCGTTATCGGTTTGGGACAGATCTGGTGAGCCGACGTTGCTGCTTAATGGTGCCGAAATTCTAGATATTGAAAGAAACCGTTTGGCTACAGTTGATGGGAGCAGTGCGAGGATTCTGGCCCGAGCAATTGAAAACGGATTAATTATTCGAACGGCTTCCGGGGATTTACTTGAACCTTGCTAATCATGGAGTCTAACGGTGGTGAGAGGCACATCTACAAGGTTGCTAGTAAGCCAAGCACATGAATACCCGGGCTCCGTCTGTATTCTCTGTGATAGCGATTTGTTACGGGTTGAGCCCTATGTGAGACATGGGCCAATCTTTCCTTCTATTCTCGGCGAGCTCTTCGTCCGGGTATGGCTTTACGAAGACGATACGCCGCTCCGCATTATTGAATTTGTTGATTCGATATCGGATTATGATGAACTAAAGGCGGCATTAGAAATCCATGCTTGCCCTTTACGACGACTCAGTCCCAATTCAGTTCCACGGCACCGAGAAGTGCTGCCCTCAGTTAGGTTGGCCGAACACGAGATGGCAGTGTGGGATTACTTGAGCGATCGAATCACCCAGTATCTCGAGTGTGATGGCATTTTTCCTCTCGTAACGAGAGGTGCTGACGAAGCTGTTGCGGTTGCGTTTCGTTTCAATCGTTCTCCTGATAGACAAGGGACAGTGTATGACGATGAGAAGGAAATTATAGAATGGAGTTCTTGTCTAGAGACATTGGGTGAATCGGGAAGATTCTGGGGTGGCGTTGACGTTTGTGGAGTGCTACCTTTCGACACTGGGGAGGGCAAAGAAAGCCAGCAGATTGGGGCTAGCCTCGGCTTGTCCCTTATTCTTGCACGAGAGCGAAAGCGAGCGACGGTGTTTGGCTATTGGCCTCCGCTTGATATCTTAGCAACAGGTGCGCTTCATTCTGGTAGATTAACTCGGGTTGAATCAATACCGGCTAAACTTGCCTTGGCTGATCGATTGCGTGTTAAGGTTGCAGTTTGTCCAGAACCTCAATTCAACGTGCCGGAGATTGAGAGTTTGGTAGTTATTCCGACGGAAACTCCAATCCGAAAGTGTGTGGAGTTGGTAACTAGGAAACTCGATTCCCTTAGCTTGACTCGTATAACATTTCATCAGGCCTGTCTTGGAACGAATGAAGCAGGGCAGATTGAGTTATCCGAGATTCTCGACTGGCGAGAGTGTGATGTAATTCACACCCGTTTGCTACATTTCCAGCCGGTATTTGAGGCTTCAAGTAGCGATGCGGCGGATGCCTTTGGCGTTTCATGTAGGACCATGATCACCGCGATTTCCAGAAGAAGAAGATATCTCCACCACGGGCTATTGGCTGCGATTGCTACCCTGTGTGCCTTACTTACTGGGATGGGAGTATGGCTTTGGCAGGAGAAAAAGAACGAGGAGATCGAGCGGATCAATCGAATCAGCCGATTGACTGAACAGGGACGACAGGAGATTCTCCAGGGGTTTCCCCTCCGCTCTCTGCCATACCTGGAGAAGGCTTACTCACTTGGTGGTGATAGTGGCCCGCTTAAGTATCTTCTCGCTCGTGGTTTGGAGTCGGTGGTAGCCCAGATAAGTGTATTGGGTGATCCGCCCGCAATAGTGAGTCAGGCGAGTTTCTTGCCGGGTAGCACTCGTGTGATGACGTATACTCGCAATGGTTCTTTGGGAATTTACGATGCGCGTAGTGGATCGAAACTTTCAGAAATCGCGGATTTCGTTAGGCCAGAGATTGTGCCGTCAGTGAGCCGTGATGGATCCCTGATTGCCAGTGCGAAAGAGAACATTGGGTTAATCTGGGCTAGTTCGGGCGATCAGCCAGTCAGCCGCCTAGAAGGTCATGAGTTTGACATCAAATCGATCGCTTTTAGTCCGGACGGGACACAGATAGTTACTTCGAGTGTTGATGACACAGCCAGAGTCTGGTCCGTTGATAACGCTAAACTGACTCAATCTTTGAGGGGCCATAGGGCAACCGTGCAGCAGGCAGTTTTTGATGGAACCGGAGACAAGGTTGTTACTTTGAGCCTCGATAGAACAATTCGAGTTTGGGACGCTACGAGTGGAAGAATCTTGCAGACAATTTTCCTGGACGAAGACGAACTGTCGTTCCAGACGTTCCCGTTAACGCGTATTGAAGTGAGTCCAGATGGTCGGTATTTGGTCGGAATTATTGGAGGGCAATTGATAAAGGTCTGGGATCTTGTATCTGCTGATCTCATTTCCGAAGTTTCTTCCGGAGACCGAGGACTGTATGCAGTAAGTTTCAACGTCGTCGCTGATACTCCGGTGGCTATTATGGCTCCGAACGAGCGAACGCCGTTAAACCTTGTAAACCTCATTTCAAATGAAGATCTGACGTTTGCCACAAATGAATGGATGACTGATGCCGTAGTTAGTCGGTCTGGGGGGCGTGCAATTACGACTGGGTTCGACCAGTCTGCAGAAGTGTGGGATATGGTATCTGGGCATGTGTTATTTCGCCTCGAAGGACACCGTGGTTCTGCCGTGACATATGCGGATTTTAGCGATGATGACACGTTAATGTTGACAGTCGACTGGAATGGAACGGTGCGAGTGTGGCAGGCACAGGTTGGAATGTTGACCTCAACTGTAAGTGCACATGCGGGAAAAGTATTCTCAATCAGTTTCAACCGGGACGGTTCTAGGTTTGTGACAGCGGGAGAGGATAACCAACTTAAGTTGTGGAGCTTTAAACCTTTCTCAGAATTGAATTCAATTTCCGGGTTAGACAATCCTCTCGGCACAGCGGTTTCAAACTCCGACGGAACCGTGGCTGTCTCTGTGAGTGAACTCATGCCGTTTCCGCAGAGATCAGATACAACCGCACGGATTTGGGACCTTGAATCTGGCAACGCATTGCTGGCATTGAAAAATGGTCACACAAATGCTCTCTCTAAGGTTCTAATTGACGAAGCAACTCAGGATTTGTTCACCGTATCCTGGACAGAAAACAAAGTTAATCGATGGGATTTGCAATCAGGCGAGATCAAAAATGCTTGGTTCATTCCGACATCAGGTACGATTTTAGATGTCACTAGCGTTGGTGAATCTAGGCAGCCGGTTGCCTTTACCACTGAAACAAGCGGCGATGTGTTGATGTGGGATCTATCCTCTTTGAAAGTCACCGCATCATTTGTGGGACATCGATTGTGGTGTCAGTCAGCCAGACTAAGTCCATCCGGCACCCGTCTTGTAACAGGGAGTGGCGATATGAACGCAAAGGTGTGGGACGTGGAATCAGGGGCAATGCTGTTTACTCTTGAGGGTCACAAGCGAATGGTTATGGATGCTCAGTTTAGTCCTAACGAGTCCATAATTGTCACGGGCGGAATTGAGGAGGGAATTATGGTCTGGGATGCTGAGTCGGGAGATTTGCTAGCAGATTTGCGAAACCACGGTCATGGGCTTAGTTCGTTCGCTTTTCATCCTAGTGGAAGATTTCTGCTAACTGCCAATGACGGCTACATCAAATGCTGGACGGTATCTCAGACGCTGCTCAAATCAGAAGAAGTGACGGACATTGTGGAGTCGAATGTCCCGTGGAAACTAGTCGAAGATTCCTACCTCCATAGGAAAGAGATCATTGGCGACTCCGATTGATGATCGCTATCGTCTTTGGTTGTTTTTGTTGAGTGTTTTCTGCGCATCCTTGAGCTGCCTTATCATCATTTCAATCCGCTTTTTTTCCTCGGGTGAATTAGCTTGCTCTCTCATTCGGTCAAACAATTCCTCCTGATCTTTTGCCGTAATCGTTCTATTGTTGAATCCTGCAAACTCTGAGTAATTCGAAGGAATCTCGAATTCGGAGTTGGGAATCTCAGTTCTCTCAACGGAAAGAATCGTCGTTGTCGTTTTTTGCGAATACACCTCAGGTTTTTTTGAGTCACCGAGCTGATTCGATCGAGAGTTCGACTGCTGCCCACCTGTAGGAATATCCGTTGTAGTTTCGAAACGAACTGCAAACCCTGGAGGGCTTGAATCCCCTGGCAAGAATTGAGACGGCCCAGGGAAACCAGAATAGGCATGCTTGAGTGCCTGATTGACTTCATCCGAATTCGGGAAGTCGTCGGTCATCCATAGGATTAGTGTTCCAAATGGAGTCTTTGTTTTGTATTCCTTGCATTGGTAGCCATTGATTGAGCTTTGGTTCCCAGTTTCTTTGTAGGCCGTCTTTTCCTGCGTTCTATTATTTTGGTTGTTCGTTAATAGGTTGATCCGATCATTGAGTTCTTTCAACTGGCTTGCAGATTGTGAGGTAAAGGTGCGTTGGTTGTGATCTAAGACGATCTGTCCGCGGGTTTCGACGTTGTAGATAGTACTGGTCATTGTCCCTGCATCGAACCGTACTTTTTCCCCTTTGATCTTTGTGACCAGTTTTGATGGCATCATTGACGGAGCTAATGAGGACTCATCTGAGGTCATCTTGCTCACAATTAGCCAATCCGCCTGTGCGGTAGACAGCGCCAGACAGAATGCGGTGACCGCAACGAAAATTCCTACCTTCATAGCAGTGATTAACATATAGCGCTGCCCCGCTATCGCAATCAATAATTGATACTCGGACTATTTCGAGGCTTGTTGGCCTATGCTGGCTGTGCATGGAATTGTGGTCAGTTCAGCCCCTTGCGGAACCGGAGGCCTGTGATACATTGAGGATGAATGAGCCGTCTTCTCGCACATCGCGGGAGGGCGGATTTTTGTTTTACCGGCTTGTAAAGTTTGTCATGAACGAAAAACCCATCCTCGACTATGTTCGCCTCCCCGCCCGCCTTGATTCCCAGCAGACCGCTCAGCTCCTCGGTTTTGCCCCGCACGATATTCCTATCCTGTTGCGGACGAAGCTTTTGAGTGCGTTGGGGAAACCTGCCGCGAACGCTCCCAAGTTCTTTGCGTCTGCCGAAATCGAGAAACTATCCCAAGACAATGCCTGGCTTGGAAAAGCGACTCGAACGATCACAACGCACTGGCAGGGACGGAACGGCAGCCGAAAACAAATTTGTAGTCAACTAGTCTGAGCCCGCTTGTTGTTCAACTCAGCCTCGTGGAGTGAGATGATTTTCTCCTCGTAGGTCTCAAGCGAAGGACACACGACGTCGGCATGGGCCGCATAGGCTTCATGGACGGCATGACTTCCGTGTCCAAGCGCTGTTCGAGCCCAACGTTCTGGGTATCCACACTGCTTAGCCCGCTGTGCCCACGCATACCGATACGAGTGTAGGGTCACTCCTTCAATCTCAAGCTGTCGGCAAGTCTTGAAGAATCGAGTTGCCCGCCGTTTCTCAGCAAGAGTGATCAAGTGCGGAAACAGTGGCCCTTCTGATGGTAACTGATGAAGCAGGTCGGCGAGTCGTGGCCCAATGGAAATCTGTGCAGGCGGCGCTCCTTTCGATTTGAGCTTCATCCGGTAGTAGCTCAATACGTTTCTTTCCCAATCAATGTTTTCGTGAGTAAGGCGTGCGGCATCCGTTTGGCTTGCTCCGATTTCCCACAGCAGTTCGTAATACAGACGTCGCTCTTGATCGAATTCGAATTGAACAATTCTTCGGTGTTCCTCTGCGGTGATTGCTCGTTTGCTTTTGCGTTTTGGCTTCGGCCACATTTTTGGTGGCATGACTGCACTGGGAAGCCACCCCATGCCCAAGGCAAAATTGTGCAGTTGCCGAAGATAGAGATTTGTCGAATGCCGTTCGTCCGAAAGAACCGAGAGGAAGTCTTCGCCAGTGGTTTCGATGAGACGCATATTTCTGATCCGATCAAACGCTTTGCTTGCCATCGCTCGACGAACTCGGGTGCGAGTTGATTCAGCCCCACGTGCCTCTAACCGTTCCATTACCTCACTCCATCGCCGTTCAGCAAGCGTCGGGTCGTGTGCGGACAAATAGACCCGAGCAAGCGCAAGATTGTGATACGGCTGACGCAGTGTCTCGTTCCTGGCTGCAATGAGCCGCTGGGCCTCCTGCTTATCCGAAGTCCGGAGACTTTCTTGTTTGCCGGTCTGACTATCCTGAACGTAGTAGGTTCGCCGCCGCCGAAAGAGATAGAATCGCTGTTTCAATACACAAACTCCGATTGTATCTGATGCGATTCATACCCGTTAACGAGTAGTGGCTGAGTTGGCAATAGTAGGTCAAAAAAGTGAGGTTTTACTGAGGAAAACTCAAATCTTCTGACACTTCTTCTGACAATCGGCCCTTTTTGGCAGTAATGGCCAAACTACCTCCCTTGAGTATCAACGACTTAGGTCGTTGGCGGAGAGGGTAGGAATCGAACCCACCTTGGCCTGCAGAACAAACCAACAACGGTTTTGAAGACCGCGGCGGACACCAGCCACGCTTCACTCTCCTCGTCGTGTCTCCAAAGGTTTTTGCATACTCTTTGCCGTGAGGCGAGCGGATTTCTCGGCTTTGTGGTGTCGCGGTTCTTGGATGGTTCTCTCTGGACTGAATACTTGGGGTTGCTGAAATGTCGCTCTTTGGTAAATATGCGGATTGTCTTTTTCCTCATAATGGCGTTTTATGGGGTTCCAAGGTTATTTCGTGACAGTCGCTTTACTAGTTGTCTCGATTCTATTCCAGCTCGGTGCAGCCGGAATGGCGCTGTGGTTTATTCGCGTGTCTGGACGGCGGGTCGGGTGGATTTTGATGGCAACGGCGATTTTCTTGATGGCGATCCGACGAAGTCTCTCGCTGGCGCAGGTGGTTTTGGATGATGCGCCTCTTCCTCTGAATGTTTGGGCCGAGTTTCTGGCGTTGATGATTTCTCTCCTCATGTGTGTCGGGGTTTATCATATCGGGGTGTTTTTTCAGGAAATTCGAGAGACTCGCAGCCGCTTGAAATCGAGCGAATCGCTGTATCGCTCGCTCTTTAATGAGGTGAGTGATGGCATTGTTATGGCGGATGCCTTGGGGGGGCAGTTGCATCCGAATCCGAGTGCGCTTCGGATGTTTGGTTATGGGGTCAATGAGTTTTCGCGGATGCGGGCGGCTGAATTGTTTGTGCCGGAGGATCTGGAACGCGAACCGCTTGAGTTCGATTCGTTGCGAAAGGGAAAGAAGTTGTTCAAGAAACGTCGTTTGCGGCGGAAGGATGGGACGATCTTTTTTACCGAGATTAGTTCTGCGCTTCTAGTGACGGGGCAGGTCGTGGCGGTGATCCGAGATGTGACGAGCCGGGTCGAAACCGAGGCGGCCTTGCGGGAGAATGAGGCCCATTTGAGGGCTGTGCTTAATTCGGTGTTTGACGCCATTGTGACCTTGGATCTTGAGGGAAGCGTGGTGGAGTGCAATCGGGGGGCGGGCGCGATGTTTCGTGATGAAGTGGGGCGGTTGCTGGGGGCTCCCATGGGTGACTTGATTCCGGGTTTGGATGAGCGATGGACGGAAATTACGGGCATTTCCGAGGCGATTGAGGATGTCTTGAGATGGGAGTTGATCGCTGAGGATCGTTTCGGGCGGCGCTTTCCGGTTGAACTAAGTATCACGGCATCTCAGGTAGAGGCAGAGAAACGGATTGTCGTGGCTATTCGGGATCTCACGCGTTGGAAAGAGCTTCAGGCCGATTTGGTTCAATCTCAGAAAATGGACGCGCTCGGAACCTTAGCGGGGGGAATCGCGCATGACTTCAACAATGTTTTGATGGTGGTTCTGGGAAATTTAGAGATGGCGCTTGAAGATATTGGATCGGCACACAAGTCCGGACCAGGCCTCGAACGGGCCTATAGTTCGGCGAGACGTGGAAAGGCATTGGTTGACCAGATCCTGACCTTTAGTCGCAAGGACGCGTTTGAGATGAGTTCAATTGCGATCAATGAGGTGGTGGACGAGGCGTTTGCCTTATTGCGGCCGGTGATTCCCGCATCGATACAATTGGAATGCGAGATCGAGGAGGCGCTTCCTTTGGTTGCTGGAGACAAGACTCAACTGGAGCAGGTGTTGCTAAATTTAATCTCAAACGGCTACCAGAGTTATGAGGGGCAGTCTGGTCGAGTGGATGTGGCTTGTCGTTTGATTTCCTTGTCGGAGCCTCGCGAGGGGAGATTTTCTAGCCTGCTCCCGGGAGATTATCTTTCACTGACGGTGCGAGATTTTGGGTCTGGAATTGCTTCAGAGGTAAGAGAGAAGATTTTCGATCCGTTCTTTACGACCAAGAAAGCGGGTGAAGGGACCGGGATGGGCTTGTCGGTTGTTCTGGGCATCATTGATCAACATGGGGGAGGGATTGAATTGGATTCTACCGAGGGGGTTGGGAGTTGCTTTGAGGTCCTGCTGCCGATTGCCGGAGAGTGCGACCAGGAGCCTTCGGAGACCGAGATTTCGTTAGTTCATGGTAAGGGGGAGCTGGTTGTGCTGGTCGACGACCAGGACTCGGTGCTTGAACTGGGGAAGAAGTTGGTCGAACGGAGTGGGTACGAGTGCGTGGCACTGCAGTCAGGACGGGAGGCGCTCCGATATTTTATAACGAATCGAGATCGAGTTTCCCTCCTAATCACTGACCTTGCCATGCCGGAGATGAATGGACTTGCTCTGTCTCGCGAGATAAGGACGCTTTGTGCTGCCGTGCCGATCGTTCTCACCTCAGGGAATCCGACTGAAGTGTCTACGGCGGACCTAGAACGTCATGGTGTGAAGCGAGTTCTCTCGAAACCATTCACCATCGGAGAGTTGAGCAATTGTTTGGCTGAGGCGCTCGTTGAGTAACTCTCGGGTCGTGCTAGGGAAGGTTCGTGGTTTCGGTGCTTAGCGCCGTGTTTCCTTAGCATTGCTGTTGGCGGCAGACCATGGCAGTTTTTGGGGATGAGTTTTCTGAGGGAAGCGCGGCGAGTGATCGATATTGAGATTGCTGGGCTTGAAGCAGTCAAAGGGCAATTGGGAGCCTCGTTCAACCGTGCTGTTAACGCAATGGTTGAAACCATTGCTCAGGGCGGCAAAGTTGTCGTTGCAGGGGTGGGGAAGTCGGGCAACATCGGTCGCAAAATTGCTGCAACCTTAACGAGTACGGGAACAGCGAGCGTTCTCTTGGATAGCGTCGATGCCCTGCACGGAGATCTTGGAATCCTTCGGGATGGAGATTTGGTGTTGATGTTAAGTTATTCCGGTGAGTCCGAGGAGCTGGTTCAATTATTGCCGGCCATGAAACGCTTTGACGTGCGTCTCTTGTCGTTAACCAGCGATGCCAGCTCCACGCTTGGGCGGGCGAGTGACCTCGTGATCAGCGTGTCGGTGCCGAAAGAGGCCTGCCCGTTCAATCTTGCGCCGACCGCCAGTACTACGGCGACCTTGGCGATGGGCGACGCGCTGGCGATGGCCGTGCTGAAAGCGCGGGGATTTAAGAAGGAAGATTTTGCCCGCCACCATCCTTCTGGGGCGATTGGGAAGGCACTGCTTGTCCGGGTAGAAGAGATCATGCGCGCGGGTGAGAGGAATCCTATTGTGCGTCAAACGGCGACCGTAAAAGATGCCTTGTTTGTGATGAGTCAGGCGAAATCAGGCTGTGTGAGCGTCACGGATAGTCGGGGGCGTCTTGTCGGAGTGTTTACTGATGGCGACCTGCGTCGCCTTCTGACGGACGGGGAGGAATGCTTGGGGAGTCGTCTTCGCGAAGTAATGACTCGCGAGCCCATTCGCATTCAGGCGAGCGCTTTGGCTGCTGAAGCCTTGCAGATTTTTGATGCCAAGCCCATTGATGATCTCGTTGTGGTGAATCCTAAGGGGGAACCGGTGGGGCTGATCGACTCGCAGGATCTCCCTAAAATGAAACTGATGTGATGTCCAATAGGATTCGCGTCAAAGACGAGCGGGATGCCGTTTGACATGAGTCCGAGGCATTGCTAGGTTGCGAGAGAAATGGCAACTGAGACCACAACGAATACGGAGCAAGGGGTCCAACTCACTTCGGCCGCGGCTGCTGAGGTGAAGAGCATGCAAGCGAACAAGCCAGAAGACGCTGGCAAGCCGTTGCGTGTGTACGTTGAAAAGGGCGGTTGTTCCGGCATGCAGTATAGTATGGTCTTCGACGAAACGCGAGATGATGATCTTGTGGTCGAGCGGGATGGGGTGCGAGTTGTGGTGGATAAGTTCAGTCTCGATTTTCTTGGGGGCGCCATTGTTGACTATTCCGATGACTTGACGGGGGGCGGATTCAAGATCCGAAATCCGAATGCCGCCCATACCTGTGGGTGCGGCCGTTCATTTGAATCTCAAGATTCTGGCCAAGAGGCTTAGGAGCCCAGTCGATCAGGGCGTTCCGGTGTAATGCCGGCAAGGCCAAACTTGTGATTCGTTTCTTCTCGTGATTTTCCTGCGGAATCTGGCGGAGATCGTGTCAGTACAATAAAAAGCCCCTTTCCACAAAATCGCGAAAAGGGGTTCGTAGAAAGAGCGTGTTTGGCTTCTGTCTCTTATACACATCTGACGCTGCCGACGAG